>Ga0074045_10000232_pt1 | contig 53395 bp, 37 predicted proteins | sample BogForMeECP23OM2_FD_94442 | JGI IMG/M metagenome (GOLD analysis project Ga0074045, IMG submission 94442) | Bog forest soil microbial communities from Calvert Island, British Columbia, Canada - Bog Forest MetaG ECP23OM2 | ecosystem: Environmental > Terrestrial > Soil > Wetlands ... | reverse complement strand
GAGCCACAATTAGGAGACGTTCTTCACTTCGAGGGATAGAGTAGTTATGCGACTAATCGCTCACACTGGAAGGCTAAAGTGAGAACGGAAGATTAAAGAAGGAGCGACACAGCCGACCCGTGGCGGGCTTCTGCCACCAGCAACCGATCCGTCCGTCGCATGACTCTCCAGTCATACTCATAGGCGGTTCCACACGTCAGGCATATCTGATAATGGCGGCCGGCGTCGTCGGTGCGTGGCCACGAGAAGCGATGTGTACACCCCCGTCCAAGAAGCTGCCTCAAGAAGTTCAATGCGTCACCGTCCGATTCCGGCTCTTCCATTGATCGAGCCAATTGTGGAAGAAGTTCTTGCGTCGACCGCTCAACAAACCCTGAAGTGTAGATACGAGAACGTTAGGCGGTTGGGATTTGGATAGGAACGTATCAACAGAATTCAGCTTATTCTCCGGCAGTGGCCGACAGGCGGACAAAAGCATGATGGGAACGCGCGAATTGATGTGCTTCATCTTCGCGGCAACCGCGTCGCCCTTCATCCCGGGCATCTGGTAATCGAGAACCACCGCATCCACGCGGTGCGATAAGAACAGCCTCAGACCTTCGTCCCCGCCAGTCGCGTCCAAAACCTCATAACCGCACTGCTCGAGCAGCATCTTGCGGCCGATAAGTCCGTTCCAGTGGTCGTCGATGCAGAGAATTGTCGTCTTTTCGCGAGACATGGCCCCTCAATTTCGATCCGGCGAGCCTTGGTCTGTTCAGCGGTGCGCTCCCGAAGGGGAAGCTGCGATCACTGATTGCGAAGTGGTGGGCAATTTGATTCTTATTGCAGCGCCAGGCTCTTTCAAAATTACGAACGTGCAATCCAGCGGCAGTTACCATCCCGATTCCAGACACCTTGCGAGTCGCCGCAAACCAAGAAAAAAGTCCCACTGGTACCCCTCTTGTATCTTGTTATTAACTATGGTTAACTATCAGCACGCAGTCGTGGTTAATTAATGTGAATCTAAACGCTGTAGGGAAACGGAAATGAGTCTAGAGACGTGAAGCCTGTAATTCAGTTGACCCTCGTCCTCGTGAGCGCCGCATTGCTTTGTCTCCCTCAAGCACGAGGACAAGGCGAGACGACGAGTGCGATTGTTGGCCAGGTCTTCGACGCCAACGATGCGGTTGTGGCGGGCGCCACCGTCACGATCACAAGTCGCGACGCAGGAGGCACGCGCACGGCCAAAACCGACGAGGCGGGCCGCTTCAACTTCCCACAGCTTAAGCCCGGTATCTACTCGGTTACGGTCGAAGCGGAAGGCTTTGAACCTCAGAGGAACAACAACGTACTATCCGGTCTCGGCCAGAAGCAGACTGTCGATTTCCGACTCAAAATTGCGCACGCCAGCGAAACCGTTGAGGTCGGTTCGGAACCGCCATTGATCAACCTCGAAGATGCCAATACGTCCACGAACCTGAATGCGCCGGCTCTGGAGAATCTGCCCAATCCCGGCGGCGATTTAACTTACCCCCTGCAATTTGCTCCCGGCGCCCTGATCAACACGGCGGGCAGCGGCAACGACTTCGTGGGTGGCACGAACGGATATGGCAACGTCGAGTTTAACGGCTTGCCCGCCCTCTCCAACGGCTACATTGTCGATGGATTGGAAACGAACGATCCTCTTACCAACCTCAACAGCGGGCTCTCCACCAATCTTGTGCTGGGATTGAATTCGATTTCAGAGGTTACCGTCAACACTCTTTCCTATTCCGTGGACCAGGGCCGCTATGGAGCATCCCAGATCAACTATGTCACGAAGTCTGGCACGAATCAGTTTCACGGGAATCTTTACGAGTTGTGGAACGGTGCGATCCTGAACGGGGCGGATTATTTTACGAATGCGACGCCGGGAAATCACAAGCCGGGGGCGACGGTGAACCACTTTGGGGGCAGTTTGGGCGGCCCAATTCTCCACGATAGACTGTTCTTTTTCTTTGATAGCGAATGGGTCCGGATTGCATTGCCCATCGTCACAGCAACCACGGTTCCGAGCGCCGCATTCCAACGATACGTTCTGCAGCAACTTCCGCTCGGAGGCAAGGACTCGGTGACCGGATCGACCTACCCCGCAGCGCCGAAATTGGCGCCGTTCTACCAGAAGATGTTCTCGCTCTACGGAGACACAAGTGGCACCCCACTTGCCGTGCTGGGCTGCACGTTCGATGTTGGCGGAGGTTTGCCTGCAATTGCCAACGATGGAAACGGTTGCGCGAATCGACAAAGCGTTTCGCATTCCAGCGACGATCACGAACAGGTGCAGACGGTTCGTGTGGACGACAACATCGATCAGAACAATACGACTTGGTTTCGTTTTCAAGTCGACACCGGCGTGCAGGCTGCCTATACCGACCCGATCAATCCCCTGTTCAATTCGGTTTCTCCGCAGCCTCTTTACTCTTTTGCGGCGGGATACACGCGGGTCTTTTCGCAGCATCTGGTGAACTACTTCAATCCAGCGTTTTCCTGGTACGAAAGCCTGTTCGGGCCCGGCGACTTTCAGAAGACGCTCACTGCCTTTCCGATTGTTTTGCAGGGCAGCGGCGCGAACGCGCCATTCACAACGGTCGGAGGGCTCGACAACACGTGGGTTCAAGGAAGACGGGCCTCCCGCTTCTTTATCAACGACAACCTGGCCTGGAGCCATGGTGCGCACGAGTTGCGCTTTGGAACCAACACACGAACCTTCCGGCTGAATGACTATGACTTCGGGGAGGGCTCTGTGCCAGCCGTGACCTACACCACGCTGCCACAATACATTTACGGAATTGCATCGACGGCGACGAAGACATTCCCCACTTCCGCCAACGAGCCGTTCAACTTCCTCAATCTCGACCTGTACGCGCAGGACACCTGGAAGTTGACCAAGAATCTTACGTGGACCTTCGGCGTGCGCGACACATGGAACTCCAATCCGTTAAATCCTCATCAACAGATTGCTCGTCTTCGGGGCTCTTTCGCGTCTATCCCGCATGATGTGAATCAGCCGCTGAGCGCCGCCGTTCAGACCGGTCTCAGCAATGTGTTTTCCGCGACGCCCTTCGCGATCCTGCAACCCAGAACTGCCATCGCATGGCAGTTCGAACCCAAGACCGTGCTGCGCGCCGGTTTTGGGATATTCAGTGACATTCTGCCTGGCAGTGTCGCCGATTTGGTAGGGGTTAACCCGCCTTACGTCCAGACTTTCCAGGGCGGGCTTCTGGGGACTGTCGGCGGTAACACCATTGCTCCCGGAGTGCCCGACAGCGCAGTCGATGCGACCGTGGCTGCTCATCAGAGGTTCAGTTCAGGGTTTCCAAATGGCCAGCTCTCCTGCGCATCGCCCTTGGCAAATTCGAAAAGCTGTCTTCCACCCGTCGCGATTGCGGCCGTCCCGGATGGCGAACTCCATGCCCCGTATTTCATGGAATGGAGTCTGGGATTGGAACATCAATTTGGAGCAACGGCTAGAATGCAGGCACAGTACGTTGGGACGCGCGCAGTCAACCAGCCCTATTTGACGCAGGTGAACGGATATCAGACCGTGTGCCAGGGCTGTTTTGCACCATTTCCCTACGCGGAGCCGACCGATCCACGATTCGGCGCGGTGACACAGCTTTCCACCGGCGAGAACAGCCACTATAACGGCCTTCAGGTAACCGCCACGAAGCGACTGGGACATGGCCTGCAAGGGCAGGTCAACTACACCTGGAGCCGCTGCATGGACACTGTCTCGAATGGAGGATTTCTGCAATTCTCGGCTGGAGGGATTCTTTCGCCCCTGCCGGGCGACCTGGCTCGCGACTACGGGCCTTGCGATTACGACGTGCGGCATAATCTGAATGCGCAGTACGTCTACCAATTGCCAATAAAAATCCAAAACCACATGTTGGGTTACGCGCTCAACAATTGGCAGATTTCAGGGACGCTGTTTTGGCACAGTGGGATTCCGTTCTCGGTGCTGAGTACTCCGTATTCGGCGAATGGAAATGGCATTGTGCAGGGTAGCGGTCCACAGTTCGCGAGCGTCGTTCCCGGTGTCCCGCTGTATCAGCACCATGCGCTTCAGGGAGTCACGCAACCGGGCACGATCCAGTGGCTCAACCCAGATGCTTTTGCGTCGGCTGTCGATCCGAGCACGGGACAGTGCTCTGGCGGGGACAGCCCGCAGAATTGCCAATTTGGAGATCTCGGCCGCAACGCCTTGCGCGGTCCGGATTTCTTCTGGAACGACTTCTATCTAACCAAATGGTTTCCAGTGACCGAGCATGTGAAGCTCCGCCTGGACGCTCAGTTCTTCAACGTTTTCAACCATCCGGATTTCGGGCTTCCAAGCATGGTGCTGGCCGGGACTCCTGGAAAGCCTTCCACACAAACCGGATTTGGAGCGCTAACCTACACGACCTCTCCGCCAACCGGTCTTCTGGGGGTTGGTTTGGGTGGCGACAGCAGTCCGCGGATGATTGCATTTCAGGCGCGCCTGGAATTCTGACAGTTGACCGATAAGGGATGCGGTGAAACTTGTTGGGGACTCCTGAATCTGATTCTTCATGCGAACGAGTTTCGTGCGAACCAGCGTGATCCTGCTGATTGTGATGAGTCAGGGAGCGCTGATGGGCGCTCTAGCCCAAGGGAATCCCAACCACCTCGAATCCGAAAAGTCGCCGTACCTCAAGCGGGCGAGTTCTCAGCCCGTGGATTGGTATCCCTGGGGCAAGGAGGCTTTCAAGCGCGCACGGGATCTGCATCGCCCGATTCTTCTCGACGTGGGGGCGGTGTGGTGTCCATGGTGCAGTCTGATGGACCGCGATACATACACCATCGCGGCGAGTGCCAGCTACATCAATCAACATTTCGTCGCCGTAAAAGTTGACTTCGATGCTTCCCCCAAGCTCGTGGCACAGCTCCAGCGGGGACAAGCAGTACTGAATTTTCCCGCCGGGTTGCCTCTCACATCGTTCATTACACCCGATGGCAAGCTGTATTTTGGGGCAGGATACTTGCCTTCTGAACCCAAGGGGGGTAAGCCGTCTTTTCGAGAGGCCGCCGATGAAGCTCTGGTTCGCTACGCCAACAAATCGCAGACCGAGGATGATTCATTTCAGCTGGAGGTAGAGAAATAATATGAGAAGAGCAACGTTGCACTTTGCCCTTTTGTTGTTGTTGGGCGGTCCGGCATTATTTGCGATTGATAATCTGAAGCTCAACACGAAACTCGACTACACCAGCGACAGTGCCGATGGTCCCCTGATCACCGGAGACGACCCAAAGTCGGGCTTTGTGCCAGGCAAGACCAACTACGTAATCATCTATGGCGAGGGTTGCTTCAATTCGAAGCGGCAGGCACGACGCACGGTAGAACTGTACAACAAGTACCGCTCACAAGTGCATTTTGTGGTCATCGATCTCGACGTACAGCGCTCGACCGAACAACAGAAACTGGTCAAGCAGTATTACAAGGGGTACATTCCCCATGTCCTCGTGTTGGACGCGCATGGGGAACCCCTCTACAACCAATCCGGCGAAGTGGATTCCGGCCACGTTGAGGAGATCTTCAAGAGCTCCGTTGACCGGTGATGACCGACGAAAGCAATACTTCAGGCGCGAAACGCGTGCGCCCGGGCGCGGGCTCGGGTTAGACTGATGTGCGTTCCTTCGAAAGGTTCATTCCCGATCCCTGGAAGACGGATCGGACGCTATGATGCACATCATACACGTGGTTGGGGCTCGGCCGAACTTCATGAAAGTGGCTCCGGTGTTGCGCGCACTGGGCCAGCGGCAGGGCGTAAAGCAGACTCTTGTTCATACTGGCCAGCACTATGACGCTAATATGTCCGATGTTTTTTTTCAGCAACTCGGCATACCAGAACCCGATGTAAACCTCGCGGTAGGCTCCGGGACGCATGCGTGGCAAACGGCGGAGATCATAACCCGATTTGAACCCGTCGTGATTGAGCGCGAGCCCGATCTAGTGCTGGTTTATGGAGACGTAAACTCCACGGTCGCGGCGGCTCTAGTATGCGCCAAGCTGCGAGTGCCGGTCGGACATGTGGAAGCAGGGCTCCGTTCCTTCGATCGGACGATGCCGGAAGAGATAAATCGTCTGGTCACTGACCAACTAGCGGATCTATTGTTCACACCCTCGGCGGATGGTGATCTCAATCTTAAGCGGGAAGGGATTCCACGGGAGCGAATCCATATGGTCGGGAATGTGATGATCGATTCCCTCGCGCAACTCCTGCCGAAAGCCCTCCAGTGCGCCAGGAACGGATTCCCGAAACGCTATGCTCTGGTCACCTTGCATCGTCCCTCCAATGTTGATGATGTCGATGTCCTGAACGGCATTTTGAAATCTTTGGTGGAAGTTAGTCGCGATCTGGACGTCGTATTTCCAGCGCACCCTCGGACGCGCCAGCGTATGGCGGAATTTGGCGTGGCCGGGGAACAACTCCGTTTACTGGATCCGTTACCCTATGTCGAATTTCTTGCCTTGCAGCGGACTGCGACCGTAGTAATCACGGATTCCGGCGGAATTCAGGAAGAGACCACTTACCTGGGTGTGCCGTGCCTAACCCTCAGAGACAACACCGAACGGCCGGTGACAGTCTCGTTGGGCACCAACGTTCTTGTAGGTCAGGACGTACAGAAGCTTCGTTTCGAGTTAGCGAACATCCTTGACGGGAAGGCGAAAAAAGGGACAGTGCCGCCTCTCTGGGATGGACATGCCGGCGAACGCATCGCCGATATTTTGACCGGGGAACCATGGTCACGAAATGCCTCGCTCACCAACGCCAGAAAGCTCTGATATTTAGTACCGCCATTGACGGTGGTGTAATAGTCGGTATAGTTCCTGATAAGGAATCCTCATGTGCGGCATTGTGGGCGTACTCGCATTTCGCAACAGCACTTTCACCATCTCCGAATCGCTGCTGACGGTGATGCGGGACACTATGGTGCACAGAGGACCCGACGGGGCAGGGAACTGGATCTCGCCTGATCACCGGGTCGGCTTCGGCCATCGGCGGCTCTCCATAATTGATCTCTCCCAATCTGCTGCTCAGCCCATGTGCAACGAAGATCGTAGCCTGTGGGTAGTTTTTAACGGGGAAATATACAACCACGCCGAGATTCGCGCGGAGTTGGAGCAGAGGGGTGGGCACGTGTGGAAGACGGATCACTCCGATACTGAAGTGATTCTGCACGCATTTGAGGAGTGGGGAATTGATTGCGTCCATCGCTTTCGGGGAATGTTCGCTATCGCACTATGGGATGCGAGGAAGCGCGAGTTGTGGCTGGTTCGAGACCGCATCGGGATCAAGCCCTTGTATTACAGTGTGCACAATGGGCGAATCGCCTTCGCCTCGGAGATCAAGGCGCTTCTTGAGGATCCGGATCAAAAGCGCGGCCTCGATGAAGAAGCGTTCTACCACTATCTCTCCTTCTTAACCACACCCGCCCCGCAGACTTTGTTTTCGGGGATTCGCAAACTACACAGCGGATCCTGGATCCGGATCGCAGAAACGGGCGATATTCGCCAGGAGCGTTACTGGGATGTGTGGGAACACACCACACCGCTGGTAGGAGTCTCCGAGGAAGAGATCGCAGAAAGGCTGCTCGAAGAATTGCGGACCGCAGTGCGGCTGCGCAAGGTCAGCGATGTACCTTTAGGCGTATTTCTTTCGGGGGGAATCGACTCCAGCACCAATACTGCGCTTTTCTCCGAGGGCGAAGGTGGTCCGGTCAAAACTTTCGCAGTGGGCTACGACGGAGATTACGAGAGCTATCAGAACGAGCTGCACTATGCCCGGCAGATGGCCGATTTCGCCCACGCACAACACCACGAGCGAATTCTCACCGAGCAGGATTTGCTGGATTTCCTGCCCCGCATGGTGTACCTGCAGGACGAGCCCATCGCTGACCCAGTTTGTATCCCTGTCCACTATGTGTCAAAGCTGGCACGGGATAACGGCGTTATTGTCTGTCAGGTCGGAGAAGGTTCTGACGAATTATTCTGGGGCTACCGTGGCTGGAAACTCAAACTGCGGCTTCAGCAGTGGAACGATGTGCCCGTACCACGCCCGCTCAAGCGGGCCGCTTTAGGCGGAATGCAGCTGCTCGGCCAAGACTCGGGATGGCCTTATGAGTTTCTTCGCCGCGGGACCGCTGACTTGCCTGTTTTTTGGGGAGGAGCAGAGGTTTTCACCGAGACCGAGAAGCGGAAACTGCTTTCTCCTGCTTTGCGCTCGCGCTTGGGCTATCTTACATCCTGGGACGCGTTGCGGCCGATACGGGAGCGCTTCGAAGAGAAGGCGTGGGAAAAAACCCACCTTAATTGGATGACCTATCTCGATCTTAACCTCCGCCTGCCCGAACTGCTGCTCATGCGAGTGGACAAGATGAGCATGGGAGTAAGCCTCGAAGGACGGGTTCCGTTCCTTGACCATAAATTCGTTGAGCTCGCCATGAGTATTCCGAGTGCAATCAAAACCCGGCACGGGAATCTGAAATATATTCTCAAGAAAGCGGTGCGCGGGATCATTCCAGACGAACTGATCGATCGCAAGAAGCAGGGATTCGGTGTACCCATCTCCGAATGGTCGCTCAACCAGTTGGGCGTTTTCGCGCGTACCAAACTGGAGAGATTCGGTCGCGAAACCGACCTGTTCGACTCTACCCAGCTCGCTCGACTCCTATCACCAACTAACGCCTCAGGCGCAAAGTCTCTTCGAATTTGGGTTCTGCTCAATTTTGTAATGTGGTGGGATCACTACATTGGCGGACGCCCTTCGGCGGCGCCGATGGAAGCCGCGCAGAGTGAATCGTTGCTGCGGGCTGTAAGATAGCTGGCAAAGTCTTTGGGCAGAGTTTCTAGGGAGAGTCTCGCAACGGGGAATTGAAGAAGAATCATGAGGGCTATTCTGGAAGACTTGCGTTCCGGCCGAGTAGCAGCCTGTGAGGTTCCCGCGCCCGAGCTGCGCTCTGGCGGAGTTCTGGTGCGGACGGCGTTCTCGGCCATCAGCGCCGGCACTGAGCGGGCCAAGATTGAGGCGGGTGAGAAGTCCCTGCTTGGTAAGGCCATGGCTCGCCCGGATCTGGTGAAGCAGGTGATGGATTTTGCCCGCAATGAGGGCATCAAAGCGGCATATCAGAAGGTTCAATCGCGCCTGGAAGCCCTCTCGCCCCTGGGCTACAGCTGTTCCGGCATCGTGATTGCCGCCGGAGAAGGGGTACAGGAGTTTCAGCCTGGGGACCGCGTCGCCTGTGCGGGAGGCGGATACGCGAACCACAGCGAAATCAACTTCGTACCGCGCAACCTCGTGGCTCGCGTCCCGGAAGGAGTTCCACTGGATGCCGCTGCTTTGACAACGATTGGTGCCATCGCACTTCAAGGCCTGCGGCAGGCGCAGGTCTCTTTTGGCGACAATGTGGCGGTGATCGGCGCAGGACTGGTTGGAGTTCTTACTATGCAACTGGCCAAGGCCGCCGGTTGCCGCGTGTTGGCAATCGATCTGTCATCGCAGCGAGTGGAGCGCGCTAAACAGCTGGGAGCCGACCTTTGCCTGTCCTCCGAAGACCGCGACACCCCCCGAGCGGTTAAGGAATTCACCCGCTACGGCGCCGACGTCGCCATCATCACTGCTGCGACCCGTTCCAACGAACCAATCGAATTGGCGGCTGAGATCGTGCGCGATCGGGGACGCATCGTAATTGTCGGCGACGTGGGCCTCGGTGTGTCCCGGCACAACCCTTATCACAAGGAATTGTCTATCTCGCTTTCGCGATCCTACGGGCCGGGACGCTACGACCCGCAGTATGAAGAAGAGGGTGTTGACTACCCCGTCGGATACGTTCGTTGGACCGAGAAGCGCAACATGGAAGCCTTTCTGCAGGCGCTGGCTTCAGGCAGTCTCGCCATCGCTTCTCTTATTGAGCGACGCTTTCCGGTTGATGAGGGCGACAAGGCCTATGCTCACTTGCGAGAATCCGGCGCCTACACTGTCCTGATCGAATATCCCGGGGTAACGGCAAAGCAGGCTTCACAGCCATCAACCCCGCCTGTTTTACGATCCAGGACTTCGGAAGGCTTGAGAGTTGGATGCGTTGGCGCTGGAAGTTTCGCTAAGAGCGTTATTTTTCCTGCGCTTCGCAACACCAGGGGAGTTGTGCTGCAATCGGTAGCCACTGCGTCAGGCATTGCCGCACAGTCGGCGGTCAAAACGTTTGGTTTCCTCCGGGCGCAAACGCCCACCGATTTGCTGCAAGATCCCGATACGGATGCCGTCTTTGTGCTTTCCCGGCACGACAGTCACGCGCAGTACGTTGTCGCCGCGCTCGCCAATCACAAAGGGGTATTCGTCGAAAAACCGTTGGCCGTGACCCTTGAGCAGTTGGAAGAAATTCGCTGCGCCTTCGAAGCGGAGCGAGACAAGGGAAACGCCCCCTTTGTAATGGTTGGTTTCAATCGCCGATTCGCGCCAATGACGGTGAAATTGCGTCAGTTCTTTGCCGCTCGTCAGGAACCCATGATGGTGCATGCGCGGGTCAACGCCGGATATCTGCCACCCGATCATTGGACCCAGCACAAGGGAGACGGCGGCCGCGTCGTGGGCGAACTCTGCCATTTCGTGGACTGGGCTCGTTTCGTGGTGGGTTCTGCGATCCAAACCGTTACAGCCGGCGCCCTTCCCGATGGCTCGCGATACAATCGTGACAATGTGGCGGTTCGGTTGCAGTTCCGCGACGGTTCAATCGCGAACTTGCTCTATCTTGCCAATGGTGACAAGGCAGTGCCCAAGGAGTATTTCGAGGTCTTCTGTGAAGGCGGGGTTGCCATTCTCGACGATTTTTGCCGGCTCGCTCTGACTCGGGATGGAAAGACCAGCAGCGAAAAAGGACGGCGCGATAAAGGGCACAATCGCGAACTGGAGTTGACGCTGAAGGCGCTGCAGCAATCGGCAGCATCCCCCATCCCCTTTGAGGAATTAGTAGAGGTTTCAGAGGCCTGCCTCGCCACCCACCAGTCGATTGCCACGGGGCAACCCGTCCCATTGGAATATGCTAAACCTCGATTGCGTTCGGGCTTAGCCGACGGCAAAGAAGTTAGGTTCGCGTAGTTCTGTCGCCCCTACCTGCACGATTCTCCATGACTCTGAACCGCCTTCCGCGCGCGTGCTTCCGCTTATGCCGACAAAGCACGAAAGGTTAGTTGGGCTCGCAGAAATCCGATCTGCGGCTTCCTTCGTACTCAACCTGTGGACGAGACCGGGCGTAGCGCACGGTTCAGCCCCCGTCTAAATGTGCGGCAGGTTCCGGTGGTCCCGATTGCAAACCGGATGAGGCGAGTTATGTCCAGGCGGCTCTTAATTGTCCTGACTTTTTGTGGCGCGGTGGCGTGGTGCTGGTCTCAGGACGCTAACGCGCAGTCACGTGCACACAACGATGTGCCATCGGGGCCGTCTTTGGAGCGGCAGGCGCCGGCACGTCTGGTTCCCAGCTCCGCCACCGACAAGCAGATTGAGGCGTTGCAAGATCGGGTTCGCAAAGCACCTGGCGACTACTCGGGATATAACGAGCTGGGAGCAGCTTTCTTTCAAAAGGCCAGAGAAACCGGCGATATCGCCTATTACGATCTGGCTGAACAAACGCTCAAGAGGTCCCTCGACTTGGTCCCCCAGGACTTTCGGGCTGCGGATCCTCTGGTTCACATGTGCCTGGTGTATATGGGGGAGCATCGATTTTCGGATGTTCTCGTGTATGCACAAAAAGCGATCGCCCTGGGTTCGGGAAATCTATCTGCATTCGCCGTCGAAGGCGATGCCTACACGGATATGGGAGATTACGACCAGGCAGCAGCGGCCTACAAGACAGTACAAACCCTGGGCGGGGCGACTGCCTCGCCGCTTGGGCTCTCCTACATGCTTGATAGTCGAAAGGCTTATCTGAGCTTCCTGCATGGCGATTCTGCGGAAGCGGCACGGCTGATGAATAGCGCCATAACGGCGGCGCTTCAGGCGAACGTCCCCCGGGAAAACCTTGCGTGGTTATATTTCGAATTGGGCGAGCGCTATTTCCAGGCCGGAGACTTATCCAATGCGGAGCGGTCTTATGAGGCGGGTATCACAGCCGATCCCAATCACTACCGCTCGCTTGCTGGCCTGGCCAAGGTACGCGCCGCGCAAGGACGGTTCGGGGAGTCGATTCAGCTGTATCAACGCTCGATCGCAATCATTCCATTTCCCCCGTATGTAGCCGAATTGGGAGACGTGTACAAGAAGGTGGGAAAACTTGACGAGGCCCAGCAGGAATACGATCTGGTTGAGTACATCGCGCACCTGAGCAAACTGAATCAAGTTCTGGCCAATCGCGAATTGGCGTTGTTTTATGCGGACCACGACATCAAGCTCGGGGATGCTCTGGATCTTGCCCGGAAAGAACTTGAAGTTCGGCACGACATCTACACATGGGATGCCTTGGCGTGGGTTCTTTACAGGAACGGCCGGAGCCAGGAGGCGGCCGCCGCCAGTAAAAAGGCGCTGAGTTTGAATACGAATGACCCGGTTCTCCTGTTTCACGCCGGAATGATCGATCACAGCCTGGGGGAAGATTCCGAATCCGAGCAATTGCTGAGCCGTGCGTTGAAGGCAAACCCGCACTTCCATGTTTTCTACGCCGATTTTGCAAGTCGGACACTTGGCGATATCGCCCGTGCCCAAAAACGTGATTTGAAAAGTGCTGCGGATTTGAGAAATGAAGACTTGAGGGGTGCCGATTCGAGGTCGGGCAATGTCCTCAAGTAAGCGCAGTACTCGCGAGCAACGGCTCCGGTGTGGCTTTGGGATCCTCATCTGCCTCCTCTCTTTCCCGTTGCTGTCGGGGAGCGCCTTCGCCCATCCGATGGGGAATTTCAGCGTTAACCATTACGGCAAGATCAGGGTCGGGCATACCTCGGTAGAAATCCTTTATTTGGTGGACATGGCGGAAATTCCTACCTACCAGGAGATCCGGCAATTTGGCATAGACACTGAGCCCAGCGACCCAAGCGACGTGCGCTATCTCGACGCGCAAGAGAAGCAATTGAGGCAGGGATTGACTCTGGAGATCGACGGCCAACGTGTCGACTTGGCCACGATTTCCCGGCAAGTGGCATTTGCCAATGGCGCCGGTGGCCTGCCCACCATGAAACTGTCGTTTGTCTTTCGAGGGAGACTTGATGGCCACGCCGGAGACCACAAACTCTCCTACGCGGACAACAATTTTCCCGGGCGGGCGGGGTGGAAGGAGATCGTGGTTCTCGGCGAGGGATCGACAATACTGGGAAGCACGGTTCCCAATGCAGACCGCAGCCAGGAATTATCCAACTACTCTTCGGATCTGTTGAACAGTCCGCCCCAGCAATTAGCAGCTCTCGTTAATTTTAAGACCGCTGCAGCAGCCAGTGTCCCCGCTAAGGCGACAGCAGCAGCGGTGACTACGATCCAGCATCCGGCAGTCCCCCGGGAGAACCGACGCACAGCAGCGCCAATCTCAGCGGAATCAAATGCGACGCGATCGAATTCCGTCCGGCCCGCAAAAAGCACTGTGTCATCCTGCGCGGCAGAATCTTTCCGGCCTCTCCCTCGGAGTGAAAACCAGCCTCGCCAAAATACGCCACGCAGCCGTTTTACTGATCTGATTTCATCCCAGGACCGGCTGAGTATTTGGGTTCTGCTTTCAGCCGCGCTCATCGCGGCCGGTCTCGGTGCTCTTCATGCGCTCGAGCCAGGGCACGGGAAGACGATCGTGGCAGCTTATTTGGTCGGCTCGCGCGGCACCGCCAGACACGCCGTGCTGCTGGGATTTGTTGTCACCGCGGCGCACACTGCGGGCGTCTACCTGGTAGGAATTGTGACGCTCTATGCATCGCGATACATCGTCCCAGAGCAGCTTTATCCGTGGCTGGGCGCGATTTCCGGCCTGAGCGTCACGGGACTTGGCATATTCATTTTCCTGAAGCACTTGACCGGCGAGAGCGGAGAGCATTCGCACGCCCCGGGGATCCAGCATTCGCATTGGTTTCTTTCCATGTTCAAACAGCGTCCGCTTGAGGAATCGACAGCGACGAATTCTGCTGCTTCCCTCCTCGGCAAGGCAGAAACCCGCGGCGTATTGCTGCGGGAGCTGTGCGTGCTGGGCATTACCGGAGGAATCGTTCCGTGCCCGGCGGCGCTGGTCGTTCTGCTCAGCGCTTTCTCGCTGCACCGCATCGGTTTCGGCTTGTTCTTGATCACCGCATTCAGTGTTGGGTTGGCGGGGGTGCTCGTAATCGTCGGCCTCACCATGGTCTATACCAAGCGATTCATGGCTTCGCGGATGCAGAGTGAGAGATCGCTTGTGCGTTATCTTCCCCTTCTGTCCTCTGCTTTCATGGTGGTGCTGGGGGTTGGCATTGCGGTGTCAGCCTTCGCCTCGGCTCCGATCGGGCAGAACCTTCTCTCCAGAGACAAGCTGCTGCCGTTCGTCACGGTTACTCTTCTTGGCTTGTTTCTGGGAATGCGCCATTCCACCGACCCCGACCACGTGGTTGCGGTCTCCACAATTGTGAGCCGCCAGCAGTCGATCAAGGGCTCAGCGACCATTGGATTGCTATGGGGCTTGGGACACACGCTGACGATTTTCCTGGTTGGGTCCGCAATCATTATCTTCGGAGTCGTGATTCCTCCTCGGCTTGGGTTGTCGATGGAATTTTGCGTCGCTCTGATGCTTATCCTGCTGGGAATCTTGAATCTGACTGGTCTCATGCGATGGATCACGGAACGCTTCACTCCGGCGCAGGTCCCCACAAAGTTGCCGCGAGGAGCGGACTTCACGCGCGATGCCTTGGCGGAGGGCGGTCAACTAGTCCCCATGGTTTCCGGCAGCATCGATAGACCCCTCGGCGGAAGCGCGTCGAAACTGGGGCTCTACCAGACTATGCGGCCGTTGGTGGTTGGTCTGATCCACGGATTAGCTGGATCGGCGGCGGTTGCTCTTCTGGTTCTTTCCACGATCAAGAGTCCGTTCTGGTCCACGGTTTATCTCCTGGTTTTTGGTTTCGGCACGATGGCGGGGATGATGCTGATGACGGCGGCCATCTCTTTACCTCTGGTTCTTACCGGAAAGAAGTTTTTCAGAGTCAACCGGCATCTGACGGCGATTTCTGGTTTGGCGAGCGTGGCCTTTGGCATGTTTCTCGTCTATCACATCGGTTTTGTCGACGGGCTCTTCACTGCGCACGTCCACTGGATCCCGCAGTAAATGTTTGTTGGGTAGATTGCAGTGCAGACGCCCCTTCAGGGGGGTGCAGGAATAACTCTGCCTGGGACTGACCCCGTAGGTGATTGGTCCAGTCCGCAAATAAAAGGCGCACTCGCCAATCCGCTGCACGCGTCACTCTCGTAGTTGTTAATGAAGCGGAAGTGTTCGTCGTTTCATCCTCCCCTGCGTGGCGCCACGTGGGGGAGGGTCCGGTGGCCGACGTACAACGTCCGCTATCACAATCCTTACGAGGCGACCCTATGAATAAGTTGAAATCAATGGTGGCCCTCGCGATGGCGCTGTTCATGCTGGCACCTTCCAGCGTGTTCGCGTCGAGTCATCGCGAAGCGCCAATCACAGCACTCGATCGTAGCGCGGACGTGACCGACTGGTACGCTTTTGTCAGCTACGATGATCCCACTAAGGTCACTTTCATCCTGAATGTTGACCCTCTGCTTGAGCCGGCCAACGGGCCCAACTACTTTCCCTTCGATCCCAACGTGCTCTATGAGATGTTCGTTGACAACAACCAGGACGGTATACCCGATGTTACCTTCCAATTCCGCTTTAAGACCGAAATCCGCCAGCCGGATTTGTTCACGGGATTCGTTGGCAACCTGGCCGGATTTCCGCCTATCACCGCACTCTCCGGCAAGGGCTCAGGAGGCTTGAGCTTGCGCCAGACCTATACCGTAACCATGATCAAAGACGGCAAGGCGACCTGCCTTAACAATGGGAAAAATCTGTATGCCGTTCCCTCCAACGTGGGACCGAAAACTATGCCGGATTATCAATCGCTGTTTAATCAGGGCATTTACAGCCTTGGGAGCGGCGTGAGTGTGTTCGCAGGCACGGTCGACGATCCCTTCTATATCGACCTGGGTGCGTTCTTTGACTCCGTGAACTTCCGTTCGGGAGTCGGTCCGGTCCTGTCTCCGGCGGTCGACGCGGACAACACCCATAACTATGCCCCCGACGCAGTTGGAGGCTATAACGTCAACTCCATCGTGCTGGAAGTTCCCATTTCGATGCTCACCGTCGACGGCCAGCTTCACCCTGCCAGCGACAAGCGAGCGGTCATCGGCAGCTATGGAGCAACCGCACGGCATCACATTACGGTGCGGAGCTCTCCGAATCCGGACGCGGACTCCGGGTCTTTCCAGCAAGTGAACCGCGAAGGCAACTCGCTGATCAACGAAGCGATCATCGGGACTGGCTTCAAAGACCGGTTCAGCATGGACGTTCCTGCAAACGACTCTCAGTTCGCCAACTTCGTTCTCAACCCGGTGGCAGCAGCCGTGCTCAGTTCGCTCGGCGTTCCGGTTCCACCCAATCCGCGTACCGACTTGCTGATCCTGGCCCAGTACGAAGCTCCGATTTGCCCGGGGTGCGGTCCCAAAGATGCCGGTCCGGTAGCCGATCTGCTGCGACTTAACACGGGCATTCCTCCAACTCCAGTGGGCAGCCAGTTGCGTCTCGGATTCATCGCCGGCGACGTCGCAGGCTATCCCAATGGACGCAGGCCGATCGACGATGTGTTCGATATCTCGCTCCGCGCGATTGAAGGCATTCTGGTCGATTCCACCAAGTACGGATTAGCGCTGGGAGACGGCGTGAATACCAAGACCGAAGGATTTAACAACTCCTTCCCCTACGTGATGCCAGCCAACAGTGGACGCAACAGCGCGCACACTGGACCTGGTCAGGCCGGTTGCACCGGTCAACCCGGCGGCATCTGCCCCATCAACTAACCCTGGTGGCCGTTGTTGCGAAACAGGGCATCAGCGGCCACGCTTTTGTGTTGCGAACGAGGCATGCTATGAACCGATTTCTTCTAGTGTTGATGCTGATGATTGCTGCGGCGGGTGCGCTCGCGCAAAATGCTCCCGCGACGACTCCTGAGCCTTCCCCCGCGGAGCGAAGCATTGCGGAAGCCCAAAAAATAATCCGCGAAAACCCGGCGCAGTACACGGGCTACAACCTTCTTGCTGGGTCACTAGTTCGGCGCGCACGCGAGACTTCCGATGCCAGCTATTACGCTCAGGCGGAGGTGGCGGTAAAGACATCGCTGCAGTTGTCTCCGAACAATTTCGAGACGGAAAAAATACGAGTTGCAATCCTGCTGGGGGAATATGAGCTTCCGGCTGCGCTGGATGCCGCCAAAGAATTGAACCGGAAAGTTCCCGACGACGTCATGGTCTATGGGTTGCTGACCGACGCCAACGCGGAACTGGGCAATTACAAGGATGCGGAGACGGCGGCGCAGTGGATGCTCGATCTTCGGCCCGGCAATCTTCCGGCGCTGCTGCGAGCCGCCCACCTGCGCGAATTATTTGGCGAGGTGGAAGGATCCTACCAGCTGCTGGATCTGGCTTACCAATCGACACCGCCAACCGAAACGGAGGAACGTGCGTGGATCCTGACGCAGATGGGCGATCTCCGGTTGGGTTCCGGCAACGCGGATGCGGCGGAGAAATTCCTGCGACAAGCGCTCACCGTATTCCCTGATTATCCCCTTGCCGTCGGCGAGCTGGCCACGGTCCGCGTCGCACAAAAGCGTTACCAAGAAGCAGTGGTCCTGTTTCGTAAACGATGCGACTCCGCGCCGCGTGCCAGGAATTTGTATGACTTGGCCGAAGCACTGCGGCTGGCTGGCCACGAGGATGAGGCCCGGAGGACTTTTGCAGAGTTCGAAGCAAAGGCGCTTCTGGAATCGAATAAGAAAGACAACTCCAATCGTGAACTGGTCTTCTACTACGCCGACCGCGCGCAGCAGCCTGCAAAAGCGTTGATGGTGGCGCAGCAGGAATATTCGTGGCGGCACGACGTATACACGCTCGATGCCTACGCCTGGGCGTTGCACGTTAACGGAAAAGACCAGGAAGCGCGCAAGCAGATTGAGACCGCGATCGAAGTCGGCATTCGCGACGCAAAGCTGTTCCGCCACGCGGGCGAGATCGCCCTGAAGTCAGGAGATCCTGAAGCCGCAGAACGCTACTTGAAGCAGTCAGCCGAGTTAAACTCAGTGGACTCGGAACAGGTGCGGAAAGCTTTGGCCAGCCTCTCGCAAGCGGGACTAAAATAGCGGGACGAAGATCAGGCTTGGCAAATGCGTACAATCCTTCAAACCGTTGCCACGCTGCTCCTGCTAGCCGGTTCCGTGCTGGCGGCGAACCTCTCGATCTCTGGCCGGGTGATCGATTTCCAGGGGCACCCCGTTCCCGGAGCCACCGTCCAACTGACACAACCGCCCGGGGTCGGGCAACAGACCAAGACCAACGACAAAGGGCGTTTCGAATTTCAGGTGCCTTCTGGCGGAGAGTACGTCATCAAGGCAGACGCTGCTGGATTCGAGCAGGTCAAACTAAGTTTAGCGGTCACCTCACACGTGACCAGCTTCGATGTACTGCTCGGAAAGATCAGCGCGCGCAACGAATCTGTAACCGTGACTGCGAACGTAGACGAAACCACCATGACCGCGCCTGATCCGGGGCAGCGCGTGATGGTGCGCCAGGAGTTGCTGGATGCGAACCCCGGCCGTCCCGGAGTTCCCGTATCTATCCCCGGTCTTCCGGTAGAAACAGCTTCGGGAGGAATCAAAGCGCCGCAATATTTCGCTCCCGGTGTGGCGGGAGATCACGGCGAGCCCATCGCGCAATATGTCTCGGTTGGCAGTTATCGGGTTCCCAACAATTTATCCGCCAACGCCCACGGCAATGGGTATGCCGACCCCAACATTCTCGTCCCGCAGATGATCAGCAGCGTTCAAGTGGATGGGGGCGCCTTCAACGTGCAGGAAGGCAATCATGCTCTCAATCTGGGTGCAGCTTATGGCCTGCGGTCGAAGATCGATCCTTTTCTGGCATTGACAGGGGACTACCGGGACGTTGATCTCGTAGCCGGCTTCAATCCGGAGGGCTCGGACGCTCGCTCCTGGATCGTGCTGGAAGCGGCCTATGGAAATGGCTTCCTCGACCGGCTGGAGCATCGCCAGCAGTACAAGGTGAATGGGTTCCGCGTATTCGATTCAGGAAATCATGAGCTGACATTGTTCGGAACCGGCTACTACGGATCGTCCTACGTTCCGGGTCTTACTCCGCTGGGCGTGTCCGGTCTGCTTGACACCATCGATCCGCGCCAGAAAGATCAGACTCACACCGCTGAGCTTGCCGTGAACGACGTCTGGAGAATGAGATCCGGACAAGAACTCGATCTGTCGGGATTTTTTCGCACCTATAACCTCAGCCTGTTTTCGAACTTCGGAGACGGCCTGATCCGGCAAAGCGAGTTCCGCACTGTTGCCGGCGGAAACAGCACGTACATCAACCATCTGAACGATTACCTTTCGGTGATGGCCGGAATCGATTACGCGCGGGACGCTCCTCGCCGCCTGGACCTGGATCACTACGACTCCACCAATCCCAATTTTTATGGGCCGTTCAACCCGGTGACCGCGGATAATGTAACCATCGGCGACGCGACACCTTATCTTGCTTTGAACGGTGCACTCACCCGGCACATTCGCTACTACGCGGGGTTTCGCAGGGACGAGATTGCCGTCGACAATGTCGATTTGCTGACTCCGGCGAATTCATTCAATCATGTAGTCGGTGTCAACTCTCCCAAGGCCACGCTTTCCTACGCGCCGAGCGACGGTTGCTGGCTGCCCACGGCATCCCTCAGTTACGGGCAGGCGTTCTTTACCAATGACCCGCGCATCGGCACTGGAATAGCTCGCGGCACTCCCGTGGAACGGTCTCATTCTTACCAGTTGGTTCTGGACAAACTGGTGGGAAGCACTGATTTCCGCCTCACGCTTAGTCACGTGACCACGGATGCGAGTCTGGCGAAGATCGATCCCGATACCGGCTTGCAGCAGAACGAAGGCCCCGGCCGGCTGCGATCCCTCACCGCGTCGGTTCGACATCGTTTCCGCTTCGGACTGTTGCAGGGCTCCTTCTCTAAAGCCGATGCCCGTGACGTGCTGACTGGCGAGCCGACGCCGGAGGCGCCACGCACCATCATCGATGTGCTTGGGACCACCGATCACCTGCCCTTCCGCTTGCAGGCGAGAAGCGAGTTTGAATATGTGGGGCAAAAGCCGCTGGGGGATGGATTCACATCCGTTCCCGTGAAGGAGTTTCGGGCCGCGGTAATGCGCAATCTTCTTAGTCAGCGTCTGGAGATAGGCTTGAATCTGCTGGTCGCGAGTGGTTACACCGGGCAGACCACTGAAGTGTTGGCGTTGCCAGGCGACGCCCAGCCCTTCGAGCGTATCGTGGGCGTCCGCATACCTTCCTACGTAGGTGCTTCCATCTCCTACCATTTTTAGCAGAGTGATAAGCAAGAAGTAGGATCTACGGTTTTCCGACGGGTTCGCGTTTCGCGAGTAAATGTGCACAGAGAGAGTGAGGAGGCCTCGATTACGGCTCCGGCAGCGCCCATGCGAACATCACCCCGCCGCTGCTGGTCAGCACGTATTGATGACCGTCGAGTTCGTAGGTGATGGGAGAACTCTGGATGCGCGAGCCTGAGCCCGCGTGCCAAAGCGTTTTGCCGTCGCTCGAATCCAACGCCAGAAAGTTGCCGAGAGCATCGCCGGTAAATGTGAGCCCCGAGTCCGTCGTCAGCACTCCTGCCCCCGATCCTTTGGGTCCCAGTTCGTGGCTCCAACGGATCTTGCCGGTTTGGTAATCGATCGCCTCGATCACACCTTTGCTCCAGACCGTGTAATCCGCACCCGCCCACCCGTAGACTCCATCCGCTGGCTTGGCAAAATAGATGCTGTAGCTAGGCTGGGCATCGACGATAAACAATCCGTGCTGCGCGTCGAAGCTGGGGGAACGGTAGTTAGTGAGACCGCCCTCGTCTGGTGCGATCAGGCGCCCGTCGGGTGCCGGCTCCTTTGCGGGATTTGGAATCGGGTGGCCCTGCTCATCGACTCCAAGCGACCAGTTCACGGGTCCGAAGGGAACAGTCAAAAGATTCTTTCCGTTGGTGCGGTCCAGAACAAAGAAGTAGCCGTTGCGCGAGCTCTGCATCAGCATTTTCTTCGGCTCGCCGTGGAAGTCCCCGTCGACCAACACTGGAGTTTCGACGGCGTCCCAGTCGTGGGTGTCGTGCGGAGAGACCTGAAAGGACCACACTAGCTTGCCCGTATCTGGATTCAGGGCAACGATGCTGCACGTGTAGAGATCGTCGCCCGGCCGCGTCGAGCCTTTCAGCACGGGAGTCGGGTTTCCGGTTCCCCAGTAGATGAGATTGAGATCGGGATCGTAGGTTCCCGTCATCCACGTCATTCCTCCGGTCGTTTGGTTGGCAGTTCCCGCCGGAGGAGTCGTATTCCACTGCCATTGTGTTGCACCCGTCTCGGGGTCGATCGACCGGATATAGCCAGTCAAGTTATCCATATCCCCGGAAACACCAACCACCACGCGGTTTCCAACGATGAGTGGCGCCATCGTGGTCCAATAGCCCTTCGAGACATCTGCAACCTTTACATCCCAGCGCACGGATCCATCTTTGGCGTTGAGGGACACGAGGCGCGCATCGGGAGTCAAAAAGAAAAGATATTCTTTGTACATCGCGACACCGCGATGCCCGATATGAAGCCCCTGATTTGTCGGGTGGTTGTAATGCCATATCTCATGGCCGGACCGCGCGTCGACAGCCCAAATGTTGTCCGGAACAGTGAAATATAAAATGCCATCTATCAGAAGCGGTGAGGACTTGATCTCCGCGGTCTGGCGGGTTTGGAAAGCCCAGGCGAGCGCAAGATTCTTCACGTTCTGCGGCGTGATCTGGGTGAGCAAACTGTGCCGCCTGCCAGAATAGTCACCGTGGTACGTGGGCCAACTGTCGCCCGGCGGATGCAGAAGCTTCTGCGCATCCACCCCTTGCGCCAGCAGTGCGACGGGTGGCGCAATTGCGATCAGCGTGCTCACGGCAAGAAGAAATAAGGCTTTCAAAAAGTTCATGTCGATTGAGGACCTCTCAAACCAGATGCCGGGACGAGCTCAGCGTCTAGCGCAACGTTTGTAAATAAGACATCAGATTGTGGATGTCGTCATCGGTGTACTTACTGAACAGCTCAACGTGAGCATTCACCGGCGCGTCCACCTTGTATTGAACATTGCCGGCCGGCCACGATCGATACCAACCAGTGGCATCAATGAGGCCGACCGTAAACTCATCGAGGTATTCCAGGCTGCCAGTGATCGTTTGACCGGAAGCTAGCGTTACCGTGACGGTGGATTTCGCGGGTTTGGGATACAGCATCTGCTGCTCCAGATCCAGGCCCTTGTAACGCGATGCGATGCCCGCAAGATCACCGGTTGGGGAGTGGCAGGTTGCGCACCCGCCGGTCCCGTCGAAGTAGCGCTTTCCAGCCTCAGCGTTCCCGGTTTGTAGGTCGGCGACATCCACCCCCCTGCGCCCGCCCTTTTTGGCGAGCGCAGCGTTTCGCTGGGTGTGAATAAAAGCCACAAGAGCGGCAATCTGCTGATCGGAAACGTCAAAGCGCGGCATACCCTTCTCAGGGCGTCCATTGCGCACAACGATGCCGATCTTGTTTCCACCCACATCGTCGGTTACCAGTGTGGATCGCGTGAGATCAGGCCCGGTCTCGCCACCGCCGGCGTCGTGCCCATGACAGAAAGAGCAATCTTGCCGGAAGAGGGAGCTTCCGCTCTGCACCAGAGCCGACGGGTACGATTTGGTGGCGAGCGTACCGGGTTGCCTGACTGAGCTGCGAGCTTTCGGCCCTGGAGTGGTTGTTTGTGCTGCGGAAATGGCGAGGCTCACGAGCACCGGAGCCGACAACATCACACTCCAACGGACGATCGAGCGAAGAAAATTCATAATGGGGTTCCATCTGATTTCAGTGTTCATCGCCGAGCTATTTCGGCCGCGGATGGGAAGCCGTATTGCCTTCCGTCATGCCCAGAACCCACTTGATCGCTTCAAAATACATCGTGCGGATGTCGGGGTCATTCCAGGCTTCCTCGGTGTGGCCGAGGGTCGAATAGAAAACGCGGCCCTTGCCGTACATCTTGTCCCAGGCTACGGCGAAATCGTGGTCCACTCTGTGGACACGCGGGTTATTTGCATAGTTGAGTTTCGTAGGGTCGAGGCTAAGCAAGACATTCACTTTGTCGCGCGACCAGTTTTTGGGCTGATAGATCTCGTCAAACTTAACGAACGCTTCGGGAAAGTGACGAACCGCCGGGAAGCTCGGGTCTTCATTGATGATCGGCGCGTTGAACGTGAACCATGGGTGCTCGTCGAACCAGCCACCGATCATCTCGCCGTATTCCGGCCATTTGTAATTGGTGTCGAGGGCGGCGTGAACCCCCACAAATCCCTTTCCATCCTCCTTGATGAACGAGATCATATCTTTCTTCTGGCTATCGTCCAAGTCAAGCTCGCCGGTCGTGCTCACAAAGACCAGGGCATCGAAGTAGTCCAGATTCTTCGCGTTTCTTCCCAAATCTTTCTTCGTGAGCAGCTCGGTGTCGGTGCGCAGCGTAGCATCCCATAGACCGCTGTCGTGGCCCAGGTTGTAAATAGCAGCCATCCCATTGGAAACCGAATCGTGCTCATATCCTTTGGTTTGGCCGATCACCAGAATGTGCTTGAGATGGAGCTGTTTGGCGTGCGGTGGGGGCGCGACCGAAGCATCTACAGCCGGTTGATTCTGGGCGCGGGTGCAGCCTTCCACAAGCAACAGAATCAGGAAGAGGACTAGAGCGTTTTGAATTTGGCGCAAGCAGTCTCCCGGAAAAGCATTCGTTCGCGACATCGCATTGCCTGGGGCCGCTGGCAAAATCGTGAACAGGCTTTGGCCTTCCATTCGTCGCCTGATGCTTTTCGGATTCTAAAGGTAACACAAAGACGCGCGTCGATTCATCCCTGGGGCGCTTAACCCATCCCTGCCAGTACGCCTCGCATATAAGCAAAACTGCTGATAACTCCCGGCATTGGATCGTCAGGATCAATCTCATACTCCAGATCGACGAAGCCCTGGTACTTGGTCGCGATAAGGGCTTCAAATATTCCCCGCACCGGCATGATGCCGTCTCCCACCGCGGATCCCCGGGAGCCATGATTACCTCAGCGAGATTTTCGAACCTCGAAGCTACAACGAGCACTGAGCATTGGGCTCGAGTGCAGGTCCGGATGCAGCGCGATGCTGGGCGCCGGTGCTAACGCCACGCGTCAGTCGGCCGCGCCTTCAATGTGTTCCGGTTCGGCCGCAGTGGCGTAGGCTACTTTGCGGCCGCCGTAACGGCGGACTCTGATATTGGCCTGCTCGGCGTGACCGTAGAACCCTTCCAGCACGCACAGACGTGAACAGTACTCTCCGATCATGGCCGAAGCCTGGTCGGTCAGAACTTTCTGGTAAGTGCAGGTCTTGATGAACTTTCCCACCCAGAGACCGCCCGTATAGCGCGCAGCTTTGCCGGTTGGCAATGTGTGGTTGGTGCCGATTACTTTGTCGCCGAATGCAACGTTGGTGTGCGGGCCCAGGAACAGCGCGCACCTTCAGCTATCCATGGCATCGTTATTACGCGGAGACCGATTGCATCTGGATGGCAATCGAACTGCACCCCGTCTAATATCGATTAGCTGCAGCGGACCAGGTCGCATCGTGTCCTCACAGGTAGGGCACGAAGCCTTGTGTCGTCATTTCCAGGCGATACACCGACGTGGTGGCCGTAATGTAGAGGGTTCGGTAGTCGCTACCGCCCCAGTTCAGATTGGCAGGTTGCTCTGGCATGACGATTGTCCCCAGATGGTTGCCCTTGGGGTCCCAAACCCAAATCCCTTTGGGGCCGGTGACAAACAGATTGCCGTTCTTATCAGCTTTGATTCCGTCCGGTACGCCTTTGTGCTTTCCACCGGGTTCCTCGCCGAAGATGCGGCCGTTCGTTAGGGTCCCGTCAGCGGCAACGTCGTACACACGGATATTTCTCTTTTCGCTGTCGTCGACATAAAAGCGCTTGCCATCCGGCGAAAAAGCGAGCCCATTGGGCTGCGTCAGATCCTTGGTGAGTAACTGCAGGCGGCCTTTCGCGTCGAGGCGGTAGACCCCCTGGAAGGGAATCTCCTGCTTTTCTCCGGCCACCAAATCCAAAGTTGGATCGGTGAAATACAGCGCTCCATCCGGGCCAACGACCACGTCGTTCGGACTGTTTAGTTTCTTGCCGTCATAGTGATCGGCCAGAATCTTGTATTTCCCGTCGGGAGATATCTCGATGATAGCGCGCAACACGCTGGCGCAGTCGATGAGGTGGTGCTGGCGGTCGAAAGTATTGCCATCGGGATCACCGAGAGCGATTACTTCCTCCTTCTTCCCGTCAGGATAAAGCCGGTAAATTTTGTTGATGGTTTCATCGCTTACGTAGAGAAATCCAGCCTGGTCCCATACCGGCCCTTCGGTAAATCCGAAGCCGGAGCCCACGACGCTCAACTTGGCATTGCGATCCACCAGATTCCAGAACAGCGGCGATTCAGCTTGCAACTGGAACGTGGCGGCCGCGGGTGAAGAGGCCGGAAAGCCTAAGGCTCGAATCACGACCAGTGACGCCGCGATGATCAAAGATAAGATTTTCATGCTGCGACTCACAACAATGCCCTTTTCCCCTTTCCTTGTGAATGCGCCTTTTGCGGATGATCAAGCCGGGAAGGGAAGCAGTGCAGCTACTCCTCTTCACCCTTGCCCTTTTGTGTTGGATCGTCCGACTCACTGGCGTCGGCTACTTTCATCAGATAGCTGACGACGTCATCCAATTGAGCGGGGCTGAGGGTTGAAGCATAGTCCGAGGGCATCAGCGTATGCGAATCGTATTCCAGCCCCTCGAGATCCGATTTCGACAGCAAGTGAAACGTTCCGTCCAGCGCCTGCAGCTGCAGAGAGAAATTGTCTTCATTGCGAACTCTGCCGATGTATTTTTGCCCGTCGCGAACGGTCGCCGTTACCAGCCGGGCCTGCCGATCATCGCTCGGGGTTGGCTTGATGATTGTGCCGCGAATTTCCTCTGCCCCGTGAGTTCGGGCGTACGCGGACAGGTCCGAAGCGATAAAGCCGCCTTGGCCGGCAACCATGTGGCAGCCAGAACATCCCGCTTTGCCAAAGAAAACTGTTTGTCCGCGCTCCGGATCTCCGGGCAGCTTGATTGTTTTCTTCGTCCCTTGGAGCGCCCGCAGATAGGCGACCACTGCCCGGATCTGAGAGCTTTCAAGGGAGTGGAAGGCAGGCATCCCAGTCCCGGGAATACCGTTTTCGATGATGCGGAAGATCTGTGAATCGGAGAGCCGCTGTACCTTGGGACTTTCCGCAATGTTTGGCGCCCGCTCTCCGCCTTTTCCGTCGAGGCCGTGGCATCCGGCGCAAGTTGACGCGAAAGTCTGCTTACCTCGCGTCGAGACAAGCTTAAGGTCCCGCTGGTGAGCGCTTCGTGGCGAGCTTTGCGACCAGGCCAAGAGGCCACAGGCGACCGAGAGAGCCACCAGAAACTGCATGATCGGGCGCAGTGGTTTAGGGTTTGACAGCATCGGTGAAACGCTCGCGGAACCATCTGCCAGCGAGTCCAACTTAGTGTTCAGAACAAGAACTTCAATCCCAGTTGCAGGATGCGCGCAGGTCTCGCGGAACTCACCAGACCGAACGTCCCCCCCATATTGACCCCATCCACGATGTCAGGGTTGCCATCGTTGACGAGGCCATCTGGATTACTGAACTGTGCGTGGTTAAACAGGTTGAACGCCTCCGCGCGGAACTGAAGTTCCTTGGATTCGGTGAACTTGGTTGATTTCGACAAGGCCATATCGAAGTTGTTGAGCCCTGGACCGTGAAAGAACCGTCGGCGGGAATTTCCGAACTGCCCCGTCTGTTCCAGGCTGAAGAGCGCGGTGTTGAAGTACTGGTTTCCGTGGCGTGGATTGGTATCGGCCAGCACTGCTCCTCCAGCGAAGTTCGGTACGTCGACGGGAGCCGCGTTGGCTCCGATTAGAGCATTGTCGTCATTCTCGCTCAAGCTGATCGGAAGCCCGGTGGCAAAGGTGGTGATGCCGCTAAGGCTCCAGCCCCCGATCACCGACTTTCTCCAACCCGAGCCCGCGAGTCTGTTGAACGGCAGTAGCCAGTTGTAGCTGAAGACAAAATTATGGGTCAGGTCGAAGTTGCAAAGGCCAATGCTCAGGCGCGGATCGAATGGATAAGTGGAGTCCTGCAAACCGGAAGCATTGTCCAGACACTTGCTGTAGGTGTAGCCAGCCAGAAAGCTTAGCGACCCGGTATTGTGGCTAACGCTGACTTGCAGCGAGTTATAGCGAGAGTTTGCTACCGTCGACTCATAGGGGTTGGTGTCAAAGTCTGGCCCGAGGGGCCGGGTGCTGGTGAAAGTCTTTCCGGCGAAGGGGGACGATCCAGGAAGCGTGACCCATACCGTGCCGGTCGATGGCGTTTCGCTGAATTGACCGCAAGGTTGCGCCGTGGTTGCAGGCGCCAGGTTTGCCGGATTGCTTAAATACAAACAGAGCGCCGGATTGGCCGGATTTGCCTCGATCGAAGTCACCAGCCGGTGACCCTGATTTCCCACGTAGCTCGCCGTCACGACGGTATTGGCACCAACCTGACGTTGGAACGAGAATTCGTAGTGTTCGGAATAAGGCAGCTTGTTATTGTGATCAAAAGAGAATCCATAGGAAATCGGTTCCACCCCTGCCCAATTGAAGGAGGTGTCCGGATTCTTTGCGGAAACGTTGGTCGGAGGAAATGCGAACGGGAACCGCTGCCCTGCCGACGACCCATCCGCGCGGACCGTATATGGCGACTCCAACAGGGGTGGTTGCGCGCTTCCGTAGTACAAGCCATACGGCGGATCGCCAACCTCGAGAAACTGCGCAAGATCTTCGACGGAGGTGTAATAGAGGCCGCCACCAACGCGAATGCTGGTCTTTCCCGGTCCGCCAGTAAGTCTGCCCAGAAGCCCATCGGAGACATTGGGAGAGTAAGCCAGACCGAGACGAGGTGAGAAATTGTGCCACTGGGTTGGAGCAAGAGTACGGGGCACGCCGGGGTCGCCGGGAACCACCCATCCTTTGGGCGCGCCCGGGAAAACCACCGACTGGTCTCCTGGGATAATGGTCTCAATCTTATTCTGGGTGTCATACCAGGGCATGCTGGCTTCCCAACGCAGTCCGTAGTTAAAGACCAGCGTCTCGGTCGCGCGCCAGCTGTCCTGAGCGTACAAGGCATAGTATTTGCTGCGGGAATCGAGAATCTGTGGGCTGGCCTGGGTCAAGCTGTCGGGCGCTCCGATGAGAAAATCGGCGAAGTCGATTCCGGTCTCGCCACCGGTGAACGAGTACTGGCCGTTTTCGGCGGCGAAGTTTCTTTCGTCGATCTGGTCGTAGTGGAACTGGCCGCCGAACTGAATACTGTGCCTGCCGATGACCTTTGTGAAGTTGTCCAGCACCTGGAATGAATTGTTGAACTGCCGCGTGCTCACCTGTGGGACGCCGATTTGGAAGTGATTGAACGTGATGTAGGGCACTCCCTCGAGCGCAGGAGCGATGGGCGCTATGCCGCCGTTGAAAGTGGCGCCTGAGCCCGACGGGACTGTGAAGCCCAGTGTGGCCAGACTGTAATTCGGCCCGACACCGCCTTGCGGATCAGTAAGGGCGATGGTGTTGCGCACGTAGCTGAGCCGTAGCTCGTTCACCGCGAAGGAGCCGATGTTCTTGGTATCGCCCAGATTCACCAGTTGCGCTCGTCCAGCGGTGGTGGCGCTGTAGGCGAAGGTGGATGCCGGAATGTTCGCTCCGCCGTTCGGGAATGGTGAATTCAGCAGATAGTCATCGGCGAAATAGTAGGCGAACAACGTGCCGAAGCGGGTGTTCTGATCGACACGGACGCCGCCTTTGTCGTCGCGCAATTTCGCAGCGTACTGAGAGGACTCGAAATTGAAGGCAGGATTTGTCTGGTTCGGCTGGGGAATAAGGCCTAGGGGTACCATTTTCTGGGCAACCGGCGACCACGCCGTCGTGGGTATGACGGCATTCGGGAAAACACACTGACTGTGGTTCGCGCAAGCCGCAGAATAGTAAGGTTCGCCGTCTGTGATGGTACCGGCTGGCAAACTCAGTCTTTGGTTTAGAATGTTTGCGAAGTTAGCCCCGCCAACCGAGCCGGTGAGCGAGCCTGCCGAATCGGAGAAATCGCCGGTGAAGTTTGCCGCTGAAGGCACAGTGGTGGTCACAGGAGAAGCCTGAGTCTGGCGCGTGCCCTGGTAGTCGAGGAAAAAGAAGGTTTTATCCTTCCTGATGGGTCCACCGAATGTGCCTCCGAACTGGTTCTGGCGGAACACTGGAACCGAACTCGTGAAATATTGGGTCGCATCGAAGTCAGTGTTACGCAGGAACTCGAACCCGCTGCCATGGAATTGGTTGGTCCCGGATTTCGTTACGACGTTGATTTGTCCGCCGCTGTAGTTGCCGTATTCCGCGTCAAAGTTGTTGGTGATAATACGAAATTCGGAGATCGAATCCAGGTTGGGAATAATGGCGGCTCCGTTGTTCTTACCCTCCTCCACATTCGACCCGTTCACCATGAAGCCGTTGGCGGTTTCGCGCTGTCCGTTCACCGACTGATTTCCGGAATTCAGACCACCACTAGGGGAGCGGTCGCTGACTCCTGGTGTTGTCGTGTCACTGGAAGTGTAGGGAGACACGCCAGGCTGTAGCGAAAGCAAATCGGTGTAGCTGCGACCGTTCAGGGGAACCGCTTCGATCCTTTTCGACGTAATCACTTCCCCCATCTGCGTGCTCTGGGTCTCCACGTGGACGGCATCCGTGGTCACGTCGACATGCTCGGTAGCGGAGCCCACATCCAAAGTGGCATCCGCTCGAAGAGCCGAGTTGGCGTCAATCACCAAGCCGGTCTTGCGGTAAGTCTTGAAACCTGTGAGCCTGATCTCTAAGTCATAGGTGCCGATGGCGAGCGAGGGCAGATTGTAAAAGCCTTTCGTATCGGTTGTGACGGACGCTCTCACGCCGGTCTGGGTGTCGACTGCGACCACGGAAGCACCCGAGACCACGGCGCCCGTCGCGTCAGTGACCACGCCGGAAATGCTGCCGGTAATGCTTGCCAACGCGAACCCTGACGCGAAAACAACGACTGCGGCTACCGCGAAAGCAGCCCTGAGGTGGTTACGCATAGTCCTCCCCGTGCGTAGAGGCGCCCGGCCGATTCAATAAATTCCAAATCTAATATTTTCACGTAGTGAAACGTTTCACTAGGTCTGGATAATGAGGGTTTATCTCAGTGGCGCTACCCATGTCAACCTTAATTTTGCGATTGGACGGTTCACTGAAACGGGGAACCCAGGTGCACACACTGCTGCAATGCGGGCAGTAACGATGCCGTGAAAGTCTTCCTCCGCATTTTCATCTTCCTTCGCCTGTGGCAAATGAGACTCTTCCACGTGGCGAAAAACAGTGTTAGAGTCCGCCCACATATATGCATCCAGGAGGACGAAATGAATAAGCTTCGCGGCCTTGTCAAATCCCGTACCGTCGCGGTGTTACTGGTATCCGTCGGCATTTTGGGTGCAACCTTGTGCGGCGCCCGATTTTTGCGGGCACAGGCGGGCTGGGGAACCACGGCTCGGTCTGAAGACACGTTAATCGCAGATTTTCGCCGGGTGGAAGTGGCTTCGGTCTCGGATGCGCTCGAGCAGTTAACCGGCAAGCGCATGTATATGAGTCAACGCATGCATCCCATCTTCACCACGAAATTCGCCGGTTTTGCACGGACCGTCCTGCTCAAGAAGGACGAGGGCAATACCGATCCCACCGCGCTGAACGGAATGCTGACAGCCATCGACGAGGGTTCCACCGATTCGGTTTATGTGATGGTGGTTGAGGACGGCGAGAATATCGCCGGAATGGGAGGACTGATGGGCACTGCCATGGCAGCGCGCGGCTACGCGGGGGCGGTGATCGATGGAGGCGTGCGGGACGTGGCGTATTTGCGCAAGATCGGGTTTCCGGTGTACGCGACCGGCATCGTGCCCTCAACGTCAGTTCATCACTATCGATTCGGCGGTTCGCAGATTGCCGTCACCTGCGACGGCGTGACTGTCAACGCCGGCGACATTGTGGCCGCAGACAGCGATGGGGTTGTCGTCGTCCCCAGAGCCAGGGCCCAGGAAGTGTTGAGCATCGCACAGCAGATGGATTTCAAGGAGCACTCGATGTATGCCGTGATCGAGCAAATGAAGTCGATCGTGGAGGCGGTCAAGAAATTTGGGAGACTGTAGGCAAGAAGAGCCCTCTTGTGCAAAGTCGGCTTTCATCAGATAATTCGCACTTTCATTTTGGGTGATTCGCCAATTTCGCAAGCCATCATGTCTGAGAGGTCCGAACCAAGCTACCGCGGCGCGGTCTCGCCGAGGCCGACAGCGCGACATCGCGTGTGGACTCGTAGCATGCGCACAGCGATAGTCATCGGCCTTTTCTTCGCCTGCCTGACAGTTCTGGCAGCCGATGACGCGCCCGCCGCTTTTTCTAATGCAATCGACGTTCGATCTGCAGATCTTCTGCTTCAGCCGCCTGCTGCGAATTGGGCTTCTTACAACGGGGACTATTCCGGCCGGCGCTACAGTGGACTTTCGGAAATCAACACGAACACGATCGGCGGTCTGCGCGCGGAGTGGGTTTTTCACGCGCGCAACACGGCACGGCTCGAACTCACTCCCGTGGTGGTGAATGGAATGATGTTCGTCACCGCAGCCAACGATGCGCTCGCGCTCGACGCGCACACTGGAAGAGTCGTCTGGCGCCATTCGTGGCCGATTTCGGAGGGATTGATCGACGACGCTTCCGGGCACATCAACCGTGGCGTGGGAATATGGCGCAACCGGATCTACATGGAAACGGACAATGCGCATCTTCTATGCCTGGATGTGCGCTCCGGCAATCTTATCTGGGACGTCGCCTATGCGAACTGGAATAAGAATTACGGGGCAACCAGCGCTCCGCTTGTGGTCAAAGACAAAGTGTTAGTAGGGACCTCCGGGGGCGATGACGGTGTGCGAGGTTTTGTGGCGGCTTACGATGCTTTGACTGGAAAGCTGGCGTGGCGATTCTGGACGATACCGGGTCCGGGCGAGTTTGGTTCTGAAAGCTGGCCAGGGAAACTCTATCTGCACGGCGGCGGTACCACGTGGATGCCCGGAACCTATGATCGGTGGCTGAATACGATTTACTGGGGCACCAGCAATCCCGCGCCGGACTTCGAGGGCGGAGTGCGTCCGGGAGACGACCTCTACACCGACTGTGTGTTGGCACTGGATCCGGATACCGGAAAATTGAAATGGTACTTCCAGTTCACTCCGCATGATGTGTTTGACTATGACGCGGTTGAAACTCCGATCCTGATCGACGCCGTTTATCAGGGCACAGCACGAAAATTGCTGGTACAGGCAAACCGGAATGGTTACCTCTACGTGCTCGACCGCACGAACGGAAAATTCCTTTCGGCAACGCCGTTTGTGGAGAAGTTGAACTGGACAAAGGGGATCGATGCACAAGGCAGGCCCGTGCTCACCGGAATCCAGCCAACGGGGGCGGGAACTCGCGCTTGCCCCGGCTTTTCTGGGGCTACCAATTGGTTCGCGCCGTCCTACAGCGAGTCCACGCACTCGATTTATTTCATGGCTCTCGAGCAGTGCGAGATGTACTTCTTCAAATCGCAGACATTTCGGGAGGGTCAGGGCTATTACTCGACCGGCGTGAAACACATCCCGGGCGAACCTTCGCGGAAAGTTCTGGTCGCGTTTAATCTGGACTCGAATTCGATTGCCTGGAGATATCCGCAAAGCGGAGCAGGACATTCGTCCGGAGGAACCTTGGCAACGGCTGGCGGCCTGCTGTTTTTCGGTGACGATGCCGGTTCATTTGAGGCCGCGGACGCACGCACTGGCAAGCCGCTGTGGCACTTTAACACTGGCCAGGACATGAGTGCGTCGCCCATGAGCTACGCCATCGACGGCAAACAATATGTAGCGATTGCCGCGGGCAGTGACGTTTTCAGCTTCGCGTTGCCTTGAGGCGCGCACAGGTTTCGAAGTCTCAAATTTAGGAAGGAGTTATATGAACCTGACTTTCACTCGTAGAACTTTCGCCGCGCGGTTCGCTTCCGTGCTTTCCACTCTTGGCGTTTCCGCCGGCGTGTTATCGAACCGCGCGCTGGCGCAGAGCACCGCGCAGGATGCAGGCGTAATCCGCAAGTTGGATAGCGACGGAAAACCCGGCACCGAGAAAGACGTCATCATGCCGGTGATTGTGCACAACGGATTGATTTATGTCGCGGGGCAGGGCGCTCACGATAAACGAGATTCCAAAGAATGGACCATTGAATCCCACACCAGCATGGTCATGGATAAGATCAAGAAGCACGTGGAACTTGGCGGCGGCTCCATGGACACCATTCTCCAGGCGAATGTCTTTCTGGTGAAAATTGAACATTGGGACGGAATGCACAAGGTGTTCGCGACCTATTTTCCGCATGGTGGCCCGTCACGCACAACCGTCGCCGTGGCTGCACTGCCAGGAGATTCCCTGGTGGAAATCAATTGCATCGCCGCTGTAAGCCGAAAGTGAACCGCAGAGGAGCAGGTCTTATGGGATTCAAGTCGAAGTGGAACCGGCGAAGTTTTCTAGGCAGCGTCGGAGTGATCGCAGGCTCGCTTCTGGCGCCGCGCAAGTTGCTTTCCCGGAGTCGCGGCGCTGCAGACAAGAGTGCGCGGGTCAGTGGTTTTGGACAAACCGGCAACCCGTACGAAGAGCTTGGAGTCACAACCGTGATTAATTGTGAGGGGACAATGACCATGCTCGGCGGTTCGCTCCCTCACCCGGAGCTCGAAGCCGTCATGACCATGGCCGGCCGACACTTCGTAAGCATCCCGGAGTTAGAAGTAGCTGCAGGCAACCGTATCGCGCAAATGCTCAAGCTGCCGGAGGGTTACACGGCCCTGGTGACCTCGGGCGCGGCAGCGGCGATTCAATCGGGACTGGCAGGCATTCTGACCGGCGGGAACGAGGCGTTAATCCGGCAGTTGCCGGACCTAACTGGCATGAAGTCAGAAGTGATTATTCAGAAGTCGCACCGCAACCCGTTTGATCACCAGCTGCGATCCACGGGAATCAGACTCATCGAGATCGAAACTCTCGACCAATTTCGATCTGCGGTGAACGAGCGTACGGCCATGATGCACTTCTCCAACTTCGCCAACGCGGCCGGGCAGATCAAAGTGGACGAGTGGGTGAAGCTGGCGAAACAATACAACGTTCCCTGCATGAACGACGCGGCAGCCGATACGCCGCCGGTTTCTCATCTCTGGGATTACACAACGATGGGCTACGACTTGGTGACCTTCAGCGGTGGAAAGGCGATTCGCGGGCCCCAGTGCGCCGGGATGTTGATTGGGCGCAAAGAGATGGTGGCAAATGCTCTGCTCAACAACAGCCCGCACGAGGACACATTGGGCCGAAGTCAGAAGGTGGGTAAAGAAGAGATCGTGGGAATGGTGAAAGCGCTCGAGCTTTTTCTGGCCGAGGACCATGAAGTTTTGGCGAAGGAATGGCAGGCGAGTTTGGAAGCGGTCTCCCGCGAGATAACTAGAGTTCCTGGAGTCAGCACTTCTTTCTTCGTGCCCGACATTGCCAATCATGTGCCGCACATGCGCATTACATGGGACGCGGCTCGCATCTCGTTGACACCCGAACAGGCGTCAAAGCTGCTGCGCACCTCGAAGCCATCAATTGTCATCGGCGGCGCTGAAGGACGGGCGGGGCTGGCCATGAATTCGTTCATGCTGCAGCGCGGCGAAGACAAAATTGTTGCCGCGCAACTCTCGCGACTTTTCCGCGAACACGCAGCGTGAACGTGCAAGTCGTGATCAGAGGATTTCTGCGATGACCCGCGCTGGAACGAGCCGCGTGCGCTGGTTTCTGGTGTTCTGGCTGTTCATTCTCAGCGCTGTTTCCTATCTCGACCGGGTAAATATTTCCATCGCCGGGGGTTCCATCGCCGAGGCCTATCATCTCAGCGATGTGCAACTCGGCAAAGTATTCAGCGCCATGCTGGTCGGCTACGGACTTTTTCAAACCATCGGCGGAAGGCTGGCTGACCACTTTGGAGCGCGCCGCGTGCTCACCGGGGGCGTGGTGTGGTGGGGAATCTTCACCGCGCTGACGGCGATGGTACCCGCGAACATCTCGGGAGCACTGTTTGTTTTCGTCGCCGTCCGCTTCCTTCTCGGAGCCGGCGAAGCGGTGATCTATCCCTCGGCCAATCAATTCATCGCCCGCTGGATTCCGACGACCGAACGCGGTATTGCGAACGGTTGGGTCTTTGCCGGCGTGGGAGCGGGCGCCGGTCTCACGCCGCTGCTCATTACTCACATTATGGTCCGCTACGGTTGGCGGTCGTCGTTCTGGGTGTGCTCTCTTATCGGATTTGCTGCGGGAGCGGTGTGGTTCCTGAATGCCCGCGATACGCCGGCCGAGCATCGCGGCGTGTCGCAATCTGAGTTGGAGTTGATTCGCTCCGGGCTGACGCAAGCCACGGCAAACAAAGGTGGGAAGACGCTCGTGCCGTGGCGATACGTCTTGCAAAGCAAAGAAATCTGGGCCATGACTCTCAGCTACTTCTGTTACGGCTACGTAGCCTGGATCTTCTTCAGCTGGTTCTATCGCTACCTCGCCAAAGTGCGCGGGCTGGATTTGAAGGCGAGCGCCTTCTACACCATGTTGCCTTTTCTGGCGATGCTGGTGTGTTGCCTGCTAGGCGGAGTCATCAACGACCGGCTCACGAAATGGCGAGGGCCGCGCGTTGGGCGCTGCCGGCTGGCCACATTCGGACTTGCGGCTGCGGGAATCTTCATCGCCTTCGGCTCGCAAGTTCAAAGCGCCCGGCTGGCCAGCATAGTACTTGCCGGCGGAGCCGGGGCACTGTATTTATCCCAGAGTTCTTTTTTCTCGGTGACCGCTGATATTGCCGGGACTTCTTCCGGTTCGGTATCTGGCTTCATGAATACGGGTAACCAAATTGGGGCGGCCCTCACAGCTTCTCTCACTCCGTGGATTGCAGCACGATTCGGCTGGACGACCTCATTTCTAGTGGCATCAGCGTTGTGCCTGGTGGGTGCGCTGAGCTGGTTTCTGGTGGATCCGTCGCGGCAACTCATGTCAGTGACGGCTGATCCTGCAATGGAGATCTCTCGTCGCGAATCTGAACATCAAGTGTGAAGGCCACAATGTAAGATCGGCTGCATTAATCGAAGTTGTCAGATTCGCCGCACCAATCCTTCGTCGGTAGCAGCCGTGTTCCGGACCAAAAGCAAAACCAAAATCATCCCGACGAACGGAACTAACCCCGCGACAATCACGATCGGATCAAAGGAGTGTCCGGCCATCGCCTGGCGGGAGTCTGAGAGGTAGCCGATCAGTTTGAAGGCGACGATCGTGCCCAATCCTGCCCCGGTGCCGCTCAGCCCGCTGACCGATGCCACCGACTCGCTGCTGAAAAGGTCTGAGGGCAATACGTTCGCCATGGTCGAAAAAGCCGCGTACGAAAAGGTGGCGACGCCGAAGAGAAAGGCCATCAGATAAAGATTCGCCGTGAAAATTGTGGGGATGAGCATGGTGACTCCGATCCCGCCAAAAATAATCACAGCTTTTCGGGCAGCGCCCAAAGACCATCCGCGCTTGATGAGATAGCCTGACAGTCCTCCTCCGAAAAAGTTTCCGCAGTCCGCCGCGATGAAGGGTATCCAGACGGCGAGTAGTCCACTCTTGAGTTCGATTCCCTTCGCCACTAAGTAAATCGGAAACCAGTCGGTGACAAAGAACCACACGGGATCGGTAAATGTCTTGGCGATAATCGTTCCCCAGGTTTGCGGCAGCCGAAGAAGGTCACTCCAACGCGGTCGAGCTCTTTCCTCATTCTGCGATTGAGATTCCCGTTTGTCATCCACGATAAGCTGGAGTTCCGCTTGGCCAATGCGGGGATGCGATTCCGGCGGGTAGTAAAGCCACCGCCACGCAAGCAGCCAGAGGAGGCCGAGCATTCCAGGAACCGCGAACGCGGGCCGCCATCCCCAGCGAAAGTAAACCCAAAGAATCAGGAAAGGAGCGATGGCACCGCCGATCGAAGAGCCGCTGTCAAAAAATGCGGTGGCCAATGCCCGTTCGCGTTTCGGAAACCATTCAGAAACTGCCTTGGTCGCCGCTGGCCAATTTGCCGATTCACCCGCACCCAAAAGAAAGCGAAAGACGGCAAAACTAGAAAAGCCTTTCGCCAGCGAGGTCAGCACGGAGACTGCCGAGTACCAGGCGACCGTAAGCGTGAGGCCACGCCGGGTGCCAATGCGGTCCATCAATCGCCCGAAAATCGTTTGCCCCAGGGAGTATGCGACGCGGAATGCGATCACCAGGTTGGCATAGTCGCTATTGCTCCAGTGATGATCCAGTTTGAGATAAGGAGCGAGCAGCGAAAGCGTCTGCCGGTCGAGGTAGTTAATGATCGTAGACGCGAAAAGTAGAGCGCCGATCCACCAACGCAGGCCGGCGATGGGGCGGACTCCGGCAGAAGGCTTTCGGCCTACAGACATCATCGATTTTACCGGCTTAGCAATGTGCGCTTCTCACGCCGTTATTTTCAAAGCCGTGTTCAGCAGTGCGGCCGAATTCTTGTCGAGATAGATGGTGGCATTGAGGTGCGTCCGCAGAATCGAAGCCGGGGCCATCGGACTGATCTCCCCTTCGAAGCAGGTTTTAACTGCCTTGGCCTTGCGCGCGTCCGGCACAACCGCGAGAATCTCTTTAGCCTTCAGAATCTGCCGCACCGACATCGAGATCGCCTGTGTCGGCACTTGCGCGAGATTCGCGAACCATGCTTCGCCAACCTGCTGCAGCCGGCAAGCCTCATCCAGATTCACGATGAGATAAGGTTCGTTGGTCGCAAAATCTGCAGGAGGGTCGTTGAAAGCAAGATGACCGTTCTCACCGACGCCGACAAATGCGATATCAACCGGAGCCGAGGCCAGGGCCGCGCCAACCCTGCGCACCACCTCTGCGGCATCGGCATCGCCGTCAAGCAAGTGATACTTCGTGATTCCCGTCTTTTGAATCAGTTGTTCGAGGAGCATCTTACGAAAGCTTCCCGGGTGGGTGACGGGCAACCCGATGTATTCGTCGAGATGAAACAGTTCCACCTTCTGCCAGTCGATGTCCGGCGCTTTGGTCAGCGCATTCAGAAATTCAAGTTGAGAAGCGGCCGTCGCGGCGATCACGCGCGCCTGACCATGGTCGCGCAGGGCGCGGCGAATTGCGGTTGAGGCTTGCTCCGCCGCCGCGTTGCCCAGGGACGTTCTGTCGTTGAACAGCTTTAGCACCATGACTGCGCTCCTCGAAAATCAGACCAGAGTCTTGATCTGAAAAGATAAACGGCGTAGCATCCCGCTTTGTTTCAAGGCTCTATTAAAACGTTTCTATACGGGGTTGCCAATGAAAAAGTTTGGCTTCTTACTGGTAGTCATCGCCGGGGCATTCAACCATGCGGCCGCGGCGCAAACGGTGCGGGTCGATACCAGCCGTGTCGTAAACACCTTCAGTCCTCCTTATGCTCTGGGAACTACCGTGGACCGCGTACCCAGCAACGCCACTGACACCCTCTTCCGGCCGGATCAACTGGAGCAGGTGCTATCCGCGGGCTGGGGTGTCGTCAGCTATCGTCAGAACACCGATCTTTTCGTACAAGCCTGGCATTGGAATCCCAAGGGAACGTGGAGCGATCCTTCGGGCAAAGGCTATTTCACCGGAGATTCCACTCCCACGGAAATGATCCGGCACTCCTACGGATATTCTCTGCAGCATCGGGGATTTACGCGAAATGGTGGAACTGAATTTGATGGCTTCTCGCGCCTTGACGACGGCGACCTGAATACCTACTGGAAGAGCAATCCATATCTAACCCAGGCTTTCACCGGCGAGGACGATGCTGCCCACCCGCAATGGATCGTGGCCGATCTGGGGAAGAAGCAAGGTGTGAACGCGGTCCGAATCGCATGGGCCGAACCCTACGCTGTGAGCTACCGAGTGGAGTACTGGACCGGCGACGGCGACGCCATGGACGAACCAGTGAGCGGCCAGTGGAAAAGCTTCGCTTCTGGAGTTGTCAACAACGGCCGCGGCGGTAGCGTGACTCTGAAGCTGTCGTCGTCGCCCGTCAGTACGAAGTTTGTGCGCATCGCAATGACGCAGTCCTCCAAGACCTGTGATACCCATGGTGCAAGCGACCGCCGCAACTGCGTCGGATATGCCATCAAGGAAGTCTATGTGGGCAGCGACGGCGGCGAGAGCGGCTTCAAAGACTTGCTTCAGCATTCTCCCGATCAGAAGCAGTCGCTGACGTATTGTTCTTCGGTCGATCCATGGCATGAGCCTTCCGATCTCTATGTAGCGCCCGACCGCATGGAATCAGGTGATCAGCCGGGCTTCGATTTGTTTTTCACCAGCGGGATCACGCGCGGTTTGCCGGCCATCGTTCCGGTCGCACTGCTCTATGCCACGCCGGAAGATTCCGCAGCGCAGATGGCGTATTTGAGGAAGCGAGGCTATCCCATCTCATACGTCGAAATGGGAGAAGAAGCCGACGGGCAATATATGCAGCCCGAGGATTATGGAGCACTCTATCTGCAGTGGGCGACGGCGCTGCATCGGGTTGACCCAAACTTCAAGCTCGGCGGGCCGGTGTTCGAAGGGGTTACCGAGGACATCAAGGCGTGGCCTGATGCGCAGGGAAAAACCTCCTGGTTCGGCCGCTTCCTGGATTATCTGAAGGCTCACGGTCGGCTCGCTGACTTTGCCTTTATGTCGTTTGAACATTATCCCTACGACGGTTGTGAAACGCCATGGAAGAACCTGTACGAAGAGCCGAAATTGCTCACCCACATCATGCAGGTGTGGCGCGACGACGGTCTGCCCCCGGGAATTCCTATTCTGGACACCGAAACCAACGCTCACGGCGGCGAGGCCTCGGTAGACGTCTTCGGTGCATTGTGGCTGGCAGATACCTTCGCGGGATTTCTCACCGCCGGCGGCCAATCGACTCACTACTATCACGCGCTGTCTTATTCTCCCCCTCACCCCGCATGTCCGAATAGTTGGGGCACCTATCACATGTTCATGACCGACAAGAACTACCAGATCCGGCAGCGGACTTCGCAATACTTTGCAGCGCAGTTGATCACGCAGGAGTGGGTCCAACCGAAGGATGCTGACCACAAATTATTCGCGGCCTCGAGCGACATTAAGGACGGCGAAGGGCATGTGCTGGTTACCGCCTATGCGGTGCTGCGGCCCGATGGTGAGTGGTCCCTGATGCTAATAAACAAGGACCATGACCATTCTCAACCCGTGCACATCACGTTTGAAGGCGGCAACGGGTCGCCGCGCGCCTTCACCGGCGACGTCACAATGTTGACTTTCGGGAAAGGTCAGTATCAGTGGCACTCCGCGCGACGGGACGGCTATCCCGACCCTGATGGCCCGGCGGTGAAGTCGACGGTCAGTCCAGGTGCGGACGGCCTTTACACCCTTCCGCCTGCCTCATTGAACGTGTTGCGCGGTCGAATCGGGCAATAAAGTTGCCAGCCATCGACGAATCCAGAAGGCTCGGCGCTTGGCACCGTTCACGTTGATGCGACCCCCGGACATACCATCGACTCTTTCGATCCCGATGGCGCTCTCGATCGACGTCCTGTCTCCTGGTGACATCGATAAGACTGTTCACCATCCATTTTTCGGCTACATCGCTGGTCCCTCTGGATAAGCCGGAAGGTCGGGCGGACGGGGCGGAAGCTTCTTTGGGCTGGCCTCGATCTGCTTCATGACCTCCTGGATGGCGCGATCGAGTTGAGCATCCTTGCCGCGGACTACGTCGTCGGGGCGATTGTCGACCTCTATGTCGGGTGCGACCCCGCGATTCTCGACGACCCATTTGCTGTCGAGGCCGTAGTCGGAGAACTCGGGACGCGTAATATATCCGCCATCGATCAGCGCGATATCGCCGCGGATGCCGCGCACACCGCCCCAGGTACGCTCTCCGATAAGCGGACCGAGTTTGTAGACCTTGAAAAATTCGCTGAAGATGTCGCCATCCGAAGCCGCGTACTGGTTGGTGATGCAGGCCAAGTAGCCGTGGAAGACGACCGGAGGCGTGGTGGTGCTTTCAAAGTTGCGGGCGGCGTCCATGCCGGCCAGGATGCGGCGCAGGCGCTCGAAGATGAGCTGGTCAACGAAGCCACCGCCGTTGTAGCGCACATCAATGATGAGACCTTCTTTGCGAATCTGGGGAAAGAATTGCCTGACGAAAGCGTTGAGTCCGGCATCCCCCATATCGGGGAGATAGATGTAGCCGACACGGCCGTGGGTTGCGGCATCCACCTTCTTGCGATTGTTTTCGACCATGTTGAATTCACGCAGAGGATATTCGTCGGGAATCGGCTTGACGGGGACGGTGCGGGCGGCGGCGGCGTCCGGCTTGGAATTCACTGTGATCGCAGTGGTTTCGTTGGCGGTGTTGACGAAGAGTTCGTAGGGGTTCTGCGGGGCGCGCAGTGGGCGGCCGTTGACGGCGAGAAGATAATCACCTTCTTTCACGTTGACTCCGGGTTCGGTTAGCGGTGACCGCATCTGCGGGTCCCAGTTCTGTCCCGGGTAGATTTTCGTGAAGCGGTACAAACCGCTGGCGGCGTCGAGTTCGAAATCCACGCCGAGCAGGCCGACGTTAACAGGATGCAAATCGGGCTGGTCGCCGCCGCCCACGTAGGTATGGGAGTTCGAAAGCTCGCCGATCACCTCTCCCATGATGTAAGTCAAGTCGTAACGATTTGCGGCGTAAGCCACCAGCGGAGCATATTTGTCGCGGATCGCCTCCCAGTTCACGCCGTTCATGCTGGCCTCGAAGAAGTAATCGCGCTCCTGACGCCAGACTTCGTTGAAAATTTGCTTCCACTCGGCCGGCGGATCGATTTCAGCGCGCATGTTGCCCACATTCAGCGCGCCCTCGCCAGGTTTCTTGGGCGCGGGGCCATCGAGCTTGGCGTCCATGATCCCGTAGGTCTCTTTCGCCTGGTAGAGAATCTTGGTGCCGTCAAACGACAGGGCCCAGTGGTCAATGCCTTCGATGATGGTTTTTTCCTTACGCTCTTTCATGTCATAGGCGTGAATCGCGGGTTCTTCGCCGGGGATGGGTCCAGAGAGGCCTTGCACCGGCTGGGTGGAATAGTAGAGAAAGCCTCTCGCCGCCGTTAACTGGGTGATAACCGCGGGAGGGACGGGCAGCGCGACGATGCGGTTCTGGATGTTCTCCAGATCGATATGAAAGTTCCGGGCAACTTCCTGCGATTCTTTTTCGCGCTTGGCCGCATCCGTCTTCTGCGCAACTTTTCTTGCTTCGTCCTTTCGATCTGCAGTTTTGTCCTTCTCCTCTACATCTCTGGCTTTGTCTTTTTCCGATTCGGAGGATTCAGACACCGTTTCCCAAGGCTTGATGGTGGTCTCATCGCTCAGCGCGGGGAAAGGGGAAGGCGCGTCCGCGTGCAAGGTTAGCAGGTAAGGGCGTGTCGTCTTTGGATTGGTGAACTCGAAATCGAAGGTGCCAATTACTTCGTTGTAGTCGCGGTCAGAAAGAAAATACAAATAATTGCCCTGGGGATCAAAGGCCGCCTGACTGCTATTGACCAGGTCGCCGGTGACCGCCGTGATTTTCTTATCGACGGTGGAATACAGATACACGATGCTCAGTCCGCTCTGCTGTTGCTTGTCGTACGCCAACCACTTGCTGTCGGGCGACCAGGAGTAGTTGGTGATCTCGTTATACTTGCCGCGATCCACCTCTACCGGCTTCTTGTCATCAATGTCGACGTACCAGAGGCGGAGGTCTTTGTCGGCCCACGCCAGGCGCTTGCTGTCTGGCGACCAAACCGGAGGGAACTTGAAACCCTTGTAACCGCTGGTGATCTGCTGTTCTTTATCTTTGCCGCGCTCTTTCTCTCTCAGCGCTTCCCTGGCGGCTGCTTCCTTGTCCTTTTGTTTCTCCGCGTCCTTGTCTCTGTCTTTTGGCTGGTTCTCTCTGGCCAACTCAACGTTGCCCATGCCGTCCTGAGGAGTTATGTAGAGTTCGTCCTCACCGGTGCGATCGGAGACGAAGGCGATCCAGCGGCCGTCGGGAGACCAGGCAACGCCCTTTTCCCGGCTGCCCGATGTGCGTGTGAGATTGCGAGTAGCGCCTTCTTTGGCGGGCACGGTGAAGACGTCGCCGCGCGCTGCAAAGACTGCACGCTTGCCGTCGGGAGCGATATCGAAATCGGTTATGAATTTATTTACGCTGGCCCAGTGCTTCATGGTTAAATCGCGCTCGCCGGGAAGAGTAATGGTGAGCTTGTTTGCCTGACGCGTGGTCAAGTCCATCACGTAAAGATAGCCGCCGTTCTCAAAGATAATTGAGGCATCGCCCAGGCTCGGCCACATCACGTCGAAGTCGGTGAAGTGCGTCACCTGTTCGATTTGCTTCGTGCCCAAATCGTAGGAATAAATATTGAAGCGGTGGTCTGCGCCCCGGTCGGAAGTGAAATACACCGTGTTGCCATGCCACATGGGAAATGTGTCAGTGTAGTCCGTGTGCGGGATCTGTTGCTCGAAGACGTTGTTCTTGAGATCGTAGATGTAGATATCCTGCGCGAGGCCGCCAGTGTAACGCTTCCAGGTGCGGAAATTGCGGAAGATGCGGTTGTAGGCGATCTTGGTTCCATCGGCGTTGTATGAGGTGAGCCCTCCCTGATCGGGTGAGAGAGGCTGGGGAAGCCCGCCATCGATGGAAACTGTGAACTGACGTTTGGTCCAGCCGTTGGAGGCGTCGCGGCGAGTTAGAAAGAGGATGCGCTTGCTGTCAGGCGTCCAGGTGAGAACCTGGTTGTGGATGCCCATGCGGTCGTTGAGTTGTTGCGGTGCGCCCTGGTAGAAGGTGAGTTGGCGCGGCTGGCTTCCCTCCGAACTCATTACGTAGACATTGAAGTTGCCATCGTACTGGCCGGTGAAGGCGATCCACTTGCCATCCGGCGAGAACTTGGGGAATAATTCACGACCGGGGTGAGTTGTGATGCGGCGGGCCGCACCACCGCTGGCCGAAGCCAGCCAAATATCGCCTCCGTAGACGAAGGCGATCTTGTCCCCGTGGATGTCAGGGAATCGCATCAACCGCCCTTCGGGCTGTTGCGAAAAAGTGAGTATAGAAACGAACAGCATCGTAAACACAGCCCAGCTGCGAGCAAGCGGCATTCCTGCTTCCTCCTTGGAAAACGACTACGCGATGAATTCAAAGTACCGGACAAACAGGGCATTGTAGCAAGATGGCAGGTTCTGTGTTGTCAGGACCCTTTACGACCGCAGGTGGACAGGGCATGGAACAGGAGTTAATGTATCCTTCCGACAATAGTGGCATCTTTATCCTACAAAGGGGACGCAACCATGATTCTGGGCATGTCCACGGCAACCTTCACCTTAGTGCACGTATTGATCAGCCTGATTGGAATCGGTACAGGCTTCGTTGTCATGTTTGGGTTCTTCACCGCGAAACGGCTCGACGGTTGGAATGCGGTTTTTCTCGTGACCACGGTGTTAACCAGCGTGACCGGCTTTGCTTTTCCTTTTGATCACCTTCTACCGTCGCACAAGCTTGGCATCATCTCGCTGGTGGTGCTGGCGGTTGCGATTCCGGCGCGATATGTCCTTCATATGGCGGGTGGTTGGCGCCGGACCTACGTCATCACTGCTTCCATGGCGCTTTACTTCAACGTCTTTGTCTTAGTGGCGCAGGGCTTCATGAAAGTTCCAGCGCTAAAAGCCCTGGCTCCGACGCAGCAGGAGCCGCCATTCCTGATTGCGCAACTCGTGGTCCTGGTGATTTTTATCGGGATCACCATTTTTGCGGCGAAAAAATTTCATTTAGAGCCGGCGCACACCGCCTGATCAGATACTTCCTTCTTTCACCAAAACTTGCAGCATAGATCGAGAATCCAGCCAAGGAGAAAATGTTTATGCCAACGATTACGACCAAAGATGGCACAGAGATTTACTACAAAGACTGGGGCACGGGACAACCCGTAGTCTTCAGCCACGGATGGCCTCTCAGTTCAGACGCGTTCGAGGACCAGATGTTTTTTCTGGCTTCGCGAGGATATCGCTGCATCGCCCACGACCGCCGCGGCCATGGCCGCTCGAGCCAACCTTGGGAAGGCAACGAAATGGATACCTACGCCGACGACCTTGCGACGCTGGTCGAAAAGCTCGACCTGAAGAACGCGATCCATGTCGGCCACTCAACGGGCGGAGGCGAAGTCGCTCGCTATATCGGCCGCCATGGGACCAAGCGCGTGTCCGCGGCCGTGCTCATCAGCGCGGTGCCGCCACTGATGTTAAAGACGGCAGCCAATCCTGCGGGCTTGCCGATCGAGGTGTTCGACGGCCTGCGAGCCAGCGTTCTCGCCGACCGCTCGCAATTCTGGAATGACCTGAGCGAGCCTTTTTACGGCGGCAACCGCCCCGGTTCCAAGCTGTCGGAGGGTTTGCGCGAATCGTTCTGGCTGCAGGGGACGATGTGCGGATTCAAAGCCGCTTACGATTGCATCAAGGCATTTTCCGAAACCGATTTCACCGAAGATCTGAAGAAGTTCGATGTGCCCACGCTGGTCCTTCACGGCGACGCCGATCAGATCGTCCCCATTGTCGCTGCCGGCTTGCTGTCGTCCAAGATGATCAAGGGGGCGACACTGAAGGTCTATCCGGGATTTCCGCACGGTATGTGCTCAACCGAGAAAGACACCATCAACGCGGACCTGCTCGCATTTTTGAAACGGGCAGAACAAGTGGCGGCGTAAATCTGAGGGGCGCGCCCGGCCTTCGCTCGCTCACGTGAAGGCCGGGCCGTGCTCCGAAACTAGAGCATTCCCTCAGTTTCGCAAGCGGCGCTGTTCGCAGCGCGCACTTTTGTATTTGGAGATTTCATACATGTCGATTCGGCCAGTGAAGCGAGTGATTCAGTCCAAGCCGACGCTGGAAGGTGCGGGCGTGCATCTGCGCCGCGCCTTCGGTTTCGGCAATACCAAAGACTTCGATCCCTTTCTCTTGCTCGACGATTTTCGCAACGATGTTCCGGAGGACTACCTCGCCGGATTTCCTTGGCATCCCCATCGCGGGATCGAGACCATCACCTACGTGCTGGCCGGAACCGTCGAGCACGGCGACAGCATGGGGAACCAGGGCGCCATTGCTGCCGGCGACGTGCAATGGATGACGGCCGGCAGCGGCATCATCCATCAGGAGATGCCGAAGGGCGACCAGACTGGCCGAATGCACGGCTTCCAGCTGTGGGCGAATCTTCCTGCCGCGCTCAAAATGACTGCGCCGCGTTATCAGGAAGTAAATGCGAAAGACATTGCAGAAGTGACCGATGACGACGGCACCCATGTGCGAGTAGTCTGCGGAAATTTCTGGGGAAAGAAAGGGCCGGTGGATGGGATTGCCGCCGATCCGGTCTATCTCGATGTCTCAGTGTCGCCGGGCAAGCGGAAGACCTTGCCGGTTGAGACAACTCGCCACGCGTTCGCATACGTTTTTGGCGGGGGTGGGAAGTTCTGCAATGCGTCCGGCCCGCTCGCAGTGCCGACAGAGGCGATCAAATGGTTGGACACTGCGCCTCCCGTCGAGGCCGATAACCGCTCGCTCGTTTTATTCGATCGAGGCGACGAAGTGACCGTGCAAGCCGGAGATGACGGCATCCGGTTCCTGCTGGTCTCGGGTAAGCCGCTTGAGGAGCCAGTGGCCTGGTACGGACCGATCGTGATGAACACACAACAGCAGTTACAACAGGCTTTCTCAGAATTGCAGGAAGGAACTTTCCTGAAAGATAAGGGGAAAAAGTAACCTGCGCCATGCTCGACGCCGCTGCGGATCAACCGGAATGCTGGCCCAGCCTGCCGCTGGAGTCGTGGAAAGATACCTGCGCAACACTTCATCTCTGGTCTCAGATGGTGGGCAAAGTTCGGCTTCGTTTGACGCCCCTGGTAAACCATTGGTGGAATGTCCCGTTGTACGTAACGGCCCGGGGACTGACGACTTCTCGGATCCCTTATGAGCAGAGGGCTTTTGAACTTCGTTTCGACTTCATACATCACCAGCTTGTGCTCGAGACCAGTGACGGAGTTGTGAAGACCCTCCCGCTGCGGCCTCGCTCGGTGGCCGACTTCTATCTGGATTTCATGGCGTTGCTCCGGTCCGCGGGGATCGAAGTGACCATCTGGAGAATGCCGGTCGAAATCCCCGGTGCCATTCCCTTCGACGAGGATCGCGTACATGCGTCGTACGATGCTGCGTCGGTCGAGAAATTCTGGCGCATTCTGTTATCTGCAGCCGCGGTTTTCGCGAAATTCCGGGCGGGATATGTTGGCAAGAGCAGCCCGATACATTTCTTTTGGGGAAGCTTTGACCTTGCGGTCAGCCGCTTTTCGGGCCGCCGGGCTCCGGAACGCCCCGGCGCGGACAGCGTGACGCGAGAAGCGTATTCTCACGAAGTGAGCAGCGTTGGTTTTTGGCCGGGAGGCGGAGATATTCAAGATGCAGCTTTTTATTCCTACATGGCTCCTCAGCCCGAGGGATTTAAAGTGGCGCGTGTCCGGCCCAATACGGCGTTTTACCACGGGCAACTCGGAGAATTCCTTCTGATGTATGAGGACGTGCGAAAGTCCAAATCACCAATTGCCGCTGTGTTGGATTTTTGCCAATCTACGTACGAAGAAGGCGCCCGCCTCGGCAGTTGGGACCGCTCTGCGCTTGAAAAATAACCTCACCTTTTGCTGGCCAACCCCCGCGCAACTCGACTGTGATTGGTATCACGATGAATCGTGATTTCAACCACGGATTTGATACGTCAGGTGGAACAAGATAGCCCAAATATGTCGCCGTTATTCCTAATTACTTTTCAAGTCCAGTGATAGGAGAGCACGCGCAGCCGCAATATTCTCATCCCAACAGTCGTTGAAGCGCTAAAGGTCTCGGTAACGAGATGGGGAATTGGAGTACCACATGGAAAATGAGCATAAGTACCACGTTGTAGCGTGGTGGAGCTCAGGCCACACCGGACTCGCCAAGTCTGATTCCGCTCCGCATGCGATCCACTTCGCCGCACCACCCCAATTCGGCGGCCTCGAAGGCAGATGGACGCCCGAAGATTTCCTCATGACCGCGCTGGCCAGTTGTTTTACAACGACATTCCACGCCATCGCGGGATACTCGAAATTTGAATATACCGACTTGGAAGTAGAGGCAGAAGGAACTGTGAGCAAGACTGGTAGCGGTTATAGTTTCAGCGGAATAGCTCTTCGCCCCCGCCTGACGATTCCCAGTGAAGACGAACGCGAGCGCGCTATCAGCCTCTTGCAAAAAGCCAAGGAGTTGTGCCTGGTTTCTCGCGCCCTGGCGACCGCTCCGAACTTCGAAGCCCGGATCGCGATCGGCAAGGATTCACCAGCCTGAGAGTCGCGAAAAAGACCACTGATGTTCGCCACTTGCTCAGCCTTGACCCGCATTATCCCAGCTTGGATTACCCTCCGCACTCGGCTGCGAGTTCTTACGGAAATGTGATTGAGATCACTAACCCCCGTGATGCGTGCCGCTGCGAGCCTCGACGCACGTCCCGATAATAGCCCGCGAATCGGGCTTAAAAAATAAAGCGATTGGCTTAATTACACGACTGCCAAGTAGGCGGTCAGATGGACAAGCATGGGGTGTTTTTGTTTCCGGGCCCTGATCATAGTGATCGTGAAAAGGAGATTTCAGATGAAAAAAGCCGCGGTCCTTCTATTTACTGCGCTTCCCAGCCTAGTTCTGCTATTTGTTGCCGCGGTGAATCCGCCCAAAGCGGAGGCGGTTCCAAGTTATGCGCGGCAGACAGGTCTGGCCTGTAGTGGCTGCCACTATGCTCCTCCGGAACTTAACCCTGCCGGACGAAGGTTTAAGCTGCTCGGTTACGTTGATAGAGCGGATGAAACCAAAGTCATAAAGACGGATGGAAGTAAATCGCGCGCTGCGCTTGACCTGCTCGGTTCGCTGCCCTTGTCCGTAATGCTTGAAAGCTCATTTACGTCGACCAAGTCGCCAGTGCCGTCGACCCAGAATGGCAGTTTTGAATTCCCCCAGGATTTTTCGCTCTTTCTTTCCGGAGCATGGACGAACCACGTGGGCAGTTTTCTACAAGTCACTTACGACACCCAAGACGACCATTTCACCAGCGACAACACGGACATACGTTTTGCGAATACCCGGAAGGTGGGTGGTAAGGAGCTGGTTTACGGCCTGGACTTCAACAACAATCCGACCGTTGAAGACCTTTGGAACAGCACGCCGGCTTGGGGCTACCCTTGGACCGCCAGCGATTCTGCGCCCACCCCAAACGCGAGTCCCATCATTAGTTCTTTGGGCCAGGACGTCGCGGGATTTGGCGCCTACGCCATGTGGAACAACCATTTGTATGTGGACACGCTGGTCTACCGTTCGGAACACGTGAACGGATCTCAGCCGAATTCAGGAGTTAATTCTCCATTCAACATCCGCGGCATTGCGCCATACTGGCGCGTGGCATGGCAGGAATTGACGGCGAAGACGCAATATGAGGCAGGCACTTATGGCATGCACATGCGGACCACTCCCAACGGCATAACCGGGCTGGAGGATGATTACACAGACTGGGGAGTGGACACTCAGATCGATCAGACGTTGTTCAGGAAAGATGTCCTCTCATTCCGCGCCACTTATATTCGCGAAAACTCCGACTTGTTAGCCAGCTTCGCTGCGGGCGCGGCCTCGCAGAGGACGCACCATCTGAATACTTTTCTTGTCAATGCTGAATACCACTACGGCAATCGCCTTACCGGTACATTCGGTTGGTTCGATACCGGGGGCACGGTCGATCCTTTGCTGAATCCGCAAGGTGCGGTCAGCGGCAGCGCCAATGGCGACCCGCGAGGCGCCGGGTATATCGCGAATCTGTCGTACTGGCCGTGGCAGAACCTGCAGCTCGCCGCGCAATACACCGGATACACGCGCTTCAACGGCGGCTCGACCAACTACGACGGTTCCGGTCGCAATGCAAGTTCTAACAACACAATCTATCTGGACGCAAAATTCATTTTCTAACCGCAAGCTAGCAATGATTAAACCCAAACTCCAAAGGAGAAAACGCGATGAAGGGTAAGGCGTTCGTACTGGTGGTAGCGATGGCCACGTTGTGCATCGGGGCGTTGGCGGGCGATATCGAGGGCAAAGTTACTGGAATGAAAGGTCAATCGGTCGTTTACGTCGACACCATTGCGGGGAAAACTTTTCCCGCTCCCAAAGAGCACCCGGTGATGGACCAGAAAGGGCTGATGTTTGTGCCGCACATCATGGCCGTACAACAGGGCACAACGATTGAGTTCCTGAACAGCGACAGTGTGCAGCATAACGTCTTCTGGACTGCGATCGGCGCCGACAAGAAAGCAGGACACAACCTCGGAACCTGGCCCAAGGGTGAAAAGCGTCCCTTCACCTTCGACAAGGTGGGCGCGGTGCCGCTGCTCTGCAACGTACATCCGGAAATGGCGGCATATGTCGTTGTCAGCCCAACTCCCTATTTTGCCGTAACCGACGACAGCGGCAATTACAAGATCAAAGACGTTCCCGACGGCAGTTACACGGTAACGGCGTGGCATGAAGGCGCGAAAAATCAGTCCAAGCCCGTCACTGTATCCGGCGGGGGTAAAGCGGATTTCACCCTGAGTAAGTAAGGAGAACGAGGAGCGGGCTATTCGCGTCCGCTCCGCACTTCTTGTTCTAGTAGAAACACTTACGCTTTCATTCAACAGACACACTGGGAATTGCCATCGTGCTGAAGCGCTATCGCGACAAAAAAGTCGATCGGGATTGGTTGAACACCAACTTTCCCTGCATGATGGCATGTCCCGCGCACACCAACGCGGGTCGATATGTGGCGCTCATCGCGGAGGGAAGATTCGACGAGGCTTACAAGTTTGCCCGCGATCCGAATCCGCTGGCGAGCATTTGCGGGCGGGTTTGCGCGCATCCTTGTGAAACTGCGTGCCGCCGCGGAGAACTCGACCGGCCCATCGCGATACGAGCGCTCAAGCGTTTTCTCACGGAGCGGCACGGTCCTGAGTCAAAGCGCCCTCTCGACATTAATGCCGGGCGGGCTCAGAACAAGCTTCCTTTTAAAGTTGCGGTGGTCGGCGGCGGGCCTGTAGGACTATCCGCGGCTCATGACCTGGCTCTCATGGGCTACACGGTGACGATATTCGAAGCTGCTCCCGTGGCCGGCGGAATGCTTTACCTCGGAATTCCTGAATACCGCTTGCCTCGCGATGTGGTGGAAGCTCAGGTGCGAGAAATCCTTGCAACCGGCGACATCACCCTCAAGCTCAATCAGGCCGCCGGACGCGATTTCGCGATTTCTGATCTGCGTCACCAGGGTTTCGATGCGGTGCTGATCGCCGTGGGCGCGCATCGCAGCCGCGACCTTACCATTCCGGGCGTTGACCTGGATGGCGTTTACAAAGGCATCGATTTCCTGCTCAACGTGAACCTGGGCTACAAATTCACCATCGGCAGAAAAGTAATTGTGATCGGCGGCGGGAACGTTGCCATGGACGTGGCTCGCTCCGCGGCACGCGAAGTTGTGCGGCAGCATGTTGGCGGTGTGGAAGACCTGGAACCTTCGCAGGAAAATCTCAGCGCGGTGGCCACGAAAGAAATGGTGGACGTGTCACTCTCCGCCTTGCGCCTGGGAGCGCAGGAAGTTCATCTTGTCTGCCTGGAAAAACGTGAAGAGATGCCGGCGGCTCTGGAAGAGATCGAAGAGGCCGAGACGGAAGGCATCGTGATGCATCCCGGGCTTGGGCCCAAGCGCATGATCGGCAAAGATGGCAAGGTTGTGGCGTTGGAGACGCTGAAAACGAAGTGGGTATTCGATCAAGACAAGCGCTTCAATCCGGCGTTCTACGAGGGCAGTGAAACCCAACTGGAGTGCGACACCGTCATCATGGCGGTGGGGCAGGCCCCGCGGTTGGACTTTCTCCAGCCGGAAGACGGCGTGGAACTGTCTGCGCGCGGGTTGATCGCGGTGAACCCGCAAACGCTGATGACCTCGGCGAATGGAATTTTTGGCGGCGGCGATTGCGTCTTTGGTCCGCGGCTGATTATCGATAGCGTGGCTGACGGCAAACGTGCTGCAGTCGGCATCGACGAATTCCTGCGCGGCCGGAGGCATCCTGAGCCGCTGATTGAAGTGGAAGTCTTCAAGCGCCACAGCACGCCATTAGATCTGCTGGATCTCGCTCGCCCACCCATCCCCATGCTGCCGCTGGAACGCCGCACCGGAGTGACTGAAGTGGAGGTCGGCTACGACGCCGCGTCTGCGATGGAGGAAGCGCAGCGCTGCCTGCACTGCTGGGTGAACACAGTTTTTGAAGGCAGTCCGGAAGATGGAAGCATGTGCATCCTGTGCGGCGGATGCGTGGATGTGTGTCCGGAAAAATGCCTCGAGTTGGTATCACTCGATCGCATTCAGTTCGAGCCCGATACGATGCGGCAGATCCGGGAGCAACAGGAACTATTTGGAGTGGAACTGGACGAAGTTGCGGCCGATGAACTGGGAATCGTGACCGGCTCAGCCATGCTGAAGGACGAGACGCGCTGCATTCGCTGCGGACTCTGCGCCATGCGTTGTCCTGTCGGCACGATCACCATGGAGTCCTACAACCTGGTTTCTGCCGAGCCGACCGGATTGATCTCGGTGGAAGCCATCGACGGTCCTTTTCGACCCAAATCGCCAGTGACGGCTGGAGGCCCGAGGTAAATCATGTCTGACGAGAAGCAAGTCGTATCGGCGACGTTGGAAAAGGAGTTTGACCGCCGCGCTTTTTTT
>Ga0074045_10000229_pt1 | contig 53799 bp, 46 predicted proteins | sample BogForMeECP23OM2_FD_94442 | JGI IMG/M metagenome (GOLD analysis project Ga0074045, IMG submission 94442) | Bog forest soil microbial communities from Calvert Island, British Columbia, Canada - Bog Forest MetaG ECP23OM2 | ecosystem: Environmental > Terrestrial > Soil > Wetlands ... | reverse complement strand
TCGGCGCGAACAATTGGATACGGACCTCGAAGCCGAAATGTCTTCCCATCTCTACTTCGCCTTCCAGGACAATCTCAATGCCGGTATGTCTCCCGCGGAAGCTCACCGCCAAGCTCTCATCCAATTCGGCGGCCCCCAGCAAGCCAAAGAAAACCATCGCGACTCTCGGGGTGTGCCCTGGCTGGAAACTCTGCTGCAAGACCTTCGTTACGCCCTGCGCATGTTTCGCAATTCTCCCGGTTTCACCTCCGTTGCCATTCTTACCCTCGCCCTCGGCATCGGCGCCAACACCGCTCTCTTCTCTGTCGTCAACGCGGTCCTCTTGAATCCCTTGCCATACCCGCAACCCGATCGCCTTGTGGCGATCTATGCGCGAGTCCCGGCTTTCCACTACTCTTCCATTGCTTATCCGAATTTTCTGGACTGGTCCCGCGACAATCATTCCTTTTCCGCTCTGGCTGCCTTCCGTGGCGAAAGTTTCAACCTCACCGGCCTCGGTGACGCCGAGCACCTCTCCGCCAACATGGTTTCTGCCTCCTTTTTTCCCGTCCTCGGCGTGAGTCCTCTCATCGGCCGCGGATTCATCGATCAGGAAGATCAATTGGGCGGCGCCCCCGTCGCACTCATTAGCGAAGGTTTATGGAAGCGCAAGTTCGGCGCCTCCCCCGATGTTCTCGGCAAATCCCTCACACTCGATGGCAAGCTTTACACCCTTGTTGGCGTCATGCCCGCTTCCTTCCATTACGAAAACAACAACTTCCACGCTGATGCCGAACTCTTTGTTCCTCTCGGCCAGTGGGACAATTCCTTATTCCGTGATCGCCGCACCTCCATGGGACTAAATGCTGTGGGAAGGTTGAAACCAGGTGTCACTCTCGCCCAGGCCGATTCGGACATGACTGCCGTTGCTGCGCATCTCGCGGAGATCTATCCGGACACCAACAAGGATTCCGGCGCCACGCTCGTAGCCTTGAAAGAAAATATCACCGGCGATATTCGCCCCTTTCTTCTTGTTCTTCTCGCCTCCGTTGGATTCGTCCTGTTGATCGCCTGCGCCAACGTTGCCAACCTCCTTCTCGCGCGCTCCACCGGTAGAACCAGGGAGTTCGCCATTCGCACCGCACTCGGCGCCAGTAAAATTCGCGTTGTACGCCAACTCCTCACCGAATCTGTTTTGCTTGCTCTCGCGGGTGGTGTGCTCGGTGTTTTCCTCGCCTCTTGGGGCACAAAAGCTGCCTTGAAGCTTCTCCCGGAAGCTCTGCCCCGCGCCAACGAAATTCATCTCGACGCCCGTGTTCTGCTCTTCGCTCTTGCTGCTTCTGTTCTCGCAGGAATCCTGTTTGGCCTGGTTCCCGCCTTCAAAAGCTCTGCCACCCAAATTCACGACACGCTCAAGGAATCGGGTCGCGGTGGCAGCGGTTCCCGTCATCGCATGCAAAGCATCTTCGTTGCTCTCGAAATGGCGCTCGCCGTGGTTTTGCTCGTTGGCGCTGGCCTCATGATCCGCAGTCTCTCCAATCTTTGGAGCGTGGACCCCGGTTTTGACCCGCGCAACGTCCTCACTTTCAACCTCGCGTCCGCCCAGCCTTTCGGCGACACTCCTTCCGCGATTCGCGCTGCTTTCCGCCAACTGCACGACACCATCGCTGCCGTACCTGGAGTGCAGGCTGTTTCTTTCAACCTTGGATCCCAGCCCATGCAAGGGGATTCCGAGCTTGCTTTCTGGCTGGAAGGCGAAGGCAAGCCGGCTTCTCAAGCAGACATGAAGCAGACGCTCCTCTACATCACTCAGCAGGATCATCTTAAGACCTTCGGTATACCTCTAAAGCGGGGACGATTCCTGCAGGACTCCGACAACGAGAACGCCCCTGCTGTCGTCGTGATCGACGATCGTTTCGCCAAGCAATATTTCGGCGACAAGGATCCCATCGGCTCTCACTTCACGATTGACCTGCTGAATCTCAGTGTCGAAATCGTCGGCATTGTCGGACACGTCAAGCAATGGGGCCTCGATTCCGATTCCACCAGCGCCATCCAGGCTCAGTGTTATTTCCCCATTGCGCAAATCCCGGATTCTCTCATGTCGCTTGCCGCCCATGACACCAGAGTGGTCGTGCGCTCCGCGCAATCCTCTCTCGCCGCCACTTCCATCGCCCGCGCGGTGCAGAATGTCAACAGCCAGATGGTCATCTATGACCCAGAATCGATGACTAATGTTATTTCCGATACCCTCGGTGCCAAGCGTTTCGTCATGGTGCTTCTAGGGGTCTTCGCTGCCCTTGCCGTTCTTCTCTCTTCTATCGGCATCTACGGCGTAATCTCCTATCTCGTCGGCCAGCGCACTCACGAAATCGGCATTCGCATGGCTCTCGGCGCCGAACGCTCCACGGTCGTCCGCATGGTCCTCGGCGAAGCCGGCAAAATGGTTCTCCTCGGCGTAGCCATCGGGCTCTTCGCAGCCCTCGCCCTGACGCGACTCATGTCCACCATGCTCTTTGGCGTCAGCTCCCACGACCCGTTCACTTTTTTCGGCGTCGCTTCATTCCTATTTGTGGTGGCCCTGGTGGCCTGCTGGATTCCAGCCCACCGCGCCGCTTCCATCGATCCCGTAAACGCCCTAAGGTACGAGTGACCATGCCCACTCCCACCGCCATCCACGCACCAGCCAAGCTCCCACATGTAGCGACGGCCTGCCTGCGCAGGCAGGCTTTACGCCGCCGTCTTGGGTTTAGTAGCACAGGCACTCCCGCTTGTGCTCTTGGGTTACCACTCTCACGCAGCGCATCGCCTCACCTTGAGGGTGCCCCACCCTTGGTGTGTAAGGGTGGGCTCTTCCGTCGCTACGACAAAGGCCCTTTTCCCTTAGTCTTGGTGTTCAGACAGCCCCTCATTCCGAACGCCGTCCGCGAAATGAGCAGTCTTTCTTCGATTTCCTGGTCACGCGAAACGACAAACACCGAGGTCCTCCCATGAGCCGTCTCCGCCAGCTCTTCCTTCGCTTCCTGGCCCTCTTCCACCGGGACGCCCTCGATCGCGAACTCGATACCGAAATGTCTGCCCATCTCGACCTCGCTATCCAGGAAAACCTCGACGCCGGCATGTCCCCCCAACAAGCCCGCCGCCAGGCCCTCATCCAGTTCGGTGGCCCCCAACAAGCCAAGGAAAATCATCGCGAAGCCCGCAGCATCTCCACTATCGAAATCCTCGTTCAGGATCTGCGCTACACCTTCCGCACCCTCCGCAAAGATCGCTCCTTCGCGCTCATCGCCATTTTGATCCTTGCCCTCGGCATCGGCGCCAACATCGTCGTCTTCAGCGTCGTCGACACCCTCCTCCTCCGCCCTCTTCCTTTTCCGAATTCTCAACAATTAGTCTGGTTCACTGGCAATCACGGCACCGGCGGACTCTCTGGCGTCACCTACAATGTCGGCTCCTACGAAGAATTTCAGCGCCATGCGCAGTCCTTCCAGGAAATCACCTGCTACCAGGCCTTCTGGGGCAGCACCGAATACAACATGACCGGCCACGGCGATCCGCAGCACATTCAAGCTGTCATGGTCGCCAACAATTTCTTCCACACTCTCGGCATTACTCCCGCCCTCGGCCGCACTTTTCTTCCCACCGAGCATCAGAAAGGAGCCACCCCGGTCGCGCTACTCGCCTATTCCTTCTGGCAACAACAATTCGCCGGCGATCCCTTAGTGCTCGGCAACACCGTCAATTTCGATAATCGCGCCGTTACCATCATCGGCGTGCTTCCCCAGTCCTTCGATTTCGCTTCCGTTTTTTCTCCCGGCCTTCGCGTCGATTTCTTCATCCCCGCCTACATGGACGAAATTCGCAACTGGGGCAATACCGTCGCTATCGTGGGTCGCCTCAAGCCTGGCGTCACTCTGGCCCAGGCACAAGCGGAAGCCAACGTGCTCTCTCCGCAATTCCGCGCCGCTCACCCCAACCCTGATTGGTTCATGGAATACACCGCTGACCTTTCCTACTTAAAAGACTACGTCACCGGTAAACTCCGACGCTCTCTCTTCGTCCTCTGGGGCGCTGTCGGTCTCATCCTTCTCATCGTCTGCGTCAATCTTTCCAATCTTCTTCTCGCGCGCCTCGCTTCCCGCGGCAAAGAGTTCGCCATGCGCAGTGCTCTCGGCGCCACCCGCACTCGCCTGGTTCGCCAGCTTGTCACGGAATCGCTCGTGCTCTCCGCCATTGGCGCCGCGTTCGGCGTTGCCATCGCGTTCGGCGTCGTTTCTTACCTCGCGCACCAAGGTTCCATCGCCCTTCCTTTTCTCAACAGTATTCGCGTCGATGGCGCCGCCCTCGCGTGGACTCTCCTCATCACGCTCGGCGTCGGCATCCTCGTTGGTCTTGCCCCGGGATTCGCCGTTTCCGGCGGCAACACGCAAGAAACTCTCAAAGATGCCGGCCGAGGCACCAGCGAAGATCGAGCCCACGGCCGTATGCGTTCCGTCCTCGTCGTCAGCGAAGTCGCCCTCGCCTGCGTTCTCCTCATTGGCTCCGGCCTGCTTCTTCGCAGCTTCCTCCGCGTCCTCGATGTCGATCTCGGTTTCCAACCCAGCCACGCCGCCGTCGTCGACATCCAGTACGACGCCGGTCCCAAGGGCGAAAAAATCGGTTCCTCGCTTCAGGAAATTGTTAGCAATGTAAAAGCGATTCCCGGCGTCGAAGCCGCTGGCGTCGCCGACATGCTCCCTCTCGATCGCGATCGCGGCTGGGGACTCGTCAATCCCTCGCGCGAATATGGCAAAGAGGAAGACCAAGGCGCCATCGTCCGTATCATCACTCCAGGCTATCTCGACGCCATGGGTATCCGTCTCATCGAGGGTCGCGACATTACTTGGCAAGACACCCTCAACAAACAGCCCGTCGTTATCATCAATGAATCCGCCGCGCGTCGTCATTGGCCCGGACAATCTCCCATCGGCCGCGAAGCTCGCGGCTTCGATGACAAACCCGGCACCGTCATCGGCGTTGTCGCTGACGTTCGCGTCTCCAGCCTCGAATCTTCTCCAGGCTCTGAAATTTATCTTCCCGTCTTCTACGGTCCCGAGGGCGCCCAGCTCGTCGTTCGCTCCAAGCTTCCCTCCGACGTGCTTACCGCTTCCATCATGCCGGTCCTGCGCCACAATAATCCCGCGCAGCCAAACAACACTTTCCGTCCCGTCCAATCTCTGGTCGATCACTCCGTCTCCCCACGCAAATTCTTTGTCTATCTCGTCGCCACCTTCGCCACCCTCGGCCTCGTCCTCGCCGCTCTCGGCATTTACGGCGTCATCTCCTATTCCGTTACCCGCCAAACCCAGGAAATTGGCATTCGCATGGCGCTGGGCGCCACGCCGGGAATCGTCCAACGCAGCGTTCTACTACGCACACTGAAACTGGCCGCAATCGGCGTTGCCATCGGAGCGGCAGCCTCCGTCCTGACTGCTCGCGTCATCACCTCACTCCTCTTCCACACCGATCCCGACGACCCCCCGACCTTTGCCATAGCCATCTTCCTCCTCGTGGGCGTAGCCCTGGCCGCCGGCTACTTCCCAGCCCTCCGCGCCACGCGCATCGACCCGGTAGTCGCCCTGAGGTCCGAATAACCATGCCCGCTCCCACCGCCATCCACGCACCAGCCAAGCTCCCACATGTAGCGGCGGCCTGCCTGCGCAGGGAGGCTTTGCGCCGCCGTCTTGGGTTTAGTAGCACAGGCACTCCCGCTTGTGCTCTTGGGTTACCACTCTCACGCAGCGCATCGCCTCACCTTGAGGGTGCCCCACCCTTGGTGTGTAAGGGTGGGCTCTTACGCGCTAACGTCGCAACTCTCCTCCTCTTCTCCTGTTTTCTTTTCCTCTCCGTGAAGGCACCCTCATGAACTCCCTCCGCCAACTCTTCCTCCGCTTCCTGGCCCTCTTTCATCGCGACCAACTCGACCGCGACCTCGACGCTGAAATCTCTTCGCACCTCGCTCTCGCCATCGAAGAAAATCTCCGCGCTGGCATGACCCCGCAAGAAGCTCGCCGCCGCGCCCTCATCCACTTCGGCGGCCCACAACAAACCAGAGAATCCGTCCGCGATCAACGCTCTCTCCCATTCCTCGAAACCCTCCTCCGCGATCTCCGCTACGGCTCGCGCATGCTCCGCAAATACCCCGCCTTCACCGCTATCTCGGTCCTTACTCTCGCGCTTGGCATCGGTGCCAACACCGCCATCTTCTCGCTCGTCGACAGCATCCTTCTTCGCCCTCTTCCGTTCGCGCAACCTCAGAATCTCGTTAGCCTCACCGGCACTTACCCCAAAGGCGCCTTCGTTGCCCTCCGCGATCAGGTCAAGTCCCTCGATGTCGCTGCGTACGCCGAGGGCCACGAGTTTAATCTCACGCAACACGGCGAGCCCCTCCGCCTCACTGGCACCCTCGTCTCTGCCGAATTTTTCATGGTTCTTGGCGTGCGCCCGCAACTCGGCGGCCCCTTTACGCCTGGTGACGACAAGGCTGGCCAGGACAATTACGTCCTCCTCAGTCATGCCCTTTGGCAACAGCGCTTCGCCGGTGATCCTTCCATCATCGGCAAATCCATCCAACTCGAAGGCGTTAGCCGCCAGGTCCTCGGCGTCATGCCTGTCGATTTTCGTTTCCCTTCGGCGAAAACCCAGGTCTGGATTCCACTCCACAACGATCCCAGCGACACCATCGCCTATTGGGCCGGCGACTTCATGCCCGTCATCGCACGCTTACGTCCCGGCGCCTCCATCCCACAAGCCCGCTCCGAAATCCGCCTCTTCCAGTCCGATGTCTTCAAACTCTTCCCCTGGGCCATGCCCGCTTCCTGGAATGCCAACATCAGTGTCGTGGAACTAAAACACGATATGGTTTCCGACGTACGCTCTCGCTTGGTTCTTCTCCTCGGTGCCGTCGGGCTCATTCTTCTCATTGCCTGCGTCAATGTCGCCAATCTTGCCCTCTCCCGCGCTGGCACGCGTGAAAAAGAAATCGCTCTCCGTCTCGCCATGGGTGCTGACCGCAAACGCGTCATCCGCCAACTCCTCACCGAAAGCGTATTGCTCGCACTGCTCGGTGGCATTCTCGGACTCCTCCTCGCCACCCAGGGTCTGCAACTTCTCAAGTTCACTCTTCCTCCCAACACACCTCGTCTCGCCGACGCCCACATCGACTGGCGCGTCCTCATGTTCACTGGCGGACTTGCCATCCTCACTGGCTTTCTCTTCGGTCTCGCCCCCGCACTGCAATCCTCCCGTGCGGCTCTGGCCAGTACCCTCAATTCCGCAGCTCGCGGTGCGGCCGCGTCCATTTCCCATCGTCTCCGCGGTGCGCTCGCTATCGCTGAAATTGCTCTCGCAGTCCTCCTCGTGGTTTCCGCCGGGCTTCTGATCCGCAGCTTCTGGACCCTTTCTCACGTTGATCCCGGCTTTCGCACCAGTCGTTTGCTCACTGCTCGCGTGACTCCCGATCAATCCTTTTGCAGCGATCCCCGGCGTTGCGTCTCCTTCTACAACGAACTGATCAACCGCATTCGCGCTGCTCCCGGTGTCACTTCCGCTGCCCTCGTCAACACACTTCCTCTCGGCGGGCGCGTCGCCAAGCGCGCCCTCGAAATCGAAAATCAAGCCGTCAATTCCGGAGACAATCCTCCGCTTTTCTGGATGGATGTCGTCACTCCCGATTACCTCGACGTCATGAACATTCCCGTCCTGGCTGGTCGCGCGTTCACCTCTGCCGACGCTTCTGGCAATTCTCCCGTCGTCATCGTCAGCGTCTCCACCGCCCACCGCTTCTGGCCCGGCCAGAACGTTGTCGGCTCCCACATCCGCCTTAGCAGCGACGAGGAATGGCGCACCATCGTTGGCGTTGTCGCCGACGTTCGGGCTTACGATCTTCAACGCAGTGTTCCTGACTGGATCAATGGCACCATCTATCTTCCTTACAACGAAAAGGCTACCCTCGAAGGTGGTCGTGTGCCCTCTGACATGAGCCTCGTCGTTCAATCCAGCCTGGAAGAATCCCAAGTGCAGGATGCACTTCGCCGCTCTGTTCTCAGTCTGGGCGCCGATATTCCCGTCAGTGAAGTCAAGCCCATGCACGCCATCGTGTCGGAATCCGTCTCCACCTCCGCTTCCACCACCACGCTCTTTATTGCTTTTGCGGCACTCGCGCTCGTGCTCGGTGCTATCGGCATCTACGGCGTCCTCTGCTTCCTCGTCTCCATGCGCACCCGCGAAATCGGCATTCGCATATCCCTCGGTGCTTTGCCGCGGGACGTTCTCTGGCTAGTGCTGAAAGAAGGCGTGCAGTTCTCCCTCATCGGCATCGCTCTCGGCCTCGCTTCTGCCTTCGCTATCACTCGCTTGCTTTCCAGCGAACTCTACGGCGTCTCGTCCGCCGACCCCATCGCTTTTCTGGGTGCGGCTGTTCTGATGCTGCTTGTCACGTTGCTCGCCTGCTACATTCCCACTCGACGCGCTATGCGGGTTGACCCCATGGTCGCATCGCGCTACGAGTAGATCCGACGAAACTATGGACATACAACGACCATCCAACGCCCACGCCAAGAAAGTCCGGCGCATCCTCTATGTCGCCATCGCCATCGTCTCGCTCGCCGGTGTCACCTTCGGTGTCTCCCGCCTTCGCCCCGCCGCTCCTTCCGTCGACAAAGCCACCATCTGGACTGACGAAGTCAAACGTGGCCCCATGATTCGCGACGTTCGCGGCATCGGCACCCTCGTCCCCGAAGACATTCGCTGGATCCCCGCGCAAACCGATTCTCGTGTCGATCGTAAGCTTCTCTATCCCGGCGCCATCGTTCAACCGAACAGCGTCATCCTTGAGCTCAGCGATCCCATTCTCCAGCGCGAAACGCTGGACGCGGAATACCAGCTCAAGGCCGCCCAGGCCGACCTCGAAAGTCTCAAGGTCACTATCAACAGCGAGCTCCTCAACCAGAAATCCACTGCCGCCTCCGTTCGCAGTGAGTATGAGCAAGCCAAAATCCAGCACGAAGTGGACGCCAAGCTCCGCGCCCAGGGCATCGGCGCCGAGGTCACTGAGCAGCTCTCGCGGGTAAAGGAAGAACAGCTCGCCGTTCGTGTCAAGCTGGAAGACGACCGTACCAAGAACGCCGAGGACTCCGCGGGTGCACGCATCCAGGCTCAGCAATCCAAGGTCGATCAGCAGCGCGCCCTTTACGATCTCAAGAAAAGCGAACTCGACGCCCTCCACGTTCGCGCCGGTATCCAGGGTGTCCTCCAACTCGTTCCCGTCGAGGTCGGCCAGCACGTCACTCCCGGTACCAACCTCGCCCGCGTCGCCGATCCCAAGCGCCTCAAGGCCGAAATCAAAATCCCCGAAACCCAGGCCAAGGACATCACCATCGGCCAGCCCGCCACCGTGGACACCCGCAACGGTATCGTAAAAGGCCAAGTCTCACGCATCGATCCTTCGGTTCAGAATGGTACTGTTACTGTTGATGTTCAGATTACCGACCCACTCCCTCAGGGCTCTCGCCCCGACCTCAGCGTCGATGGCACCATTGAACTCGAAAATCTTAGGGACGTCCTCTACGTCGGCCGCCCCGTCCACGGCCAATCGGATTCCACCATCGGACTCTTTAAGCTGGATCCCGACGGCTCCGAGGCCAGTCGCGTCAACGTCCAACTTGGCAAAAGCAGCGTCAACACCGTCGTAATCCTCAAGGGCCTCAATGTCGGCGACAAAGTGATACTCTCCGACATGTCTGCCATGGATGCTTACGACCGCATCCGCCTGCGCTAGGAACCAAAGTGAACATCCCAACGTCCAATCTCGTATCACTAAGTGGCAACGGTACACCCATGCCATCGTCGTTACGGCTGGCACAAAAGAACTTGAGGGTGCCCCACCTTGGTTTACAAGGGTGGGCTATTACGTCTTGGTTTTGGCGTTCTCTTCAATTTTGTAGCGGTGGCTTTACGCCACCGTCTTGGGTTTCTCTAGCGAGTGTAGTTCCCGATCTTAAGTCGGTCGGATCGGTGCCAATTTGAAGAACAAGGGGCGCTCGCCCCAAGTACCACGATTCCATCTCGGAGGCTCACAACATGTCTTCACTCAACGACACCCTGATCAATCTCCAAGGCGTCAGCAAAGTCTTCTTCACCGACGAACTGGAAACCCACGCCTTGGACGCGGTTGATCTCGAAATCAAGAAAGGCGAGTACCTGGCCATCGCCGGTCCTTCCGGCTGTGGCAAATCCACTCTCCTCGCCATTCTCGGCCTGCTTGATTCGCCCACGGAAGGGAACTACACCCTCAACGGCCAGCCCGTCGCCAGCCTCAAACTCAGCGACCGCTCCCGCATTCGTAACCGCGAAATCGGCTTCATCTTCCAGGCCTTCAACCTCATTGGCGATCTCACCGTCTACGAAAACGTCGAACTCCCCCTCACCTATCGCGGCATGGCCTCCGCCGAACGCAAAGAAAAAGTCCAGAATGCCCTCGAGCGTGTCCAGATGGCTCATCGCGCCAAGCACTATCCCGCCCAGCTCTCCGGCGGTCAGCAACAACGCGTAGCCGTAGCTCGCGCCTTAGTCGGCGATCCCATGATTCTCCTGGCCGATGAGCCCACCGGAAACCTCGACTCCAAGAACGGTGACTCGGTCATGGACTTGCTCCAGGATATCCACGCCACCGGCGCCACCATCTGTATGGTCACCCACGACCCTCGCTACGCCAACCACGCCGAGCGCACCGTGCATCTCTTCGACGGCAAAATCGTAAAAGAAACCCTCTCCAACACCGTTCCCGCCTAAAGAGCACAGGCCTTCAGCCCACGCTCTCGGGTTTCTACCCTTTCTAGCGACCGCCTTCTGCGGCGGTCCGCTCTTGGGTTCCTTTCGTTACGTCTCTGCCCACATGAACTTGAGGGTGCCCCATCCTCGTTTTTTGAGGGTGGGCTCTTACGACCGTTACGCCTCCACGGCTCTTCGCTTTGCCTTTTTCTCCCCCAACTCTTCTACCGCAGACCGCCAAACCTCTTCGTCCTATACCTCCTTTACCTCCTTTATCTCCTCAGCTTCCTTACTTCACCATCCCTCTCCCCCTCAACCAATTCCTCAGCAACGTTCCCCAAATCCCCACAGCCGGATCCTTCAAATCCAATCCCACACCGTGCGGCGCCTCCGCAAATACATGCAACTCCGCCGGCACGCCCGCTTTGTGCAATGCCAGATAAAACGCCACGCTATTTTCCGGCGGCACCCCGTCGTCTGTACTCGTGCTCCACAAAAACGTCGGCGGCGTTTGCGCTGTCACCTGAAATTCGTTGGACAAGGACTTCAGCACCTCCGGTTTTGCATCCTTCCCCAGTAAATTGTCGGCCGACCCGCGATGCGCATACTCCGCCACAAACGAGATCACCGGATAGCACAGCACCGCAAAATCCGGCCGCGAACTTACGCGGTCAATCGGATCCGGCGCCGACGCATTCCCCGCGTCAAAATGTGTTTCCGCCGTCGACGCCAGATGTCCGCCCGCCGAAAATCCCATCACCCCAATCTTGTCCGGCAACACGCCAAACTCCTTCGCTCGTGCCCTCACCATGCGTACCGCCCGCTGCGCATCCCACAATTCCGCCGGATGGTGATACTTCGGCCCCAATCGGTATCGCAGCACAAACGCGGTGATCCCCATCGCATTTAAATAATTCGCAATCTGCCGTCCTTCATGATTCGTCGCCAGCCATCCATAGCCTCCTCCCGGCATCACGATCACCGCTGCCGTCGGCTCCTTTACCTCAAACGGCTGATACATCGTCAGCGTCGGCCTGTCCTCCTCCCCATCTCCCCAAGCACCCGGTGCTCGCCCGTCCCACAATCGAATCGTTCGTGTCTCCGCCGTGGGATCCTCATGCCGCTCCTCCGGAGTCCCCGCTGAACTGGAAGGCGCTCGGATGACCGTGGTGCCCGGAAGAAGGGGCACAGCACCGGAACGGTTAGCGTCGCCCGTAACGAAAACTCTTCGACTGTTGATCTGTGTGACTGTGACCGTCACCTGCGGATCCTTCAAATATTTGCTGAGCCCTTCACGGATATTGCCAGCAAGCTGCATGGCGGTCAGACCAGCCGCCTGCATATCGTTCAACAGAGGCAAGGAAATCTTCCCGTCCGGGCGAACAGGAATCGTCCGCGTTATTTCAGGTTCCTTCCAAACGTCAATTTGAAGGACATCTTGGGATCCGATACGATACTCCGGAGCCGTTTTTGCCGTCGCATTTCCTGACAAATCTTCCTGCCTCGCCTCCGCCCCAGCCTGCCCCGTCATTGCCACAGCCCAGCACAACATCACCAATACCGCCCAAATGTTTTTCACGTCATCCCTCCGTCATCCAAACTTTCCCTATTATCCTCCGCCACCTGCCGCCACGCCTTGTCACTTCGATTTTCGATCCAGACAACAAAACGCCAACGCTACTTCCCATAGTGCTATACTCCCTCCATTCGGCCGGTGTGGAGGTTGCCATGATCCGGCGTTTCGCTCCCTTGCTCCTCGGTTTCCTGTTCCTTCCTCTTCGAACCCCTGCTCAGAAGTCCGCGACCATTGCGGGTAATGTCTACTATGAAAGTGAATACCAGGCTGCCAAAAACGTCGTCGTTGTTCTTTCCGACGGTCAGCATGTGTTCATTGAATCTGAGGCGACATCTGACGGTGGACGCTTCCGTTTTGGCGGTTTGCAACGTTCAACCTACTACCTCTCTGTCGACGTTCCCGGATATGAGTCCGTAAGCTTTGAAGTGGACGTCTCGATGACCTCCGATAAAATTCTCTCCATCTATCTCAAACCAATTTCCAAGTCTCCCGCTCCCAATTCTCCACACTCCTCCTCGGTGTCTGCCCACGAACTTTCCATGCCCGCGAAGTCCATGGAATTCGTGGACTCCGGCAAGAAGAAGCTCTATCTCGATAAAAATGCCCAAGCCTCTGTCGCCGATTTCCAGCAAGCCATCGCTCTCGCCCCGGCCTATTACGAAGCCCACTATCTGCTTGGCATGGCGCATCTCACCCTTGGCGATCATGCCGCAGCGGAGAAAGATTTTCGCAAGTCCATTGACCTGAGCCATGACACATTTCCCGAAGCCGATATCGGACTCGGCACCACCATGCTCGATCGCGGCAACTTTTCTGACGCCGAAAAATCCATTCGCCGCGGCCTGGAACTCAATCCCAATCTCTGGCTCGGTCACTACGAACTTGGCCGCGCCCTCCTCAGCCAAAACCACCTGCCCGAATCCTTAGCCTCCGCCGAGCAAGCCCGTGTCCTGGCCCCGAACGTTCCCATCATCTACCGCCTGCTTTCCAACATTCATCTCCTCCAAAAAAATTATCCCGCCCTCCTCCAGGATCTCGACACCTATCTTTCCCTTGATCCCGACAGTCCCGCCGGCCTTCGCGCCAAACAACTCCGCGACCAAATCCAGCAAAAACTCCCCGACCAGCACTTAGCCCCAGCCTCTGCTAAACCCTAGCGCTCCATATAGTCTCTTGGTAGCGCTGGCATCTTGCCGGCTCTCGGTTTCCTCGTGACCACTCCGCCAATTCAACTTGAAGGGCTGCCCTAAGTCCCGAAGCGAGCATTTCTTCGCCATCACACACACCACGCACACCCCTACTCACCAACGCCATAAAAGGGAATTGTCCTCCAGGAAACTATCTCGATGGGAACATATACGATTCCAGCAAATCCGCCCGCCCCTTGTGATCTGCCGTCATCGCTTTCAATAAATCGCTCACAGACAGCATCCCGCGATACTTGTTCTGCGCATCCAGGATCAGCAAGTGATACACGCCGTTCTTTTCCATTGCCACCAAACTGTCTTCAAATGTCATTTCCGGCGTCACCGTCAATAACTCCCGGCTCATGATCTCGCCGACCTTCATCCACGCCGGACACTTATTTTCCGCCGCTACCTTGTCCGATATATCGCTCTGCGATACCACTCCCACCAACTTTCCCGCTGCATCCAGCACTCCCACAGACCGCACCTGCTTCTCTCGCAAATATTTTGCGGCCTCCATCACTGTCGTATCTTCCGATATCGAATAAACTTCTTTGCGGGACCCAATCAGTTCCGATACTTTCATGACCACCCCCGGAAGCGAAATTTTCGCAATCCTATCCCCCGTTAATCTCCTTTTCAATAGCTATTGTTGAGTATCTCTCGATCCGGTCATGTTCCATTAACCAATCTGTAATCTGCCTCATCAAATCCCGCCCGACGCCCTTTACAGGGAATCCCCGATTGACCTTCTCGTAGCGGCGGTATATCCTTCGCCGCGTACTACGAGGATTAGGGGTGCTCTCTCTGGGCGGATGGGAGTGCCCCTAGTCCTCGATCTGTTTTAGCCCTTCCTTGCCGCCGTTTCCTTAGTTCGTCTCGACGCAAGCAGCGACCACGTTTCATTCTAGGGTTAGCACTCCTCTCTCGCACTGTGAACCGCGTACTAAAAACTGTAAACTCCTTCCATGGGCTCTCACATCCAACTCACCGCTTCCGACGGTCATTCCTTTCGTGCATATGTCGCGCAACCTTCCACTCCCGCCAAGTCTTCCGTCGTCATCATTCAAGAGATCTTCGGCGTCAACAGCCACATCCGTTGCATCGTCGATGATTATGCCGCCCAAGGCTTCTCCGCTATGGCCCCCGCACTCTTTGATCGTGTCCAACCCGGTATCGAACTCAAATACAATTCCGCCGATTCATCCCGCGGCATGCAAATCGCCACGCAGATCGGTTTTGACAAAGCTCTCCTCGATGTCTCCTCGGCCATCACTCACGCCGCGCAAGGCACTCCGACCAAAAAAGTTGGTGTCGTCGGTTTTTGTTGGGGTGGTACGCTGGCGTGGCTTGCCGCCACGCGTCTTCATCCTGCCGCTGCCGTGTGCTATTACGGCGGCCAAATCTCAAAATTCCTTGCCGACCGCCCCCATTGCCCCGTCATGTTGCATTTCGGCTCGAAAGACAAGCACATCGCCGCTTCTGAAATTCAAAAAATCCAGCAATCCTATCCGGACCTTCCGCTCTTTCTTTATGACGACGCCGGCCACGGCTTCAATTGTGACCAACGCCCCGACTACAACGCCAAAGCCGCCAACGAAGCCCGCCAGCGTACCCTCGACTTCTTCCGCTCCCAGCTGGCCAAAACTCCGCCCCACGAACCTTGAACGTCTTACCTGTCGGCTTTCCTCCCGTCATTCCGAACGGAGTCCGCGAAGTGAGGAATCTCTCTTCATCCCCTACGTACAGACGCCATAACTCCTCTTGTCAGCTAGTTCTCTTGCTCTTTTCTCTCTGACTCCTACAGCCGGAATATGTACAGCAGCAATCTCGTAATAAATAAATCCACTACCAGCACGATCACCGACGACACCACAAACGCATTGATCGTCGCCCGACCCACACCCGCTGTCCCGCCTTCCACGCGAAATCCCTCAAAACATCCCACCGTCGCAATAATGAACCCAAACACCACCGGCTTCGTGAACCCGATACACAAATCCCCAAACACCAGCGCATTAATCGCGTGCGTCATGAATTGCTCAGCACCAAGATGCAGCACCAGGGCCGCTACAATAAACCCTCCCAGCAGCCCGCAGCAAACCCCCACCGCCACCAGCAATGGCAGCACTAGCACGGTTGCCAGCACTCGCGGCGTCATCAACTTCCGAATGGGGTCAATCCCGAATCCTCGCATCGCGTCCACCTGGTCGCTCACCACCATCGATCCCAACTCTGACGCCATCGCCGTCGCGTTTCGTCCCGCCACCAACAGCGCCACGAACACTGGCCCCAGCTCCCGCGTCAGCGCCAGCGACACCGCGTCTCCCGTCAGCACCGTCTCTCCAAATCTTTGAAATTGTGATGCGGCGTTCAACACCACCACGCCTCCCACGCAAAACAGCGCCACCACCACGATCAGCAGCGACCCCACTCCGACCTGGTCCATCTGTTGCACCAAATCGCTGAAGTATTGCCTGCCGCCTAACAGATTACGTATCGACTGCAGCGCCACAATGGAATAGTTCTGCAGTCGATACGTCCACTCCTTCAATGCATCTTGTACTACCGTGGTAACGAAACTTGCGTTCATAGTCGCACCCTCGTCACACTCCCACTTCCGTCGTGCGCAAGAGCATACAACGCCCCCCGCGACAATGCATAACGCTCACTCAGTTTTTCTCCTGGGATTGCTTGACTGGTAGGGACCGCCTTCCACTTGCCGGGACGCAGGAAGAGAGGCAGTCAACTCCTTGTCGTCGATGGTCTTAAGACCCCTGCCTTTTTTGGCTGCGTCATTAGGCTACCTTGGCGGGCCGGGTCTCGCTTGGTAGCCTGGCGTTTGACCCGTCATTCCGAGCGAAGCCTTCGAAGCGAGGAATCCTTCTTCGCGGTCTACTCCGCGCACACCACAACGATCTTCTCTCCTACTCCTTTACTCTCTCGGGTTCCTTCCGCACCTGATAAACCAAATACCCCACCAACGCCAAATTAATCACCAACACTACCACCTTCGCCACATTCGCATGCCGCAGTATCTCCCACACTTCCACTGGCACCAGTGAACTTGTGACCACTATCGTCAACCACTCCGCCCATCGTTTCAACATCCACAATCCAATGCCCTCGGTCAAAAACAGGCCCGCATAAATAAAACTCCCCGCTCCTACCTCCCGTATTCGCGTCGGCGTCAATTTCGCCGCCTCCAGGATCACGCGACCCACATACCGGCTCGCCGGCCCAAACCCGATCCGCGGCACCCGATCCTCCAGCACGCCTACTATATCCGTATGCACCAGCCGCAGCGCCGTCACACCAACCAAAATCAGCAACGTCGCCTTCGCCAGCTTGAATAGCGCGATGCCCCGCAGCATTCGCCGATCAGCCTTTTTCATATCACCTTTAATTCTCAGCGGATGTAGCGGCGGGTCTTTAGACCCGCAGGCACACAGCCTTCATTGGCGTTCGTTACGCCCTTCCTCAAATCAACTTGAGAGTTTACCTGAGCCCCGAAGGAGTGCCCATCCTCGTTTGGGAGGATCTACCCTGAGGTTCGAAGGGTGGGTCTTGGTTCCCTGATGGCGTTATGCCGCCGCGCCTTCAGGCCGATCATGAATCTGCTCTGCTCTTTGTGCCGGTCTTCTAGACCGGCCGATCCGTACCTACCTCGCCTAAACTCCCGTTCCTTCCAAATTTGCGCAACCTTCACCCTTCACCGGCAGAATCGGCAGCACACTCGTCGCCCGATTCTTCGCTCGTCTCCGTGCACGCCTCGCCCCAAACTTGATCGACGCCTTGAAAATCGATCCCACGGCCAGCACACCTCCCAGTTTGTGTGCGCCGACGGCCGCCAGTCCCATGGAGGCGACACACCCGCACGCTCCGCAATCCGGCGTTCCGCCAAACTGGCACGGGGTAATCTTCGTCTCCAAATCCGCCGACAACGTTTGCGTTGTCCGCGCAAAAATGCAGTCTTCGGGGCTGTGTGGCGGCGTCGCGAACTGCTCGATAAGCGCCTTCGGCATATCCAATTTAGGATACCGTTTTCGCAACTCCAGCATCTCTGCAATCGCCCGCGCCCGTTCCTCCGCGCTCAACATTTCCGGTAAGCGATCTCCTACCTGCGGCGTGAACAAGCTGAACCACACTTTCTTAATCTCCGGCCGTGGCGTCCAGAACTCCAGAAACTCCCCCAGATATCCCGTCCGTTTCATCATCTGACCCGTCACCGTGCAATGCACCGTGACCCTTTGCCCCACAATGTTTTTCAGGATCCGCTCATACGTCGCTGGCGCTCGACGCACATCATGTTCCGGCTGCAACCCATCAATAGACACCACTATATGCAGTAGTTCTTGGTTCGCCCATGTCGGTCCCATGGTCCGAAACGCACTGGTCACAATCTGCACATGGACTCCGCGCTCCAGCAGCTTCGGAATCATCACCTCTAGTTCCCGATAACGTACGAGCGGGTCTCCCCCCACAATCGACAGATGCAGCGGCTTCAGCCGGTCCACCACTTCCAGCACTCCGTCTACCAACGCTTGGCCCCTTCGATCGTTCAGCTCCCGCAATGTTCGTCCACCGCCCAGATGCGCCTCGTCGTACGCGTAACATCCCGGGCATTTCAGCGGACATTCCCGCGTGATCTCAATCGAAAGGGAAGGGTGTTCCCCCCTCAGAATTTTTCCCCACGCTTGAATGATTTCATGTGTGTACACGAATGGTGGCCTTTTCCGACGGCTTAGAATGTGTCTGCCGGGCGAAGGTTTTATTGCTTTTCACCTTCGTCCCACAGACTGCCGCCCCCGATTCTTAGATGTCGTCAGATCGACTTTGGTCGTTTCGATGATTCGAGAGCTGGGGAAGTCTTCCTGGAAAAAACAGGGTGCGTTCGCGGTTTTTTTCCAGGCGTACCAAGGTAGGGGAATCGGCGTCAGCAGCGTCGGTGTGCAGGTGAGCGAGTATTGGAATATCCCTTCCCAGCCGCCAACAGTATGCTCCCATACCGCCACAATTGCATTCTTTTACTGTTATTGTAGTCGCCTTCTGCTTGCCTGACGACGGGAGGCTGCCCACTCTTGGCATTGGGCTTCTGCTGCTGCTCCGGGGTCGCAGAATCTTGCGGGTACCCCATCCTCGTTCTTCGAAGGTGGGTTCTTCCGGTGAGGCCACAACCCTTCTTTGCTTTTCTTTGCTTTGTTGCTTCTTTACCTCCGCCTCTTCTGCATCTCTGCGTTTATCTTCACACCCGAAACACCGGCTCCAACTTCCCAATCCTCGCCTTCAAACCCTCCAACTCCCCCGCGCTCAATATCGGCAACGGTCCTGACGCCAACTCCATCGCCAAATCAAAAATCCTCTCGTCCCCCGGTGGCACCGCCGCCGTGACCTCCTGATTCAACGTAAATCGCAGCGCCAGATTCGCCATCTCCGGATCGTCAATTGGCTCATACCAACACTTGGGATATTTACGATCACTCTCCTTCATGTCCTTCGGCCATTTCCCAAACGCCAGCGCCTTCAACGCCATCCGCGCCATTCCTTTCGATTTCGCCTTCGCCAGAATCTGCGGTCCAAACCCGCCGTTTTCCCACGCATTCGCATTTACCGGGAACATCACGCTGTCCAGCTCCAGCGCGTCCATCAACCGCAGCGCTGCCGGCGCATTGTGCGCAGAAAATCCCAGGTGCCGCGCCTTGCCCTCTTTCTTCGCCGCAAAAAACAACTCCGCCGCTCCCCCTGGCGCCAGAATCTTCTCCACATCCTCCATCGAACTCACCGCATGAAACTGGTACAGATCCACATGGTCGGTGTGAAAGCGCTCCAACGTCCGCTCCAACTCTGCCCGCGCGCCCTTCGCATTCCGTTCGGTCGTCTTCTCCGCCAGAAACACTCTGTTTCTGTAAGGCCGCAGCGCCTCTCCCAATTTCGTCTCCGCCTCTCCGTCAAAATAAGTCGGCGCGCAATCAAAATAATTCACCCCGCGATCATAAGCGACGCTCACCCGCCGCGCCGCCTCCTCCTGTGGCATCCCGCACACCACAATTCCGCCCATGGCCAATACCGACAACTCGATTCCGTCCTTCCAAGCGCGCTTCGGCAATACCTTCATCGTCTCCCCCCACGTGGTCCCAGCAGCCGTCAATGCCGCCGCTGCCCCAACCCCAGCCCCCAGGAATTCCCGCCGGTCCATCCCCATCGCCCACCTCCACTCGAAATCCTATGCCCCCGCTCCGCGCTCAGCAACAACCATGTAGCAACGGATTTTTAGCTCGCCCCGGATCTAGGATGGGGCCCGCATCTGGCGTTTCCCTGGAACGCCGGTCTCCGGACCGGCTTCTTGGGTTTCCTATCGTTTCAAAACTCTTTCCCGCCAGACTGTTAACTCATTTTGAATCTTTTGCATCCCTACCACTCCGCAGGTAAACTATTCCGACAGGGACAAGCGAAACCGTCCCCCGTCTCTTCCGTCTAATGCAGGAATACGCCGCACTATCTTCTTCAGGGAGAACAACGTGAAACTTTCGTCTCGCACCACCCGCGCGACCTTCGCAATTGTCTTCGTCTTTTCCCTCGTCGCGCTTCCTACCTTCGCTCAGTCCGACAACGCACCGACTCCCAAACCGAAGCCCACCATTGCCACCTCCAAAACCAACAACATCCCCATCCCCGACATTCCCTACACCAAATTCGTCCTCCCCAACGGCCTCACCGTCCTCGTGCACGAAGATCACAAAGCCCCCATCGTGGCCGTCAACACCTGGTATCACGTCGGCTCCAAAAACGAAAAGCCCGGCAAAACCGGTTTCGCCCATCTCTTCGAGCACCTCATGTTCTCCGGCAGCCAGGATTTTGACTATACCTACATCAATGCCATGGAACGCATCGGCGCCACCGACCTCAACGGCACCACCAATAACGACCGCACCAACTATTTCGAAAATGTTCCTACCTCTATGCTCGACTATGCCCTCTTTGCCGAAAGCGATCGCATGGGCCATCTCCTCCCCGTCCTCGATCAGAAGAAACTCGACCTCCAGCGCGGTGTTGTTCAGAACGAAAAGCGTCAAGGTGAGAACCAGCCCTACGGCGTTACCGAACAACTCATCACCGAAAACACCTATCCCTCCGGCCATCCCTATTCCTGGACCGTCATTGGTTCCATGAAGGATCTCGACGCTGCGTCTCTCGAAGATGTTCAAGATTGGTTCAAAACCTATTACGGTCCCAACAACGTCACCCTCGTTCTTGCAGGTGACATCACTCCCGAAGTCGCCAAACAAAAAGTCGAAAAGTATTATGGCGCCATTCCTCCGGGTCCTCCTATTGCCCGGCAGGAAGTGTGGGTCGCCAAGCGCACCGGCACGCATCGCGGTTGGGTTCAGGACCGCGTCCCGCAAGCGCGCACCTACCGCGTCTGGAACGTTCCTCAGACCGGGTCGCCGGACGAAGCTCTGCTCGATCTCACCGCGCGCATTCTGGGCCAGGGAAAAACCTCGCGCCTCTACCGCCGCCTCGTCTACAAAGATCAAATTGCCACTAGCGCCACCGCCTCGGATTCCAATAACGAAATCGCCGGCCAGTTCGATCTCACCCTCACGGCCAAGCCCGGCACCGATCTCTCCATCGTCGAAAACGCCGCCGACGAAGAACTTCAGAAGTTCCTCAAGTCCGGTCCTACCGAAGCCGAGCTTCAGCTCGCCAAAACGCAAATCTTCGGCCAGTATGCCCGCATCATGGAACGTATCGGCGGTTTCGGCGGAAAGAGCGACATCCTCGCCAGTTGCCAGACCTATGAAGGGGATCCCGATTGCTACAAAACCTACCTCAAGCGCATCCAGGCAGCCACGCCCGCTTCCGTCCAAAAAGCGGCCCAGAGTTGGCTGTCCGATGGCGACTATGTTCTCGAAGTTCAGCCCTATCCTACCGACTTCAAGACCTCCGAGCCTATCGATCGTTCTCATCCTCCCGCTCTCGGCTCCGCCATGTCTCTCAATCTTCCTCCCATGCAGAAAGCCAAACTCTCCAACGGCCTCGAAGTCGTTCTCGCGGAACGCCACACTGCTCCCGTCGTCAATTTCGCGCTGGTCCTTCATAGCGGCTATTCGTCCGATTCCACCACTGCCCCCGGCACCTGCAGCTTTGCTCAGCGCATGCTCGAAGAGGGCACTCCCACGCGTGATTCCCTGCAAATCAGCGAACAACTCGACTCGCTCAGCGCCAATTTCAATGCCGGCGCCAATGTCGACTACTCCAACGTCAGTCTCAACGCCCTCAAGATCAACTTGGATCAGGCCCTCCAGATCTACGCCGATCTCATCCTCCATCCCGCTTTCCCGCAAAAAGAATTCGATCGCCTGAAGAAGGAACGTCTCGCCGCTATTCAGCGCGAGAAAGTCACGCCTATTCCTATGGGCCTGCGTGTCCTCCCTACCTTTCTCTTCGGCAAGGGCCATCCTTATGACGAGTCCTTCGTTGGCACCGGCACTATTGCCAGCGTCAACAAAATGACTCGCGACGATCTCATCAAGTTCCACGACACCTACTACAAGCCCAACAATGCCACCCTCCTCATCGTTGGGGACACCACCATGGCTGAAATCACTCCAAAGCTTGAAAAGCTGTTTGCCACTTGGAAATCCGGCGAAGTCCCGGCGCTCGACGTTCCCAAAGTTTCCGACCCTGACAAAGACGTCGTCTATCTCATTGACCGCCCCGGCTCCGGCCAAAGCATCATTTTCGCCGCACAGCTCGCTCCGCCATTCAACGGACCCGATCAGATTCCTTTGGAATTGGTTAACGACATCTTCGGCGGCAACTTCAGCTCTCGCATCAACATGAATCTTCGTGAAGACAAGCACTGGTCCTACGGTGTCGGCACCCGCATTATTCCCACTCGCGGCCAACGTCCTTACGTCAGCTTTTCCCCCGTGCAAACCGATAAAACCAAGGAATCCATGCAAGAGCTCGTCAAGGAATACAAAAACATCGTCGGCGACAAGCCCATCACCGAAGACGAACTCAAGGACGAGCAGTCCAACTCCACTCTTTCTCTTCCCGGCAGCTTTGAAACCGTGCAACAACTTTCCGGCGCCTATGCCAACATCCTCCAATACAATCTGCCATCCGATTACTACAACACCTTTACCCAGAAGGTTATGGCCGTTACTCCGGCGGAAGCCAACGAAACCGCCAAAAAATATATCCAGCCCAGTCACCTGATCTGGCTGGTCGTCGGCGACATGTCCAAGGTCGAAGCCGGCATACGCGAACTCAACATCGGCGAAGTCCACAAAGTCGATGCCGATGGCAACCCCGTCAAATAAGTAGCACAGGCCTGTAGCGCTTGCTCTTGTAGCGCTGGCTTTACGCCAGCGTCTTGGGTTGCTGTGTAGCGCTTGCTCTTGTAGCGCTGGCTTTTATGCCAGCGTCTTGGGTTCGCTCCGTTCCCCTCGCTTGGTTTGGGTGGTCGTGGCTTTCAACTAGGCGCTGAATACCTGATTACCGATCGTCCCGGAACGCCCGTCGCCAGTCGCCGCAACGCATACACAAACGGTCGTGCTCCACACTCTTCCGAACTTGCTTCCAACCGATAATAGGCTCCGTCACAACAAACGACGCGCGGAGGCTCCCAGCCGGATTTCGGACGCGAGGCTCTGATCGACATCAACTCGCCCGTTTCATCCGCTGAATACTCCACTTCATCGGGAAGGTCTGGATGCCACAGGAACGAGATTTGGCGCTGAATCGACGGGAGAAAAGACGACCAGCCGCTGCCTTCGTCACTAGGACCCCTGCGGCGCCGACCGCGCGTGAACCGTGCCAAAATCTTGTCGGCAAGAAAAAGTGGCAGAATTCCAAGCGCCTCACCCGCGAATGCTCCACCCAGAAACCGGACCGCCCCTTCGAGAGCACACAACGCGATCAGCCAGGTGAATGGGTGAAGAAACATCAGCGCCAAGCCTGCAAACCCTTGCGCTGTTGGCGGAATGTCTGCGCCGGCGTTAATCGCCGCATACACCGCGTCCCTCGCCCAGTGTGTCACCGAGTAGGAATACCAAAACACATAAGCCAGCAACGCCACAAAGAACTCGGCTATCCCGCTAATCGCTGCGGCCATCGGCCAGTGAATCGTGGAAAACAGTGGCTGTACTTCTCGCCAGCGCCGGGGAAGCAGCGAAAGAATCGGCCCGAGAAGGATCGTCTTCACGAATTTCTGTCTACTCACTTCAATGATCCCGCCAGACTCACCAAATTCTGCGGTTGCACCCGAATCATCCCGCCCCGCGGGCTGTCAATATCCGCAATCAACATAAACGATACCGACACAACCAGCGGCATCACCACCGCCCGCATCCATCGCCGGTCCGTCGGTCGCAAATAATACCCAATCATCAGATTGCAGAAGATCGCAATCGCCCACATCAGTCCCCAGGCCGCAGTCGGTATCCGGTTCCACCACGCTGCTTGTGTGTAACCCTGCGAATTCAGCACATCATTCATCCCCGATAACGTCAGGGTCGCAACCGCCGTTTGCGCCGATTCCGCCGGCGCCTTTACCGCATTCCAAAGTTCGGTCTGCAGCGTAGCCGTTCGTGCATTCACTTGCTGCAATTCCTCGGCATCGCGCGATTTGTAGAACAGCACCCGCTGGTCCAGATAGATCTTCAGCAATCCTCGCACCTTCTCCGCATTGCCCGCCGGCAGCAAGTCCGCCCGCACATATTCGGTTCCGATGGCGTTGGCCTCTGCTTCCTCATAGTTCTTTCGTTGGTCGTACCGGCCGGTCGCCATCGAAAACGTAAACCCGATAATCAAGCCGAGCAACGTCAGCGTCGCTGCCACGATCATTCCGAAATCCTCTCGTTCCTCGTCGCTCATCGGCCCCTGTTTCTTGCGCTGTGCCGCTCCCAACCGCGACGCCCCCCACAGCGCCACAAATGTCAACAGACATATCAGTATCGGACGATTCATCAGTTCCGCCATTCTCCCCAGCCCCCTCTTTGTTTCTTCCCCCACACTCTACCTCATCTCGCCCCACGTAGCTGCGTTCAAAGAATCTTGAGGGCGCCCTACCCTTTGCGCCTGTTGCCTGCCTACCGCAGGCAGGCAAAGGGTGCGTTCTTAAGACCCAATGCCACAATATTCTTCGCTTGCCTTCGGGTGGCACATCCTCGTTTTTTGAGGGTGGGTCTTGTGGGTTCTTCTCCGCGGCTGGCACTTACATCTCACCCCAACGAATACGCACAAGCTGCCGAACGCAATCACCTGCACGTCCAACAACTTCACACCGCCTTAAAATGTTGGGATTTTCAATCTCGAGAAAACTTCTTCGCCTTCGGCCAGGTCACCTTCACCGAATGGACCCGCTGCCTGCCGGATGCCGAAAAGCCCGCCTTCATCAACGATGTCTTGGATCGCTACCAGAAAGTAGCCGCCGGCACTCCCACACCTTCAAGTTTTGCCAAATTCTTGTTACCCCAGGTCCGAAGTGAACCCATGCCATGTAGCCGCGGGTCTTCAGACCCGCAAGCAGGAAAGTTCTGTTCTATCCTTCGTCTCCACTCCTGCTTACACTTCTCCGAAACTGTTAACTGTCGACTGTCAGCTGGATACTCTCCTTCCTAACTCTCCTTCGTCAATTTCAACAACTGCACTTGCGTTGCATCCAGCCTCTGCACGATCACTTCCGCAAACCGCTTCAGCATCTCATACCCCAACTCATGATCCTGTTCCAGCTTTGACCGCAAGCACCGCGCATCAAACGATATCGCCTTCGTCGCCTTCAACGCCCGCGCATTAAAATGCCAGTGATACGGTGGCGATACCCACGACCATCCCAAAATATCTCCCGCGCCCACCTTTTGTACCGACGACCTCGGATGGTTCGGCACTGTCAACTCAATCGACACTGATCCTTCCTGGATAAAATAAAACGCATCCGCCGGATCGCCTTCCACAAAGATTGTTTTTCCTTCGGCCCACCGCGCATTCTTCGCGCATCCTTCAATCACTTTCAATTGCTTGGGCGATAGTCCATGAAAAAACGGATGCTCCCGGATCACTGAATCCAGTGTCTGAATCATATTTTGTGCCTCCTGCGGCAAAAATCTCGTCAATGCTGGCGGCCCGAAGGGAATCGTGGACCAACTGGTACCCACACGATAAGGCGGTAACCTCTAGGAGCGGAAGGAGTTCCTCGAACCTTGAAGTGCTCCGGGCCAACGCGCTGCCTGGCTTCCCGCCAGTTCAGTCTCTATCCTCGTATACTCCTACCCCCCTCAGAAAGCAACGACCCGTATCACTGCTTCGACGAGCGCCGCAGCTAGCACCTCGCTTTACCTCACACCCTTACGTTTTTCCAGACAGGTGGTCAATTCGAAATTCATCAGAGGATAAAGCCTCAGAACCAGCAGTGCGCATACGCTAACGCTGTTACACTGACACTCGGTCGCAAAACTCTTCTGGGGGGAAGCATGCGTAAGAACGTCATGGTTGCTCTGCTCTTTACCGTGCCGCTTGGTTTGTCACTCATAGGCTGCCAGGATACCAAGGCGCGCCAGGAAAACGAACAACTGAAGGCCCACGTCGCGGAGTTGGTCAAGGAAACCGGCGACCTTGGTAATCGTGTCGATGCCCTGACCCAGGAAAACACTGAGCTCAAGCAGGAGAACGAGCAGCTCAAAAAGAAAACCAAGGCCAGGAAAACCAACAAAAGCAAACATCATCGAACTACTTCCACCAACCACTGAGCGACGGAATTGCTTGATAGGTATCCAGCTAGATTCGGATAAATCACGCCGTAGTTAGGACTTAGCCGGCGGAGCAAGGTTCTTCAAAAACGCCAGAAACTCCTTCACGATCTCAGCAAGCAGTTCACTGGCATCTTTCTTCGGCAGCAGTTCGTGCCCGGCGCCCTTGATTTCCATAATGGCGTGGGACGCGGGAATCAACTCTACCGCCGCCTGCACCTCCGCACTCGTGCCGAAAGAGTCGCGAGTCCCGTGTACGAAAAATGCAGGTGTGCTGAGTTTCGGAAAATGTCCAGTCCTCAGCTCATTTGGTTTTCGCGGAGGATGCAGCGGGTAGGAGAGCAGCAGCAAGCCATCCACGAGCTGTGGCTCTTCCGCCGCCAGCATGCTGGCCTGTCGTCCGCCGTACGAATGCCCACCCATAAATATCTGCCCAGCACTTTTCTCTCTCATGATCGAAACCGCCCGGCGAAGTCCCTCGCGATCCCGCGCTGCACCCCCTGGACTCGGCGGTCCATGCGGCCTTGCGCGCCGGAAGGGCAGGTCGAATCGCAAGACACTGGACCCCTGCGCGGCCAGAGCATTGCCCATCTCCACAAGCAGCTTCGCCCGACAGTCCAAACCCGCTCCATGTGCCAACACAACGCCCATCCCACTAGCCCGCTCAGGCACATGCAGGTACCCATGAACCGCCGGTTCACTCCTGTCATCATCAAAAGGGATAATCATGGCTCCGCAACTCGCGCAGCAGTCCGGACCGCCAGTGTATTCACCGTGCCAATCCCCGTCAATCTTCGGCTAACCATCAACCTGCATCTTCTCAACCCGCATCGTACCGCCCACATCCGGCATACATTTCGCTTTCATTCCTATTCTTTCTTTTTGTTTCGCTCCTGTGTAGACTCATCCTTGGGCGCACCTCTTTCTCTACCGCCTTCGAAGGATGTCAGTCCGATGACCCATTATTCCGCCAGTGCTTTACAGCATCACATCTTCACGCGGCACACAAAGCAGGGGAGGGAACTATTCCTCGCCGCGTTAATCCTGGCCGCGCTCGCTGGCTGTCATGGCAACAATGCGGCACCGCCCGCAACCGCGCCCGCCGCGCCGGAATCTGCAGTGCAAGTGAAAGCCTCCCCAGACGGCGTAACCGTCCACACTCCAACCGCCGAATTCCTCCTGACGCCCGCAGGCGCGCTACAAGCCACGCTGCACAAAAATAACGCCAGCTTCACCCTTGACGTCAAAGCCAACGATGCTTCTCAGGTCGTCACCATAGCTGACAAAGACTACCCCGGCGTCGTGCTGAACACCGCAACCCCCATCGTACGAGACGCCACCGGCAAGCTAGGCAATCTCGGAAAACAAATTGCGATCACCGGCAAAATCCCCGGCACCCAACTCGACGAAAACCTCACCCTCGAGGTCTATGACGCCTTTCCGAATCTCGCTCTACTCTCCTTCAGCCTGCACAATACCGGCCAGGGCGACATCTCACTCGATAAAGTAGTCCTCCAGCAGCACAGTTTCGCTCCTCCACAGGCAACCGCAGACGCCACCCACCCGCTATGGACTTTCGATGGGGCCAGTCTCGATTGGGGCAAGGATGAAATATTTCCTGTCCCGGTAAAGCTCTCCCAGGAAAATCCGTTCGGCGCTCCCGTGTCTGTCAAGGGCGATCTCGGACACGTCGGTGGCGGAATCCCGGTCGTAGCCTTTTGGTCGCGCGATGTCGGAGAAGCGATCGGCCATCTCGAAACCATCCCTCTCACTCTTTCCATCCCGGTGCGCACTACCCAGAACGGTGGCGTTCAAGCCAACGTCACGCTCCCCGCCAAAACGGTTCTCAAGCCGGGCGACGTCTATTCCACTCCGCGCACCTTCTTCGCGGTCTATTCCGGCGATTTCTATGAACCTCTAAAGATGTGGTCCGACGCCGTCGACAAGGAAGGCCTGACCAAGCCCGCCAACAATGACGAAAACTACGCCGTGTCCTGGTGCGGTTGGGGCTACGAATTCGGCGTCACCCCAAAACAGATGCTCGACACCGTCCCTAAGCTGAAGGAATTGGGCATCCATTGGGCCACCTTGGACGACGGCTGGTTCAACAACTATGGCGACTGGCAACCCCGCGAACCGGCTTTCGCGGGCTCCGCCATTCAGGACATGGTCAATAAATTTCACGAGCAGGGAATTAAGGTACAGCTCTGGTGGCTTCCCTTAGCCGTCGAAGACGGCAAGTACGGCTATGGCGGCCGCAAGTTCGTTGTATCCGGCGTCGTCAAAGAACATCCAGACTGGCTCATCCTCGACCAACAGGGCAAGCCCGTTCGCATGGCTCGCAATCTCGCTGCTTTATGTCCCGCTCTCCCAGAGGTGCAAGCCTATTACAAGCAACTCACCACCCGCTTCATTCGCGATTGGGGTTTCGATGGCCATAAACTTGACAATATCTACACCCTTCCCCCTTGCTTCAACCCAAAACACCATCACAAATCACCCTACGATTCCGTTTATGCCATGGCTGATGTTTATAAAACCATCTTTGAGACTACCCGCGCCCTCAAACCCGACAGCGTCACCCAAAGCTGCCCCTGCGGCACGCCTCCCAATCTTGCGTGGCTCCGCTATATGGATCAGGCCGTCACCGCTGATCCCGTCGGCTCCATTCAAGTACGCCGCCGCATCAAGATGTACAAAGCCCTGCTCGGCCCGCGCGCCGCTGTGTATGGCGATCATGTCGAACTCACCCGCATCCTCAACGCCTCCGGCGACAACGAGATCGACCTCGGCAAAGATTTTGCCTCCACGCTCGGTACCGGCGGTGTCTTGGGAACAAAATTTACGTGGCCCGGCTACGGCCCGAAATTCAAGAATGTCGAGCTCACGCCAGAAAAAGAGGCCCACTGGAAAGAGTGGATTACCCTCTACAACCAGAAAATGCTCTCGAAAGGCAATTTTCTGGATCTCTACGTCTACGGTTTCGATGTTCCGGAGGCTTACGCCATTGAAAAGGACGGCAATCTCTACTACGCCTTCTACGCCCCGCCGCTCTCGCAAGGGCAGCCGGATGTAGCCCAGCACTGGACCGGTGAAGTGGAACTCCGAGGTCTAGCTCAAAAGACCTACCACGTCACCGATTACGTCCATCAAAAGGATTTTGGCACCGTGACAGGACCCACGGCAAAGCTAAAGGTGGACTTCGCCGACAATCTGCTCCTGGAAGCGACCCCCGCGCCCTAAACCGCTCCCGCGCGCTAGCGCCGAGCCTCGGTCGTCGCCCCGGCGAGCCGGTGTGTTCGCAGAAATGCTTCGCGGTGCTGTGCATCCCGGAATGCTTCCGTTCCCCCCGGACGCGTCACCGAAAGCGCCCCGGCGATGTTTCCGAATCTCAGGCAATCCTCAATCTTGCCCCCGCGAATAAACTGGTGCACAAAACCTGCGTCAAAGCTATCTCCTGCGCCTACGTGATCCGCGGTGTCCACCACCGGCGGGAACGCCGCGTATTTCTCCTTGGACACTCGCGCCATCGCTCCCTTGGACCCCCGCTTGATCACCAGCACCGGCACCTTCTGCGACAACACTTCCGCCGCGCGCTCCACATCGTCCACCTGAGCCAACTTGCACGCCTCGCGCTCGTTCGGCAGCAGAATATCCGTGTACTTCAGCAGCAGTTGAATCTCCGATGGCCAACGGTTCGTCGGATCATCGTTTGTATCCAGCGAAGTCGTCAGCCCTGCTTCTTTCGCCTTGCGAAAGATATCAATGAGTGCCGCCCGCAATCCTTTTTGCAGAAAGTAGGACGACACGTGAAGATGTTTTGCGCTGAACACGTAACTCAGATCCAGCTCTTTCTCGCTCATCTCAAACATCGTTCCCGGGTACGTCAGGATGTATCGTTGCATCCGTTGCGGCAGGATCACCGTCAATCCTGTCGTCTTGCCATTCATCCGCCGCACCCGCGAAAGGTCCACTCCGCTTGCGCCCAGCCGCTGCATGCATATTTCGCCAAACGGGTCGCTTCCAATGCAGGAGCTGAAACCCACCTTGTTCCCCAGCGCCGCAAGGTTGTGCGCGAAAATCGCCGAAGAACTTCCCAGTGTGATGCTCAGATCCGTGGCCAGGTGTTCGCGTTCCAATGTCAATTCGGGCGGAAGGCCGTATAGAATAAGGTCTAGATTCAATTCACCGATCACACTAACGTCAAAGGTAGCCAGAGTTTTTCTCCTATCGCTGGTCCAGAATCACCACACGGCTCAGGTTTTTCGGCTGGTCAGGATTCAGCCCCTTCCGAAAGCCCGTAAAAAAGCCTAGTAGTTGGCAAGGCACTGTGAACGGCGCCAGCAATGCCACTTCGTTCGCAGCCATGTCGAGTTCAATCACCAAATCCGACGAGTCTCGAATCTCGGCGCTCGCATGATTGCAGATCGCCACGGTCACTCCTTCCAGCGCCTTCATTTCCGCCAACACCTCCGCCTCTGCCTTTTGCGCCGATTCACTCAGGAAAAAGGTCAAGCACGTTGCCGGGCTCACAATTGATTTGGGTCCGTGCCGGAATTCCAGTGGATGGAAAACCTGGCTGTAGGAACATGACATTTCCATGATCTTCAGCGCTCCTTCGCGGGCAATTCCGTGAAAAGGTCCTTGCCCAAGGAACACATAATCGGCAAAGTCATTCTCTTCGGTGAACGCTTCGATCTCATCGGCCAGCGTCCGAATCCTCGGTGCGAGCCGCTCCGCCATCGCTGGCAAGCTGTCGATAAACTTCGCGTCTCCGGCCCGCCGTGCCGCCAGGGCTTGCAGACTCAGGAGCATGCTCGTAAACGAACGTGTCATCACCATGCTTTGTTCATCCGCGGTTCGCAGCACAATCGTGTGGTCGCACGCCGCCGCCAACTCGGAGTCTTGTGCACACGTGATTCCTGCTGTGGGTATCTGCAATTCCTGGCGCAAAACTGTGGCTGCCCGCACCGCCTCCGAGGTGAGTCCGGATCGCGAAATCACTACCGCCTGCACGCCCGCTCCTTGAGCTTGCAGCAATTTGGGGAACAGCAACACGTCCGAAGCCGGGATTGCTCGCGCCGGTTGGCCGGTCAACAGCGCCCACGAGTTCGCGGCCGCCTCCGCCAGATAAAAACTCGTGCCGCATCCGATGAAGACCCATTCCCGCTTGCTTCGGCTCTCTTCAAGAATCGTTTCTACCAATCGGCTGTCGCGTACTTCCTCCAGTACCGATCTCCACACCGTTCCTTGCGACAGAATTTCATTCCACGTATGTGACGCTGTTCGCTGCTTTTCGCTTGTGATCATATGTGCCGTCCCAGTCTCAGCTCCACGTTCTGATTCATTCTCACACCAGGGTTACCGCCACGTCAGCATCGCGTAGCGCCTTCAAATCGCGTTTCAGAATCTTCTTGTCGGTGATGGTTTCATGCACTGCGGCCGTCGGCAAGATCAATGACAAGCTGCGCCGCCCGAATTTGCTCGAGTCGCACACCACAATGGTTCGTCGCGCCGACTCCGCCATGACCCGATTCACGCGTGCCTCCAGCAGATTCGGCGTGGTCAGCCCGTACTTCACGTCGAATCCGTCCACCGCCAGAAACAGCATGTCGGCGCTCAGCCTCCGTAACGATTCTTCCGCCAACGGGCCCACCAGAGAAAACGAATTCCTCCGCAGCACTCCGCCGGTCAGCAGAACTTCGATCGGCGAATCCGCAAGATCCGCCGCAATATTCATTGCATTCGTTATTACCGTCAAGCTCTTCAAATGCTGGCACGCCCTCGCGATCGCCGTCGTGGTCGTTCCGGAATCCAGAATAATCACTTGTCCGTTGCGAATCATCCGCGCCGCCGCTGCCGCAATTCGTGTCTTTTCGTGCCGATGGATCCGCTCCTTCTCCTGCAGCGAACTGTCCCGGATCGCGCCGCTCTTGATCGGTAGTGCCCCGCCGTGCGCGCGCTCAAGCTGTCCTTGATGGTGCAGAAACTCCAGGTCCTTCCGGATCGTGATCACCGAAGTGTGGAAGCGCTTCCCGAGCTCGCGCACCAGCACCCGCCCGTCCTCTTGCAACAATTCCAGGATGGCTCGACGCCGTTCTTCACTCAGCATAATCACTCGCCATGTTTCGCATACGTTTCACTGCCGTGCCCTACATGCATACGCGTATTGCTCGAGCACCTCAAGAATCCTATGCCGGATCAGCTCCGCCGGCTGATTCACCAGTTCTCCTCTCCGTACCACCTTCGCCTGCGCTGGCAAGAACTGGCTTAGCAACGTAATCGGCGCCAGTTGCGTGCTCAGATTCTCAATTAACCGCTGCAGCGCAGCAGCAACCGCTGGCTGAGGCCAGTAGTAGCGAATCCGGTCACTGTAACTGTAATTCCGCGCGATTCGCAACGCCCCCTCGTCTCCTTGATAATACTTTCTCCAGTACGCCGGGTTCTCCACCATCGTCTTTTCCAGTACTTCTCGTAAGCAGGAGGGCGATACGCCCGTCCGCCCCGACAACAATTCCGCTTCGATTGCCGCCAAAGCATACACCGCTTCCCGAAACGCGAACGTTAACCACGGCCCAACTTTTAATATCGCAAAGTGGTCCTGCACCATCTCCCGCAAGGCCCCCCGCGGCTGGTAGTCCGTCGAATGCGCTTCATACACTCCCGTCCACCCGGCGCCACGAAAGCGTGCCAGCGATTTTGCCTTCTGCCGGTCATACACAAAAACCGTTTCGTCTCCGAACTCCACTCCCGGTTGCACCACCACCGCAATCACGCGTTCCCACGTGGACTCCAGCTTTCGTGCAAGAAACGCTTTCTTGGCAAGTTCTAGAGTTCTCGTCAGTTCTTTCGTGCCTGTCACCTCAGGAGCCCGGCCCCCGGCTTGCTCCCCGCCCGGGATTGGCACCTCCGTCCCAATCACATACAGCGGCGCCGCCGTGCCTCTTGGCAGCGAACGATAAGCTGCCTCCGCCGCCTCACACAATTCCGCGGCCCGTGCGCTCACGATCTCTTCGCGCAGCGCCTCTCCTGCTTCACCCGGATCGTCTGCGCAACGCATGCTCGCATCCAGATGGATTTTCGTGAACCCAGCCCGCACATAAGCACCAGCCAACTCACGCGCATGTTCCATCGCCGTCGCCGATTTTACGTTGCTCCACACATGTGGCCCCATGTGATCCGCGCCCAGCAATATCCGTTCTCGCGGGAATTTCATAGCCGTGGCAAGTTCCTGCACGAACTTGGCAAAATCAGCCGGCGTCTGTCCCGTATACCCGCCGAATTGATTCACCTGATTCGATGTCGCCTCGATCAAGAGCAAACTTCCGTCACGCGCCGCCTGCATCATCGCTGCTTCCAGGACAAAGCGATTCGCGGAGCAGATGGAGTAAACACCCACTCCTTTTCCGCGCCGGTTCGCCGCCAGCAATTCTCGTAGCTTCTTTCCCGCATCCTTGCGATTGTTTCTCAGTTGCGCGGCCATGGCGGTTTCTCTTGTGTCCGTTGTCCGCAAGTTATTTCTGTCGCCGAAAACCAGGAGTGCGCCCCATGCAAAGCGCGATTCACGTTCTCGATATTCTTCACTCCTTCCCCTCGTAGCCATTCTTCCAGCGCCTTCTCCCCACTCTTCGCGAAAATCCCCACTCCGTCCTGCCAGGTTGCCCGCCCGCACAGCACGCCACTGTATTTCACGCCCGATTCCGTAGCCAGTTCCAGCGCATACTGGAATGTCTCGTTTCTCATTCCTTCGGATAAATAGATAAACGGAATCCGTGACCCGGACGCCGCGCGCCGGTAATGCTCCATGGCTTCTTTGCGGGTATAGAGTATGTCGTTTCCACCGTCGGGTGAGCCTTCCACGAATGCCATGTTGACCGGCACGCCTACCTTAAGCACATTCACGCGATAGCGCTCCTTCGAAAACTCTTCCATCCCCTGCGCTACCACCTGCGGTTTGATCCGCGCAAATTCCGCTCCTCGGTCTTCCATCCCTTCGCCGTAACTCACCAGCTCCAGAAAAAAGGGAATGTCCACTCCCGCGCATTCCGCCCCCACACGCTCCACAAACGCGTGTTTGCGATCATTGATCTCCCTCGCGCTGGTGCTCGAATAATAGAGCAAGAGCTTCACGGCATTCGCGCCCGCCGCCGCTAGACGTGTCGCCGTCCAGTGCTCCAGCAATTCAGGCAGCCTGCCCGGCACCGCCTTGTTGTACCCACTCTTTTCGTAAGCGAGCAGCAATCCCGTACCCTTGAACCTCTGCTCCGCTGCGGGCAATCCATATTCCGGGTCCAGTAGAATGGCGCTCGCGTGCGGCGTCAGAATCCGGCTTACCGCCGCCTTGAACTGCTCCAACGTTTCTCCAGGCACTCTCTCGCTCGGAACATTCGTCTCCTTTGCAAAAAGTCCCCGAAGCGCACTCCGCTGATCGATCGCTAAAGCCGCAATCACTCCCCGCTCATTGGCAACCGCTTGCAGCCCTTTCTTTTTTCCTTCCGTCATCGCAAGCCCATCTATTCCTTTCCACTTCCGGCCCACACCACCGCACCGCGTTCCACTGCCGGCAACGCGAACTCCACTCTGTCGCCTTTCCGTTGCCCGTGCAAGAGTTGCACTTCCCCCAGAAACGGCAGATAGGTCATTACATCGCCTGCTGACGCCGCCATCGTCACACGAATGCCTTTCACGGCCGTCGGCACCGCCACCTTCTTTGGCACCAGCCCGGTGAAGTTCGCCAGAAACACGTGTGGCACGCCATTTACCAGGCCGAAATTCGCAGCCACAGTTGGCGGACCTTCCACTGCGACATCACTCTTCACCATAATTGCACTCAGAAAATCACGCGGCGGATTTCCAGACGCCGCGTCGAAGTCATGTTCCAGTGCAACCAGGTAAGCTCGGCCGGGATCCGACGGCATCGACGCCACCTTCGAGTCCGGAATTCCCGTAACATTCGTTCCCGACACCGCCAGACGGCCGCCTCGCTCCACGAAATCCTGCAATGCCCGCTTTTCTTCCCCATTCAGCACGCTGACATTCGGCAACACCAACGTTTCCCCATGAAACTTACCCAATGTCCGCGGCGTCACCACCCGGAACTCCACGTGCCCCTGCAGCAGCGCCAACAGCGTCCCTCGATACGAACTCAGAAACGCCTCCGGCGCGTAATCCCGGCTCTTCGGCGAAAAATAAACCCCTACAGGATGCATCGCCACTCGCGGTAGATACAGCGTCTTCTCATTCTTTGCGATCCACGCAAAGATCTGTGTCCGCGTCGGCAGATCATTCGAACTCGCCATCTCATGTCCGCGTGCGTCCCAGAAATTTGCCCCGGCCATTATTTCAGACATCGCCAGGTTCTTCATCGCTTCGCGCGGGTCCACTTCCTTATCGCCATCCCAACTGTAATTCAGAATCCATGTTGCTTTCCCGGCTGCAAATCCGCGAAATGTCAGCATCCCCGCCTGATACAAAAACCAGTCCAGTTGCGTCCGCGAAGACGCCATGTGCTCCCCGCTCCCGAATTCGTATTCGTGCGCGATCGCGTCCACCACCGCGTACATCTCATACACGTCCGCGCCCACTCGCGTCGCTTCCTGCTCGATCCCCGGATAAATCTCCGGAATCACCATGATGTTCGGACTCACCTTCCGCGCGTTCTCTCGAATTTCCCTCATGAAGTCCGTCAGTGTCTCAATCCGAAAATCAATCCACTTCCGGAAGTTCGCATCCTGGAAGTCGCCCAGCTTCAGATCATGTCTGGCATCCAGTCCGGTCTTCGCTTTGAACGCTGCCACTGTCGCGTCGTCAAAGCTTGCCCACGTATCTTCCCAGCCTTCGAAGTGCGTCATCCAATAAGGAATATCTACGTAGATCCCGTCAATTCCCGTTCCCGCGATTTGCCGCACTCGTTCCATGTACGTTTTGCGCCATTCTTTGGCATACGGGCTGATCCATACATCCTCATCTCCAGGCCGAATCCAGAACGCTGCCCCGGAGTTGAACACGGCCGCCTCGCCCGTAATCTTCCGTTGCACCCACTCCGGATGGTCCTTCATTACCGAGTGCGCCGACTTGTCCGCATTCGCGGTGATGCACTCGGTCCCCGCAATGTACACAAACGCTTTGTTACCCGCCTTGTGCGCTGTTTCTGCCACCGCCGCAATATCCTTCAGTTTTGCCCGCGGATCCAGAAAGCTCTCATACCGCCCCGGAATATCGTTGTCCACTTCAATCCCGTAAACATGAGAAGCCGCGGCGTCCCGCACAATCTTTTCGCCATTCGCCCCCAAAGGTAGTCCATACGCCCCGATGCGCACAAAATTCGTCCAATTCTGTGCCGGCTCTTGCGAGGACACAGCACGCAATGCGCCAATCGCCAGCAGCGCAGCAACACGCACGGTTACCATCCTCATGTCCCCAACCCTCCCGTCTCATCGGAAACATTCAGCCCACTGGTCGCGCGCAATGTCAGGCTTCCATCCTCATTCAACTTCTGGTGACACGCCCACCGCACTGGACGCCTCTGCCCCTTTACCTCAATCTCTGCCTTCAGCCGCAGTCCCTGCCAAGACGTCTCCTTTGGCAAAGGCAACAGTGCCTGCCGTACCCGTCCCGGCAATGGATAACCCGGATCCAGATATCCCGCCACCAGTTCTTGCCCGCCCGTCGAAATCACGCTGATCCTCAGCGCTCCGGGAATCCCCGCGATTCCGTCATTCACAAATCCCACAATCAATCCGGGCCCGCCTCGCTCTTGATACGTCCATACCCAAGATGGCCTTACCCGGTAGCCAATCGACTTGGCCAGCGAATTCCATGCATGCGGATACGCCTGGTAATAATTCTTCAGTCCTGCCGCCGAAATGCGATGCCAATTCCACAGCGACATGTAGCACGCTCCGACATCCCTGGCGTGCGAAATCACGTTGTCAGAGTACGTCACCCCTTCATCCACATGCAGGCTCTGCGGCGAGCCGTCCGATGTTCCCACCTCAATAGAGGCCGCTGTCCAGGGCGGCCGGTTGCTCAACGCCTCGATCTGCTCATTCTCAATAAAAATCGTGTCAGTCCTCAGCCACTCGCCTCTCCGAATCGTTTGATCCACCAACTCCGAATTCCCCACCTTGCTGAAGTCCGGTTGCGTGTTCGTCACCAGCGGCGTTTTCTTCCATGCGCCGCGCTGTACGTGAAACATCTTCACAAAGGTATCTTCCGCCGTGGTGTAATCCGGATACGGATTCTTTTCCAGCGGCCACGTGTGGCCTTCCCCCCAAAACCCGTACATGCACGTATCCACATACTCCACATCCGGGTTCCCGTCGTACTCCGCTGCGAGCAGTCCCATCAATTCCCGGAAAGCGCCTTGGAAATAAGGATCATCGCAGCGTGGCTCTTCGCGTTGCCGCTTCTCCCACTCGCCTAGTTTTACCATCGGCACCTTTTCCCGAATAAGATCGGGCAGCGCGTAACCCTCAATGTCCGGGTTGCTGATCATCACTCGAAAGCCGATGCGCTTCCTATACTGTTTCGCCAGCGCGAACGACGTCTTCCAGATTTCGCTGGGATCCAGCCGGCCCGGCCTCTGCTGAACGTCCTTCCAGTTCACTCGTATATAAAGGTTAGTGCCCAGTGGAAACTTGACGAGCTCTTCGAGCGCCGCCTCCGTGCTCGTGCCGCCCGGCCGCAGCAGTCCCACCTCGTCGCACAAATACGTCACCAGCCCCATTCCGTAGTTGGGAACGATTTCCTCCGATGGCGTCAGCGCCATCACCACCGTCCAACTCGGATACAAGTCGGCAGGGAACGGCCCTTGGTTCAACCGGTTCTCGACCACAGGGCCGGACCCGAAGTCATATTTGTCGAAATTATGTGGTGGAACATAAGCTGCAGCCGCACCCAGCACACCGCTCTTCATGAAGTCGCGCCGCCGCATCGTTTCCGCCTTTGTCTTTTAGAATTGGAACCGCAATCCAAATTGCGTAATCCTCGGCGTGCTTCCCGCTGCCGTGGATGTAACCTGACCGAAAGTCCCGCTTCCGTAGCCTAGATCGGGAAATCCAAACCTCGCCGTGTTCGTAAAGTTGAAAAATTCTCCGCGGAATTGCAGCTTCATGTTCTCGCGGATGGAAAACTCCTTGGTGAAGGACATGTCCACGTTATGAATACCATCTCCCCGAAGTTGCGAGAAATACCTCGGAGCATCTCCCGGCATCTGGTCGCCAGGGTCGGCGAAACAGTTCGCATTGAACATTGACTCTCCGGTCGCGGCCGCGTGGTGATAACTGATGCCGCTGGAGAGCGCGCCACACACCACATTTGGACGTTGGTTGCCATCCGCAAGGCGAGGCACGGCCATCGGAATCGCCAGCGGCTGACCGCTCTGCAGCGTGATTATCCCGGAGATTTCCCACCCTCCAACGACTCCGTCGAGGAAGCGGTTCATGTCCCGTCCTATCCAGCGCCCTCTTCCTACTGGCACGTCAATAATTACCGCAAGTACGAATCGGTTCGTTGCGTCATTCGCACTGACAGCCCATTCGTTCTTCAGCCTGTCGAGTTGTTGCGGATTTCCTACCGTGTAGTTGGAAATCGTATTCAAGCCGCCGACGAAAGCGTTGAAGCCAATCGAAGAGTCATCGGTCGATTTCGAAAACGTATAGTTGCCTTCAAAACTCACGTAGTGGTTTGCCCTCTTCTGGAACCGCACCTGCATCGCGTTGTACCAGGAATCTGCTCCAAAATTCGGCAGGCCCTGGAACGTTCCGTTGAACTGCGGATATGGCCGCAAAAGCGTCTGCAGGGGCACAGTCGGCTGCGTGTATGCGCTGGCGGGCTCATTGAAAATCGCTGTTGACCCCGTGAAAAGGGATTGAAAGGGATTGTTGACTGGTTGAGCTAAATAGTTACTAACACAACTGTCCGCGTCGCAGTTCGGATCCTGCGCATGCAACTGCGCCGAGATCTGTGACAGAAGATCGGAGGAGACGAAATTCCGGTTCCGCGTGCTCGCGTATCCGCCCCATGGCAGATGCGTGCTTCGATTGGCCGAATAGTCTATGCCAATCGTAATGTCCCAGGGGAATAGATGTTGAACTCCAAGGTTCCACTGGTAGATGTCGGCGTTGCGCGCTTCTTCCGTCCCCAGGTTATTGTTATTGTCATAGCCCCACATGGCCAGCTTTCCATACTGCTGCCCTTGTGGTGTCGAGATTCCCAGCGGAAAGGGATTTTGTAGCGTCGCGAACTGCGTCTGATAGTTGTCCTGCGTGAACAGCACAGGGTCTGACGTGCTGAAGGCGGTGCCCGGGTATTGGAAATTCGTTGCTGGACTCAGACCGTAATAGACTCCAGCGCCTCCACGCACCACTGTGTGCGTATCGATTGACCATGCGAATCCAAGTCGTGGCGCGATGTTGTTGCGGTCGGTGGGCACGCTGCGGCCCAACCCGCCTTGATTCACGAACAACGTGGTGCCTTTCAAGTCTGTTGCAGTCGCCAGACTTCCGGGCGCAACCCCAATCTGGGGGTTCGATACATCCGGCAGAAAAACGGAAACTCCCGTGTCTCCCGTGAAGTCACTGAATTGCTGGTGATTGAATCGTTCTGTATACGGTGAGCTCCACTCGTACCGCAATCCCAAATTGACCGTCAGTCTCGACGTCACCTTCCAGTCATCTTGAACATAAAATGCCGTTTCCATCGATTTATCCGCTACGGATGGCACAACATTAATAAAACTGGCTCCCCCGGCGGCACCATACCCTAGAAGCAGGCTGGCAAAGGAATTTCCCTGGGTCGTGTCGTTGCTGGCTGGTGTCGACGCTGTGATATTTTGCGGAAAGTCGAAAAAGCCCGTCGGATAATTCGGTTGATAGAAATTGTTGAAGAACTGCCGCTGCTCAAATCCGAACTTCACTGTGTGCGCGTGCTTCACCCACGAAAGGGAAGAGGAATAGCTCCACAGAGTGTGCGCGAACTTCGTGTCCGTGCAGCACTGCGTATACATGGACAACCAATTGTTTGTGCTATCCAGCTGAATCGTCGGCATCCGTTTCAGACCGTTCGCGCCCTCCAGGCTCGCTGGGAATCCCACGCTCGAAAGGCTCGGGAAACTCGAGTTCTCCGGGGCGCTTACCCGGTCCACAGCCAGGCGATTCGTCCATACCATCGTGGGCGTGAGCGTCCAGTTGTACTCCAGTCCGATGTTGTGCACCGTCGTCGAGGAGTGTATCCGTCATTGAAGTTGGAGTTTGCAAGAACGAAGGGCACGTCGTACTCGCCGTAACTCTGGCTGTAGCGAACCGCTATGCGCTGTTTGTCCGTGAAATAGTGGTCGATTTTCACATCAAATTGATGGGACGGTGAATTTGTCAGCACCGACGTGCGAAAATTGTTCAGACCAAATTGATCCGGCGTCACATTGGGTTCTGGATACAGCTTCAGCAGCGCCTGCCCAATCGGATTGATGTATTGCGGATCGATCACATTATTTGTAAACGCAGGGCGTGTTGGCGTGCATCCGGTAGCGGGTGGCGGATTTGGCACGCACGATATCAGATACGGATTGTAAATCGTTTGCTGTACCGGATTGCCGTTCGCGTCGGCGGTCAGAGTCTGCGAGAAATCTCCGTTTCGCTCGGCGTCTGTGGGCACTGTTCCGTTCATATTCACGGGATCGTGTTGCCGGGTGAACTCTAGGTCCACAAAAAAGAATGTCTTCTGCTTGCGAATTGGGCCGCCCAATGAGAATCCATACTGATCGCGAACGTGGTCCGGCCTTGGAATTCCCCCCGCATTGTTGAACCAATCGTTGGCGTCCAGCGCCGCGCGCTGCCCAAACCACCACCCGCTTCCGTGGAAATCATTGCCGCCTTGCTTCAGCACCATGTTCACTACGGTTCCGCCGTTATTTCCGTACTCCGCGGAGAAGCTGTTGTTCTCCACCTTAAACTCCTGAACGATCTCCACCGACGGCTGGTAGTAAACGTTCGTCGTCCCTCCTTCCCCCTGTTCTGGGGCGCTCGTCAACGCACCGTCCAGCCGCACCTCCGCGGTTGCGTTCCGCTGCCCGTTCGACACAAAGTTTGTTCCCGAAGGGTAAGAATCCTGCGTCCCCGATCCCGTCGTCTCCGTCACCCCGCCGGCCAGAAACACCAGCCCAAACATGCTCCGATTGATCAGCGGTATGTCCCGCACATACTCGTTCGTTACATCCGTGCCCAGCGACGCGTCGCCCGTATCCAGCAGTGGCGCTTGCTCCGTTACCGTCACCGTTTCAGACACTGCGCCCGGCGATAACACAAAATCCAATGTCGCCTGCTGGCTTACCGCCAGCGTTACCCCCTTGCGCTCTTGCGATTTCAGCCCGGCAGCCTCCACGCGAATCGAATAACTAGCTGGCCGCACGCCCGTGAACACATAGATCCCGCGAGAATCCGTCGTGGAACTGCTTCCGACCCCCGTTCCGTCATCGGTCAGTATGACCTTGGCGCCGGGAATCACCGCGCCGCTCGAGTCGGTCACAACTCCAGTCAACTGGGCCGTATACGTCGATTGCCCAACCGCCGGGTTCACAACGAAAAATGAAGCAACGAAGACACCGACAAAAATTACAAAAAGCGCAGAATAATGCCCACGAACGGAGAACTGCATACCCCACCCCCCTTAAAGCCCATCCACGCATTGGAATCGGAAGGGAATCAGAGTGTCATTTCCCTTCCTTTCGCTTTCTTTCGTTTTACTTTCATTTCCTTTCGATGTCAACCCTTTCCTTTCCTGCCTCTCTTTCGGTGGCATACCACCGTTTGTGCTCTTTAAGGTTTGCAGTGTTCGCACTCCCATTTGCCCGCACAACTGCATCCGTCATTCCGAACGCAGGCTGCGGAGGGAGGAATCTCTCTTTCTTCAGCTCGCCCCCATCCCGTTTTGTGAGGGTGTTCTTACGTTTTAGCCCACGCTCTCTCTTCTCTTTACTCCTGACTCTCGGCCAGCAAACTCAGCGCCACAAGGGTGGGGTCTTGCGTCGAGAATACCTTTTTGCAGCTGTCTCAGTTATCCTTCTCGTTCTATGAGAACGACTAAGGCCATTCGCGTGTCATTTCTCGCATCGGCAACCAGCCGTTTCCTTTTTGCATTGTTTCTTTTCATCTTCACGCAACGCGTATCCGTAGCCCAATCCAAGCCAGAGGAAGTTGTCTTTTCAGGGCCTGCGGGGGTGTTGCACGGATTTCTGTGGAAGCCCGAAGGCGCCGGCCCTTTTCCCACAATCGTCTGGAATCATGGCAGCGAGAAATTGCCTGGCTCTCAGCCGGTCCTGGCCAAGTTCTACACGGAACATTCTTATGTTTTCTTTGTTCCGCATCGTCGAGGCCAAGGCCGCTCCCCGGGTAATTACATTCAGGATCTGGTCAACCAGGCTCCTCCGGGCGATCGGGCTCGCCGCATGGTCGAGCTTCAGCAAGCCGAAGTGGATGATGTATCCGCTGGCTTGAATTATTTGAAGTCTCAGCCCTTCGTTGACCAGACACGCATCGCCATCTCGGGCTGTTCTTACGGTGGCATCCAAACCCTGCTCGTTGGTGAACGCGATCTAGGCGTCAAGGCCTTGGTGCCCTTCGCTCCTGGTGCAATGTCTTGGGAGCAAAATGTGCCGCTTCAGGATCTCCTGCTTCGCGCAGTGGACCTCGCCAAAGCCCCTGTCTTTCTAATCCAGGCAGAGAATGATTACAGCCTGGCGCCAACCCACGCCCTCAGTAACGAAGCGATCAAAAAACAAAAGGACTTCCAGTCCAGGATCTATCCGGCTTTCGGCAACTCCCATCAAGACGGCCACTGGGGATTTTGTTCTTCGGCGACCGATGTTTGGGGAAAAGACGTGCTATCCTTCCTCGAAACGCACATGAAAACGCCCCACTAAACCCAAGCAACACTGTCCTCAGTAACCCGATTTGCCGCCATCGAACGAGTTGCTTGGGCTTTGGACGGCACGCGCCGACAAAACCTTTAGCGTCTCCGTACCAAAATCGCTGTATGGCTTTGCCTCACCGAAAACCGGAAAATTGTAGATAGTGTCCCATGTGCAACGGCCTATTAATTGTTGACGACAATCCGGGAATGCGTGCGTTGATTCGTAGCTTTGTCCAGAGCATTGGCTACAAAGTGGCCGGCGAAGCCGAAAACGGGGTCCAGGCCATCCAACGCGCCAGCGAACTCCAGCCCGACATGGTTTTGCTCGACCTCTCGATGCCACTCCTCAACGGCGCCGAGGCCGCCGCGGTCCTAAAACGAAAGTTTCCGCACCTGCCCATTATTCTTTTTACGATGTATGAATTCGGCGATGAAATCGCCGCTGCGGTCGGCGTCGATGTCGTGCTCTCCAAGCCCCGAGGCATCGACCAACTCGAGTCCCACCTCAAGCACCTTCTCGGTCCACCACCACGCTTGGCAATCTCCACTCCTCCTCCCGCCGTGGAACCGGCCAATCCCCAGGAGTGTCCACGCTCCGAGTCCGTCTTCTTTTGACAAGGATCAGCGTTCCAACCCGGCCGCTACCTCCAGCTCCACGCCGCGCGGAAACAGCTAGACGCTTTCTAAATGCACGTGTCCATGGAGATCGAGTTCAAATTGCGCAACTCCTGATACCAGGGCCGGGTAACTCGTGCTCTCATTGAACCGCTTTTCGTTTGCGCCCCTCCCTGACCATCTTAGTGAACCTGCGTGCCAGCTCGAGGATTCGGTTCTCTTCCCTGAGCTTGAGCGCTTCGTGTGGAATCAAGTCCGCACCTATCCCCAGTGCGGTCGCCCCTGCAAGGATAAAATTCACGGCTGTCTGTTGGTTCACCCCTCCGGAAGCAATCAGCGGCACTTGCGGCAACGGCGCCTTCAGCGCTCGTATGTAACTTTCGCCGCCGACATTTGCGCACGGGAAAATCTTCACGAAATCGGCCCCGGCCTTCCACGCTGTGATAATCTCCGTTGGTGTCAGCGCTCCGGGAAAAACCACAACTCCATTCTTCACTGCGAACTCCACTACCTCCAGAACCAATCCCGGGCTCGTTATGAATTTGGCTCCGGCATCCAGACAGCGTTTGGCCGTCGCTACGTCCAATACGGTTCCGGCGCCTACGATCATTTCCGGAATGCTTCGTGTGAGTCCGGCTATTACCTCGGTCGCTTTGGGAACAGTCATGGTTATTTCTACTATGGGAATGCCGCCGCGGTGGACTGTCTCCGCGCCAAACCGTGCATCTTCTGCAGAAGACACACGAACGCCGGGGATGATACCGATCTCCTCGATACGAGAGTGAACTTCCTCTTTTTTCACCGGTCTACCTCCCACCCCAGCATACCTGCGCTGGCCATTGATCAGACCCGCAGTCTAACTCCCCGCCGCACCAGCACCGTCGTGACTACCAGCACCAGCCCTGTCAGCAGCGCCGACTTTAGCACGCCCCACGATCCCGATGTTCCAATGGTCGTGAGCAAATACAGCGGCGGCAGCAAAAACGGAATAAATGGCAAAAAGTACGCCAGCAGCGGATTCTCCCCGGCGGGCTTGGCGAACTTCGCCCATGCTTTCCAGCCTTTCACGTCCGCGATCCAGTACAGCGCCAGTGCAATCAGCAGATTCGCTCCCGTGCAGTACATGCACCACGTCGGTGTATCCCGATCCTTCGAAATCCCCAGCGGCCGCAGTGCAAAACCCGTTGCCAATACCATCGCTGCCGCCACCACAATCCAACGCGCTTTTTGCTCGAAACTCCGCGCCAGCGTGTCTCCCACAATCACGTACGACGCCAGCACGCCCGCCATCGTCAGCGACGACAATCCCGCTTCAAATGGCGTGTAGTACCACGGCCATGTCCTCATCCAGCTCAACCAACCCAACGTAGAAAACGCATTGAGCGCTACCATCGCCGCAAACGCCGCCGCCATAATCTCGAATCGGTTCCCAAATAACAGATATATTCCGCTCACCAACAAGTACGCCCACCCCAGCAATCCCAGAATCTCCACGTAGGAAAAATCCAGCCCTGCCAGGGCTCCTTCCGGCGTAACCCGCCGAAACACCAAAAACAGCACCGCGATCAGTACCAAACCAGCGTAACGCATCGTCCGATGCAGCGCTTTTCGCCGCTCCACTCCCGGAAAGCGCACCCACGCCAACGCAATTCCCAAGAATCCCAGGTCCGTCCACCACGTTTGACTCAGGTGCGTGTAACGTGCATTCACATGTGGCGCGTTCGCGATAAACAGTCCCAGCACCAGCAGGCTCGCTGATCGCACTATCACATACATCCAGATCTCCGCCTTCCTCTGTCCTCGCGCCATCCTTGCCTCGAGCGACAGCGGAATCGACATCCCCATCAAAAACAGAAATCCAGGAAACACCATGTCAACGTAAGTCATTCCATTTGCATCGCCCGGCATGTGGTGCGTCCACCACGGCAGTCCCTGCACGTCGCTGAGGTCGTTCACAAACACCATCAGCAGTACATTCAATCCCCGAAAAATGTCGATGGAGACAACGCGCCTCACCGCGGCCAAAGGTTCCTCCGCCAAGCTCGCGGCGCTGTTCATATTTTGTGGCTGAGTGGCAACACTCACATTAGTCCCGAATCCCTATTAAACCCAGGGCGTGCATGGCAAACACCCCAAAACGATTCTGTGTGAATTCGCAACTTGCGGGAGTGACGCCGGTCACAACCGTTTAGCCCCTGATTTCAACCCGCTCCCGAACCCACACGGCCACGACACTACCAACTAGCCCACTTTTGCGCTTGCTCTTTCTTTCCGGCGATCCGTCCTTGAGAAAGGCTGCGGAAGATGCCGTCCTGCAATGGCGTTATGAGCGGGGCACATTTGACGGCAAACCGATGCAATTGACGGTGACGGTTGACATCAGGTTTTCTCCTAACCATTAGCGATAGGTCGCAGGCCAGAGGCGCGGCAATGGCGCTACACTCGCACAGTCTCCGCATTGTGTTGGATTCCGCGTTTCGCATGACCTGATTTCCACAGCTTTGATTCATTTGTGACAATTCCGCATTCTCCCTGTAATAAACCCATTCTATGGTTATGCGCCGTCGCCGGGGCTCATGTGGTTCTAGATGTTTGACGGCATCTGGCCGCTGCGTTCCGCGCGTGTCCTGGCTGCGTGTTTGAAATCCCCACGCGGGCAAAGTTTTCTCGGAAATCAATTCACAATGGAGAGCATATGAACATGAAATTTACTTTCAAGGCGGCAGTTGCCCTGTTGGCGGCTGCTAGTCTAGTGAGCCCCGTGCTCGCTAATAACGGCCCGGATTCCAATTCCATTCCTCATCTCGATCACCTCTTCGTGATCATGATGGAGAACCATGGATATCAACAGATTATCGGCAATCCCAACGAGCCGTACCTGCATAGCATTATCCAGAACGGCCAAGTCAATCTCGCAACGAACTATTTTGCGGTGGGGCATCCAAGTCTCACCAATTATCTCGAGATCGTCGGTGGTTCGAACTTCGGCATCCGCAGCGACAATTCTCCGGATTGGGGCAATCCGACATGTCAACCCAACATTGTAGCCGGCACCGTAAACGCCGATGGCCCCTATAAAGGTCATCCCGGCCCGCCCCCCGGCGTCATCTTAGACCCGAGCCCCGTGATCTGCCCGATTTCCGGTTTCGGCAAGGACGCCGACACACCGGCGGTTGACAATTGGAACGAAATCTATCCACCGTCAAACATTCTCTTTCTTGCAGACATCGACGGGATCAAGTCGGTTCCTCCGGCTCCCGCCGTCGGCAGGTCCATTGCCGACCAGCTTACGGACGTCGGCTTGAGCTGGAAGGCCTACGAGGAAAGTCTCCCGCTCGGGAGCGCTTATGGCGTCGACAACAGCAACGGTACCGTGAGCAACCTTAGCGACTTCACCTACCTACCCGCTCCCCTCACATCGTACACCGCACTCTATGCCGTAAAACACAACCCTTTCGCCTACTTCCAGAGCGTTCAGCAAGGCTCTCAGTGGAACAACAGCATGAATAACGTCGTTCCCTTCGACGGGCCACGCGGCCTGTTTGCCGATCTAGCTACCGGAAATCTCCCTTCGTTCTCCTATATCGTGCCCAACCAGTGCGATGACCAGCACGGTAAGGGCGGTGAAAGCGCCTACTGCGCAGGTGATCCGGGCTCGAATGGCCTTCAGGCCGGCTTGAATCCCGGTTTGATCCAGCAAGGTGACGTGACCATCCAGCGGCTCGTCGAGGCCATTCACGCCTCGCCCGTGTGGAATCAGGGCAAGAGCGCGATCGTCATCGTATGGGACGAGAACGACTACAGCGGAATCACCTCCCCGCTTCCTCCGAACACTCTGTTCCCCTCGCAGAACCAAAACCGGGTGGTCCTCACCGTCGAAACCAACTACAGCAGGCCCGGTGTCCAGAGCCAGACCTACTACAACAGTTTCTCCCTGTTGAAATCCATGGAGGCCGCTTTTGGCCTTCCCTGCCTTAACCATGCCTGCGATCCGAAAGTCGGCGTCATGTCCGATCTGTTTGGCGGTAACAGCTACACAAATTGGTAAAGCAAATCGGGGCCTCCGGTTGCAAGTCGGAGGCCCCATTTTCATTTGTGCTTGGCTCGTTGCGCTAACTCAACCCTCCAGGTGCGTATCGCAACCCACTTTATTAAGTGCGCGGAGGAAAGACCCGGGAGTCCTGGAGGTATTTGTTGGGGATGTTGCGAAGCGGGGGATCCAGGGCATAGCGCTTGCGGAACAGATAGGTGATGTTGCTGTAGACCTGATGTTCCGGCCGATGGAATTGGAAATAAAGGCCGCACTGGGCATAGGAAATAGGCGTGACATCGAAGAGCAGGGTTTCCCAGTCAAAGCCAGATCCCCACACGAGGCCTTTTAGACGCAGATCGAGATTGGCGCCGGAGTCGACGAGAAATTCCATCACAGGACGGCAGTGATTTTGGTTGCTGTTGACAGCGTGGAAGACCGCAGTGTGGCCACCAAAGCCGTTCGCGTCAAAACCTGCGCGGATGTTCACGTCAATACCCGAATCGAGCAGCGCGCGAGCACAGTGGATCGAATTGTATTCTGCGCAGAGATGCAGGGCGGACACCTCCTGCAGGGAAGTAAATGCACACGGCAGAGAGTAGCAGCGGTGTAGGCAATTGGGGGAGGATTGCAGGAGTTGGCGGAGGCGGACGGAGTCGTCCAGCAGAAGAGATTCGAGGAACGGATCGTCGAGAGAAGCTCCTGCGTCGAGTATCACCCGGAGACAATCGACGAAACGCGGAGAGCGCAGGTACATTTCGGTCAGAATACGGATGGGAGCCTTGCCGTTGATGGGGAATTTGGGATCGAGGCCCGCGGCAAGGACGCTGCGGATTTTCTCCGGGGAGTGGATTTCGAAGGCGAAGAGCAGATCGTCGCTAAGTGCCATCGTGGGATTAAAACATTTTGGGTATGGATGGGAAATAGAAATTTCCAATGAAAACCCCATACTGCCCTCTTAGTCGCTCGATCCCCGCGCCTCCCGGCGTCACTATTACATGCACCTTTTCCAGCGATTTCTTATCCTGCTCCGAGGAAAATGTTCTTGTTTCTCCTAGCCACTGCTTCACCAGGCCGCTCACCTTTCCCGGCAGCGCCGCCACGTTCACTCGCCTTCGCCACGCGCAGCCTCTCTCGCGACCTGAGCCATGCGGCTTATGAAACGGGTTGGGTTCAGGTAATTACCCCACCGACTGAACACAATCGCTTAAAGATGCACTGCGCTGTCAGCGCGGCTAATCGCCGCTATGTTTGGCCCTACGGATGGCACTTGATTTCAACGCGCAGTAGGGGAGGTTCGTCGACATGGGCTCCGGCAATCTTGGGCATCGCCACCACCTCAATGGCGTGCATCGGTTCAGGCTTCATCCAGTGCACACTCCAAGTGCCGGGATGAGTCGGAGATTCCTCGCTCGGGCTGTCCCTCACCGTGCCATCCGCGCGATGATAACGGACATGCGGCGACCCGCCACCCGTGTCCCAGTCCAGAAAGAAACTCGGCCAACGGTGGTGATGCATCGGTTCCGTCGCACCCGCCGGCGGCATGGTGACTTCCAGTACACGCACAAATTCATTTTCGAAAACAACTTTGTGGCTGTTAGGCGCGGCTTGCACCGCGTCATAGCCGTCGGGGAATCCAGATCGGTCTTGCCCGTACAGGTAGAAATGCCTCGTAACCGAGAATGCCAAACTCACTGCGAAAATGACGATGATTCCCAGCCTTCGAGGGCGGAAGCGGCCGTTTGGTGGTTTCATGCCACGAATTATAAAGACTTTCGTGTTGCAGACGAAGGATGTTGTCTGAACAGCGACACACCTCCTGCAGCTCGAGTCAACCGCCCGGTTTTGGCCGCGTCCTCACTCGTTCCCACGGCGCACGATTCAAGCCTATATCTTGTCCGTCGCCGCAGCCGCAGGTAACCCAACGCTACACAAGGCACCTGAAGCAGTACCTCGCTCTTCGTTCCTGTTTGAACGGGTGTATGCTCGTGCAGTTTTCGAGGTCAAAAGGGAATAACGACGATGCCAACATCCCATCGATCGCCCTAGTCTCTCCGCAACGTCTGCGCCGGGTCTGTCGAAGCCGCCCGTCGCGCCGGAATCAATCCCGCTAGCGACGACGCCACGACCAGCGCCACGATCGACGTCATCAGCACCCGCACATCGATGCCCCTCACTTCATACAACTGGGCCTCCACTAGCCGCGCGCACAGCAGCGCTGTCGGCACGCCAATCGCCAGCCCCAACACCGTCTGGCTCATCGCACTCCGCATCACCATCGACGTCACTTGGCCGCGGTCCGCTCCCAACGCCATGCGAATGCCGATCTCCGACGTTCGTCGCGCCACCGTATAAGCAGTCACGCCATACAATCCAATCGTCGCCAGTAAAAGAGCGAGCCCTCCAAACAGCATCGTCAATCGCGCCACCGTCCGCTCTTCATTAAAGCGATCCGCGATTTGCTCACCGAACGTCTGGAATTTCACCACCGCCAGATTTGGATTGATTTCCGCCAATGTCTTCCGCGTCAGCTCTTCCATATTATTCATCGGCCACTGCGTCTCCACTACGATTGCCCCAGCGTATAGAGACGTATCGTCCTCGATCGGCGTTTTGCTGCGGGCGGGCCTTTGCATCATCGGCAAGAAATACATTCGGTGGTCCTTCCACCGCGCGCTGGTATACGTGGTGTCCTCCACCACCCCCACAATTTCAAAATCCCCACTCGAATCTGGCCCCGGCGAACCGAACCGCCTCCCAATCGGGTTACTGCCTGGAGGGAAAAATCCTTTCACGAACGTTTCGTTCACCACCGCCACCGTCGGAGCCGTCGCCGTATCTTGCGGTCCGATCCCCCGTCCCATCACCACATGCGTTCCCACCGATCTAAAATAGTCCGGGCTTACTCTTACGACAGAAGCACCCGTATTCGTATACGGCTGACCTTGCACCTGCACGCCGTTGCTCCAGTTGTTATCCTCCATCGGCGTATACGTGCTGATGCCCACATTTTTTACGCCCGGCAGCGCATGGAAGCGTTGCTCCATCATCCGGTACAGCGCCTCGAGCTGCACCTGCGTATATCCTGCCGCCTGCGGATTGATGTGCACTACGTAGCGGTTCTTCGCCTCCAGCTTCAAGTCCGTGCTTTGCAGTTTGTTCAGGCTCTGCGAAAACAATCCGGCGCCCACCAGCAAGATCAGCGAAATCGCGGCTTGCAGAACTACCAACCCTCGCTGCAGCAAGGAAGCGCCCATCGTCGCGCCCCGCGAACCGCTCCTTAATGCGTCCGCTGGTTCTGCCTGTGCCGCGACCCATGCTGGTGCCACGCCGAACAATATCCCCGTCACCAGCGAAAGTCCGCACGCAAACGCCAACACTGCCAGCGACGGGCTCGCCTGAATCGGCATGCCCTGCGCCCCCGGGAACGCCAGTTTCAGCAGCATTTGTGTTCCCCCGTATGCCACCGCCAGCCCCGCGATTCCTCCCAGCCCCGCCAGCACTACGCTCTCGGTCAGCAGTTGCCGGACGATTCTTCCCCGCGCCGCTCCCAACGCCGTCCGCACAGACATCTCCAACTTTCGCCTCATCCCGGCACCAACAGCAGGTTCGCTATGTTCGCGCACGCAATGAGCAGCACCAGTCCGGACACACCCATCAGCAACCGCAGGTTTGACGCATACTGCTCCCTTAGTCCCTCAATCCCCGCACCCCCCGGCGTCAGCACCACATGCACCTTTTCCAGCGTTTTCTTATCTTGCTCCGAGGAAAATGTTTTTGTTTCTCCAAACCACTGCTTCACTAGGCCGCTCACCTTTCCCTGCAGCGCTGCCACGTTCACTCCTGGCTTCACGCGCCCAATCATGTAGAGCCAAACAACATCCGGGTCGTGTACATAGGGAACATTTGCAAGTACGGGCATCGTCTCAATCGGCAAATAAAATTCCGGTGGCGTACTGGATAGCCGGTCCCCGTAGAATCCCGCCGGCGCAATCCCCGCAATCGTCACTGCCTTCGTATTGATCCAGAAGGTGCTGCCGACAATGGACGGATCGCTCCCATAGTTGTTTTTCCAGGCGTCGTAGCTCACGACCGCAACCATCGGTGCTCCAGGAACATCGTCTGCGTCCGATATGAGTCTCCCCGTGTGCGGCCGCAGCCCGAACGTCCGGAAATAATTTCCGCTCACAAACTCCGCCATCTCCGACCGTGCGCTCTCCTGTGTTCCATCGCGTCTTGCAATCACGGGTCGCCACTCGAACCCCGCCTGCATCGCCGCCAGATCCGCAAACTCCGGCGCGTTCTTCTTCAATCGCTCATAGATCTCGGTGGAAAATATCGCATAGTCCTCCAGTGCTCCCGAGTTCACGCAGCAGTTATTGTTGTCGCCAATCCGCACCAACATTTGTGGATCGCTCACCGGCAGATTCTTCATCATTACCGCATTCACCAACGTAAAGATCGCCGCGTTCGCCCCGATCCCCAACGCCAGCGTCAACACCGCCGTCGCCGTGAATCCTGGAGTCTTGCGCAGTTGCCGCAGTGCATAACGCACGTCCTGGCTGCACTGTTCCAGCCACACCCAGCCCCATGTATCCCACGCCTCTTCCTTCACCAGCATTCCGTTGCCAAACGCTTTCATCGCTGCCCGTCGCGCTTCTTCCGCACTCATCCCAGCTGCCACATTCTCCGCAATCTGCTCTTCCAGATGAAACTGCACCTCATCATGCAGTTCCTTCACGAATCGCTCGCGCCAGAACAAAGTCTGCAACCGCATCCATATTCTCTGCGTCCATGCCATAACATCCCCCTACGACGTTTGCACCACCAGATCGATCGCCGCAGACAAGCGATTCCAATTGGCCTCTTCTTTTTCCAGTTGCACTCGCCCCGCCGCCGTCAACGAATAGAACTTCGCTTGCCTTCCGGTATCGGTCTCGGCCCGTTTGCCTTTGATCCACCCTTTTTGCTCCAGACGGTGCAATGCCGGGTAGAGCGACCCTTGCTGCACCTGCAGCACCTCTCGTGACATCTGCTGAATCCTCTTCGCAATCGCCCACCCATGCTTTGGTTCCAGCGCAATCGTTTTCAGAATCAACAAATCCAACATCCCCTGCACAAGATCGTTTGGTTTTCCCATACTATGATTATCTACACCACCTGTTGTCGATAGTCAAGGTATCCTCCGTCCTTCCCCACTGGCAGCCCTCTTCCGCCATCCCATCTTCAAACGCGGGTATGAACTCACCCTCAACCTTATGATTGTGAGAGTGAATTTAGTTGCGATCGGTCCGGCCACTCCCAGGCTCCTTGTATAGCTCCACCGTTGAAAGAAGGGCTAGCGGCCGCTAACTTTCCCCGTCATAACCCGCAAGCGTGTGTTTATTAGCCAGTTCGTCCAATCAGCCGTGGTATAAGAATCTCGCACCTCCTTGTAATCGACTCGCTCCAGAATTTACCTGGAATAACGACGATGCCAACAACCAGACGACAATTTGTGCAGAGTTGTGCAACCGCAATGGCTTGGGGGACGACCGGCCATGGTCTTCTCCCGGCTACGCCCCCACTCGGGTCAGACGAGTCATTCGCCTTGTATCAGGAGCGCCGGCGCAAGGAGCTTTGGAGCTTGCTGGGTGATCTGCCAACGCAGCACCAACCGGCAGCTCCAAAACTACTGAAAACGGAAAAACACGAAGGTTACACCCTCGAACGACTCGTCCTCGATTTGAATGGCATTGAGCCCGTTCCCGCGCTGCTGTTGATTCCCGACAAACGGCAGTCACCCGCCCCAGGGCTGCTTTACATCCATTGGCACGCGGGGATGTATGGTCTCGGAAAGGAGCAGCTTCTGCGTGGTGTGGACGTGCAGCCCGCTTACGCCCCGGTCTGCGTCGAAAAAGGTTTGGTCACGCTCGCCATTGACAGTTGGTGCTTCGGCGA
>Ga0074045_10000228_pt1 | contig 53864 bp, 44 predicted proteins | sample BogForMeECP23OM2_FD_94442 | JGI IMG/M metagenome (GOLD analysis project Ga0074045, IMG submission 94442) | Bog forest soil microbial communities from Calvert Island, British Columbia, Canada - Bog Forest MetaG ECP23OM2 | ecosystem: Environmental > Terrestrial > Soil > Wetlands ... | reverse complement strand
GCGCCGGGGCCTTTGGATTTGTCCCAATCGCCTTTGTTGACGCTGACCATGCGCCCGGCGTGGCAGGTGATGCCGCCGTTGGAGAGGAAGTAGGGCGGGTCGGCGAAGACGAGGTCGACGGAGGATTCGGGGATGAGGGCGAGGAGTTCGAGGCAGTCACCCTGGTAGAGGCGGATGTGGTGCTTCGGGTCGTCGAAGACCGGGGCGGGAAGCTTGATGGGGGATTTGGTCATGGGATGATGATCGATCCGGATCGTTGATCAGATAAACAATAGTGTCAAGGAGGAGAGGTCCTTCGACTCGTCCGCTGTCGCGGACTCGCTCAGGATGGCGACGCTTCGCCGCGTCGCCAGATCGTTGATCAGATAAACAATAGTGTCAAGGAGGCAGAAGGCAGAGGTCAGAACTCAGAGGTTGGAGGTCAGAAGAAGGAAAGAAGGAACCAACGAAGTAAAGAAACAAAGAAGAGAGGGAAACCCAAGAAAAAGCCTCAGGCCTGAAGGCCCGAGCTACAGGAGCGAAGCCGGAGGGGATTATTCGTAGCGGAGGGCGTCGACGGGGTCGAGTTTGGCGGCTTTCATGGCGGGCCAGACGCCGAAGATGAGGCCGATGCTCACACTGACCGTGATTCCCGTGGCGGCGGCCCAGAACGGCACCACGCCAGGCCAGTCCAGGGTCAAGCGGATCAGCAGCACCAGCGCAAAGACCAGCACCAGAGCGATCAGACCACCTATGCCGGTAAGGGTCATGGCCTCCAGAAGGAATTGCCAGGTAATGTCTTTGCGCTTGGCGCCAACGGCCTTGCGCAAGCCGATTTCGCGGGTCCGCTCGGTGACACTGACGAGCATGATGTTCATAACACCCACGCCGCCGATGAGCAGTCCAATGGCGCTGAGCACAATCATGGCCAGGTACACCATCATCATGATGTTGTGAAACTCGGAAACTTGCTGCTCCGCGGTGACAACGGAAAAATTGTCTTTTCCGCCGAAGGGGACGTTCCGGCGCCGCTCCAGGACTTCGCGGATTTGGTCCACGGCGTTATCCAGCATCTTTGGGTAGGCCTGCGCGCGCATCCTGATTTCGTCCGCGTCGGGATAAGTTTTCTTGAAGGTACTGAAGGGGATGAGAACGCGGCGGTCCTCGTCGCCCATGGCGAAGCCGCCCTTGGGCTTTTCGACCACGCCAACGACCTGGAAAGGAGAGCCGTCGATCATCACGTCTTTGCCAATGGGGTGTCCCTCGGGGAACAACACGGGCGCGACGTTTTCCCCCAGCATCACCACTTTCTCTCTGTGGAGATCGTCGCCTTCACTGATAAAGCGCCCCTCGAGCGTGGCGGCGTTGGCGTAAACTTCGCCGAAGTTGGGTTGCACGCCGCGGAAATCAATGGCAGAGACGTCGCCGGCCTTGGTGCGCACGATGTGGTTGTGGCTCCAATTGGTCTGGATAAAAACGGTCACGTTCTTTACGGCGGGGCAGCGTTCCTGAAGGGCTTTGGCATCCTCGATGGTGAGAGGCTTGCGCTGCTGCTCCTCAAGAGGTGGAGGGCCACCAACGCGTCCCTCGTCCCATTTGGTGATGAACGCCGTGTCTGCCCCCCATTGATTGATGTCTTCCTGGATTTTCTGGTCGAAGCCGGTGAGCAGTGCGGCCACCAGCATGATCACGCTGACGCCCAGGACCACGCCGAAGACGGTGAGGGCGCTGCGCAACTTGTGGGAGCGCAAAGTGTCCAGCGCCTGCTTCAGGTTTTCGCCATAGGCCTGTGCCATCGGTTGCCTCAGCCTTCCGAGCGCAGCGCTTCGATGGGGTCCAGCTTCGCCGCGCGCATCGCCGGAAAGATCCCAAAGAAAAGACCAACCGCGGTGGACAGACACAAAGACAATATGACGGCGCTAATCGGCGTTTCCATGGGGAACGAGAAAACATTCTTGACGAAAAAAACGACGGCATACGCGCCGATGATTCCAATGATTCCACCGACGGCGGCGAGGACCGCGGATTCGGTCATGAACTGCAGCAAAATGTGCTTTTTTCTTGCGCCCAGCGAGCGCCGCAAACCGATTTCCCGGGTGCGTTCGGTTACGCTGGCAAGCATGATGTTCATGATCACGATGCCGCCGACCACGAGGAAAATGCTGACCAGGGCCATGGCCACGAAAGCGATGTTCTTGGTGAGGTCATGCCAAAGTTGCATGATGGAATCCGAGCCGAGAATGGCGAAATTATCGGGAGCATCATACGGCAAATGGCGCCAGGCGCGGAACAGCATGCGCGCTTCATCTTCGCTGGCGGCCATAAATTCCTGGCTGGGCGCTTGCACGAAAATGGTCAACCAATCCTCATTGGTGTGCCAGCCTTTGCGCCAAGCGCTGAGCGGCATGATCATGTAGTTGTCCTGCGACTGCCCGAAAGCGCTGCCCAGCGGCTCGGCAACTCCAATCACTTCGTAGGTGTGCGTCTGGACACGAACGGTCTTTCCGAGAGGATCCAGATTGGGGAAGAACTTGTTGGCCAGGTCCGGCCCGATGAACACGACCTCGGAATGGTGTTCTTCATCAGCCGGGGTGATGAAACGTCCTTGAGCAACGTTGAGGTTCCGGACTTCGGCAAAATTCGGAGTGGTGCCGAACATCTGGACATTTTCCATAATCAAATTGCCGCTTTTCACTTGCACGAAGTGATCCTCTTCGGCCGCGACAGCGGAGGCGAGCTTCATACTGTCGCGGAGGCGCGCATAGTCGTCATAGTTAATCAACGGACGCTTCTGCGCCTTGATCCACTGATCTTCACTGGTAATGATGCCGAAGCGGTGAACGAGGAAAACGTTGGCGCCGAGATTGGCGACGCGGTCGGCCACGTACAGATTGAGGCCGGCGATGACGCTCATGACGGCAACGAGGGTGGTAACGGCGAGAATCACACCCAAGAGCGTGAGGAAGCTGCGGAGCTTGTGAGCGCGCAGGGCGCTTAAAGCCAATTTCAGGGTTTCGCTGAAGGTAACGAAAGCCGCGCGGAGACCCCTGGAGCGGTCTTTGGACACCACGGCGCCCCCCGCTAAAGGCGGCACACGCGTCAACCCATCCATGGGGGCTACAGCCAAAGCGAACTCCTCATCTCATATGGATACGCAGGACGGTGCCGAATCGTTCCTCAGCCACCCTATTTAGACGCTACGGAGGCAACTTTTATTTCACGCAAACTGCGTATAATCTCGATGTGACCCTATTCTACCTGCTAACGCGGCGCGGGGGAAACGGAGGCCACTGAATGGGGACTACGGTGCTGGTTTATCTATGAGTTGCAGACTATCCACAGAGGCCCGAGGGCCACGATGGGTTGCGCTGACCGGGGGACTCGTGCTGTGCGGGAGCCTTTTTCTGGGATTGGCATGTGCCGCCCAGAATCCTACGCCGATGGCGTCCGAGCCTAATGAAAGCGAGCTGTTCCGGCGGGTCGTCGCCAACCAGAAGCGCAGCGATCAGGACTTGGATCTTTTCGAGCGGATCGAGCGCACGGAAATCCGCAAGACAGGGAGCGATGCGAAACCCGCGGAAGTAAAAGCCTGGCGGGTTTTCCCCGCCGGTGTGGCTAATGACAGGATTCCTCTTTCGGCGGAAAGCAAACCCATCAGCGCGGAAAGTTACCGTGCGGAGTTGCAGAAGCTCGAGAAGCTGCTGGTGTGGGCCACGCAGCAAGGCCCGGGACAGAATGAGGCGCTGGCGAAAATGGCGCGCAAACGGAAAGAGCGAAACGACCTGATTGACGCCACGCACGCCGCGTTTATTTTCACCCTGGTGGGACACGAAATGCGCGACAACCACAGCCTGGCGAAATACAGCATGGTGCCGAACCCGAAATACAAACCAACTTCACGGAACGCCACGCTGTTCACAAAAGTCAGGGGGTTCGTCTGGATCGATGAGGAGTCGTCGGAGTTGGCCAAGGTGGAAGGCGAAGTGAGCCAGGACATTTCTCTCTCTTTATTCCTGGCAAAAGTTTATAAGGGCAGCCACTTCATGCAGGAACGCTACGAAATGGCGCCGGACATCTGGCTGCCGACCTTTCAACAATATGATTTCGACGGGAGGAAATTCCTGCTGCCGTTTTCAATCCACGAGCGGACCTTTTACACGAATTACCGCCGGGTAGGGCCGCCCCAAGAGGCGCTGGAGGTGGTGCGTGGCGAATTGGGCAAGGCTGCTGGCGAGACAGCGGGACCTTGAAAACTTTAAGCGATAGAATGCGTTAGATAGTACTAGTTCTGCCCCGGCCGGTCTGGAGATTCCATGATCCGCTGCCTTCTGACCCTGGTTCTGTTGCTGGTTAGCTGGGCGCTGCCGAGTGCGGCGCAAACGAATGACGCGAATTCGTCTGGACAGAAGCCAAACAACGCGGCTGTGCCGGAACCCGCGAGCACTCCTTCCCCCAGTGCTCCGAAAAAAGTGTGGACGAACGACAATCTCTCCGAGGCGAGCAGGAAGATATCGGTCGTGGGTAACAAGGACAATCAGAAATATCCCATGACACCCAGCAAAACGGCGGATCCGGCGACCGTCGAGAGAATCCGCAAGAACCTGCAGAAACTTCAAGGGCAAGTGGAAGATATCAAGAAGCAACTGGCGAGTTACAAGGAATTCCTGGAAGGGGAGGCGGTTTCCACGAGCGGATACCAGGTCGACAAGGGGTACGGGCGGATTCCCGTGGAGCAACAGATGGTCATGCTGGAAAAAAAGAAGCAGGATTTGGAAACGCAGATTGATGAGCAGCTCGACGAGGCCAGGAAAAAGGGGATCGACCCGGGGCAGTTGCGTTAGACGGAGCTACAGGATGAAGCCCAGAAGCTTGAGTCTCGGTTTCTTATTGCTGGCGTTGGCTGGTGTCTGTTCCGCGCAAACGCAGGACACAACGAATAAGGACACGAGTAGCCCCAAGCCCGCCACTCCTGCAGATAAGACTGCGCCGAAGCAGGATGCCCAAGCGACGCCGGAGAAAAAGAAGCCCAAGAAGGTGTGGACGAACGACGAGGTTGCGACCTTGCCCGGCACAGTTTCCGTCGTGGGCCAGCCGCAGCAAAGAGCGGAGAACTCGCGGCAGACGGAAGAGGGTTCGTCATCCCGCGCGGGCGATAGTCAGCAAAGTCAGATCGACAGCTACCGCCAGCAAATCGCCGACCTACGCAACCAAATCGATGCTGCAGACCAGCGCATCGCACAGCTAAAAGATTTCAAAGGGGAGAATAGCAGCCCCACGGGTGGCATCAATCCAAACCAGGGTTACAACATGGTGCCCGTTGAGGAACAAATCAAGCAGCTCGAAGCGAAAAAGAAGAAGCTGCAGGGGCAAATCGACGATCTGGAAAACGAAGCGCGGAAGAATGGTATCGATCCGGGCAAACTTCGCTAGTGGCGAGGATTCCGGGGCACCACAGAGTACATTTAATCCTTGGGATGAATAGTTCGTTCCGGCAGTGCAAGTGACACAGTGGCTATCCCCGCGGCAAGGGTGGCGAAACCTCTAAACGTCATGGGGGAGTGCAGTTAGGACTTGGAGCGCAACCCGGAATGAGGCGTGCCGGGCATTAATTCGCCGCTGGCACGGGAGAGGCGCCGCTCGCAAGTATCCCACTCGCCCTCAAGACACTGCAATTTGCGGCAGTCGAACTCGCAGAGCGCAAACTCTTCCGGCACTTCGCGAATCCATTGGTCTTTCAACCACTGCCAGACTCGCGCGAAAATACCTAATCTCTTTGGGTGGGCTACCGTCATGAGTCATCCTGAACGGGGAACTACGGCCGGTGGGGATTCTAACCTAAGAGACTCTAATTGGACAGAATTACTTCTCCTTGGAAGTGATTGATCCTAAATAAGATCCGGCATGGGTATCATTCAAAGTGCACAAGTAAACCTCAGCCTCGCGTAGAATGACGGCGGAGAAAGAGATGGAAGAGGAGAAATCGACGCGCAGAAATTTCCTGAAAACGAGAGCGTATGCGGTTGCGAGAAACGTGGCGGGTGCGGACACTTTGAGCGCGGTTTCGCTGGCGATCTGGCTGAATTTGTCCCTTCAATTTGATTGTTCCCTAGAACAAGGAGTGATTCGGAAGAATTGGGAACAGGTGTGCGCTAGAAGCTTTAGAGATGAGCGAAGGCACGGACGAACCTGTTCACAGTGGCAGGTTTCACCTCGGGCACAGGACACGAAGGGAAAGGGTGCGCGTGGGGAAAGAGAGGCTAGACTGAGGACATCGAAAAAGGAGTAAGCAGGAATGAAACGCGTGCTGCTCCCAGCGATCGTCGCGGCTTTCGCGATCTTGTGGGCGGGCGTGCCTCTTGCTCAAACACCCAAGAAAAGCGGAGCGATTCTGTCGGGGATCGTGCTGGGGCAAAATGGCAAGCCGGTCGAACATGCGGCGGTGGTCTGCCAATCATCGGGGGGAAGTTCCCCACGAGTGATCTACACAGACGCGAATGGAAGGTTTACGATTACGGGGCTGAGGCAAGACAACTACGATTTGAGGGCATCGGCGAACGGATTTTATTCAGACTGGGTACGAAATATTGTCGCGCGGACTGGGCAGACCAAGGAAGTCACAGTGAAGTTGGTGAACAAGGATGCGACCGCCGGACAGTAGTGGCCCGTGGAAGCAGAAGCCGTAGGGGTAAAAGCCGAGGTACTAGTCGAAAAAGGGCGCCAATTCCTCGAACCTAAAAATTAAAATAAGTCTTTTAATTGCTTATATATAAGTTGGTGCCGGGAAACATGAACGGATTCCCATGGTACTAAGCCGTGGGTACCCCGGCTATTGACGCTAGCGGCCCATTGAGCGCAAAAATCGCTCCTTCTAGCATGGATTATGACGGGTTGGGGGCCGCGCGGGGACAGCGGTCCCGCAAGGGGCCGTGTGCGAGCTACCCAACCCGCCAGTAAAACCCTGCCGATGATCTTCCCTGAAGTTCCGTTTTGAAATCCGCTACGATACTCTGGCGCGATCCTTGCATCCATCACGATGGAAAGCGGCAAAGATGTAGATTCGACGCTCAGGGCGGCGTTGCAGTAACGCGAAACGAGGACAGGTGCACGAATTAGCTGGCAGACGGTTGTTGCGGTGGCTGATTGTCTTGTTGGCCGCTTTTCTGGGCGCGAGCCGTCCGGCAGGCGGGTATCCGGCGTCTTCATTGCAACCAGCGACAATTCGCGCCTTCGAGAATTACGTGGCAGCGGCGGAAGCGCGATCGAGCAAGAGCCTCACGCAAGGGGATTTCTTCTGGGTTGATGATCTGGCGAAGCAAAAAAAAGAGGATGCGTACGAAAGATTGATTGGTGAAAAGGTAGAGCTCCGGCGCGTGAGCGGGGAGGAAGCTGGGGGAAACAGCGCGATTCCCGGAGGAATGATTCACGACTGGCAGGGGATGATATTCATACCCGGCGCAAAATTGGATGAAGTATTGAGCCTGTTGCAGGATTACGACCACCACGCGACGTATTACGCGCCGGATGTGGAGAAGGCCAAAATCGAAGCTCATGACGGCGATCATTTTCGCGTGTTCATGAGGTTTCGCCGGAAGAAGATCGTCACCGTGGTGCTGAATACGGAGCAGGAGATCACCTACTATCGCGATTCGCCGACGCGGGCACACAGCCGGAGTTCGGCCATCCGCATCGCAGAAGTGGAAAATGCAGGAACACCGGAAGAGCGGGAAAAGACGCCGGGCAACGACAACGGCTTTATGTGGCGACTGGAGACATGGTGGCGGATGGAAGAGCGGGATGGCGGCGTGTATGTCCAGAATGAGGCAGTGAGTTTGACGCGCGACATTCCTGCCGTGCTGGCCTGGATGATCGAGCCGTTCGTGACCAGTATCCCCAAGGAATCGCTGGAATTCACGCTGGGAGCGACGCGGCGGGGAGTGCTCGGCCGGAAGGGGCGTTAAGCCAAGAATCGCAAACGATCAAGATGGAGGGAGAGTTTTCTGCGTTAGAGGGCCGTGGCGTTCGACCTCTCAGGCTACTGGGAGGTGGACAGAATCCTTCAGCAGAGGATGCTGGAGAAGCGCTTGGGTCTTCTTGTAGACCTCTGCGGAATCCACGCGCAGACAAAGCATCACGGTGCCCTCAATCTGGAATATGGGAAGCTCGCGGGCGAGCCATTCCCAGAATCGCGTGGGGCCCTCGGCAGTACTGTAGTCGTGGCGCAAAATGACGCCACCCGGTTTGACCACCGAGAAGGCCTGATACGCTTCGGCGGCAAGCCCCGGCATGCGATCGCAGGCATCGCAAAAGACGAGCTCGGCAGAAGCACGATAAGGGCGGTAATCCCAGGCATCCACGCTGGCGAAGATCTGTTTGATTCTGGATTTGGCCGGCTGATCCCAGTAGAAAAAGCCGATTTCGTTCTGGCCGGGAACCGGCGGCAAATCGAGAGTGATGATCTCACCGCCGGGTGGAAGGTGCAGGGCAATATTCAGCGCCGTGCGCCCTTCCGCGGTGCCAAACTCGACCACGTGTTTCGCCTTCAGGTGGTCCACGAGCTTCGTGAGAACGATCAATTCCTGAGGAAGCACGCCGAGATTGCGGGGAAAAGGAAAGAGCAGTTCGGGCGAGCGTGTGCAATCCATTCCCGGAAACAGCTCTTCGATTTTCTTGGAGGGAATTTTGAGATCATTCCGCCAAGGCAACCGCTGCCAGACGTGGGGCAAACCAAATCCGGAGTACAAATGATAGGAGTGGGAGACGAAACTGAGGGCAGCGGAAGGACCATTGCGCAACAGGACGCGGAGCGAATTCAAGTTGAGGGCAGAGAGAGCCCGGGCAACGCGCTGAACCGAGGAAGGGTCAGAACTGAGGTGATCCAAGGAGTGGTGATTCGAGAGATGGGGCATTGTTCCGCAAAAAGAATACCTGAATTGGCCGCAGTGGTACACAGGGCTGGCGTGTTCAAATCGAGCAGAATTACCCGACGAAGGTCTTATGGCTCGGGTTCCGAGCCGGAAAGAAGACGATGAATCGCATCCGCCTGGCGGTCCCAGGAAAAGTGCTGGGCTTTGCGCGCAGCGTTTTCTCCGAGGGAGCGACGAAGTTCCGGTTGTTGGAGCAACAAGGAAAGAGATCCGGCAAGGGCACTTGGATCGCCTGGGTCCTGAAGAAGAATTCCGTCCACACCGTCTGCGATGTAATCGCTGATACCGGCCAGGCGGCTGACGAGCACGGGCAAGCCACAGGCCATGGCCTCGAGAACAGGCAAGTTGAATGAATCTTCCAGCGAAGGTGCGGCATAAATGTCCGCGGCCGCATAGAAAGCAAGAATTTCCGAAGTTTCGGGAAAGAACTTGACGCGATTGGATAACTGAAGCGATTGTACCTGGTGCAAAAATCCCGCAGGGGTGTCGCTGCCGACAACGGAAAGGCGGAGCGTGGGGTGATTGAGGCGGCTCATGGCTTCAAGGAGCGTGGGAAGGCCCTTGTTGCGCCAATCGTTGCCGATCAATAGCAGGACGATGTCATCGGGAAAGTAGCCGAGCCTCCTCAGAGCTGTGTCCCGTAGAGCCAAGCGGGAAGCCGGAGAAAACAAAGATAGATCGACGCCATTGGGCGCGACGACGGCATCGCGCCGACCAAAATATTGGGTAAGTTGCCGGGCAGTGTGCCTGGAAACAGCGGCGAGGCGCAAAGCTTTGCTGCCGTAGACGCGATTTTCCAGGAAGCAGAGCAAGCGGTAGTAGAGCGCGCGATGAAGACCGCGGAGTCCCTCCGAGGATCGCTCCAGTTGAAGCTCTCGCAGCCGATGAAAGACAACATGCACGAGGATGAGATCGGCGTTGGTGGCATTGATGCCGGGAGAAAAGACGGCGTCGAAGCGGAGATGACGAAACCACCGGTCGAACAAGCGGCAGAATCGATTGGCAAAGATCCAGAACAGAAATGCGAACAGGTGAGGGGCGGGCAGGCGGGGAACGCGATGCCAGACAATGCCCTGGCTGGAATCATGCTCACGGGTTTCATACGGTGTGACTTGCAAATCGTCGACCCATTGAGAATAGAGGTGAATCTCATGGCCGTGGTGTCTCGCAAGCCTTTCGACAATTTCGGCAAGGGAGCGCTCCGTGCCATAGCGCCGGTCAACAAAGGGTGAGAGGACGGCGATGCGCAAGTTAAATCGTCCTTACAGCGGGGACTGAGCCAGTGGCCAGGGAAGTCCCTTGGACATCGCCCGCAAGTTTTGGAAGGCGAAAGAGAATCCCGAGGGAGAGCCACAAAAGACAATTGAGAATGAAGTCCTCAAAGGGCGAGAGGCCCTCGTAGGTATAAGGAAAAAGGAGCAGGGAGGCGTACCAAAAGATTACAAAACCGATAGGGAACCAGACAGTACCTTTGAGTTTGCGGACGACTTTCCAGGCAGAGATGACGATGGCGGAAGTCATGACGAGCCACAGGAACAAGCCAACGACGCCGAGTTCAACAACGATAGACCCATAGCCGCTCTCCACAGCGAAGCCTGTGAGGGGCACGTGGAAGATGCGGGCCACGTACTGGGTGCCCAGCGAAGCGGTGCCAATACCAAAGCCGTAGGGCCACCGCGGGCTGTCGAAGGCATACAGGAAATTCCGGATGGGATAGTCGCCTGTGCGCTGCAGCAATTCACTGGTGGGACTGGACAGAGAGAGAGTCTCCGAGTAAAAGGTGAAACGATTTGAGACTTCGGTCGGGAAAAGGAAGATCGCCAGTCCCAAGGAAAGGATGGCAATAACCAGCGTGCGCTGGAAGGAGCGCAACACGCGGACAAGTTGTCCGCGCTGCCACGGGCAGCCCCACAAGAATGCCACGACGCAGACAATGGCACTGCAAAAGGTCCATAGTAGCGTGCCGCGGGAAGCCGCCATGGCGATCGCCACGGTGATGGTACCGAGACTAAGCAGTGTGAGAATGCGGCCCTTGCGGGTCCGCAGAATGAGGTAGCCTCCATATCCAAAGGCAAACAGCCAGACCGGAACGAGAAAAAAAGCGAAGCGGCCGTTACTCACAAACACAGAAGTCGGGCGGTAAACAATCACGCCAGAAATGGGAGCGATGCGGTAATTCGTGCTAAGGTCCCGGATGTCATCAGCCAGGATCGCGGGATTCAGAAAGGTATGGCCCAAGATCGACTGGGCAATGCCGAGCAGAGCAACCACAAGGGAGAGTCCCAAGAGGTAGGGGTAAAATTTCTGGAGATCGCTTTCCTTATCAATCAACGCGTAGCCGACAAAAATCAGGGGAATGTAGTAGAAGTACAGCTTCATGCCCAAGATGCCATAAAAAAGACTGGTAGAGGCAGGATTAAAGACCTGGATGAGCCCAAACCACAGGAAGAGAAGGAGTGGAAGGCGGAACGGCAGGGTGAAGGTTTGTACTTTCCTTTTGCGATAGGCGAGAAAGAAAGAGAGATAAACCATTGCCACGAGGACATCTTTCCCGAAGTAGATGGCCATGTTGTTGCCGAGGTATTTTCGGGCAAGATCTTCAAAGAACAGCCATCCAAGGAAGACATAGAGGCCGGTGCGCCAGCGGCTGAGTATGGTGGACAAGCTGGCGGCGACGACAGAACCGAGAGCGACGTAAGCAAGACCAACGAGATCGCCGGCCAAAACGTACTGAGCCAATTTGTAAGCCAGATAAAAGAAGAGAAAGATCGCCGCAACAAGATAGAGAGGATTCTTGCGAAACTGCCCCGGCAAAACGTAAGCAGCCAGCCTCATGGCGCCGCCTCGAGCACGAAAATATGGTTATCGCCGCGAATGGATTCGCCGGTGAAAGCGCCGGCCAGGAGGCGCATGGTCCACCCGACGGATTTCCGGCTGAGCTGATAACCGCGAGTGGGAAAAACGAGGTGTTGGCGTAGCCGAAGGCCGGCGAGAGGGAGAAATTGCCGCTGCAGGAGATCAAAGAAGATGGGGGAGATGTGCGTGGGTTCCCCGTGCTCATCCATGGTGCGGATTTTGCCGGCGAGAAAAAATTTGAAGCGCGCGGGCAGCGAATCCACATTGGGCGTCGTCAGAACCGCCACGCCGCCGGGCGCGAGCAACCGGGCAATATTGCGGAGAAACCCGATGGGGCTTTCCACGTGCTCGATAACCTCGATGGCGGTGACCAAAGCGAATTGCTGAGGGCCCAAGAGAGACGCGAAATCGGGTTGGTTAAAATCGACGGTGACATGGGGAAGCCCGGCCGCAAAACCATTTTTGGTGAGATCCGCAGCGAGAACGTCACAGCCCATCGCTGCCAATCGCGCGGCCATCGCGCCGGGACCCGAACCCAGGTCGGCAGCCTTCAGCCCCGGACGGATAAGCCGGGTGAGGACATTATTCCCGACGAAATCATGAAGACCACTGTTAGTCGTTGTAGGAATCATCACGCAGCCCTGTCCGGCGTAAGACGTCTATAAATTTGGGCGTGTGCTTCTATCATACGACTCAAAGGGAATAAATCGCGCACCCTTTGGTGAGCCGCAACGCAGAGGCGGTGGGAGGCGGTGGGGTCTCCGAGAAGTTGAACGATCTGACGAGCCAAGTCGGCGGAATCTCCAGTTTTGAACGTGCGCCCGGCATCTCCCAGGACTTCGACAAAGGCGCCGAGATCGGAGGCCAAGATAGGAATGCCATGCAGCATGTTTTCAGCAATGACCATACCAAAAACTTCGCCGCCGAGAGAGGGAACGACCAGAAGGTCGGCTGAAGCAAGGAGATCAGCGATTTGAGAGTCGGGGAGCCGCCCGAGAAAACGCACCTGCGCGGCGAGCTTCCATTCTTCCACGAGTTTCTCAAGAGCGGCGCGTTCGGGGCCGTCGCCGACGACCTTAAGTTCGATGGGGCGATTCTGGTGCTGCAGCAGGCGCGCTGCCTCGAGGAGCAAAAGAACTCCTTTGGTCGTCACAATGCGCCCCAGAAAAACGAGCACGGGGACTGGGCGGCTGGCAGGAAGCCGCACAAGCGGGGGCGACAACGCGAGACCATGGGGAACGGTTTCGGTTCGAGTCAATTGAAGCATACCGGCCAGCCAGCGGGTTGGCGTGATGTTCGTGGCGACATGTTGGCAAAGGAATCGCCGGAAGAAGGTGAGCAGCCAGAGACGAAAGGACGCAAGAGGCTTGGGGGCGGGCGCGCAAGCCAAGCAATGCGTGTAGTGTTCCGCCATGAAATGGCCGGGGCAGGGAATGTTTTCAGGCTCCTGGAATAACTGCCCGGTTGGACAAATGGTCTGAAAGCCATGGTGTTCCACGACCACCGGCTTTCGCAGCGCAAGTCCAAGTAAGATGGGAGAAATGGCCGCGCCGGCCACGTGAATCACATCCGCGGCGCGAATGAGCTTGCGAAGAGAATTGAAACTGGGCTGACGCACCACGGGGAAAGGAAGTGCGGAATCGTCGAAAGAGCCGCGGGGAGTCTGGGTCACGAGAGTAAGCGCAAACTCGCCCGACGAGCCGGAACTGGAGCACTGGGGCAATCCCCTGGCAAGAGACATCACTACGGTTTCCACGCCACCAATGCTCGGCGCAAAAAAGTGGGAATGGAGCAGTAGCTTCACGATCAACTCTTCTTGAGGGCAGGGCGTCCGAGACGCTTGCGAACGCTATGCGCGGAGGGCAACTGCATCAAGCAACCCTCCTGCCTGAGGTTGGCATGCGGCGACGGGCAATCTCAATGGCGCCCAACCAACTATCCAGGCAATCGGCCATGGTCCAAGACTCCATTTGGCGGCGTACGCCGGCTTTCAACTGATCAAGAAGAGCCGGATCGGAGAGCACTTTCCCGAGCATGACAGCGAGGGCATCAACATCGCCGCAGGGATAGGAGTAGCCGCTCTTGCCCTCATGAATCATGTCCAGGCGGCCGAGCACGGCATCGCTCAGAATGACGGGGATTCCAGAGAACATTGCTTCCGGCACGACGAGCGGGCATTGATCGTAATCCGAGCAAAGGACAAAAAGGTCGCAGGCGCTGTAATAGCCGGGGAGCTGCGAGACATTGATGAATCCCAGCAGACGGACGCGGTCTTGCACACTTAAATGGCGCGCTTCATCTTCCAATTCCTTGCGCAGGGCGCCGTCACCCGCGAACACAAGATACGCGCCAGCGACGTTGGCTTTGGCAAACGCGCGGAGCAGATCGAGCGGGCGCTTCCAGGGCTGAAGTTTGCCGCAATAGAAAACTACCGGCGCAAGCGAAGGCACATTCCAGGAAGCGCGAATGGCGAGCGGATCCGACTTTTCGGCGCGTGCGATCCAAGCGTCTTTGTCAGCACCAGAACGGATGACCATGATGCGCTCCTGGGGCATGCCCAGCCGGGTGGCCAATTGAGCAGCTGCAGGCGAACCGGCCATCAAGACGTCCACGCTGCGGTAGACACTGCCGAGAATGAAGGGCTTGATGGGCTTTTTCCAGCGCGCCTGGTCGCGAGGCTGCAAGACAGTGGAATCGGAAGAGATCACCACGGGGATGCCGCGGCTTTTAGCAGCCAGGACGGCTTGCCAGAAGGCAGCGCACATGTAACCGGTGTAGATCACCACGGCGTCAAAGGAACCATCGCGGATGAGCGACCAGAGTCCGGAATTCCACAGCTTGAAGAAAGAACCCACATTAGGTAGGGACGCGTTGTTTGACACTTCGATCCACGGGTAGCCGTCGAGCAGGGGCTCATCCCACTGGACTTCTACGCCAAGTTCAGGATCCAGACTGCGTTCAGCTCCCTGGAGGCTACAGTACGCGACCAGGATTTCCACACGAGGATCTTGTGCTAGATGGCGGAAAAGGGGGGAAGCGTAGGGAACCACATGAGAGCACAGAATCAGCACTTTGGAACAAGGCACGGGGACGGCAGGGCGGGAAAAGTCCGACTGTGGCGAAGGAATGGTGACCATGGTTTGAAGGTCAAGTATAGCGGGTTTCCGAGCAGGCGCGGGTGTGCTAGACTGGCGTGGTTTGGACTCCTAGCGCCTGGCAGGCCGTTGATTCAGGGGTAGCTTCCGGCGGGTCATTAACGCACCGTTGGCACTCGGCTCGCAGGTTTCCGCAGGACGAATCCCCGCGACTGGGTGTGCCGCGAGAGGGGCCCGCGGCCAAGCCAAAAATTGCATGGCCTACACAGGGCCACGAATCATAAGAAGAGGAATTGTCATGTCTGGCCATTCAAAGTGGGCGACAATCAAGCACAAGAAGGCGGCCACGGACGCAAAGCGCGGCCGCGTTTTCACGCGACTTATCCGCGAAATCACCATCGCCGCGCGCATTGGCGGGGGCGACCCCAACACCAACCCACGCTTACGCACGGCCATCCTGGCCGCGAAGAACGAGAATATGCCCAACGAAAACATCGAACGGGCGGTACTGCGCGGCACAGGCCAACTGGAAGGCGAGCAGTTCGAAGAAGTGACGTTCGAGGGATACGGCCCCGGCGGCGTGGGGATGCTGATTCAGGTAGTCACCAGCAATCGCAACCGCATCGTCGGCGAATTCCGCCACCTGATAAGCAAGAATGGTGGAAACATGGCGGAGGCCGGCGCGGTTGGCTGGATGTTCCACCGCAAAGGGGAAATCAACATACCCAAGGAGGCTGCGAACGAAGACCAGCTTCTGGACATTGTTCTGGAAGCAGGCGCGGAGGATATGAAGGACGAGGGGTCGGCATGGTACATCGTGACGCCGCCGGAATCACTGGAGGCGGTGAAAGAAGCATTGGTGAAGGCCGGGATTAAGCCCGCTTCCGCGGAGCTGGGCATGGTGCCGCAGAATTACATCAAGCTTACCGGGCAGCAGGCCTCGCAGATGTTGCGGTTGGTGGAAGCATTGGAAGAACACGATGACGTGCAGCACGTGTACGCCAACTTCGATATCGACGAATCGGAAATTCAGGCGGCAGTTGGCGCAAACTAGGCAACCTTTTTCAGCAGCGGCCATCGGGCGAATCTCGATGGCCGTTTTGTGTTTAGCGCTACTTTGCCGCGAGAATGTGGTGGAAGAGGGTCGAGGTTCGCCGTAGACTAGCAAAAGTGGGCGAGAAAACGAGCGAAAACGGGAAGGCCAGAATGTTTCGCGTGCTGGGAGTAGATCCGGCGTCGGCGGGACCCACGGGCTACGGCGTCGTGGAGAGCGACGGAAAGACGTGCCGGGTGCTGCACTATGGAGCGTTGCGCGTGGCGGCGAAACGTCAGAAGGCCTCGAGGGGCGCGGCGCTGCAGGATGTGCACAAGCTGCTGTGTGACTTGCTCGAGGAATTCGCGCCACAGGCGATGGCGGTGGAATCGGTTTTCACGGCACTGAATATGAGAACGGCGCTGCGGCTGGCGGAAGTACGCGGCGTGGTGCTGCTGGCAGCCGAGGAACACGGCGTGGAGGTATTCAGTTACGCGCCACGCGAAGTGAAGGCGTGCGTTGCAGGGCACGGGCAAGCCGACAAAAAGCAGATGCAGGCCATGGTGCGAGCTTTGCTGGCAATGAAGGAAACGCCGGAACCATCGGACGCGGCGGATGCATTGGCCGTGGCGCTGTGTCATATTCAGGCAGAGCAGTTGCGACGGCGCTTCGGCGTGCGACGCGCGGCATCCGGTTCACCAAAAACCAATCCGCTGGGTGCGCTGGCGGGTCACGCAACAGGCCGCCGCGCCGCCGGCATCTTGACAATCCCATGAGCTTACTCCTCCGCAGTGTGGTGATTTTCTCGCTGCTGCTATGCCTGTGGGCAGCGGCGACGCCCGCTGTGGCTTCGCCGGCGAGCAATGTCTTTACGTACCGGCGGGTGTTCAAGTCCAGCGTGCCGGAGTTCATCGAGATCAAGATTCCGGAGAGCTCCGGGAATGCCAGCTATGAAATCCGGCAGTTGGACGAAGACGCGGGATCGACACCTTTTGAGGTTGGCGCGGGGCTGCGCGCGAAGATTTTCGAATTGGCCGGGGAGCTGCACCATTTCAAAGGGCTGGATTTGGATGTGCACCGGAAGATCGCGAACCTGGGGGAAAAGACGTTTCGCTGGGAGGCGCCGGGCGAATCGTACGAAGTGAAGTTCAACTACACGCTGAACACACAGGCGACACAGTTGCTGCAGATTTGCGAGGGACTGGCGCGCCAGCAGGAGTTGATCGACTTGCTGAATAGGCGCATCAAGTATGACCGGCTCGGCGTGAACGATGCCTTGTTGCAATTCGAGAATGACATGATCAAAGGAGTCCTGCCGGAGCCCCAGCGCGCGCTGCCACTGCTGGACCAGATCGCGGGGGACTCGCGATTCGTGGAAATCGCGCGACAACGCGCGCGAGCCCTGGCGGAACGCGTGCGGCACTCGGGGTGAATCCCCGTCGTTAGGTTGTTTACACCTCCGTCTCCAGCCTAGTAGCTTTCCTTGGATCTTATCTGCCGATAGAGAGGCGATTCCGAATAACTCGGGATAATGTTGAGGAAAACCTGAATAATTTATTCCAATTTTCATAGGGACTATGTTTGAGCGGATTTTGCTTCGCGATTGACGCGCTCTGCGATTTGTCATTGTCTTGTATCTTACACAAAATAAGGTTGTTAGTAATATGGCTGTGAGTACAAAGGCCGCATGCAATGTGGTGGTGTATTTGCCTAGAGGTTGTACACGTCGGTTGCTCGGTATTACATTCGTAAAACCAGGAGGGGATATGAGGTACGGCTTGAGAGGTATTGTGGCTTTCGTAGGTCTAGCGGTTTTCGTACTAAGCCTGCTTGTAGTTGGGACAACGCAATCGCAAGTCATCAGCGGAGATCTTATCGGCACGGTTCTTGACAAAAGCGGTGGGGTTGTTCCAAATGCGACAGTTGAGGCTGTGAACGTCGCTACCAACGTCAAGTATCCGACACAGGCCAATTCCTTGGGTGATTACAGGTTGAGTAACCTTCCTGCGGGGACGTACAACGTCACAGCGTCCGCGCCAAATTTTGCATCAACAAGAGTAGAGAATTTTAAGATCGAGTTGAATAAGAGCGAAACCCTCACGATCACCTTGGAAGTGAAGACTGCTGTGGCGACCATCGAGGTGATTGGGGCAACTCCGGCACTAGACACGACAAGCGCGAGCTTGGCCAGCAGTTTTGATGAAAAGACCATGGCGGACCTCCCCACGGCAACGCAAGGCCTTGGGGTATTAAACCTTGCCCTTTTGGGCGCCGGCGTGGCAAGCAGCGGAGGAATTGGCGCTGGAACGGGACCAAGTGTCGGCGGGCAACGGCCTCGCAACAACGATTTCACGATCGAAGGTGTGGACAATAACGATAAGTCCGTCACCGGGCCTTTGGTGTATGTGCCGAACGATGCGGTAGCTGAATTCTCGATGCTTGAGAATCAATATTCGCCGGAATTCGGGCACTCTTCAGGCGGACAGTTCAATCAAGTCATTAAGAGTGGTACGAATACCTTCCACGGGTCGACTTACATCTACTCCCAGAACAGGAACTTCAACGCCATCGACCAAGCCACCAAAAACAATGGGTACACTTCCAATCAGCGCTACGACAACAACCGCATGGGTGGGACGATTGGCGGGCCGATCCTGAAGGACAAGCTATTCTTCTTCGGCACCATCGAGTACAACCCTGTTGGCCAGGCCACCGTTCTCGGCGCGCCTGTCTGCGCGCCAACGGCGGCCGGATATACTGCTTTGGCGGGCGCCAGCGGGATCTCGGCAACAAACCTGGGCATCCTGACGAAATACGTAGCCCCGGCAGCCACGGCTGAGGTTGCTCCAGCGGGAAAGAACCTCTGCGGTCTTGCGCAATTCGCAAGCGGTCCGAATGTCGGCCAGAGCTACGAAACGGCTGGTGGCGTACAAGTGCCGGAGGGCATACTCACCTTCTCCGGACCAAACTATACGAACTACTGGGCAGCGCTGGGGAGCATTGACTATAATATCTCGAGTAAGGACCAAATACGCGGGCGGTACGTTTACAACTCGGGCGTGGGAATTGACACGGCTGCAACCTTACCGGCCTTCTATCTCCCTACCCCGAATAAATATCATCTGGTGGCGATCAACTACTACCACACCTTCAGCCCAACTTTGACGAATGAGTTCCGGCTCGGCTACAACCGTTATTACAATACGACGCCCGCCGGCAATTTCTCTTTTTCGGGATTGGATTCTTTTCCCAATGTCGTCCTTTATTCTCTCGGTGGCATCAACATAGGGCCGGACCCGAATGCCCCGCAATTCACGATTCAGAACACGTACCAGGCCACGGAAGCCGTAACCTGGACGCGCGGCCGCCATACCCTAAAGGCGGGGATTGAGGGACGGAAGTTGATCGCTCCGGAATCGTTCACGCAGCGTGCCCGCGGCGACTACGAATATAATTCGCTCAATCAGTACCTGGAGGACATCAGTCCCGACTACCTGGCGCAGAGGAGCGTTGGCGCATCCACCTATTATGCCGACCAGTCAGCAATTTATTGGTTCGCGAACGACAATTGGCGCATGACGCACAACTTAACCGTGAACCTCGGCGTGCGCTACGAATACACCACAACGCCGTTCAGCATCCGCTCGCAGCAGTTGAACAACATAGCAAGCGTACCTGGACTGGTGAACTTTGTCGCACCGCAAGCGCCCAAGAACGATTGGGCTCCGCGAGTTGGGTTCGCGTATTCCCCGGGGACATCCGGAACTACTTCCATTCGAGGCGGTTTCGGAATTGGGTATGATGTGCACTACGACAACATCGGCATATTGTCTTTGCCGCCGGAATTGAGCGTAACGGAAAACTCAAACCCAGCCGCAAATACCCCCGATTTCTTAGCGAACGGCGGCCTGCCACCTGGCAAGGGCGGGGTCACAACATTTCCTACGGCGGCGGCGGCCAGAGCGGCCACGTCGACCTACTATCCTTACAACGTTAAGGACCCGAAGTCGATCAACTGGACTTTGGGAGTTCAGCACAGCTTCTGGAAGGACTACACGGGGGAGATTCGCTACGTTGGGACCAGGGGAATCCATCTGGACGTACAGGAAATCGTTAACTTAGCTGATGAGGTGACCCCCACCGTTTTCTTGCCGACGTACACAACGGCCCCCACGCAGGCTACTCTGGACGCACTGCCGTACAACTTGGGCGGTGTCTACTTTGGCAACTACGGCAACGGCGACGGAGTCGTGCCCATTTACGATCAGAACGGCTTCAACTCAGCTGCACTTACTTCTTTCAGACCAGACGGTTCTTCCACCTATCACGGCTTGGCAATGCAACTTACGAAACGCATGGGCCACGGCCTGCAACTCGTCGGGTCGTATACGTATAGCCACCTGATTGATAACAGCACGGCCGACTTCCACACGACAGACATCACGCCGCGCCGTCAAGAAGACTTCACCAACTTGGCGCAGGACCGTGCAAACTCCGCGCTCGATCATCGCCATCGCGTTACGCTGGCTGTAGTGTACGACCTGCCGTACTTCAAGGGCAGCAGTAAGCTCGTAAGCAATACGCTTGGCAATTGGGAATTCGCACCCGTTTACACCTACCAGTCTGGCGAGTGGGGGACGGTACAAGACGGAGTGGATGCCAACCTGAATGGAGACTCGGCGGGAGATCGCGCGATCGTGAATGCTAGCGGCATTGGAAATACCGGTAGCGGCGTGACTCCACTTTGCACGAGTGCCATTCCTACCGCTAATTGCGTACTGGCTAACGTGTTCTGCACCGGGAACCCAGCAATTGACGGGACACCATCTTCCTGCACGGTAGGAGTGGACGTCTTCGACAATGTCGTGGGGTATCTGGCGAAAAATCCAACCGCGAAATACATCCAGGCCTACTACGGGGCGAAGTCAAATCTGGGGCGCAACACCTTACAGATGCCCCCGATCAACGACCTCGATCTGACTGCGGTGAAGCGCTTCTCGATTACCGAGAGGTACAAGGTGGAATTCGGCGCGCAGTTTTTTAACGTTCTGAACCATCCGCAATTCATCGCCGGTTCGCTCAACAATGTGAACAGTATTGGTGTGACGGGTTCGGCGCGTGCCGCGTTTGAACCCCAAGCGGGTGTCTTCGACCAGTTCAATAAGGAGTTCCCGAGCAACGCAAGGTCAATACAATTGTCTTTGAAGTTCATCTTCTGAGACTTTGACCGACATGCCTGTGATGAGCAGGCGAAATAATCCAAAGGGCGCCCTGAAGTCTTAGGGCGCCCTTTCTCGTTTTCACGGTACCTGGGGATAAGGGGCGGGTTGATATAGGTGTTCTGGAAGCAAATATAGGCCATTGGGGTATTCTACAAAAAATCGTATGTTCATCCAAATCTTGGAATTTTATGCCTGCCAAATCGAATTTGCTCCAGACTAACATACAGAATATAAGGTACTTACTTGATTCGCTGGTGGTCTGAATATTGCTGTGAATTTGAACACCGTCATTCGCCAAAGCGGTTGAAGGAAAAGTGGACCTATTGGGGACGCCCGTGGATCTGTTCCCCATTTCAGGTTTCAGGCTGCCTAACGGGTGACCCGGGGGGTTAGGCAAGAACCAACCAGATGTAGGGATGTGATCTTACCCAATGGAGATTACCGAAAAGTTCGTCTGTCACGCTGGTAACTAGGAGGAAAGGATGCGAAGCATGCGCGGTTTCTTTCTCGCTTTTTTGGTGTATTTGGGTGTTGCATTGGCAATAAATTTTACGCTGGCGGTATCGACTGACGCTCAGGTATCTACGTCCACCGGGAGTATCGCAGGGACCGTGACCGACGCAAGCGGCGGGGTCGTCGCAAACGCCAAGGTCACGATTACGGGCCCCACGGGCCAGACGATCCATACCACCACCGGCGATTCGGGGTCGTATTCTTCCGGAGCAGTGATCCCGGGCGTCTATGCGGTGCGCGTCGAGACCATGGGCTTCAAGACGGCGAAGCTAACCTTGAACGTCCTCGTGGACAACGTTGCCAACGGCAGCGTGAAACTGGAAATCGGCCAGGAGAGCACCGTGATTGAGGTCCAGGCCAGCGCAGTTCAGGTCAACACCGAGCAGGCCACTGTGCAAGGGGTCCTCACTACCACGCAGATCGAAAACTTGCCGGTGAACGGCCGCAACTTCCTCGATCTCGCGCAACTCGAACCCGGTGTCCAAATTCAGGACGGCACGAATTTTGACCCGACCAAGGTGGGCTACTCTTCGATCTCGTTCGGCAGCCGTTTCGGCCGCACCGCCCGGATCAATGTCGATGGCGTGGATGTTAGCGACGAGACTGTCGGTACCACTACAGAAGATATTGCTGCCAGCTCCATCCAGGAGTTCTCACTGGCGCAGTCCAGTTTGGATCTCTCGAACGATTTGACTTCGTCCGGCGCGGTAAACGTGGTCACGAAGGCGGGCACAGATACGTATCATGGCGAAGCCTTCGGGTTCTTCCGCGACAGCTCTGTCGGCGCGGCGAGCCTGCCAACGCCTCCGGGATTATCCTCGGCTTATCAACGGAATCAAGAGGGCGGAAATTTTGGTGGTCCGCTGATTAAAGACAAGCTGTACTTTTTCATGGACGGCGAGCGCACCCTGCAGCACCTGGCGGCACCGGTCCTGGAAGTGGATCCGTTGAGTTCCTATTCCGGAACCTTCCCGGCTCCTTTCAAAGAGGGTATGCTGATGGGCCGTTTGGACTATGCCCTGACCAAAACAGCGCGATTGTTTTATCGCTACAACTATTTCTCTAACTCGGTGTACGCGACGTATTTCCCTTCAAGCTTCCAAGTTTATAATAACAAGGATATTACGCGAAATGATGTAGTGGGCTTGGACGCCACCACCGGTAGCTTCACCCATTCCATCCGCTTCTCCTACCTGAAATTCCAGAACCAGATTGTGGACGCCACGCGGGGGTCGAGCCTGCCCTTCGCCAACTTACCGGTCAGCATCAACATCGGAAGCTTCACGGTAGGTCCGAATTTGCTGGCACCTCAAAGCACTCCGCAGAGTGATCACCAGCTCAAGTATGACGGCAGCAAGATGCTCGGCAAACACATCATTCGCTTCGGTGCGAGCTGGAACCACATTCAGGGCGGCGGCTTTGCCAGCTTCTTTAAGATTGATCCGCAGGTGTACAGCACCGGCGGTGACTATTGCACACCTGTTTCCGCAACTTGCCCGGCAGGCCCCGATGGGACGCCTGCTTCCAATCCGCTCGATTACTATGACCTGGAGGCTATCGTCGGAAACGGTCAGGGCTTCTCGACCAGGGCGCCTGCGCTGGGGTTCCCCGCCGGCGGCTTGGGTCCGGACAACCGGCTAGGTCTATATGTTGGCGACACCTGGAAGGCCCGGAGGAATCTGACCGTCGCTGCGGGCTTGCGTTGGGACCGCGACACGGGCAGAACCGACAGCGATTTGGGCGCCATTCCGGAATTGAACGCTGCCTTCCCCGGATACGGAAATCCGGTACATCAGCCGAACCGGAACTTTGCTCCGCAGATGGGAATTGCCTGGGATGTTAAGGGTAATGGCAAGACCAGCATTCGCGCGGGCATCGGGTTGTTCTACGATAACGTGATCTTTAACAACGTTCTCTTTGACCGGCCCGCGCGCTTGCAGAACGGCGCGTTTCTGTCCTATCCCGCAGCTTGCTATTCGGGCAGTGCGCTGCACGTTGCCGTTCCAGTGACGACTGCCAATCCATCCGGAACCATATCCGTGGGAACGGACCCGGCGACGGACGTAAATTATTGCGCGGAGACCATCGGCCAGTCAGCGGCCGGCCTCGCGGCATTTGAGACACAGTATCAGGCCGACACGCCGTTCAGCCTCACTGCAGCCAACCCGAATTACATTGGCACGGCTCTGCACGAGGGCCTCAACGCACCCTTAGGATTGTTCGCGCCCAACTACGTGACCCCGCGCTCGGTGCAGATGAACTTCGGAATCGAGCATGAAATCCGACCCGGGCTGATTTTCAGCGCGGACTACTTGCGGAACGTGACAACCCACTCCCTGCTGGGTATCGATATCAACCAAACCGGATCGATTAAGCACTTTAACCTTAGCGCGGCGCAAACGGCGATTACGAACACCAATAGTTCTTTTGGTTGTCTGGGCTTCAGTTCGGCCGCTATTGACTGCGCGATTGCCGCCGGCGCTACAATTAACGACTACGCGGGGAACGGCCTGGGGTCTCCGGGAGACGTGGGCTCGTCTTGTATGGATGCGCAGTATGCCAACCCGTATGGTTGTGCCTTTGGCGGTATCAATCCCCAGTATGGTTCAATGATCATGATGGAGCCGATTAGCCGTTCCGTGTTCAACGCCCTGCAGATGAAACTGGCGCAGAACGTTCAGAAGCCGCTGCCGGGAGTGAAGTCCTCAAACTTCCAGATCTCCTACCAGCTTGCGCGCTTTGTCAACCCCCTGGCGTTCCAAACAAACTACCCGCCGTCGAATCCGGCGTCCTCCAACGATCAGGACTTCGTTCTGCAAGCTGCGGACAACGATAACCCGCTCAAGTACATGGGGCCGTCGCTGCTCGACCGCACGCATCAAATCTCTTTCGGCGGGACCTTCCAAGTGCCCTATGGCTTCCGCTTAGGGATCATGGCTCACTTCTACAGCCCGCTGTCCAGCCCGGCAATCGTCGGGGACACGGGCAGCCTGGGACAGATCTTCCAGACCGACTTCACGGGAAGTGGCATCTGGAGCGACCCGCTGCCCGGCACGAAGAATGGAGCCTTCATGCGACAGTTCGGTGTCAGCGGACTGAACGCAGCCATCAACAATTACAACCAGACCGTGGCCAATCAGGCGACACCTGCGGGACAGGTTCTCATCAGCAACGACCTGTTCAGCTTGTCGCAGTTGCAAGCAATTGGTGCGGTTGCTCCGACGCTCACTCCGGCTCCGACCAACCAGATGGTGTTTCCATGGCTCAAGGCCTTCGATTTCAAGCTGAGCTGGAGTTACCGTATCCGCGAGCGGTTAACCATCGAGCCGCAGGTTGGTTTCTACAACGTATTCAACTTCGCCAACTCTAACCTACCGCCAGGTACGATGACCGGTTGGCTCAATGAGGGTGGCAGCTCGATTAACAGCGTTGTCGCGGGAAGCACGAGTGCTCAGACCTTCCGCGTCGGAGCAGGAACCGGCGTGTTCGCTTTGGGCGCGCCCCGGGTGACTGAGTTCGGTCTGCGTCTGTCCTTCTAGATACTGCTGCAAACTGCAGTGCGAGCCACCAGTCCGGGACGGGACTGGTGGCTCCTCTGTTTTTGAAATAGCCCGGCGCTCGACCGAGAAGCTTCCCCTAGGCACTTATGGATTGATCTGGCTTCGCAGTTGCTTGGATAGTTTCTCGATCTGCTTGAGCTTCTCGATCATGTCCTTGGGCAGTTTTCCTTTTTGAATGCTCGCGACATCGGGAGGGATGGTTTGGGCAATCCTGGCCAGTTCGTCGGCCTCCCGGCCAAGCTTGGCCACGTCAAGATGAGCAGGCTGCGTGATCGGAGGGGGGATGTTCTTTTCCGTCTGTGCTTCGACTTGATCGGCCTGCCGCACTCCGGGTGGTATCGGCCTCGTCTGTGCCAGAAGTAAAGATGCCGCAAGCAGAACGAAAGAAAGAAAGATAGGAGAGAGTTTCACGGCGGGCCTCCTACCGTGGGGAGCAATTTCTCAGCACATTGTACATCCAACATCAATGCCGACGGCAGCGCCCTGCGGAGCGTGTTGACGCTGCTGGGCATGGAGTGTGGCGTTTACCCGGCATCGTAGGCCGCGAAACTCGATCCGGTGGAAGCCTTGCGGTACGAATAGGGCGATCAGCGGGCGGCGCGGATTGCTGGCGCAGCGGCGAGGCGGCGCAGGGATTCGGTGTAGGGGGCGTGGGCGACGCCGCGCTCCGTGAAAATGGCGCGAATGTAGCGGTTGGGCGTGACGTCGAAGGCCGGATGGGCTGCGGGAACATCGGGGGCGATTCGCACCCCTTGAATATGCGTGACTTCGGCGGCGCTGCGCTCCTCGATAGGAATATGGTCGCCATCGGGTATTGAAAGATCAAAAGTAGAAATGGGCGCGGCGATGTAGAAGGGCACGTTGTTTTCTTTGGCCAGCACGGCAATCTGATACGTGCCGATCTTGTTGGCAGTGTCGCCATTCGCGGCGATGCGGTCCGCGCCGGTGACAATGGCGCCGACCTTGCCGGTCTTCAGGAAGTGGCCAACCATGTTGTCCGTGATGAGCGTGAGGGGAATGCCGCCGCGATGGAGTTCCCAGGCGGTGAGTCGCGCACCCTGCAAGTAGGGGCGTGTCTCCGGTACCAGCACGTGCAGCTTGTGGCCCTGCTGGAAGGCGACGCGAATGACTCCGAGCGCGGTGCCAATTCCTCCCGTGGCCAGCGCGCCGGCATTGCATTGCGTCATCACCTGCCCTACCTGGGGCATGAACTCCGCGCCGAAACGCCCGATGGCCTCGTCGGTAGCCTTTTTTTCGAGATGCACTTCCCGGGCTTCGGCAATGAGGGCGCCGCGTATTTCGGGGAGACTGGCGGAGGAGGCCAGCAATTCCATGAACCGAGTTCGCATGCGCTGCAGGGCCCAAAAAAGATCGACAGCGGTGGGGCGCGTCTCCGCCAGCTCCCGGGAAATCTCTGCAAATTCCGCCTTCAATTCATCCACGGAAGTGGCGCGCGAGTGGAGCACGCCGAGGGCAACGCCCATCGCCGCTGCGACACCGATGGCCGGCGCGCCGCGAATCACCATTTCGCGAATGGCTTTGGCGACCTCGCGGTAGCCGGTGTAGGTGTGATAGATCTCCTCGGCGGGAAGACGCCGCTGGTCCAGCATAACCACGCCGCGGTCGGTCCACTCAATGGGCTGCGCTACGTACATTCTCCCGTGTTTCCTCTCTCGTGGAATTGTAAACGAAGGCGAGTGACGAAATGAATCGCTCACTGGCCCGCGGGAATCTTAGTGAAGCCGTGCGTGCTTAAGACCGCGGCCACGGCAATAAGCGAGTTGTACCCCAGATGCATCAGGAAACTCGCAAAAACGCTGCCGGTACGCGCGCGCACGAGCGTGAAGATAATGCCGACGAGAATGAGCATGGAGACAAGACTCCAGGTCCACCCCAACTGCGCACCATGCATCAGGCCGAAAAGGACCCCCGTCAGAACAATGCTGCCGAAGATGCCGCTTCGCAGGGCGGGTGCGTCTTCCATGCCAAAGAAACGCAAGAGAGCGGAGATCAATCGTGCGAAGAGCGGATAAAGGTAGCCACGGAAGAGGGTCTCCTCCACCAGCGGCGCCACGAACACGGCCATAGCCACGAAGAGCAGCGCGGTCTGGCGATGCTTAAATAACTCTTGCATGGGGATGTTCTCCGGCTCCTTCATGCGCGCAGTGAGAAGAGCAACGAAAAGAGACAACCCGGAGCCGGCAATGAAATAAACAAACGGGTTTCTGGGCAGCTCGCGATCGTGCGATTTGATTTTGCGCCAGCCAAGACACTCCCAGAAGGAGTGGCCGCGCAGGAGGGACAATGTAACGTAGAGGAAAAAGAAGATGATGGCGTACCAGATGAGCATGCTGCCGATGGCAAACTGCGGCTTGGAGAGCAGGTACTGTTCCATCTGTTTTGTGGTGAGTTTCTGGCCGTGCGGCAAATAGTAGACTGCCAGAATGCCCTGCACCATAACCAGGCTTACGAGGCCAAAAAGGGCGAAGAGGATGAGATGCGGCCACGACCAGGTGATTTGCAAGTCTTCAGGGTATTGAGGTGAAGAAGGCGCGCCCGCCGGGGAGCATGGTGTCGCCGACAGTAGCGGATCGCCTCCCAACGGTTCGAGTGCGGGAGCGACGTGATCGGCTGGCGAGGCAGCTTCACTGTCCGGAGCTGGTTCTGGTGGCGTTGCGGGGGAATCGTCAAGAGGATTCATGTTTTCGAGGGTTTCTCCGAGGCAGGCCAGCCGGAAGCCAGTGCAGCGGCCACCAGAGGCAAGAGGAGTTCGTGGTGACCCGTAATGGCGAATCCCCTGGAGCTGCTGCTTTTCTTCCCGCCAGTCGGGGCGGTGGGGCGCCGCACAACATTTTGGACCGGGCGGTAATGTTGGATGAAGTCAAAATTCGCCGTGGTGATGGACTGGAGGGGCACGCCGAGATTGCGAACCACGGAAACTGCCTTCAGGAAAATTTCCGGGAGAAGCACGGCGGAACCCCAGTTGAGGAACACGCCGCCGGCGTCCATTTCCCGCACCAGGGCGCAAAACAGGCGGAAATCGGAGAAGGTGGCGGCGCCGAGCATGGAACCTTCCGCGGCAGGGTGCATGTGCGGGATGTCCGTGCCGATGGCCAGATGGATGGTCACGGGGATTCTACGCCGGTAGGCTTCGATCAACACGCTGGACTCCGGATGCTTAGGCGAGAGGATGCCGCTGGTCAGGTATTGACCGGCAGCTTCGCCATAGCCAATGTGGATGCGGTAGGCCAGCTTGGCGATTTCGTTGATATAGGAACCGGTTTCTTCGGCCATGCCGAACTGACCTTCGCCGAGAGCGGCTTCGACATCCTCGGAAGTATTGCCGGCCATGGCGATTTCAAAATCATGAATCAAGGCGGCGCCATTCATGGCGATCCCGGAAATGAATCCGCGGCGCATGAGGTCAACGAGAACCGGGCCAAGGCCAACCTTGATGACGTGGCCGCCGAGACCCCAAAGGATGGCCCGTTTCTGTTTGCGCGCGCGATGTATGGCGGAAAGCAGTTCGCGCAGATCTTGCGCAGCCAGAATTCGTGGCAAGGAGTCGAGGAACTTCGAGAGTGAAGGTTTGCGGCCCGCCGCACGCGCAAAATCGCGGACATTGACTTTGCTTTTGCGGGAGGCTAACGGGTAAGTGCGGACGCCGCCAAACGTCACAGGCTGAATGGAATAGATACTCATGCGAGTGTCATCACTCTACGAGGAAGACCGCGGAGGCGCAAGTGGGAGATGGAGTGGAGCGTGGCGGTCATGCCCCGGCCTCATTGCGCTCGGCGATGGCGCCGCCGTTTGAAGAGCCGCTCGACCCCAAAGAACGCGCGAGCGCCTGCCCGGTGTAGGACTTCTTCACGCGGGCGACTTGCTCGGGAGTGCCTTGCGCAACGATGCGCCCGCCGCCCTGGCCGCCTTCGGGGCCCAGGTCGATGACCCAGTCGGCTTGTTTGATGACGTCCAGATTGTGCTCGATGATCAAAACTGTGTTGCCGAGGTCCACGAGCCGCTGGAGGACGTCCAGGAGCTTGCGCACATCATCGAAATGCAGGCCGGTGGTGGGCTCATCGAGAATGTAGACGGTCCTGCCGGTCTGGCGTTTGGAGAGTTCGCGGGCCAGCTTGATGCGCTGGGCTTCGCCGCCGGAAAGCGTGGTGGCCGATTGACCGAGTTGCACGTAGCCAAGGCCCACCTCGACCATGGTGGAGAGCTTCTGCTGAATCTGGGGAATATTTTCGAGCAGCTTGAGCGCATCGCTGGCCGGCAGATTCAGAACATCGTTGATGCTGTGTCCCTTGTAGCGAACGGCAAGGGTTTCCGAATTGTAGCGGCGGCCGCGGCAAACTTCGCAGGTGACATACACGTCCGGCAGGAAGTTCATCTCGATACGGCGGAGACCTTCGCCCTGGCAGGTTTCGCAACGCCCGCCTTTCACGTTGAAGCTGAAGCGCCCGGGGCGGTAGCCGCGCTGGCGGGATTCGGGCAGCATGGCGAAAAGCTCGCGAATGGGAGTGAAGACGCCGGTGTAGGTGGCGGGATTCGAGCGCGGCGTACGGCCAATGGGCGCCTGATCGATCTCGATGACTTTGTCGATGTGCTCGATGCCAAGGAGCATGCGGTGCGGGCCGGGCGGCTCCATGGAGCGATACAGCTTCTGCGCCAACACGCGATAGAGAATGTCGTTGACCAGCGTGGATTTCCCGGAACCGGACACGCCGGTGACAACGGTGAACAGGCCCAGCGGAAAAGAGACATCGAAATCCTTTAGGTTGTTGGCGTGCGCCCCGAGCACCTGAATCATTTTCCCGTTGGGGCTGCGGCGCTTGGTGGGAACGGGAATCTTCGCCGCGCCGGTTAGATATCGCCCCGTGAGCGATTCACGGCAAGCGGAAATTTCCTCCGGCTTGCCTTTGGCGACCAGGTACCCGCCGGCGTTTCCCGCGCCGGGACCGAGATCGACGACAAAATCGGCGCGGCGGATGGTGTCCTCGTCGTGTTCGACCACAAGAACGGTATTGCCGAGATTGCGGAGTTGCTCGAGCGAATGCAGCAGGCGATTGTTATCGCGCGAGTGGAGGCCGATGGACGGCTCGTCCAGAACGTAGAGGACGCCGCGAAGGCGTGAACCGATTTGCGTCGCCAGACGGATGCGCTGGGCTTCGCCACCGGAAAGAGTCGCGGCGGAACGTTCCAGGCTGAGATAGCCAAGGCCGACGGCGAGCAGGAAGTCGATGCGCTCCGCAATTTCCGCCAGTGGCCTTCCCGCGACTTCCTTTTGACGGGCCGTAAGCTGGGAGAGAATCTTGTCAACCGCGGGCCGCGCATCGCTGAGGGCCAGAGCAGTGAAGTCGGAGATAGACCAGCCAGCCAGCTTCACCGCCAGAGATTCCGGGCGCAAACGTTTGCCGTGGCAGGCGTTGCATTGCGTGGCGGACATGTATCGCGTCATCCATTCGCGGTAGGAATCGGAGTTGGATTCCTCGAAATTGCGTTCGAGAAAACGCAGGATACCCTGGAAGCGGTAGCCTTTTTCGTTGCTCTCGGGCCGCGTGGCCTTGGTTGTCACGGTGCGTTTGCCGTCCGAGGGCGGGTAGCCGTAAAGCAGGAGATTCTGCACGCGGGCAGGATACTTATCGAACGGCGTGTCCAGATGAAAGCCGTGCGCGTAGGCGGCAAGCTCCAGGGTGCGCTTCAGAATGGCTGACCCGGAACCCGTCCCCAGGCCACCATCGAAGAGAGGCCGCGTCCAATCCACAATCACCTTGGAGGGATCAAAATCGTATTTGGAGCCGAGGCCGGTGCACGCCGGGCAAGCCCCATAGGGCGAATTAAAGCTGAAGGAACGCGGCTCGAGCTGCGGCACGGACAGGCCACAATCGGGGCAGGCCAGCCTTTCGGAGAAGACGTGCTCTTTCCCGCCAACGACCGCCACGGTGACCAAACCTTGCGCGAGCTTCAGCGCCGTGGCGATGGACTGTTCGAGGCGCGAGGCGATGCCTTGTTTGACGAGGAGGCGGTCAATCACCACTTCGATGGTGTGATTCTTGCGCTTGTCCAGCACCGGCGTTTCATCCAGAGGGAGCAACTCTCCATTGATGCGCACACGGACGAAGCCATCCTGGGCCAGCTTCTCGAGTTCCTTGCGGTAAGCGCCCTTTCTCCCACGCACGACCGGCGCCAGGATCATGATGCGATCGTCGGGTTTGCAAAGCTCCCCCTGCAGGATGGCCTGGACGATCTGCTCGCTGGATTGCCGCGTGATGGGCTTGCCGCAATTCGGGCAGTGGGGCACGCCCACGGAGCTGTATACGACGCGGAGATAGTCGTAGATTTCGGTGATGGTGCCGACAGTGGAACGCGGCGAGCGCGTGGTGGTTTTCTGCTCGATGGCGATCGAAGGGGAAAGGCCCTCGATCACATCCACTTCGGGCCGCTCCATCTGATCGAGAAACTGGCGCGCATAGGCGGAAAGAGATTCCACGTAGCGGCGCTGGCCTTCCGCATAAATGGTATCGAAGGCCAGCGAAGATTTGCCGGATCCCGAAAGCCCGGTGATGACCGTGAGGGTGTTTCGCGGGATTTCGATATTGATGTTCTTCAAGTTGTGCTGGCGCGCGCCGCGCACAACAAGTTTTGTGAGTCCCATAATCCGAAAAGTGCTCCCCCACAGAAGATGCCGCCACCCAGTGGGTAGACTGGGCCCAGCATAATCATTCACCATAGCAATTCGTGCGCGTGGCGGTCAAGGCAGGGCAGTCGGGATGGGCGAAGATGGGGAGAAATGCTGGCGGAAAACAGTTTCCGATGGCGTTTCAGAGTAAATTTTTCCTCGGGGGTAGTGCGTTTTTACTCGCCGCGCGACTTTAAGATATTGAGAACAAACAGGTTATATTGGCGGGCAGCGTGCACCCAAGAGGCCGTGGGGGAGGCGAGCCGAGGATCCCTTTAGGGGATTGAGGGCTGGGCCGGTTCGTACTTCCCCTCACTTCTACCTCTCCGCGATTTTTGCACTCCCTGGATCGCACTCCTGCATCACCAAGTCCCTGGAACCTGACCAAGCGGCAGAAGCGCGACTGGGCACCCAGCAGAAATACCGCTAGAGTCACAATTTCGTGATTGGCAAGGTCCTCTATTTGCTCACGGCCCCATCGTCCAGAGGATGTCCAGATCTTTTTCGACGCTAGCGAAGTCTTTGTCGCTGGTGGCGAGAGAGGCTTTGCGACTGGCCGCGAGGGCGGCGGCAAAACAATCGGAATATGGGAGTTTATGCTCGGCGCGAAGTTCGGCCGCGGTACGTGTCAATTCGAGGTCGGCGTCCACGATTTCCAGCGGGAGTTGTGCGATGTCTTCCAGGACTTTCCGCGCAACGCCGGGCCCCTTGGCGCGCCATGTAGAGTAGTAGACTTCGCCCCAATTCACCACGGACATCAGCAACTGGCGTTTGCCTTCGAGACCCAGGCGAATCAGCTCCTCGACTCTGCCGGCCCCGGGCCGATCTTCAAAAAAAGCCATGAGCGCGCTAGCATCGAGCACGACACGCTTCATAGCTCGCGCTCCCGTTTGCGGTCCTCCAGCAGAGCCTTCAGCGCGGATGGTTCGCTCCTGAGGGAACCGCGGAGGCTGCGGATGAACTCCGGTGTGAGGGGCTGCAGCACCAGGCGGTTTTCTTGCTCCAGAAAGGCCACCTGCGTTCCCTCTTTGATCGCATATTTGCGCCGAAGCTTGGAAGGAATGACCAGTTGGCCTTTTGTGGTGACGGTGGAGACTTCTGTCTTCATGCGAACTCCAAGGCGCAGGATTCGAGTTAAGTATACCGGTGGACTGGATGTAAGTCAATATCCAGTGTGACTTACATCGTGAGATATGTATTACAAGGGGCCCTGGATTCGGTTGCCTTCCAATTTCAACCCCAACGGACGGCGAATTCTTCCAGCGGGGTCATTTCATTCCAACCCAATGGTGAATTCAATCGAGAAGAAACCTGCGAATCTGAGCACAGATTTCCGCCCACGACACCAAGCTGTCACGGAGCGCCGAAATCCGCAGATTGTTCTGCTTCCCACGACGCACGGCATTCGCCATGGCAGAGTCCTTGGCCTTCGTGCATGTAAATAGAGCGTACCTCGCAGTCCCCGGACTTTGTGTCGAATCTGCATAGACCCAACGGATAGCGGGGTCAAATAGGGGCAAACTTTTGTCGTCGCAAAGAAGCAAGTCCACTTGTATCCCTTCCCCGACCCCATTGCCAAAGCCAACACCGCCTTGCCGTTGTCCGCCGAACGCCTTTACCTCGAAGAAGCGCACCTTGTTATCCAAGAACGTGGCGACATCCAATCCGAATCCCTCCAAAACGACGAATGGTCGACCAGCGTCGGTGAGGATGTCTTTGACCACCGACACAATCGCTCTCTGAAAGGCTGCTTCGGGATAGACTTCCGTTGGTTCGATGGTCGCCATGTCTTGCGCCTCAATGAGTTCGAGGTCAGCTTACTACCATTGCAGAGGAAGGGACGAAGGTACAGAATCGGGCTGTATGTTCAAGAGGGCTACCGAATATCTCGTCTTTGGTTTTGGCAGACCATTTGGTGTGGTGTGGGCGACGGAGAAAGCCTACTTTGACTTTCGCCGCAGGTTTCCCAACAGAGAGGAGCAGTTTTACCTCGAACTTGCGATTCAGAGCAGGTACCCGGAGAAGGCTTCCAACGAGGTGAGCGCATTGGTTTCGGACTGTCACAACCTCGAAGACGCCATGGTCAAAGCCATCTCGATTGATTTTAGTCCCAGTGTCGGCGCAGCAATCCGAACGAATGTGCTCCCGAACATTCCTCCATGCGTGCGGTGCGGCAAATACAAAGCCTTGAGCGCAACCGATGACCTCTGCTACGGGTGCAGAAAGTATCCCGGTTTTGCCGCTTGCACGCACTGCCACCTGTATTGGGATGATTCTCCTAATTTCTGCCAAAAGTGCGGGGGAAAGTTGTGGCGGCTCACGGACGGTCCCGGCATCCCGATGTTCCAACGTGTCGATGGCATTCTCTACGTGCGAAATGTTCCGCTTGAAACAGCGAGCGCCGAAGAATCGCCTGCCGAGGGAAGCGGTCAAAGCTCTAACCGGACGGATGCGTTAGCCAGTCAGCAAAAAGAGGAGGAGAAGCAGTTTCTAGACCTTGCAATGCAAGCTGAATCGCTGGCGGGGCGTTGTGCGAAGGTATGGAATGAGAGCCTCGCCGACCGCCGAGCCTACAGGGCAATTCGTCGGATTGGCCCTGTTGCGGCACGCAACATGGTTCTTGCCACTACCAAGGCAGTACCAACCGATGAAACCCTCGTCGATGACCTTGATACCTACTTTGATGCTGTGTGCGATTTCTACGTGCGTTGCTCAGTTAGAGACCGAGCGGACATCCGAGCCGTCATCGGGTCAAGCAAACGGTTGGCGGGGAACCTTCATAATTACGCAGGCAGGTGCGCTAACCGATTGAAGGAAACTGGTGGCTCAGAGTTCTTCTTGCGAGGGCTTGCCGCCACGTCACTAGACAATGGTGGCACTGGTCAGGACTTTGAGTACATCTTGGACTGGCTCTGGAAGAGCGCAGTCATCCATGGATTTGACGCCAGAGATGCATTCTTGAACCTGGCAAAGATGTCTGAACGGGAAACACGTGACCTGTTTGAGGGCTTCGTCAAATCGCACGGTTAGACTTGCTCAATCATGGGCTATGAGGCCTGTGCCCGTGCATCCAAAGTGTCGGCTGGAGCACCTTTTGCAGGCTTGCAAACCATGGGTGCCGTACCCTTGTCATATTCAAGGGTACGGGTTTTGACTTTGCGGTCGTGATCGGCGCGAGAATCAGCCGCGCTGCGCGGGCAATTGCTGGCTGACTTGGGAAATCGGGAAGCGCACGCCACGATAGTCGACGCGCGTGATGTAATCGCTCAGGGTCATGCCGAGCAGCAGCGCGAGCCAGAAGATCCCCGCAAGAATGATGAGCTTGGTGCGCGTGGGGCTGTACTTGGCGTGCATGAAAAAGAGCACGACGAGCGTGGCCTTCAGCGTGGCGATCACGAGCGCGACAACGATGTTGAAGCGGCCGAGATTCACGAAGGCCGCCGAAATCGTGGTGCCCGTCAGGAAGAGCAGGGTCAGGATAATCGCCAAGTAGATACCTGGCGAAACGATATGTTCGGAATGTTCTTGTTCAGACACGCGTCACTCTCTACTTATGCCGGTCAATCAGATATAACAGCGGAAACAGATAGATCCACACGATATCGACGAAGTGCCAATACAAGCCCACAATGTCCACGGGCGTGTTCCATTGCGGCGTAAATCTGCCGGCCAGCGAGCCCTTCAGCAACCAGAACAGCAAGCCCGCGCCGATGACCATGTGCAACGCGTGCAGGCCGGTCATGCCGAAATAGGCGGAATAGTACAACTGGGCGTGAGCGTTCAGGTCCTTATCGGCCACATAGGCTTCATCCAGAAGCTTGCTTTCTTCCATTAGCTCTTTTGCTTCCACGTCGGGACAACTGGCCGGGTTGTCGACGCAAAAGAAGACATTGAAGCTCTTGCCGGGCACCAAGTGGTGATGGAATTTCTGGCTGTATTCCACGTATTTCACACCGAAGAATACAAAACCCAGCGCGATGGTCAACAAAAGGAAAATGGAAATCAGCGTTTTCTTGCCGACCTGTGAGGACCATACCGCCATGGCCATGGTGAAGCTGCTGGCCAGCAGCACGACGGTGTTGAAACCACCCAGCTTCAAGCTGAGCGTATTGCTGCCAACGGCAAACGCCGGGAAATAGAAATGGCGGTACGTCGCATAGGTCAGCATGATGCCGCCGAAGAACATGACTTCGGTGACCAGGAAGATCCACATCCCGAGCGTGGCAGTTTCCTTCTGCTGCTCGAGGGTCTTGAATTGTCCGTACAGTTCGCCGGTGCGATGCACTCCGCACTCCTCTGTCCATCAGTTTCAGGCGCAAGCGCCACGCCTGGTGCCAGGCCGAAACCCAGCGGCCGTTCAGTCGTGTCCGTGGGCCGGTACAACCCCGTTCGGTGCAGCAACATCGAGACCCAGATCCGGCCGGTGATGAAAGTCGTAAGGCTCCCACGTGACCACCGGGGTAACCTCAAAATTCTCGGTGGGCGGCGGCGACGGAGTTTTCCATTCGAGGCCGGTCGCAGGCCAAGGATTATCACCCGCGACCTTGCCGAAGAACGCAGCCCAGGTCAGATAGATCATCGGCATCAGATAGCCGATGGCGAGAATCGAGGCGCCCGCGGTGGACATCACGTTGTACACCTGAAATTCCGGCGGGTAGACGTGATAGCGGCGCGGCATGCCCAGATAGCCGAGCAAGAATTGCGGGAAGAACGTCAGGTTGAAGCCAACAAAGAGTATCAGCGCCGCAATCCGCGCGATCCACTCCGGATACATGCGGCCGGTCATCTTAGGCCACCAAAAGTGCAGGCCGCCGAGGTAACCCATGATTGCGCCGCCGACCATGATGTAGTGAAAGTGGGCCACGACGAAATAAGTGTCGTGAACGTGGATGTCCGTGCCGAGGCAGCCGAGGAAGAGTCCGGTGAGCCCGCCGATGAGGAACAGGCCGAGGAAGCCGAACGCGTAGAGCATCGGCGTGTCGAACGAAATCGAGCCACCGTAGAGAGTGGCCGTCCAGTTAAAAACTTTTACCGCTGAAGGTATGGCAACGAGGAAGGTCAAGAAGGAGAAGACCAAGGCGGCGTAGGTGGACTGCCCGGTGAGAAACATGTGGTGTGTCCAGACCAGGAAGCCGATGACGGCAATCGCCAGGCTGGCGGCCGCAACGAAGTGATAGCCGAAGAGTTGCTTGCGCGCGAAAGTGGGAATGAGTTCACTGATCACGCCCATGGCCGGGAGAATCATGATGTACACGGCGGGATGGGAATAGAACCAGAAGAGGTGCTGGAAGAGGATGGGATCGCCGCCCATGGCCGGATTGAAGAAGCCGAGGCCGAAGAGGCGCTCCATGCCGGCGAGCGCCAGGGTAATGGCGATCACCGGTGTGCCGAGAATCATCACGATCGAAGTGGCATAGTGGGCCCACACAAACATCGGCAGCCGGAACCAGGTCATGCCCGGCGCGCGCATGGTGTGAATGGTGACGAGGAAATTCAAGCCGGTCAGGATCGACGAGAAACCGGTGATGAAGACGCCGATCACCGCGGGCGCTACCGCCGAGTTCGAGTAGACAGTGCTTAACGGCGTGTAGAAGGTCCAGCCGGTGTCCAGTCCCCCGCTCACCATCGAATAAAGCGTAAAGGCGGCGCCGACAACGTACACGTACCAACTCAACAGGTTGATCTTCGGGAAGGCCAGGTCTTTCGCGCCGATCATTAGGGGAATTAGGAAATTTCCCAGAATCGCCGGGATGGAGGGAATCAGGAAGAAGAAGATCATGGCCACGCCATGCATGGTGAACATGCGGTTGTAGGTATCCGCACTGAGCAGGTAGCCACTGGGGGTCAGCAGATGCAGGCGAATCATCATGGCGAAGAAGCCGCCAATGAAAAAGAAGAACGTGACGGAAGCGAGATAGAGCAGGGCGATGCGCTTGTGGTCCACGGTCAGGAGCCACGAACGGATGCCGTAGGTCGCGTTCAGATAGTGATGTTCCGGCAGTGTTTTTGCCGGTGTTGTTGCAGTGGTGCTCATGACTATTTCTTCCCCGATGTTGCTGGCGCGACGCCGGCGCCCTTGGCGGGCACGGGTTGCGTCTGCAGGGACTTGATGTATGCCGTGAGATTCAGAATCTGTTCCTCGGTCACCAAGCCCTGGAATGTGGGCATGACGGGCTGATACCCAGCCACAATCTTAGCTTTGGGCTGTAGAATGGATTCGCGGATGTAACCTTCGTCCGCAGTCACGGTGGAACCATCGGCCAGCAACACCTTCGCGCCATAAACGCCATTGAGAGATGGGCCCCGGCCGGTGCCGTTAGGCACATGGCAGGTGGTGCAAGCCAGTTGCGTGAATAGTTTCTCACCCGCGGAAACCGGACTGACGTCTCCGCCCTCGTCGGCGAGCCAGGCGGCATATTCGGCGGGATCCATCACGGTTACCCAGCCACCCATCAACGCGTGATTCGTGCCGCAGTACTGCGAGCAGAAAAAGTGGTACTTGCCGACCTTGGTGGGCCGGAACCACATGGTGTTGTAGCGCCCCGGGACGACATCCATTTTTACGCGGAACGCGGGCACATAAAAGTTGTGGATGACGTCCTCGCTGCCCAGGATCAGCTTGATATTGCGATTGACAGGGATGTGCAACTCGTTGATCTCTTTGCGCCCGGTGGGCTGCTGCAGCTTCCACATCCACTGCTTGCCGATGACGTAGATGTCCAGGGTATCTTTCGGGGCGGTGCGGTAGTTCACGTAAATCACGGCGCCCCAGGCGAACATGCCTAGCGCCAGAATGAGCGGGATCAGGGTCCACCCGATTTCCAGCGCGGTGTTGCCATGGATTTCCGCGCCAATATCGCTGGCGTTCTTCCGCCGGTAGCGGAAGGCCGCAAATATGGCCAGAAGCGTCACCAGCACGGTGAAGAAGATCGCGGTGACCAGAATATAGGAGAACAGGGCATCCACATGTCCCGCGAAATTGGAGGCCTGCTCCGGAAAGAATGGCAGCGGTGACTGCACGGCTCTAATGTGCTCCTTGCTTCGGCAAATCCTGGCCTGAATTTCCGGCCGCGCCGGCGCGATGTTCACGGCGGCGGAAAACAACGAAACCGATGGCGATGCACAACAGCGTCACGACACCGCCCATGCGGATGACCGTCAGAATCGTGGCACTGTAGCGGGCTTTCGTGGGGTCATATTGGTAACAAAACAACAGAAAGTGATCGACCGGCGTTCCGATTTTCCCCGCGGACGCGTCCACGAGTCCCAGACGCACATTGCTCGGCGGATACTCCACGCCGAAGAAGTAGCGGGAAATGCGGCCGTCAGGCGTCAGCAGCAGGATGCCGCTGGCATGCGCGAAGATCTGTGACTTTTGGTCGAAGCTGAAGCGGAAATTGGCCGCTTTCGTAACCGCATCGATCGATTCCTTGCCGCCAGTCAGAAAATGCCAGCCGCCCTGCGTCGCGGGGCGCGCGAACCGCGACATCGCTTCGTGCTTTTTCTTCAGGGCGCCGTCCGGCGTGTCCGCCGGATCGAAACTGAGGAAGACCACCTGGTAGTCCGTTCCTGGATTGAACGAAATCATTTTCAGCGATCCGACAACTGCTTGTTCCACCTGACTGCAGAGCATGGGACAGTTGTAATAGACAAAGACGAGCACGATGGGCTTCTTGCCGGAGTAATCGCGCAGCCTCGCGGAATTCCCCATTTCGTCCGTAAACGCGGCGTCGAGTGGAATCTGCGCGTTGAGTTGCGGATCAAATCCCACATTCACCAGAGCCGGCGGCAGGCCGTTGGAGGACTGGCCGACATTGTCGGGAATCATCTGCGCGCGACCGGCCGAGAAGCTCAGCAGCAGCGCCAGGACTCCCACGAAATAACGCAGTACTTTCATATCACTTCTTCTTTTCTGCCGGAGCCACGTGCACTGCCGGCAAACCCTTTTCGGAGATCAGCTTCATGGCCTCGCTCACCGGAATCTGCGCGATGCCGCTGTTCCTATCGATCCAGAGAAGCTGGTTGTTGGCTTCGGTATCGGCTTTTACTTTATCGCGCCAATCTTTCTGCGGATCGCTCAAGTGGCCCGGCATTTCCTGCAGGCGAGGCTCAGGCGGCATCGTCGGGGGCGTGTTACCGCGCGAAGGCGGGGGCGCAGTGTAAGTTTCCTGCCAGTGGTGGGTGAGTCCCCGGTACACAAGCAGAGCCAAGCCGTAAGACAAAATGATGGTGATGCCGAGGTACATCAGGAATTTCAGGATGGGGCTGGGGCGGAGGTCGCGCGTTTCAAATGAAACGTCGTCGTGCACCGGCTCTCCTGCCTCGCCGTGGCCATTCTTCTGGGGCTCAGTGCTCATGATGTGCAATGGCCTCCGCAAGCTTGGGGTCTCCCAGCGGCAGCAGCGGCTCCTGCTTCAGATTAAGCGCAAAGAAACCCACCCACAATCCGATCAGAGCGATGGGAACAACGATATCCAGCCAGGTGGGCAGCGCGCTGGTGGAAAATTCCGGCCGCGTCATCCAGAACAGATCCACCAGGCGCATCAGGATCATCCAGACGGCGACCTTCGAAATCAGGCTGGCGCTGCGCTTGACGTCGCGGGACAACAGCACCAGGAACGGCAGCGCAAAGCTGAAAATCAAAACGAATACCGCGACCACGCCCCAGCCGCCATACAAGCGTGTGCGGTAAAAGGAAATCTCTTCGGGCTGGTTGCCGGACCAGATGATCAGTAATTGCGAAAAATCGAAATAGGCCCAAAGCATATTGAAGGCAAAGAGCAGCTTTCCAAGATCGTGGAGGTGGCGCTTATGAATAATACCCGTGAAAGTTTCGGAATGCGAGAGTGCCGCCACGACGATGATCATGAACGACATCGCGGTGATAGCCTGCCCGGCGACGAATATGAAACCGTAAATCGTGGAGGCCCAGTGCGGCGAGAGGGACATCACCCAATCAATCGCGGCAAAAGTCATGGCCAGCACGTAGAGAATGATGCCCGGCCCCGCCAGGAGTTTCAGACGGCGGCGCAGCGCGCGATCTTCGGGGTTCTGGTCCTGCTCCCGGGACCAGCTATTGAAAAGCCACACCAAGGCGCCCCAGGTTGCGAAATAGAGCACGGCGCGCCCAAGGAACCCGCCGTAAGTCAGGTAACCCTGCTGGTAGGCCGAGAGCGGCTCCGCTTTCAGTTTTTCGGGATCAAGCCAGGCGCGGTAGAGCGATTTCATGCCGAGCACGATAGGTGCGAACATCAGCAGGACAAGCCAAATATTCCGCGAAGCGGCCTCGAGCGGGCGGCGGATGATGATGCCCCACTGCCCGCCGGTCAGATGCTGCAGCATGAGCAGGCCGAGAGAGCCCAGGGTGAGACCCAGCACGAGCATGTAGCTGAAGAGATACGACTGATAAAACTTTTCCGGCGAGGAGACCGCCCCGAAAATGGCCGCGAGCAACGCTAGACCACCAATCACCAGTCCCGCGGTCTGAACGCGGCCGATGTTCGCGGGCGCTGTGTAGTCTTGCGCGTTCACTTCGCGGCTCCTTGCGCCAAGAGTTTCTCCCGTAAACCGGCGGGCAGATCCGCCACATGGGCGTTTCTGCTTAATTGCAGCGCGCGCACATACGCAATGATGGCCCAGCGATCACGCGGCGGAATCTGCGCGGAATACCCGTACATCGCGCCAAAACCGTTCGTGACCACGTCGTAGATGTAACCGTTAGGCTCCTGCCGCAGGCGGTCCTGATGATAGCTGGGAGGGTGCTTCATGCCGCGCACGGCCACCATGCCCTGGCCATCTCCCTGCAAGCCATGACAGGGGGTACAGAAAATGTTGTAGCGTTCCTGGCCGCGCTGCAGTAATTCCTGCGTGATGGGCAGAGGAAAGGCGTTGGAGTCCTTGAGCACGAACAACGCGTCGTCTTCAATGGAACCGCGCGCGACGGTGTTCTCGATGGGCTGGCGCTCGGAACGCCCATCGGCAAAAAAGCTTGTTGGCGAAAGCGTGTTCTGGCGCGGTTGGTTGGCCATATCCTGGCGCAGGGTGTGGTTGCAACCGGCCAATGAGCTGGCGCCCAGAACAGCAAGGAGGACTGCGCGAAGCGAGGAGTTAGTCTTCATCCCTGACCTCGCTGACGTACTCCGCGGCCACGCTTTGCAGGAACCGGGACGTTTCCGCCAGATTGAATTTCGGATCGCACGCTTCGATGCACAGGAAGAAACGGTCCGTGGATGCGTGCGCGAAGCGTTCCACGTTGAAGACCGGGTGATACGGCTGCGGGAGTTTGTTCAGGGCCAGCATGCCCACCACGGCAAAGATCGAAGCGCCTAGAACGGTGAGTTCAAAAGTGACGGGAATGAACGCCGGCCAACTGTTCAGCGGCCTGCCGCCGATATTCATAGGATAGGTGATCGCGGCAACCCAATATTGCAGGCCGAAGCCGGTCAAGCCGCCGCCAAGGCCGCCAATCAGGGCGATCAAGGGCACCGCGGTCCAGCGAAAACCAATGGCATGCGCCAGGCCTTCCACCGGGAAGGGAGTGTAGGCAGCGACGTGCTTGTAGCCCGCCGCGCGCGCTTGCTTCGCGGCGCTCAGGATCTGTTCCGGCGTCGCGAACTCGCCCATCACGCCATAGAGTTGTGAGCGGTTTTCCTTCATTCGTTGTCCCCACCGGACTGTGATTCGTGCGCGACAAGCTCGCGCATCTCGGAGATGGCGATGGCCGGCAAGCCCCGAACAAACAGGAAGATCAGCATGACGAAAAGGCCCAGGGTGCCGATGAAGGTGCTGATATCCCAGAAGGTCGGCTGATAGCGGCCCCAGGCGGAGGGCATGAAATCGCGGGTCAGCGAAATCACCACGATGACGAAGCGCTCCAGCCACATGCCCGTATTGATGACCAGCGACATCACGAAAAGCGCGGCAACATTGCGGCGCACCTTTTCAAACCAGAGCAGTTGCGGCGTAAGGATGTTGCACAGGATCAGCGCGTAATAATAATGCGCATACGGGCCATGGAGGCGCTGCTGGGCGAGGAATACATCGAACTTGTTTCCGCTATAAAAGGCCATGAAAAACTCGACGAAGTAGCCGTAAGCCACGATCAGGCCGGTGGCGAGCATGACCTTGGCCATATTGTCAAGGTGACGCATGGTGATGAAATCTTCCAGGCCGTAGGCCTTGCGCAAGGGAATTGCCAAGGTCAGAACCATCGCGAAACCCGAATAGATGGCGCCGGCGACGAAATAGGGCGGGAAAATCGTGGTGTGCCAACCAGGCACGATGGCGACGGCGAAATCGAAGCTCACGACCGTGTGCACGGAGAGCACCAGCGGCGTTGCGAGGCCGGCAAGCAATAAATACGCGGACTGGTAGCGATGCCAGTGGTGCGCCGAACCGCGCCAGCCCAGCGCAAGCACACCGTAGATTACTTGCTGGACACGGTTCTTGGCGCGGTCCCGCAGCGTGGCCAAGTCCGGCAGCAAGCCGATGAACCAGAACATCAGCGAAACCGTGCCGTAGGTGGAAACCGCAAAAACGTCCCAGATCAGCGGGCTGCGGAACTGTGGCCAGATGCCCATGGTGCTGGGGTACGGAAACATGTAGTAAGCCATCCAGGGACGACCGGTGTGGATCAGCGGGAAGATGCCGGCGCAGGCCACGGCAAAAAGAGTCATCGCTTCGGCGAAGCGATTGATCGAGGTGCGCCACTTCTGGTTCAACAGGAACAGAATGGCGGAAATCAGCGTGCCGGCGTGGCCGATACCAATCCACCAAACGAAGTTGACGATCGCAAAGCCCCAGCCGATGGGGATATTGATGCCCCAAATCCCGACGCCTTTGACGATCAACCAGGCCAGCGAGCCGAACAGCACCATCACGAGACTGAATGAGAGCATAAAGCCCGCGAGCCAGCCTATGCCCAGCGGCCGTGTCAGCACCACCGCCGCGATCTTGTCGGTGACCGAAGCGTAGGTGTGCCCCGGCTCCAGCACCGGGTCCCGCCGGCGGATTTCAGGTACGTTCACAGGAGGCTGCGTCGCGCTCATGCCTTCTCCAACTCCGCATTCGGATTGCGCACCGCCGCCAGATACGTGGTGCGCGGCCGGGCATTCAGTTCACCGAGTAACGAGTAATTGCGCTGTTGCGCCTTCAGCCTGGCCACGCGGCTATTCGGATCGTTGGCATTGCCGAAAACAATGGCTTCGGAGGGGCACGCTGATTCGCAAGCGGTCACGATTTCGCCGTCACGAATCGGGCGGTTCTGCTTTTCCGCTGAGATGCGCCCGTTGTTGATGCGCTGCACGCAGTAAGTGCACTTTTCCATCACGCCGCGGCTGCGCACGGTGACTTCTGGATTCCGCAGGAGTTTCAGTTGGGGCGTGTCCCAATCCTGGAAGCGCAGAAAATTGAAGCGGCGCACCTTGTAGGGGCAGTTGTTGGAGCAATAGCGCGTGCCGATGCAGCGGTTGTAAACCATGTCGTTCAGGCCTTCCGCGCTGTGAACCGTTGCGCCCACCGGGCAGACCTGTTCGCAGGGCGCGTTTTCGCATTGCTGGCAAGGCACAGGCTGGAAGAACGTCCGTGGATTATCGAGCGAGGGATTGTATTCAGTGGGATCGCCGGTCGCTTTGCCGCTGGTAGCCGATTCGGAGTTGGTATAGTAACGGTCAATGCGGATCCAGTGCATTTCGCGGCCGCGCATCACTTGATCCTTGCCCACCACCGGAATATTGTTTTCGGCCTGGCAGGCCACCACACAGGCATTGCAACCGTTGCACTTGTTCAGGTCGATGGCCATGCCCCAGGCATAGCCTTTGTATTCGAATTCTTTGTAAAGCGAATTGTCTTTCGCGGGAGCTTCCCCGCCTTCGTGCGCGAACGCCGGATTCTTGTGATAGTCCGCGAGCGTTCCCGTGCAGAGGATCTGCCGGCCTTCCATGTTGAAGTGGTACTGCGTGCAGGCCAGCGGATATACGTCACCCGTGGGCGTGATTTTGCCATCGCCGGCAGTCCACAGAGCGTTCGACGTACGCACGGCATACGCGTCAAAGCCTTTGTTCGAGCCCGTAGATCCCGCGAGCGTCCGGCCGTAGCCGAGCGGTAGCACGACGGAGTTCTCCGCCTGGCCCGGCAAAGTCCAGGCTGCCGCCGTCACTTTGCTGCCATTCAGAGCGATGTCCACGACCGATGAGCGAACCTGGCCGTGCTCTCCGCCGCGCGAAGCAATCTTGTGGACAAGGTCCAGTTTTTGGGCGAGCTTCGGACTCACCAGCAAGGCGTTGTCCCATGTCAATTTCGTCACCGGCTTGGGCAATTCCTGCAACCAGCTATTGTTTGCGAAGCGGCCATCGTGCACGTTAGGGTCGGGGCGGAAGATGAATTCGATTTGGTCCGCGGGCGCTGGTTGGAACACGGGAAGGCTTGTCGCGCTGAACTTGAGTTCCGGCGTGATGGGGGCGAATTTCGTGCCGTGGACGACCCCGTCATTCAGCCACTTGCGCCAGGCGACATCGGTGGAAGCACCAAGATGTGCGGACGCCTCCGTCCAGTAGGCGCGCACGGCATCGTAAGCGGGCAAACCGGGCTTGTCACTGAAGGCGGCCAGAACGTCATGAGCGGACCGCGTGTAATAAAGCGGCGCGATGAGGGGCTGAATAATCGTTGCGGTGCCGTCGTAGGCGCGCGCATCGCTCCAGGTTTCCAGGTAATGCGATTCGGAAACATGCCAGTGGCAATAAACGGAAGTTTCGTCGTAATAGGGACTGAGGTGAATCGCGGTCGGCACGCGATTCAGCTTGGAAGTGAAATCGAAATCGTGGGGTGCGTCGTACAGCGGATTCCCGCCCAAAATCAGGAGCAGATCAACTTTGCCTGTATCCATGTCCGCGCAAAGTTCGCGTAGCGACTCGAGGTTTCCCGTGGGCTCGGCTTCCACGGGTTCCGTGTAATAAAGGGTTGTGCCGACATTGCCGAGAGAGGTATTGATGGCGTGTACGAGCGCATGGACGGCTGCCGGTTGATATTCTCCGGCGACCACCAGCGATGCACCACGTTCTTTCTGTAGATCCTTGGCGACCGCGTCGAGCCAGTTTGCCGCCTCGCCAGAGAGGGGCACAGGACTGCTGAGGCCGAGTTTCCCGGCCAGCGCGCGCACAAAGAGTTCAACGTCTCCCGCCTTCAGCGGCAAGCGATGATCCGCGGAAGAGCCTGTGACGGTCGGCGTGGGCTCGACAACGTAGAGGCGGTTCAACGTGTCATTGGGGCCATCGAGTTTCCGCCGCCGCGCGTATTGCTTGACGTAGGCGATATGGCCGGGGCCGCTGGCAAGGAAATCGGAATCGAGCGAGAGGATGACCTTGGCTTTGCCCGGCACATAGACCGTGTTGACATTGCGGCCAAAGGCAAGTTTCGCGCCTTCACGGGCACCATCACCGGTGGCGGGTTCCCATTGGTGCCACTTCGCCAGTGGATAAAGCGCCAAAAGTTTTCGGAGTTGCCAAGCCAGCGTGGGTGAAGTGACGGTACCAGTCAGGATGCGAAAGCCGGCGCCATTCTGCGCTTTGATGGCCGTTGAGAGGCCTTGGGCCGCGTCCAGGAACGCAGACCAGGAGCGGATTTCGCCGTTTTCCAAAACCGTTTGCGCGCGATCCGGGTCGTACAAGTTGAGGATCGAAGCCTGCACGAGGGCATCGGTGGAACCGAGGCTCGAGGGATGATCGGGATTGCCTTCGATCTTCGTCGGGCGTCCTTCGTGGCTCTCCACGAGCACTCCCACAGCATCGGCGCCAAAGGGCATGGCAGTCGCATAGAAATTGGGCTTGCCCAACACCATGCCGTCCGGTTGCTTCACATACGGCACGATGTGTGATTCATCAGGGCGCCCGCAACCCGCGAGGCCCGCAAAGGCCAGCGACGCTCCCATCAACTTCAGGAAGTCACGCCGGTCTACGGCATCATCCCATTCCGAGGCATGCCGGGGGAATTCGCGGTGGAGCAAATCCTGGAAATGCGGGTCGTCGGCCAGCTCTTCCAGCGTGCGCCAGTATTGCTTACCCGATTTTTGCTTCAGTTTTTCGCGGACAGCCGCAAGGTCCAGGGTGAAATCGCGCAACGTGTCATCTTCGGCGTGATCCCCATGCTCATGATCGTGGGTGTGATCAGGAGCAGCCGCCTCATGCGGCGCGCCCTGGAGAATGCGCAGTTCTTTGTCGTTTGCGTGCTCGCTCATAGCATCCATTAACTAACGGTGGCAGGTCGAGCAACTGGTGAGCTCGACCGTGGTCCGAAGTTTGTATTCCACCGCGAGTTGCTTTCCTGCTTTTTCCTGATCCGCGGGCGCTTTCCAATCCATATTGAAAATCTGGTCCTTGGGGCGAAGGTTTGGCTGAGGATTGCGGTGGCAATCCAGGCACCAGCTCATCGTGAGCGGAGAAGCCTGAAAGACAAGGGGCATCTGGTTGATCGGGCCATGGCAGGACGAGCAGCCAATCCCCTTGTTGATGTGGATGCTGTGATTGAAATAAACGTAGTCGGCCAGGCGATGCACTTTAACCCACTGAATGGACTGGTCCGTGCGGTAGCTTTCCCGAACGGGTTCCAAATAACCGACGTTGTTGAAGAGAACGGAATGGCAATTCATGCACGTCTTGGTGGGAGGAATGCCCGCATAAGCCGAACTCTCCACGCTGGCATGACAGTAGCGGCAGTCAATGCCTTCATCTCCCACATGGTGCTTGTGGCTGAATTGTATGGGTTGATTCCGGGACACGCGTTCGTTGGTGACATAGGGAGACCGCGCCACGACCAATACGCCGGTCAGCGTCAAGAGCCCCAGAACGACCGCTCCGAGCAGACTAAATCTCGCTAGAGAATTCGCACTACGGTGAAAGATTTGTGCCATGTCAGCGTTGCGCTTGGGCAGATTGCTTCTCCGGAAGGATCAAACTCTCGGGAGAATCTTCCACTCTTATGCCGGACAGCGCAGGGCCAGGCCGAAACGACCCGCTAGTTTCCAACAAATTCTTCTGGAATGCAACCCGAAAGCCGGAATGGAACTCTCGGCCAACTTCAGAATTCAGTGTTTCAAAAGACTTGCTCGATTCAGAGGTTTCAAAAATAAAGCAAGGTTGTGGAACTTAATTCAATTCGCGTCGAAATGAGATGACGCCTCATCCGTTATCATCCTTTTCCCGGTGTAGGATTTTGTTCTCACTAACTCCATAAATGTTCCTTATGCGTGGCCCTAACGCATTCGACTCTCGCTGATGGCCCGTGGCGTGCTATTCTTGCTTTATCTTTCGCCGCTTCTGCGGCGAAGCGCTGCTGCTCCGGCTCTTCCCGGGGCGGCCCTTGAACGCCGCTGGGGCGTGGTCCAACCGGTAGGACACCTCACTGTTAATGAGGATGGTGAAGGTTCGAATCCTTCCGCCCCAGCCAATTTTCCCCTCTAAAAAGGATGGTATTGCGCGTTCGGGCAGTTTTTAAACCGATTGCGCTACCTTTTCGCTACACGCAAACGCGATTTTGAAAACACGGTTTTTGAGCAATTTGCCGCGCTTACACCCCGAATTCAAGTTCCCAACAAATTTTGTTGGATTCTCTGATACCCCTGCTGTTCGGCCCATAAAGCCAGGGGAACCGCGGCCAGATCGTCAACCATAGGAATGGCGTTGCCATCCTTGGTCAGATCGATGGTACGCAGCAAGTGTTTACACGTCTCACAGGTCTCGATACGGATGTGCGGAAATTGCTCGGCTGTGTGAACGCAGAGCTTCTCTTCACGGTCTTCTCCGCAGTGCGCGCAGAGTATCCGGAGGAAAGCCCACTCGTGCGCACAGAACGAGCACTGTAGGAATTTTTTTCCGCCATCGCCTTCTGGCCGAAGGACTCCAAGTAGGGGCAGGGAATTACACCGCGGACAGTGACAGACCGTCATGGCAGAAACGGGCGGCAGCATGGCGCCCGCAATGAACTCGGCATAGGGCTGAAGGAAAGCGCGGCTCAGAAATGCTTGAAGCGGGCCGGCCGCGGGCGTGTCCGAATGCGTGCCGGGGTTTATCGATTCCTGCAGACCCACTTTCCAGAATTCCCCCAGGGCGCTGGCCCACGCGCCTTCCCCTTTGACTTTTAAGAACTGAGCCTGAGCCGCAAGAGGAGCGGGTCCGGCTGTTTCGATCAACGAGAGAAATCTTCCAAATGGATCAAGCAGAATTGGCAAGTGCAATTCAGAGCGCAAGTGTCCATTGGCAGGCGCAACCGCGCGTTTGCCCCAATCCTTCGGGAGCCGCTCGTAGAAATCTTCTTGAAATTTGGCAATGTGAAGGTAGAAGGAGAGAATTTCCCGCGCGAATGGATAGCGCGAGGCCAGGAGTTCAGCGCGTGCGATGCGCGCAGGATGATTCACTCCGCCAGCGGCGAGAAAGCTCATTTTCTGGGTTCGGAGTTGCCTACGATTTCTCGATACCAGCCAGGATGGTAGCGCTTCGCGAACGCCATGGACACATCACCGCGGATGACGGAGCCAAACGCGCCGCGCTCCGCGAACACGCCCATGTACACGTGGATCATGAAATTCCCAATCATGAACAGCGCGGCGATGGGATGCAAAATCACTGCGACATACCGCAGCCAGCGCAAGCTCCACGGAAGCGCGTCGGTGAACCACAGCACGAGCCCGCTCAGCAGCAGCACTATTCCGCCGAAGAAAAAACTCCAGAACAGCAGCTTCTGTCCGGCGTTGTAGCGGCCGGCAGGCGGCATTTTGTCGTCCTGATTGGTGATGTAGAAGTGAAGTGACTTCCACCATTCCTTATCGACGGGCTCGAACTTCATCTGCTTCGACCAATTCACGAACATGTAGCCGACCGACAGCGCGAAAAGCAGGCCCGCCCAGGGATGCAACATGCGCGAAACCTGTCCGCCGCCGAGCATGACGGCGATCCAGAAAAGCCAGGGAGACCAGAAGGCGAGTCCCGTGGCCATTAAATAGAGGAACGAACCCGCAGCCACCCAGTGATTCAGGCGCTCGGGAAACGTGTAACGGAGCACATGGCCGTGCGGGGCGATTTGTTCGGGGTGGCTCACGGTTGTGCTCCAACGGGAGGAATGTCCTCGTCCCCGCGCGCTTTCGGACCGAACCGCAGATAGTACACGAACAACCCGATCAGCCCGCCCACCATGGCCAGATTGCCCACCCATTTCAAAGGATGCTTCCAGAGCTTCACCACCATGGGAATGCTCGGGTTAGCAGGCAAGCCGCCATAAAGTTCGGGTTTCGTGGCGTCGTGCAACACGTAAATGACGCCCGTACCGCCGACACCCGGTGGATCGTACACGCCGGCATTGCCGTAGCCGAAGTGATCTTTCAATTGCTTGGCGCGTTGCCCGGCCAAGTCCAGCATGTCTTCTTTCGTGCCGAAATGCAGGCAGCCGGTGGGGCAGGACTTGATGCACGCCGGCTCGAGTCCCTCGCTGACGCGATCGGTGCACAGCGAACACTTGTAAACGCGTTTGGTCACCGAATTCAGCTTCGGCACATTGAACGGGCACCCCGTGATGCAGTAGCCGCAGCCGATGCAGTTTGATTGCTGGAAATCGACGACGCCATTCGAATACTGCACGATCGCGCCATCCGCGGGACATGCCTCCAAGCAACCGGGTTCCGCGCAATGCATGCACTGGTGCTTGCGCATCAGCCATTGCAACGAGCCGTCTTCCCGCTCGTGTTCGTTGAAAAGGATCAGGTTCCAGTAATTCCACCGGGTGTCCGGCATGGTCTGGTAGGTGTTGTCGAACGTGGTCGGCGAAAAGGGCATGCTGTTCCATTCGACGCAGGCCACTTCGCAGGCCTTGCAACCGATGCACGTGGTGGTGTCCACCAGCTTGCACACCTGCAGATCACGCTGCGTGTCCTGGCCGGGAATGCTTCCCGCGTGGCCGGAGATTTTTTGAATGCGCAGTGTCGCTTGGCTCATCGCTGCTCCCCTACGCCTTCTCGACCTTCACGAGGAACCCTTTGAATTCCGGCGTGTAGGCGTTGGGATCGACCACTGCCGGCGTGACTAAATTCGCCAGCGTCTTGGAAGTCTTGCCTTCGTCTTCGGCAATGCCGCGATAGCCCCAATGGATGGGGAAGCCGACCTGGTGGGTTTTCTTTCCATCGATCAGCATGGGTTTGATTCTCTTGGTGACCATGGCCTTGGCCACATACTCTCCGCGAATACTGGAGATTTTCACCTTGTCCCCGCCACGAAGCCCAATCTCCTGTGCCAATTCCTCGGGAATTTCCACAAATGGCTCCGGCACAAGCTGCACGTTCATGGGGTTGTTCTTGGTCCAGTAGTGATAATGCTCGGTCAGGCGGTAGGTGGTGCACACAATGGTGTAGCCGTCTTTCGGCGTGGCATATTTATCGTCGGGAGTTTTGAAACGCTTGACCACGGGATTGCGGGATTGTTGCGGATGCAACAGATTATCCACCGGGCTTTCGGTCGGCTCATAGAACTCGGGAAATGGTCCATCGGCAAACGCGCCGAGAGGGGCGAACAAGCGCCCTACACCTTCCGGGTTCATGATGAACGGGCCCATGTGATCGGCCGGCTTGGAATCGGCCTTGAAATCCGGCACATCGTTGCCGACCCATTTCTGCGCGGCCTCACTCCACCACACCTGCCGCCGCGTGGGATCCCAGGGCTTGCCTTCCACATTGCAGGACGCGCGATTGTAAAGCACGCGCCGGTTCGCGGGCCACGACCATGCCCAATTCTGGTGCACGCCCATACCGGAAGGATCGGCGGGATCGCGGCGCATGGTGAGGTTGCCGGCTTCGGTGTACGAGCCGCAGTAGATCCAGTTGCCACAGGCGGTGGTGCCGTCATCCTTCAGCCAAGCAAAGCCCGGCAATTGCTGATTCGCCTTCAACTGCTGCTTTGTCGCTGGATCTTCTGCGTCCACAAACGTTTTGCCGTTGATTTCCTTGAGGACCTCGGCGAGCGAAGGGTTCGCCGGATCGGTATAGCTCCACGTGAGCTTCAGAATCGGGTCTGGGAACTTGCCGCTTTCCGCTTGATACAGGGCGCGCACTTTCAGGAAAATCTGCGCCACGATGGCCTGATCGAGCCGGCAGTTTCCGGGCATTGGCAGGGCTGTATTTTTCCACTGCAGCCAGCGCGCCGAGTTTGTAAACGTGCCGTCCTTCTCCGCGAATCCCGCACACGGCAGGCGATATACCGTGGTCTGAATCGTCTTCATCTCCTCGGTGGAGATGCCGGGAGATTTCCAGAATTCGCTGGTTTCATCGGGATAAATCTCGCCCACGACCAGCCAGTCCGCCTTTTTCAACGCATCGATATTTTTCTTGGTGTCCGGGCCGATGGCCACGCCGTTCATTCCGAAGGCGAAGAGACCCTTGACGATGCCGTTGTACATGTTGTCCCAGAGATAGGTCCAGGAATAGTTGCGATCCACCTTGGGCAGAAAGTCATACGCCCAATCGCTCTGTTTCGTTGCCGCATCCCCGTACATAGCCTTGAGCATGCTGACGGCGAACTTCGGGGTGTTGCTCCAATAATTAAAACTTTCCCACGGGCCGGGCTTTGAGGGCTTTGGCGTGATGCGCTTCATCCATCCTTCAAACGAGCCATCCGCGGGAACTGGAACTTTCATGTATCCCGGCAGGTTGTCGAAAATTCCCGCCATGTCGGTTGCGCCTTGAATGTTGGAATGGCCGCGGAGAGCATTTACGCCGCCGCCGGCGCGTCCCACGTTTCCAAGAAGCAACTGCAGCATCGCGGCGGTGCGGATGGTTTGCGTGCCCGAGGTATGCTGCGTCCACCCCACCGCGTAAATAATGGTGCCGACTTTCTTGGTGTCACCGTCTTTGCGGATGGAAGTAAACAAATCCGCGGCCTTGAGGAATTGCTCCTTGGGAACGCCGGTGATGCGCTCCACCATTTCCGGCGTGTAGCGCGAATAGTGCTTGCGCAAAAGCTGGAATACACAATTCGGATTCTGCAGCGTGAAGTCATACGCGGGTTTTTCTGTCAGGGAAGGAGGCGGCGCCGGGGTCCCGGGCGCCAGGTGTGCAGCCGCAGCCAAAACGTGGGCTTCCGGCAAGGGCTTCCCGGCTGCATCGCTGTTGGCGTAGTTCCAGGTTGCCTTGTCGTAGCTCAGCGTCTTGGCGTCATATCCGGAATACAGCCCCTCGTCCTCTGGCAGCTTGAATGTGTCTTTGACGATGAATGCGGCATTCGTGAAGTTCAGCAGGTAGTCTTTAGCGTAGCGGTTGTTCTCAATCGCGTAACGGATCACCCCGCCCAAAAACGCGATATCCGTGGCCACGCGCAGTTGGCAGAAGAGATCCGCAACACTGGCGGTGCGCGTGAAGCGCGGGTCCACGACGATCATCTTTGCATTGCGATTGCGCTTGGCTTCGATGGCCCACTTGAAGCCGCAGGGATGGTTCTCCGCCGGGTTGCCGCCCATGATCAGCATCATGTCGGCATTCTTCATGTCGACCCAGCCATTGGTCATTGCCCCGCGCCCGAATGTTGGTCCCAAACTTGAGACCGTGGGGCCGTGTCAAACTCTGGCCTGGTTTTCCAGGTGCACGACCCCCAGGGCGCGCACGGACTTCACGACGAGATAGTTGAATTCGTTAGTGTCGGTGCAGCCGCCGGTCCAGGCGATGGATTCGCAGCGGTTCACGCGGTGCCCGGCCGCATCCGTCTCAATAAACGTGGCGTCCCTGGTTTTCTTGACCTTCTCCGCGATTTCGGAAATCGCCTGATCCCAGGAGATGTCTTCCCATTCGGTGCCGCCCGGCCGGCGAACCTGGGGCTTCAACAGCCGGCGCTCATTCAAAATGTCTTGCTCAAGAGCGGCGCCCTTGGGGCAGAGCGTTCCCCGGTTGATGGGGTGGTCGGGATCTCCTTCGACGTGGACGACTTGGGCAGTGACGTTCTTGGCGCGGTCCCCGATCGTATAAATGATGATGCCGCAG
>Ga0074045_10000227_pt1 | contig 53930 bp, 47 predicted proteins | sample BogForMeECP23OM2_FD_94442 | JGI IMG/M metagenome (GOLD analysis project Ga0074045, IMG submission 94442) | Bog forest soil microbial communities from Calvert Island, British Columbia, Canada - Bog Forest MetaG ECP23OM2 | ecosystem: Environmental > Terrestrial > Soil > Wetlands ... | reverse complement strand
GCCCCAGGGAGCGCGACTCCCCCGGAACATCGAATCCACTTTAACCCCGCCCCTCCAGCCGACCTCTCAAAACAGGACATTTCTACTTTGCCGGGAACAGGACATTTCTACTTTGCCTTGACATCAACCTGACGGATGCCCCACCGAGAGCACACCTGCCGCCTGAGGGCATCCGTCAGGTTGCCCGTAATCTTCGCGAAGTAGCGCCATCCGGCCTGCACGGGGATACACTGCTTGGTAGAGTCGCTAGAAAGGCGGGATGGACATGCGGGTTCTGATTGCGGATGAGTTCGAACAGTCCGGCCGCGACAAGCTGCGGGATCTCGAATGCGAGATCTCCTTCCAGCCGGCGCTGAAGGACGACGTGCTGACGGCCGCCATCGCCCAATTCCAGCCGGACGTGCTGGTGGTGCGGTCGACCAGGGTGACCGAAGACCATCTGGCCGCGGGCGCGTTGAAGCTGGTGGTGCGCGCCGGGGCAGGCTACAACACGATTGACGTTGTGGCGGCTTCGCGGCGCGGCATCTACGTTTCCAACTGCCCCGGTAAGAACTCGATTGCGGTGGCGGAACTTGCGTTCGGGCTGATCCTGGCGCTCGACCGGCGGCTGGCGGACAACGTGGCGTCGCTGCGCGCGGGCCAGTGGAACAAGAAGGAATACTCGAAAGCCGCTGGGCTTCACGGGCGGACGCTGGGCCTGGTGGGTCTGGGCCAGATCGGCCGGGAGATGATTCCGCGCGCTCGCGGATTCGGTCTGCGCGTCATCGCCTGGAGCCGCAGTCTGACACCGGAGCTGGCCGGACAATTGGGCGTCGAGTACCGGGCATCGACGCTGGAAGTGGCGGCGGAAGCCGACATCGCGAGCGTACACGTGGCGCTGAACAACCAGACGCGGGGACTGCTGGGCGCGGCGTTCTTCGACGCAATGAAGCCGGGCGCGTTCTTCATCAACACCGCGCGCGCGGAAGTGGTGGACCAGGACGCGCTCAGCCGCGCCGTGGTGGAGAAGAAGATTCGCGCCGGTCTTGACGTATTCGCCCAGGAGCCGGCGGTCAGCTCGGGTGAAATCGCCGACCCGATCGCCAAGCTCGACCTGGTTTACGGCACACACCACATTGGCGCTTCCACCGAACAGGCTCAGGAAGCCATCGCGGCGGAGGCGGTGCGGATCATCCAAACCTTCCGCGACACCGGCCACGTCCCCAACGTGGTGAACCTGGCGCGCAAGACTCCGGCGACGTGCTCGTTGGTGGTGCGGCACATGGACCGCCCGGGCGTACTTGCCGGCGTGCTCGACGCGATCGGCGCCGCGCGCATCAACGTGCAGGAGATGGAGAACGTAGTGTTCGATGGTGCCCAAGCCGCCGTGGCGCGTATCAACCTGGAGAGCGAGCCATCGGCCGCGATGCTCGACGATCTGCGCCAGGCGAACGTGAACATCGTGGACCTGACGCTGATCCGGTTGTGAGGACTTGCGAGGGAGGGGGATCCGTGGCGAAACACGTTCGCCGCGCGGCGACCCAAGTACTTTTCCGATCACTTCGCCGGCGCAGTATTGTGGAGAGGCCGGAAGATAGCCTTTGTCCGGGAGGCCCTACACGACATGCAACTGAACAGAAGACAATTCGCTAACACACTGGCAGCGGTTCCATTGATGGGCGCCGCCGTTTCCGCCGCGGACGTGGCGCGCTCAGGCGCGACGGCGGCATCCCGTTCGTGGTTCCGGGATGCGCGCTTCGGCATGTTCATTCATTTCGGGCTCTATGCGACGCTGGAGCGCGGCGAATGGGTGATGCACACGGAACGCATTCCCGCCGCCGAATACCAGAAGCGGATCTCGCTGTTCCACCCGTCCGGGTTCGATCCACGCGCGTGGGTGGATCTGGCGAAGGCCGCCGGCCAGCGCTACATGACGATCACCTCGAAGCATCACGAAGGCTTCTGCATGTTCCGTACGGCGACCAGCGATTTCGGAATCATGCGTACGCCATTCGGGCGCGACTTGATCGGCGAGCTTGCCGCCGAATGCCATCGCCAGGAGATGCCCCTGTTCTTCTACTTCAGCCTGATGGATTGGAACAACCCGGCATACAAGGAAAGCCTGGAGCCGAAGACGCCGGTTTCGGCCGCGTTCCTCGACGTGATCCAAACCCAATTGCACGAGCTGTGCACACAGTATGGAAAAATAGCCGGCATCTGGTTCGATGGGGGATGGGATCACACGCCCGAGCAGTGGCATTCGGCCGACCTGCTCTCGCTGATCCGCGGTCTGCAACCCGGCGCACTGATCAACGACCGCAGCGGTCTTCCGGCCGACTTCAGCACCCCGGAGCAGGAGCTTGGCCATCGTCCGGAGAAGGACGATGCACGCCTTCGCGAGGCATGCCTCACGATTAACGACGATTGGGGCTACGCGCGCACCGATTCGCGCTACAAGCCGGCCTCCACGCTGATTCAAATGCTGGCAAGCGCCGCGGGGTCCGATGCGAACGTCCTGCTCAACGTCGGGCCGCAACCGACGGGCGTGATCCAGCCGGAGTTCGTCGATCGCCTGCATGCCGTGGGCGCGTGGCTGCAGAAGAACGGCACGGCGATCTACGCGACGCGTCCCGGCCCCGGCATGTATTACACCGCAACGGCGTCGACCGCCAGCGGCAAGACGTGGTTCCTCCACATTTTCAACTGGCTTCCCGGCAGCAGCTTGCGCATGGATTTTACCGTCAAGGGAGAGATAGGGCGCGCGTATGTCGTCGAGGACGGCAGCCCGTTCCCCTACGAGCGCAACACATCGGGCGGCATCACCACTACGGCAACCAACAAAGGCTGGAGTTCGGCGGACTGCGTCATCGCATTTGAAACCGACACCGACCAGACAGCCTGAGCGGACCTTCGGCGCTTGTCCCGCCGTATGTTTCATCACAGGTTTGTGTTACTGGGGTTGTCGATTATGATGATGGAACAAGGAGGCGGAATGGGTGGTACCTATCGGACTTTCATGGTGGACCCTCTTGGGGCATTGCGACCGGGGCTCGGCAACGCGATTCAGTCGCAACTTGCGGTCTTGTTCAGCCCGATCGTAGGCTCCGACAATTTCTTCGAAAACAACTGGGTATTCTTCAACCCGGCTGCGGCGGCACCGGTGATGCACGAGTTACTTGTGTACTTCATGCCGACCGGGGTGAGCATCGTGAAGCATGCACCGAATCTCAACCAGCAGCCCGATTTAAGCAAAGACGGGAACACGGCGTATGGCTCGGGAGCATCGGAAGTGTACGTCAAGGGCAACTACGATGCCGTACTCTTGGCGAAACTCGCTTTTCATGAGCTCATGCACAACAGGTTGAAACTGGATAATCACTTACATGCTCAGGGCGGGCTGGCGGCGGAGAGCATAACCGGCAGCACTCAGTTGAGCAGCCGCAACATAGGGTCAATGGCTGCCGTGCTTCGCAATCCGATTCCGCAATGGAGTGGCGGAATTACCATGCTGAACAATGGCAGGCACGATCCCATGTCGGAGTATTACAAGATCTGACCGGTGGCGCGCATCGCGAGCAAGCCAGGGTGACACTGGGAATGGAGCCGCGTCACGGACGTGGAGACCACGCCGCCAACGGCAAGGAAGGCGTGACGCTCAGGTTGTCGAATTCGGCGTCGATCCAGCCGTTGACGCCGAATCCTATTTGGCCGGCCAGGTAAGCGGAGTCGCTTGCGATCCCGAGTGCCTGACCGTCCAACTCGGCGCCGATCGTCGAGCCAAGGAACGTGAGCGCTACCTCGTGCCAGAAGTTCGTGCCTAGTGGTGCCGCCGATCCGGAGGCCAGCGTGGTCTCGGTGCCATCGGAATTCGTGCGCACGATGGACCAATCCCAACCGTCCGAGCCTTGCAGGTAATAGACCAACGGGCGCGAGGGCTCGGCGTACCACTGATAGTAGAAATGGCCCAGGAGTTGGACGGCGCCCGGCTGTTCCAACAGAATGTCGGCACTCACCCGATAGTCGTTCCAATTCATATCTCCCATCAGCGTGTACGGATTGCTCGAATTGCGCTGAGTCGAAGTCACCCACCAGAAGTATGGCTGCACCCCGGCCATTTGCCGCAGACACTGGCCGCTGCGGCCGCCGCCGCACGCCGCAATCTCAAAAGCTCCGTTCACATCCGCGAACAGGCTGGCTTCCTGGCCAATGCCGTAGCTCTCGAAATCGTCGGTGTAGGGCAAGCGCAGAGGGCGCACGACGTAAGGCCGGGGAGCGTGCGGCGGGCTCCCTCTGGACTGTCCCGTGGTCGTCGTGATGCTGTACACGAAGCCCGCCTGCAAGGTCACCGAGTAAGTACCGTTCACCGGCGCCTGATCCTGCTCCTGCACAAACCAGTCGTCCGGGTTCGCCGAATTCAGGTTGGTGGACCAGACATGCACGGGCCCTGCCGAAAGGCCTCCCGTCACAGCGAAGTTGAAGACCTGGCTAGTGGTCGAGTAGACCGTTTCGAGGACGATGCTGTAGTCGTTCCCGTTGGGTGACACGAGCGTGACATAGGAGCCGATATCTCCGGTAGTGCGCCCCGAGGCGGATGCGATGTAATGCCAGCCGGGCTGGGCGAACTGAGTGGTATGTGCCATCGCCCATACACCCGGTGTGACATAGTAGATTCCGGACCACGGTTGCCCGGCGATGATCAGGCCATAGTACGGATACGGCAAGTTCGGATAGATAGCGCCGATGAGAGGCCAGACGATCGAAGCCGTGAACGCTCCGTCGATGTACTGCACATTGGCCGCCCGGGCGATGTTAGCGGCGGACTCTCCGTTGCTTTCCGTAGCCCACATGGGCTTGCCCAGGCCGAGAATCCTCTGGAAGTCCGTACACCTCATGATTTCGCCGAAATCGCATGGGTAGTGCGACGCTGCGACATCGATGTTTGCGTAGAAACTGGAAGCCGATATGGTGGCCTGCGCGGTTGCCGACAGGTGGGCGTAGTATTCGTCGGGGCCGATGATCTGCGTGGCCAGCCCGCTTGCGGCGAGCGCCTCTTTCAGACTCTGGAACCACCCGAGGTTCCAGCCGGTGTAACACTCGTTCCACCCGCCGACGTAGTCGATGGTGAGATTGTGATACGTCTGGGCGCCCGCGATCCACTTCACGATGTAATCCACGTTGTCCTGGGACCAGAAATCCGTGCCTGCGCCGATCCAGCCGGGAGCGGTCCACTCCAGCGCCACCAGCTTGATGTTCGGATTGCGCGCCTTGGCTTGTTCCATCAGCCACCACTCGTAGCCACGGTAGTAATTCTCGTCGGTGGCGGAATGCATGTGGCTAGACTCCGCGCCGCTGGTCGAGTTCGCGTCGCCGCCGATTTCGACTTTCAGGATCTGCAGCGACGCGCCGTAGTTGGGTTTGAAGAGGTAGTCCAGGATCTGGCTGCGCATTGGCTCCGGGTAATCGATTAACAGGCGGGAGTTGCCGCCGCCGCCGCTGATCGCGCCGAGTCCGTCGAAAGTTTGCCCTGCGCCGCGGCCATCGATGACGACCGTTCCAGCCCAGGCGGCTGGAAGGAATGTCACTACGATCAGGGCCGGCAAAACCCGCAGCGCGGCACGCATCGTCCCATTCTTATGCGAAAGGTGCCGCTTCTCCATGCGGAAATTCTGACAGAGAGCGGATCGAGCCGCCATGCCTCTTTCGAGCCATTACCGGCGCAGCCGGCCGGTCGCGGGATTACACTTGCAGTTCTCGGCTAAGAGTATTGTTTGTAGTGGCTTGGGCTATGAAAGCTGGCCCGGCGTCGTCTGCTTTGTTCTGCTTCCTGGTATTTCCGCGCACGCTGGCAACGGAAGAGTTCTCAGCGAGCGGCTTCCCCGTATTTGGATTGTCTTGGCAGTCCAGCGCCGGACCTAGCTTCGGCACTCGATCGCACGCGGTTGGCCATGGCGATTCCACTCTCGGACCTGGTTGTACAAGCGACCAGAGAGCGGGTGAGAGGCGAGCGCGCAACCAGCCCGCGCATCAAGTCGCAACCTGCTATTTCCGGACGGAACAGCGCATGAAAGCGATTCGAGTTGCCGAGTGCACGGCCACACAGAAGCCGAGGAAAACGGTCGCCCCGACGACGCCGATGCTCGCCTGGAGTCCGCCAATCCCATGCAGCCCGAGCTGATCCAGCACGCCATCGAGCAGATGATTCAGAATCGCAACGTACTCAGCCATGGATCGCCTCCACTTCGCGCTCCGCCGGGTGCGTGTGATCGCTCGCGGCCAGTTGGGCGAACAACTGAGCCGCTGCTGCTAATTCGCCAATTGCGTATAGCCTTTGCGCGTGTTCCCAGATTGCCTGGCGGCGCTCGGGCGTCTGTCCGAAGAGATCCAGCAACGGTTCAGCCGAAACCGGCTCGCGTAGGTACGGCGGCCACGCTGAGCGATTTTCCATGTTCATGTGGGGGAAATCGGCGGGGGAACTCAGGGGCTGTAGGGCAGTCGGGTACTATTCGTACCTTAGACCGGCGCCGGAAGGAGGTATAGCCGAACACCGGGGACAGCCCGGGAATGCAGGCTTGTGCGGCAGGCGGCCGCGTGGCGACGAGAGCGGCTAGCGACGGGCGGGTTTCACTGCCTCCAGTCGGGATGCGATGAAAGGCTGAGAATGTTGCCGTCCGGATCCTTGAACCAGGCGACCTTTGCGCCGGTAGGGGTGGTCCAGATGCCCAATTCGTCCTGTTGCAGGAAGTCGTAGCGTTCGAAGCGAACTCCGGCTTGCGCCAGATCCCTGATGGCCGCGGCAACGTCCGGGACCTGCCAGCCCAGCACGGTGCCGTGGGCCGGTGGAAGCTCCTTGCCCATGCCGAGGCGGAGCATGATGCCGTTGGCGTCGAACACGAGTGCGAAGGGGGGCTCCTCGCCGACCAGGCGGAGGCCGAGCGTGTCGCGATAGAACTGCTTCGCGCGCGCCACATCGACGATGGTCGCGAATCCGATGATGTTGTACTTGCCGAGCCCTGAGTGTTGAGACATGGGGATATGATAAGCCGGGACCGGCGTTTGTCGCAAGACTGTTATTGCGTCATAATATATGGCTGTTGCGACATGCGGAGGTTTTGACCGAGTTCGACCCGAAGCACGGCATTTCCGTCGCGACTCTGTCCTACGAATACCCGAGCGGATTCCGCGTTCCCGAACATGCGCACGGGTCGGACCAGTTGATTTACGCGATCCGCGGCGCGATGGAGGTATCCGCCGGCCAGAGCGTCTGGTTGATTCCGCCTCACTTTGCGCTGTGGATTCCGGCGCGAACCTGCCATCGCATTCACATGCCTGGGCCGGTCTCCATGCGTACGCTTTATTTACGGCGCGGTCTGGCTTCCCCACCCTCGCGAGGGTGTGCCGTGCTTCATGTGACACCATTCTTGCGGGAGCTGATCGTGGAGGCTGTGCGCATCGGGCAACTGCGCACACGAAATCACCACGAGCGCGCGCTTCGCGACCTGCTCATCTTACATCTGGAAGCCGCGTCGCCCTTGCCGACTTTTGTGACGCTGCCGCGGGAACCGCGAGCGCTTGCGGTCGCCGGGGCTGTGATGGCAAACCCGGCCCAATGGAAGCCATTGGCGGCATTGTGCGCCGGCGTGGGAGTGAGCGTGAGGACCATCGAGAGAGTGTTTCGAAAGGACGTTGGAACCGACTTCGAATCGTGGCGGAGGCAGGTCCGGTTGACGAGAGCTGTTGAGCTCCTGGTTTCGGGATGGTCCATCAAAGAGGTTGCGTTCGCGATCGGTTATCGACAATCCAGCGGTTTTGTGGAGATGTTCCGGCGGACTTTTGGAACAACTCCGAAGGCGTGGGTCTCGGCTCTGGAAAAACTGGATTGAGCAATGCCCTGCCGCAGGGACCAAGAAACTCTGAATTGCGCCCTGGTCCGGCAGCCCGAGGGAAGGAGAAGACAGGTAGGTACAACGGTGTTTCAGTACCGGTATTCCCCTGCCAGGTACCCAAGAGCACCCAGCCGACGTTATGCTTAGGGAGTGCCGACTCTAGTGTTTGCACAAAGGAAAAATCCATGGCTCTAATTGAGGGTTTTCGCGTCCAGAACTACCGCGCGCTGAAGGACATCACGATTGGCAAGCTCTGGAACCAGCAGAACGCCCAGGCTCTTACACCTCTTGTGGCAGTTATCGGCAAGAACGGAGTAGGCAAGAGCACTGTGTTCGACGCCTTCGGGTTTTTGTCCGATTGCTTGGCGGTTGGCGTGGAGGAAGCCTGCGACCTGAAGCAGCGGGGTGGCTTTGATCGGCTGGTTTCATCCGGCGAAGGTGGACCGATTCATTTTGAAATCTACTATCGTGAGAGTCCCGGCGACCGGCCAATCACCTACGAACTCTCGATTAGCCGCGGTAGGTCTGGCCGCCCATACGTCGCCGAGGAGCGGCTGCGCCAACGGCGCAAAGGACAGAAATGGGGGAGGCCGCTCTCGTTTCTTCACTTAGAAGGCGGAGAAGGGTCGGCGTGGTCGGGGGAGGAGAGTTTTGAAGGTAAGGGCGAAGAGCCAAGTCGAGTGGCAGTCGAATTGACCGACCAGAGAAAATTAGGCGTTGCTACGTTGGGGACGCTAAAGGCTCATCCGCGCATTGCGAAATTCAGGAGGTTTCTCGAAAGCTGGTACCTAAGTTATTTTACGCCTGACGCGGCGCGCAGCCTGCCAATGGCCGGTCCGCAAAAACACTTGAACATGCACGGCGACAACCTCGGGAATGTGGTCCAGTTCATGGAGCGCGAGCACAAGGGCCGGTTTCAGTCGATACTGAACCAGATTGCAGCAAAGATTCCGGGCGTCAAGAAGATCGACACGAAGAAGACGGACGACGGCAGACTTCTGCTTCGATTTAACGACCGCGGATTCCAGGACCCGTTCTTTGCGCAGCAGATGTCCGATGGCACCCTGAAAATGTTCGCCTATATGCTGCTGCTGGAGGATCCGGATCCCGCGCCCTTTATCTGCATCGAAGAGCCAGAGAACGGCCTTTACCATAAACTGCTAGAAACGCTAGCATCTGAATTTCGAGCGCACGCAACGGGTAAGAAGAACGCCCCGCAGATTTTCGTAACCACTCACCAGCCATACTTCGTGGACGCACTACGGCCTGACGAGACATGGGTTCTGGAGAAAGGCGGGGACGGCTTTTCGACGATAAGGCAAGCTAGCGCGGATCCAACTGTTCGAAGTATGTTCGAGGAAGGGCTGCCACTCGGCAGCCTATGGTATAGCGACTACCTGGACGCGAGGACGGCCTGATGCATTTCGAGATTCTGGTCGAGGACGCATCCGGCGAGTTGCTTCTCGGCTCATTTCTGCCAAAGATCCTTGGCAGGAATGGAGAATCGCATACCTGGAGAACGCACGCCTACAAGGGGATCGGCAGGATTCCCCGAGATCTCCGGGGCAAGACCGATCCCCGGAAGCGCATCCTTCTGGATCAGTTGCCGAGGATACTGGCTGGGTATGGCAGGAGCCTTCAAGCCACGGACTCGGCGGTCGTTGTGGTTGTCGATCTCGATGACAGAGATTGCATCACGTTCAAGCAGGAATTGCTCCAAATTCAGAAGCGGTGCCACCCAAAGCCAAAGGTTCTTTTTCGGCTCGCAATTGAGGAGACGGAGGCTTGGCTTCTCGGCGACCAAAAGGCGATCGTCAAGGCGTTCCCGAAAGCGAAAATGAGCGTCCTTCATTCCTACCGCCAGGATTCGATCTGCGGAACGTGGGAAACGTTGGCCGATTCTCTGTTCCCGGGAGGCTCGCCTGCCCTCAAGGCGGAAGGGTATCCGAGAATCGGAGGGGAGAAATGTGGATGGGCTTCTGCGATCGGGAAGCACATTGATGTTGGAGCCAATCTGTCGCCGAGCTTCCACGCTTTCAGGTCTGGATTGTTGAAGTTGTCCGGCGGAGAATCATAGGCGGCGAGAAAGCGGTAGGCAGCGAGAGGCTTTCAGTTTGCGAAACCCGCCGTTCGAGAGAATAGCATCACTGCGTGAGGGCATCCGAATCCGCAATCGTGTCGATAGCGTGAACGCGGCTGGGCTGCGCGCTATAATCCGGTTTCCGATGCCACCTGAACGGCGGGCGGCGGACCGTTGCGGGGAAGAGGCCCGCGCCGCCATCGAAGCGTTTCTCGCGGGCGCACGGCAGCCGGCGCTGCTGGAGCCGGGCGAGGAGCTGCTCCCACTCGGCGACGGGAACTTCGCGCTGGAGTTGCGCGGCGCACGCCTGACGTTGCAAGCCTGGGACCGGACGCGCAACCTGACGCGGCGCGTGATGGGCGTGGGCGAAGCATCGGCCGGGCGTCTGGAAATGGTGGTGGAACGGTTCGCGCGGCGCGAAGGTCGTATGTACCTGCTCGACCTGGCGCGGCGCGCGGGCGCGGAGATGGGCCGGCGCAGCGGGCGCCTGGTGTTTCGCGAACGCTTCCGGCTATTTCTGCGGCGCCAGTTCCCCGAGTGGACGCTGGCCGAGCTGAGCACCGAGCCGAACCTGGAGCACAGCCTCTCGCCGGCCTTCCCGCGCGCGTTCCTGCGCCATGGGCAGCACGGGTGGGCGGCCATCGCTTGCCCGGAGGGAGGCGACGCAGCCGGCGTCGTGTCCTTCGGCTTGATCTGGCTCGCCTATTTGCGCTACCGCGAGCGCCGGGTGACGGTGGAAGGGCTGGCGCTATACCTGCCGCAGGGGCAGGAACGGACCGCCGCACTGCGCGTGTTGTGCCTCAATCCGGCTGCCGCGCGGTTGGAGCTGTTTCGTTACTCGGGCGAGGATTTCGTGACGCCGGTGGATCCGCGCGACCACGGCAATCTGGATACACGCCTGGAGCCGCTGCAAAGGCCCACGCCTGACGCGGCCGCGCGATGGCAGCGCCTTGCCGCACTTCCCGGTGTCGAACAAGTGCTCAAGAGCGGAGGCCGCACCAGCCTGCGCGTGCGTGGCGTCGAGTTTGCCGAGCTGGAGGGCGAGAACCTGCGGTTCGGGCCGAGCCCCCATCGCCTCGCCGGCGAGCACGATTTGGAACAGATCGAACGCATAGCCGAGAAACTGGCGCGTGCGCGGTCGCCGGAGGCGGCGGATCGCGAGCATCCGCTCTACCGCCAGTGCCCGGAGGCGTGGCTCGAGTCGCAGGCTCGTGCGCACCTGCAAATCCTGGATGCGACGCTGCGGCCGGAGCCGGTCTATGGACAAGTGCCCGCGTTCGCCGGCGGCGAGCGCGGCATTCTAGACCTGCTGGCGGTGGATCATGCGGGCCGGCTGACGGTAGTGGAATTGAAAGCCGCGGCGGATTTGCACTTGCCGCTGCAGACCCTCGATTACTGGATTCGGGTGAAGTGGCACCTGGACCGTGGGGAATTCGGACCGGCCGGCTATTTTCCCGGCATCGAGCTGACGCCAGAGCCGCCTCGGCTGCTGCTGGTGGCGCCTTCGCTCGAATTCCATCCCAGCACGGAGACCATCCTCGAGTTCTTCTCGCCCTCGATCAACGTTGAGCGGGTGGGGATCGGGGTAGAATGGCGGAAGGGATTGCAGGTGATGTTCCGCCTCGCCGGTTCCGAACGGCCCCGCTGATTCTATGTTGACCTTGCTGAAACAGGCGCGAAACGCGCTGGCCTTGCTGAACCCGGAGGAAGTCCGCAGCCGCGCAGGCCGGCCGGTGACGATTGGCCTGGTGGCGTCGAGTGAGCGCGCGTACGAACAACTGGAGGATTTCCTGGCCGGCGGCGGTTCGCGCGAACTCCTTTTCCGCGCTGGCACGGAGGGCGCACCGGAGCGCGTCGACCTGGTGATCTGCGAAGCCGGGTTCGATGCGCCGCCAGAAGCTTATGCGCTCGATCCGGCGGCGGCTGGCGGCACACTTGCCGAAATCGCCCGCCATCGGGACGAACTGGCGCTGGGGCTGGCGCGGCATTACCCGGTGTTCCGCCGCGCGGTGGTGGATCGCGCCATCCAAGCCGTAGCGCGCGAGAACGCCCTGTTCGCCATCGCCACCGCGCTGCCGGACGTGGTGCCCAATCTGATCGAGCTGCCCTGGGCGCTCGGCGAGTGGGCTTCCGACACGGCTTTTCTCACCACCAACCAGTTGCGCATGGCGTTCTATATCGCCGCGGCCAGCGGGCGGCCAGTGGGCTTCGGAGAGCAGAAGCTGGAACTTCTTTCGATTGGAGCCGGCGCGTTTGGCTGGCGGGCGCTGGCGCGAGAATTGGCGGGCAAGATCCCGTTCGGCGGCGGGTTGATCCCCAAGGGCGCCATCGCGTACGCGGGAACCTACCTTGTTGGCAAGGGTTTGCAGCGGTTGCACGCAGGCCACGGTCCGTTGGGACGGCGCGAGCGTAAGGAGGTCTACCGGCAGGGCATCGAGCAAGGGAAAGCGGTGGCGGGTTCGGCTTTGCGGTAGCGGCGGGCGCCTAAGCAGGATTCGATGTGCGTGGCTGGGAAGTGACGGGCACGCAGTGCCCTGCTATGCGGGCAAGCTAAAGCATGCCCCACCGAAACACCGGGACTGTGGCGTACGTCGTACAATTGAGAGGGAAAACTCAAGGCATAGCTATGCGTTGGTTATCGACTGTATTGGCACTCGGTCTAGCGACCGTAGCTTCGGCGGATGTGATCACGCTGAAGAATGGTCGCGTCATCAACGGCACCTACTTGGGCGGTACGGCGAAGCAGGTGCAAATCGAGGTCGCCGGCAAGACGGAGACTTACGACTTGGCGGAGGTATACCGCATCGAGTTTTCGGGCAATGCGCCGGCTCCAGCGGATGCCGGCCGGCCGGCGCTGCGCCGCGCGCCGGATTCGGCCACCGATTCGGGCAGGCCCACACTGCGCCGCGCGCCGGATGCCGATGCAGACTCGGGCCAGCCCACGCTACACCGTGCCCCGAGCGCCGATGCGGATTCCGGCCAGCCCACGCTGCACCGTGCCCCGAGCGCCGATGCGGATTCCGGCCAGCCCACGCTACGACGCGCGCCGGGTGCCGATGCGGATGCGGATTCCGGCCAGCCCACGTCGCACCGCAGCGACAGCGGCTCCGCCGGGGTTGCCATTCTGAAACCGGGCGAGGAGCCGTCGGTATCGTCCCGTCCCTCCGCGGCACCAGCGCCGATCATGCTCCCGGAGGGAACCAACTTCGTGGTGCGGATGATCGACGCGGTGGATTCCGACAAGGCGACCGTGGGGCAGACCTACAGCGCGGCGCTCGATGAGCCGGTGGCGGTTGACGCCCAAACGGTGATCCCGCGCGGCGCCGACGTGGTGGTCAAGCTGGTGGAGGCCAAGGACGCGGGCAAGTTCACCGGCCGCGCCGAATTGACGCTGGCGCTGTGGACGGTGAAGGTGAATGGCAAGGTGGTGGACGTGAATACGCAAACCATCACCAGGCAAAGCGATTCGCGGGGGCAGAGGACCGGCACCATGGCCGCCGGCGGGGCGATTGTGGGAGCGGTGATCGGCGGCATTGCCGGCGGCGGCAGGGGCGCTGCCATCGGCGCCGGTGCGGGCGGCGCCGCGGGAGCTGGAGCCGAGGCCGCAACCAAAGGGCCGCGGGTGAAGATCCCGGCCGAAACACGGCTGACGTTCGTGCTCGATAACGCCGTGAGCATATAACGACGCCGCTGAGTCTGTCGAGACGATCTCAATCCGCACTGGGGCCAGCCGTGATATCGGCCTGGCCATCGAGGGTGGTTTGCCAGGCTGCTCGACCGGTCGCGCGGTGAACTTAAACTGTGGGCTCCATTTGCGCAGCCTGTAACTCGCACGTGCGGACCGCACTATGCCGGGTCACCATTTTTGTGGGGTATATAATCACCCCCACCTTGTGGGTAATTACCTGAGGCTAACTCCCCGCATCATTTACTTATCGAAAATGCATTATTAACGTTAATATGAAATTGGTACCTTGATTACTTGCCGAAACGATTTTATGCCGACTCGTCGTTGCCTCAACGAGCTTCACGTTTCGCGGCGTCTGATGGCGCAAGCGGTCAAACAGCTCTCCAAGGAGAACGCGGAATTATTCGAAGAGGTGAAGCAACTGCGGGCGGCTGTTAACGTCTATCGCGAGTTGGCGACGCGGAAGGGCCCGGCCTGGGAAAATGGCCCGTCGTTGGGCAGGCTGCGGACCGGCTGAAATAAGCTGAATAGCCTTGCGAATGCTGCGTTGGGCCAGCGCTGTCCTGAACCAAATCGAGTTCCTTACTGGCAATTCCATCGCGCACACGAAACATCCGCTCCGCCGCATTTTCCCCGGCCGGCCTCCAACGGCCTAACCCATAATCGTTCCGCGAGTTTCACGCGCGACGGTACGGCACTGCACAGCGCGGACTTATTGCGCGCGACTTTCCGCCGGGCGCCGGGTTAGCATCTGCATGATCTTTTCGAGGGGGCTTATGCAGCAGTCCTTTCTATTTGGCATTCTCGCCGCCATGGCGGCGCTCCACCCCGCTTCCGGCCAGACGGCGTCCCCAGCAATGAGCGACCTTGCCGCCGGCCGCTTCCTCGACCAGGCGACCTGGGGGCCCACTCCAGCTTCCATCGCGCAATTGGAGCAGACCGGCATCGACACCTGGCTGGCGGCGCAGTTTGCACTGAACACTTCGGATCTGCCGGATCAGCCGCTGCTGAACGCGGCGGGAAAGACAAACGCGGATTTGACACCCGTGCAGCGGGCGTTCTTTGCCAACACCGCCAACGGGCAGGATCAATTGCGGCAGCGCGTCGCCTTCGCCTTGTCGGAGATATTCGTGGTGTCGGCGGTGACGGTGCGGCCGGCTTACGCATTCCCACCCTACTGGCGAGTGCTCCGCGACAACGCATTCGGCAATTACCGCGACATCATCAAGGCGGTTACCCTGAACCCGGCCATGGGGAAGTACCTCAGCATGGCCAATAACAACAAGGGGAACGCCGCCAAGGGCACCTCCGCCAACGAAAATTACTCGCGCGAATTAATGCAGTTATTCACGCTGGGACTGGACCAACTCAATCCCGACGGCAGCCTGGTGCTCGATTCGGGCGGCAACCCGGCTCCCACCTACGACCAGGCGGAAGTTACCAGCCAGGCTAAAATGCTGACCGGCTGGACCTATCCGACCGCGCCTGGCGCAATTGCCAAGAACAACAACCCGGAGTATTACTTCGGCCAGATGATCGCGGTGGAAGCCGAACACGACACCAGCGCCAAGACCATTTTTGGCAATATACAGATTCCGTCCGGCCAAACGGCCGAACAGGATTTGGATTCGCTGTTGGACGCCTTGATGGCGCAACCGACGATGGCGCCGTTCGTCAGCCGCCAACTGATTCAGCACTTGGTGACCAGCAATCCGAGCCCGGCGTATATTCAACGCGTGACGGCGGTATTCACGAACAACGGCGCGGGAGTGCGTGGCGACATGAAAGCCGTGATCACCGCAATTCTCACCGATCCGGAAGCGCGCGCCGGTGACGAGAGCGGTGCCGCGACCAACCCAGGCTTCGGACACCTGCGCGAGCCGGTGCTGTTCATGGCCAATCTGTTGCGCGGCCTGAATGCGACGCTCGGCGCGTCGAGCGCGGTCTATAACGAGGCCACATTGATGGGACAGGACCTGTTCTACGAGCCCAGCGTGTTTAGTTATTTTTCGCCGCTGTACCGGATATCCGGCGGGCAACTGGCGCCCGAGTTTCAGATCTACTCGACGCAAGCCGCAGCCGAACGGGCTGACGCCGTGAACGCCGCGCTGTACGGCCAATTGGACAAGGGCACCACGGTCAATCTGGCGCCGTTCGTGAGCCGCGGCAACGACGTGCCCGGCCTGCTCGATTACGCGAGCTACGTTTTTCTGCACCACACCATGCCGCCAGGCCTGGCCGATCAGGCGACCGCGGCGGCCGCCGCAGTCAACACCGCAACGGCGCGTGCGCAGGCGGTCCTCTATCTGGTGCTGACTTCGAGCGCATATCAGGTGATTCAGTAAAGGAGCCAAACCGATGTTTTCCCGTCGTGGGTTTATTCAGATTGGAGCGGCCTCGGTGGGCTCGCTGGCGCTGCGCCCGTTCGGTTTGCTGCCGGCCATGGCCGCCAGCGAATCCAACTACCGCGCCCTGGTCTGCGTGTTTCTGTTCGGCGGCAACGACTCGAATAACAGCGTGATTCCGCTGGACGATGCGGACTACACGGCCTACCAGTCGGCGCGCGGCGAACTGGCTTTGGCGGCCAGTTCGCTGGTTATGGTGAACGACACGAGCGGCGCGCCGTACGGCTTCCACCCGCTGCTGACGGAGCTTGCCTCGCTGTTCACGAGCAAGCAACTGGCGGTGGTGGCCAACCTGGGGCCGCTGGTGGCGCCGCTCACGCGCGCGCAGTACCAGGCGCAGCAGGGATCGATTCCGAACAATCTTTTCTCCCATGCCGATCAGCAGTCGGAATGGCAGACGTCGATCGCGCAAGGCAACAGCCCCACCGGCTGGGGCGGAAGGGCCGCCGATTACATCGCGGCGCAGAAGCTCAATGCGTCTTCCTTCCCGGCGTTTCTTTCGACGGCAGGGAACGTGCTGCAGGGCGCGGGCGCGAACACGCAGCCGGTGGCGGTGGCGCCGGGCGAATCGCTCACACTGGCCGGTTTCAACGGTTCCGCGGCGTCGGAAGCGCGCTGGACCGCGCTCAACAATATGATCGCGACCGATAGCGGAGTGACACTGGTGCAGGCGGCCAATCACACGCTGGCCAATGGCATCTCCGATGCCGCGGCTCTCTCCGCCGCATTAGCCAAGTCCACACCGCTGAAGACTCAGTTTCCGAAGACCACGCTAGCGGCGCAACTCCAGCAGGTGGCCGAGGTCATCCAGGTGCAGGCGGATTTGGGAGTGAGCCGGCAGATCTTCTTCTGTTCGCTCGGCGGATTCGATACGCACACCGGCGAGTTGGCGACGCTCAACAACCTCTATCCGCAGGTGAGCCAGGCGCTGGCGGCGTTCTACGACGCCACCGAGGAGTTGGGCGTGGCGGACAGCGTGACTACGTTCACCGAATCCGATTTCAACCGCACGTTCCAGCCGACGTCGGGCAACGGCAGCGACCACGCCTGGGGAGGCCATCACTTCGTGTTGGGGGGTGCGGTGCAGGGAGGCAGGATTTTCGGCCAGTTCCCGGCGCTCGAATTGGGCGGGCCGAACGATACCGACGTGCGGGGACGATGGATTCCCACGACTTCGACCGATCAGTACGGCGCCACTCTGTGCTCCTGGTTTGGCATCCCCGGTTCCGGCCTGGCTGGTGTGTTTCCGAACCTCGCCAATTTCCCGACGGCCAATCTTGGCTTCTTGGGGTGAGGGAAGGCCGGCTCAGTCGGTCGGATTGCCAACGCTGGATCCGCCCCGTCGATTTTCGAGGCCGGAAAGCTCCCGAAGCGCCGCTCAACGGTAATCGTGAGGGGATCCGCCGCTTTCGGGAAGGGTCGGCAATCAAGAAGATAGCGAGGTTGCGGCCGGACTTACAGAAAGTGGGGGCGGAGGTTGGGGAGTAGGTCGGGTGCAGCGCGCCAACTACCGGGCACATTCCCGGTCGAGCACGTCCAGGAGCCTTCCGGCGTGCTGCGGCGATGCGGCTCTCACCTTTGCAGGATCGATAAGGGCGAGGATCTGGAAGGAATGCTGGCCCTTCGAATACTCGCCTTTCTGGCAGTCCTTGGTAGCTGATTTCATGCCCTCATACAGGTCGGCTTTCGGGATGTTAACGGTGGCCTGCCGCGCCTTCATCGCCGCAACGCGGAACCCTTGACCGTAGTATTTCGCGAGCGCGTCCTTGTCGGCGTGGAACCATGCTTCCATCGCCTGGACCATGAAGTGTATCTGGTCCTCCGATGCGTCGCGAGGCCGTTCCCATTCATCGCCGGGACGAAGTCTCACATGTTCCCACGGGTCTGCCTGGGCGACTGGCGCCTCGCTGTCCACCAACAGGATTGGGAGGTAATCGTTGTCGGCGCTTTCGTGAGCAGTGCAAAAAGTATCGTAGGCGTGGCGCCTTCCCCCGCACCTCACAACCCTGGGCATCCGTCCGGCTAATCCAGCTTTTCGGAAGAACTCGGAAAAACCTCGACGGCACTGAGTGTCCAGGTTCTTATTGTGGTCGCCGCCGCCTTCCACGTAGATCTTCACGCTCACCAGCGGTTCCCTCCGATTTCGCCCCTTCGCCAAAGCTGTCCCAGGCCGTAGTCCTTCAACCACGTGGCTAGCTCCGCGCTCGTTCGCCGGCTCATCTTCGTCGAGCCATTCTGTTTCTCGCAAATCACGACGGCTTCCGGCACTTGAGTAAGGCCATCCACCAGCGCGTCGGAGTGTGTCGTTACGATCAACTGCATTCTATGCGACGCATCGATCAACAGTTCTGCCAGCGGCGCCAGCAGATCCGGATGCAGGCCCAGTTCCGGTTCTTCCAGACACACCAGTGGCGGCGGCTCCGGATGGCAAAGCACGGCCAAAAGACACAAATATCGAATCGTTCCATCGGAGAGCCGAGTAGCGGGAACAGGGGCCTTCAACCCGGAATAGTGGAGAAACAACTGGATCGTCCCGCCCAAAACCAGGGCCGAGAAGTCCACGATCGACTCGTCAGCCTCCTTCAAGTGCTCCACAAGTTTGGCTCGAAGGTTGTAGCGGTGTTCCAGGCTGTTGAGCACTAGCGCAATATTCGCGGCATCCTCGCGAAGAAAGTCCGCCGGAAGATCGGTCGGCTGTGGTCTTCGCGGCTGGGTATTGCGGCCCAGATTCCATTCACGAAAGAGCTTGATCTTGGCGTATTCGCTCCCCAGGTACGTCACCTCGGGATACTGATCCGGGTCCTTGCGCTGGGACAGAACGGACTGGTCAAGCGCCAGATCCTCCCGTTGCAGTTCTCTGGGTCTGTGCCCAGGCGTTGGATCGTTCGTCTGCACGTTCAGAACCGGGCGGCCACCCTGGTAACGGTAATAGAAGAATGGGTCGGGCTTGCCAGGTCGGCTTGAATGCTCATTCTCGATCGCTTCGTCCACCAACTCGGCTCGCTGACCGACCCTCGTAAACTTCAGACGATGGCGCAGCGGCATCTCACCCTGAAGGTAGAACACAGTCGCATCGATTTCCGCGACCGGCGGCACATCGGAACCCTTCCAAAGCCACTCTGCAATGCCACCGCCGGTTCGCACCGATTCGAGCAGATTCCCGGGTGCCGATTGCAGCAGGCCGATGGCTTCGATAAGATTCGATTTCCCCGCGCCATTTGGACCGACGAGGACGTTTAGCGATTGCAACTCAAAATCCGGCGTCTCCGGGCCGAATGAGAGTATGTTCCGCAGCTTGATCGTTCGTAGAAATCGCTTGTCGCCGAGCATGCAGTACTCATTCTACTCGCCTTCGCAACCGTTGCGCCAAGCGCCCGCTACTCCCGGCCGGCATAGAGTGCGTCGATATCCTGTTTGAAATTCTCGATGGCCTTGGTGCGGCGGACCTTCGCGGATGTTTCAGGTAAAGCGTAGCTTCGCGATCAACCGGCCGGCCAGGTAGCCGATGGGCATGACGAAGAGGATCTCGAAGGGCAGCAGGAGGTAGCCGATCGCGGCTGTGGACGACCGCGAGGTGAGAATGTTGATGTGTATCCATAAAGACACGGCAACGCCCGCGCAAAGCGCACCAGTGACACCGGCCCATCTTCCGCGAGGCACCTGCCCGGCGGAAAGGTGAAACAGGCTGAACACCGCGGCACCGAGGAATGGCACAGCGGCGAGCAGCGCGATCGGGAGCTCGTAGTAGCCCGGTCGAAACAGATTTCCGATCCACTCGGCGGCGGCTACAGCGAGGGAAACACCTTTAGCTGTTCCCACTCCAATGACGGCGATGGGCGACACTACAAAACCCAACACAACCGTGAGCCAGAAGAGGATCACTACGCGTTTCATGGCGTGGCCTCAATCGCGCGAATGGCGTCGGCCGCGCCGTCGCGGACCAGGCTGTGTGGGTCGTGCAGCGCGGCACGAAGCTCGGGGAGGGCGGATCGCGCCGGCGGTCCGATATGCATCAGCGTCCACACCGCCGTAAAACGGATGAGCAGGGACTTCGAGTGAAGCTCGGTGAGGATGTCGAGAATCGCTTCGGCGCCACGCCCGCCCTGCTTGCTCAACCGATCCAACGCGTACTCCTGATAACGCCGATCGGATTGAGGAAATCCCTCCAGGCCACTGGAGGCGTATCCGGATTGGCCCCCGATCTTGCCGGGGATCGTTCTCCCCATGGCTGAGACGACCGGGGTCGAGTCGGAAGTCAGGTGCTCGAGCAGCGAGGGCTGAATGCGGTCCGCGACGTCGCCCAAGCGGTCCAGCGCCAGCCTCGCGCCCCACGAATCCATGCCGCCGCGCGCGTCTTTGACGATGGCGGCGATCAGTTCGTCGTCGTAGTCGCCCATATCGATCAGCGCGCCATATGCCCAGGCATGCGAGGGGCGGCTGAGCGCACTGCGCACCAGCGGAATCGCGCGCCAGGCGATCGGGCCGAAGTTTCCGAATACGCGAGTCGTGGCGGGGGTGAGAGTATCCGTGTTCCCGATGAGCCCGGTGACGTATTCGTATGCGGCCTGCGGATCGATCTCGCGCACAGCGCGGGCGCATGAGGGTGCGGAAGGGTCGTCCGGATTCCGCAAGACTTCGAGCAGCGCAGGAACCGCGGGTGCGCCGCTCGAATCGAAGGATTCGAGCGCCTCAGCGGCCTTGAAACGTTCGGCAGCGGAACCTTGGCGCAACGTGTCGGCGTACATCCGCGCGCCGAAGGAGCCCGCCATCACCGCGCAGGCGGCAATCGCGGCGGTGAGCAGGAGACCGAGGAGGCCAAGGTTAAGCCAAATCACCCGTTGGCGCGAGGTCATCTTCCGAGTATAGACGGCGGCGCAAGAGTGGACCACGCTGCCGCCCTGCGGGCGTGTAGCGAGCGGCAAAAGCGAACCGTTTCCCGCCCTAAAATGTTCCTGAGTCAGCGCCGAACGGTCTTACTCGCGCCCGGCATAGAGTGCGTCGATATCCTGTTTGAAATTCTCGATGGCTTTGGTGCGGCGGACCTTCATGGTGGCGGTCAGTTCGCCCTGCTCGATCGAAAAATCGCGCGGGAGGATGCGGAACCGGCGCACCTGCTCGAACGGCGCAAGCTGGCGATTCACCTGGTTGACGATGCGGCGCATCTCTTTTTCGACCGGCAGCGCGCCGCAGATTTCGGCGGGTGAGCGGCCGGCGGCAGCGTCCATGCCCTTCAGCGTCTCGGCAACGCCGGTGTTGATGGTGAATAGCGCGGTGAGATATGGCAGGCGGTCGCCGATTAACAGCACCTGACTGATGATCGGTTCCATCTTAAACAGACTCTCGACGCGGCTGGGATGAATCTTCTTGCCGGTGGAGGAGACGATCAGCTCTTTCTTGCGGCCGGTGATGTAGAAGTAACCGTTGGCGTCCACATACCCCAGGTCGCCCGTGTGCAACCAGCCATCGCGCAACACTTCTGCGGTGGTGGCTGGGTCGCCCCAGTAACCGGAAAACAGGCAGGGGCCCTTGATCAGCAGCTCATGATCGGCCGAGATCTCGATTTCGACGCCGGGCATCGCCTTGCCAATGCTGCCGGGCATGGGAGCGGCGATCGGATTGAGCGCCGCCACGCCACCTTCGGTAAGGCCGTACCCTTCGATCAGCGGCATGCCGATGGCTTCATAGAATTCCGCCAGGTCCTTGCTGAGCGGCGCCGCGCCGGAGGCAGCGATCTGAAGGCGTCCGCCCAAGCGCTCGCGCACTTTGCGAAACAGCAGGCGGTCGGCAACGGCGAGCGGAGCGCGGATGCGCATCGGCACCGGCTTGCCCGCGCGCCGGTAGCGCGCGGCGGCCAGCGCCAGCGCCAGGCCGGAATAGAACGCCCTGCGCGAGGCGGCGGAGCGCTTGCGCAGCTCGGTGCAGACGCTCGAGTAAATGCGCTCCCACATGCGCGGGGGCGCCAGCAGGATTGTGGGCCGCACCTTGCGGATGTCCTGCGGCAGCTTCATCAGGCTTTCGAAAAAGTGAACCGGCATGCCGCAGCGGATGGGCAGAAACTCGATGACCAAGCGTTGCGCGATGTGCGCGGAAGGCAGAAATGCGACCGTCGCATCATCCGGCCCCATGGGCAGCACGAGCGGTCCCATGTCGATATTGGAGACGATGGCCTGGTGCGTGACCAGCGCCATTTTCGGCTCGCCGGTGGCGCCGGAAGTGAGGTACAGCACAGCCGGATCGGATGGCTGCGTCCCGGCGCGCAGCCGGTCGGCCAGTTCCGCGTCGCGGACCAGGCCCTCGCGTCCCAGCGCGCGAAGATCGTCCAGCGCCAGCGCGCCCTCGGCTTGGCCGGTGAGCAGAATCCAGCGGCTGACGCGGGCATGGCGCAGCGCGCGGAAAGTTTGCGCGTCTTCGACGAATACCGCCGCCGCGCCGGTGGTCTCGATGGTGCGAATCAGGTCCGGCACGGGGTAACTGGGATACAGCGCGGCAGCGATGGCGCCGCACGCCAGGATACCCAGGTCCGCCAGGTAAAACTCCAGCCGCGTCTCGGAATCGAGTACGACGATCTGCCCCTTCTCGACTCCCAACGCACGCAACCCGGCGGCGATCTCTTCGGCTGCGCGGCGATACTCATTCCACGAATACGTGAGGTAGGCGCCGTCGGCTTGCGGCTGATGCAGGGCCGGCGCGTCGCCATAGCGCGCGGCGGCCTCTTCCAGGACCTGATACACAGTACGGGGGGTCACTTCCAGCACTTTATCACGGAGGCGGGGCTGGCGAACGGAGCAGACCTACTCTACGACCGGTGCCAGCTGCGAATCGATAATCCGCTGATCGGACGTGACCAGCCGGAGCCGGTGGACGCGGGCGGTTGCTACGATGGCCCGGTCGGCAGGGTCCCGCAACATGTCGCCCAGAGCGGCGACTTCGGCGGCAATCTCGATATCAATGGGAACAACCTGGAATCCGGCGGTGGAGTCGAGGGCGGCGAATAATTCGTTAAGCGGAACCCGCAGCCGTGTACCGCCTTCGCCGAACAGCACTGCGATTTCGAGCAGCGTGACGGCGCTTAGGGCAAGCGGCTCCCCGCGGCGGACCGCGCCGCGGAGCGTGCGGAGCTGATCTCGCGATAGCCTCTTCGGCTCGACGAGCCATCGTATGAGCACGTGAGTGTCAAGCAGAAAGTGTGGGGCCAGGGCGAGAATCCTTCATGCTTGGCGCAAGACTTCCCAAAGATCCGAGCTGTCGGCTGCCAGCAGATGCTCAGGAAGGTGAACCTTGCCCTTCCACAGACCTTCCGTGGACGGCCAAAGCCGCCTCGGAACCGGTCCGACCGTGGCCATAGGCCGGCCACGTTTCGTAACCGTGATGGTGCCGCCGGTGTGGCCAATCTCATCCAGCAGCGCGAGGCACTTGGCTTTGAATTCCGTCGCGCTGACGACGCGGCTCTTCATGAGTCCATGATAGCACTGGGCAAACTGGTCATCTGACCAGATCGTAGCCTACACGCTCACTACCGGGCAGGGGGATTGGCGGATGATGGCGTAGGCGTTGGTGCGCAGGCGGCCGAAGCCTCCAGCGGCGGAGCCGCGCGCAATCACCAGCGCGCAGGCGCGCGTTTGGGAGGAGGCGGCGCAAATGGCCTTGGCCGGATCGCCCGCTTGGAGCATCACATCCGCCTGCGACCCCACCTTCGCCTGCAAGGCTGCGAGCGCCTGCTCCGCCGTCGCACGCAGCTTGGCTCGCCACGCATCGTCGGCATGGTCCTGGGTCTGCGCGCAGGTGGGCGTAACGTGCAGCAGGGTGAGCCGGGCTTCAAAGGTGCGGCTCAGCCAGTCGGCCCATTTTAGGGCGCGCTCGCTTTGCGGACCGAGGTCCACGGCGCACAGCACGTGGCTCAGTTCGACCGGTCTGGTAGCGGCTTCCGCGATGTGCACGCCGGTCCACACGGGACATTCCGCGTCATGCAACACCTTCGCGGTAATCGAGCCGAGCAGAAAGCGGCGAAACGGCCCGTGACCGTGGGTGGGCATCATAATGAGGTCCACTCGCTCTTGATGCGCGAACTCGACGATACGGAAAGCCGGGTCGCCGTCAATCACCAGCCGGCGCACGTTGCAGCCCGCAAGCTCGGCCTGCTGGAACTGGTCCAACTCAGCGGCCAGGCTCTCGAGCTGGGCGCGGTACAGGTCGCCCAGCATGACTCCACCCATTTCGGTATCGCCGAGACGGTACTGCATGGGCGCCAGCACATGCAGGAGGATGATTTCCGGGGAACAGCGTTGCGCCAGGCGCTGGGCCCAGTGGACAGCTCCGACGGAACGTTCCGAAAAGTCCACTGGTAATAGGATCCTGGCAAGCGGCACCATAACCTACCCCCTTGAGGCCGGATTGCGGCGCCGCCGCACCGGCTTCCATATATTAGGGTAATCCGATGCCGATCACCGGTCTAGCCCCAGCCGCGAAGACCCCAACACAAGCCCTTCCGCACGCGCTATGGGCGCACGGTGAAATCCGTCCACTGGACGACGGCTGCGCCGTTGCCGCCGTCACGCTCCGTCACGGTCACTTGCAAATTGTAGTCGCCGGGCGTGATGCTACCCGCTAGTCGGAGAGCGCCACCGACGGCCCGCCCGCCGCCTTTCAGTTCCAAAAGATGAGCCGGCGCCGAGTACACTTCCTTGCCATCGCGCAGCACGCGCACCCGCGTCTCCAGATCCAGATTAGGCGCGCTCGCGCTGCCCTTCTCGATGGCGCACAGAAACTCGACCAAGCCCCCGCGCTTGAACCGGCGCAGTGCCGCCGCGATGCCCGGCGGTCCGGACTTGTCCGCCGTTTGTTCGCCGTCCCGCAGCACGACGCTGGTCAGCGTAAATCCAGACTTCCCAAAGTCCGGAATCTGGAGGTACTGTGTGGCCGAACCGATTCTGGCCGTCGCCTGGTCGCGCACCGCGACGCGAATCTGATACTCCCCTCGCTTCGGCACCGGCACGTCCAGTGTGTACAATTCGCCCTCCCGCATGGTTTCGTTCATCTTCCCCGCCATCACCCGTATATCGAAGACGCGGCTCACCGTCGCCAACGGCTGATCGCCGGCGCAGGTGGCGGCCGCCACCAGCCTGATCTGCGCCAGGCGGCTGCCGTGGTCGCCGTGTTTCCAGGTCAGGTCCGCCGCGTTGATGCGCACCAGATTGCGGACCACCGGACCTCGTTTGGGAACCTCCGCATACAGCGCCGTCAACCGCAGATCCACGCCCGAGGATTTGAACGGCGACAACATTGCCGCATGCAGTTGTTCCAGCGCCGATTGATACTTGGGAAGCGCTTCGTCGTCGGTCTCGCCGAAGAATCCGGAGCGCGAGCGCACATGCAACCCCGCGCGCGTCACCTTTACCTGGACGTGGTGATAGTCCTGTTCGCCGTGCTTGCGCTGCAACACGTCTTCCGGCGGGTGATACCCCAGCAAATAGTAGCCCGCCTGATCCTCCAATACCTGAGTCAGTCCCCAATTCAGGTCGTTGCCGTTTGCGAATGCCAGCCCGCCGGTCTTGTCCGCGATGTGCGCCAGGTTCTGCTGCTGCTTTGGGTCGGGCCTGTACTCCGCCACCAGCCCAGTCGTCTGCATGGTGTAGATTACGGTGCCCGAACGATTGGCCAGGTCGATCAGGCTTTGAAACGCGCGCGCGTCATCCGAGTCACCCTCCAGCGGGATCAGTCCCTCGGACAACAGCACGACCGACTTGCGCCCGGGCATTTCGCGCAACGCGCCGACGATATACTGAACCGCATCGAGCGTCGCCAGCGTGGGTGGGCCTTGTTCTGGGCGAGCCACCATGGGATTCCATCGTAATCCTTCGACGAGCGACAACAACACCTGCCGGTCGGTCGTAAACTGCTGCAGGACTCCCGATCCGCCGCTGGTTCGGCAAATCGATACCAGGTCGCCCGCCTGCATTTGCCGGTTGGCAAACTTGCGCAGCGAGCTGCGCACGAACGCCATGTCCTCGAATGGCATTCCGAGATCGTCGACCATCAGCACGATGGTACGCCGCGCGTTTTCTGCGTCGATCCGAGCCGACGGTGCGGGAGGTAGAGCCGCCACGGGGTTCGGCGATGGCTTGGCCCGCCCCGCCGTGGGCCCCGGGGTTACCTGGACATACGAAAAGTGGGTCAGCTTCTGCGGCTTGCCGTCCTCGAAGACCTGGAAGTCACCGGGCGTGAGATCGGTGATGTGGTGCCCTTTGGAGTCGGTCACCACGGCGTCCAATTGGACCAGCGTCGAGGTGACGCTGAAGACAGCGCCTGGCCGCGGCGAGTCCGGCGCCGGTGCAGCAGGCTCCTGCCCGGAAACGGACAATGCACCAATAATGAAAATGGCGGCGACTGGCTTCATGCCGTCAGTCTGACAGATAGCCGCCTTTCGCGCCAGACTCTTTTGAGCCATGCCACGGGGGCTGCGGCGCGGCGGGTTACACTGATCGAATGGACGAACCGGCCGAAGCGGTGCTCGAAGAAGTTCCCATTCTGGCGGTGCGCGATGTGATCCTCTATCCCGGCGCGATGTTGCCGATTACCATCGGCCGGCCCAGCTCGGTGGCGCTGGTGCAGAGTATGGGCGAAAACCGCTCGCTGGCCATCGTCTCCCAACTCGACCCGCGCGTGGATGCGCCGCAGCCGAAGGACCTGTTTGAAGTCGGCACGCTGTGCGTGATGCACAAGGCCATCCGCGTGCCGCGCGACAACCTGCTGTTGTTCTGCGAGGGCACCACGCGCATCCGCATCCGCGAGTTCACGGCCACCGAGCCGTTCCTGCGGGCGCGCATCGAGAAGCTCCAGGAAGTCGAACCCGCCATCACGCCGGAAGTGGAGGCGCTGCGGCAAAACGTGGCGAGCCTGTTTCAGCAGATCGTCGCCGCGTCGCCCAACCTCTCCGACGACCTGGCCGCTACCGCCGCGCAGATCGTCGAACCGGCGCGGCTGGCCGATTTCGTGGCTGGCAACCTGCCCGGTCTGGTGCATCAGGACCGGCAGAAGCTGCTCGAAGAGATCGACGGCTTGGCGCGGCTGAACCAGGTTCTGCGGCACATCACACGCGAGCTGGAACTGGTCGAGCTGCGCGGCCGCATTCAATCCCAGGTGCAGGGCCAGCTCTCGCAAAGCCAGCGTGAGTTCTATCTCCGCGAGCAGCTCAAGGCGATCCAGAAAGAGCTGGGCGAGAGCGACGACGGCACGCGCGATATCGAAGAGTTGCGCGCCAAGCTCGCAGGCGCCGGGATGCCGCCGGAGGTCCAGGCCGAAGCTCTGCGCGAGCTCGACCGCCTGGCGCGGCTGTCCACTGCTTCGCCCGAACACGGCGTCACACGCACGTATCTGGAATGGATGGCGGCGCTGCCGTGGAGCGTTTCCTCCGGCGCGCCGGTCGACGTCAAGCGCGCCGCCGAGATTCTCGATGAGGATCACTACGATCTCGAAAAGGTCAAGGATCGTATCCTCGACTATCTGGCCGTACTGCAACTCCGCCCGGTATTGAAGGGCCCGATCCTGTGTTTCGTAGGGCCTCCGGGAGTTGGCAAGACGTCGCTTGGCAAATCGATCGCTCGCGCGCTGGGCCGCAAGTTCGCGCGCATTTCGATGGGCGGGATGCACGATGAGGCCGAAATCCGCGGCCATCGCCGCACCTATATTGGAGCGCTGCCGGGCCAGATCATCCAGGCGCTGCGCCGCGCAGGCGCCAACGACCCGGTCTTCATGCTCGACGAAGTGGATAAGTTGGGGCGCGATTTCCGCGGCGATCCGGCCTCGGCGTTGCTCGAAGTGCTCGATCCGGAGCAGAATTCCACCTTCCGCGACAACTACCTCGACGCACCGTTTGATCTGTCCAAGGTGCTGTTCATCACCACCGCCAACGTGCTCGACCCGGTTCCCGATGCCCTGCGCGACCGCATGGAGATCATTTCTCTCGAAGGCTACACCGAGCAGGAAAAAGTCATCATCGCGTTCCGCTACCTGATTCCGCGGCAAATCGCGGAAAACGGCCTCGATACAGATGGAGGAATCCATTTCTCGGACGATGCGGCGCGATTTTTGATCCGCCGCTACACGCGCGAGGCGGGCGTGCGCAGTCTGGAGCGCGAGCTGGGCTCGATCTGCCGCAAGCAGGCGCGCCGGATTGCCGAAGGCCGCCGCGAGAAACTCGAGGTGACGCCACAAACCGTCGAGCAGGACCTGGGCGCGCCGCGCTTCCGCACGGATACCGAGGTGGCCGAGCGCACGCGCCGGCCCGGTGTTGCGGTTGGCCTGGCCTGGACGCCGGTCGGCGGCGACATCCTCTTCATCGAAGCCGGCCGCATGCCCGGCGGCAGCAAGGGCCTCATCATGACCGGCCAATTGGGACCGGTGATGCAGGAGTCGGTGCAGGCCGCGCTCACCTGGGTACGCGGCGCCGCCACTCAATACGGCATCGACCCAGAACTATTCAAATCCATCGACATCCACATCCACGTCCCCGCGGGCGCCATTCCTAAGGACGGCCCTTCCGCTGGGATCACGATGGCCTCCGCGCTGGTGTCGATGCTGACCGAGCGCCGCATCCGCCCCAACCTCGCCATGACCGGCGAAATCACGCTCACTGGCCAAGTGCTCCCGGTCGGCGGCATTAAGGAAAAGGTGCTCGCCGCCAGACGCAGCGGCGTCCACGAAGTCGTCATGCCGGCCGAAAACGAGGTCAACGTCCGCGAAGACCTGAAGACCGAGCACATCGCCGACATGAAGATCGATTACGTCAAATCCATGGATGAAGTCGTCGAGTTGGCGCTGGAGAAGAGCCCGGCCAAATAAGGACTAGGTCTTCGACCGGCGGTTTCGATGTTATTGAAGAACCGCTCCCTAGCGGTCGCGGCTCCGATTGCTTGCAGAGCGGCGACGGTCAGGCCGCGGTTGTCTCCGATCGAGCCGGTCATTTCGCGACCTGTGCTGAAAGCCGCCCTGCCCGCGTCTATTTCTTCGGCGCCGGTGGCGGTGGGCGGCGGTAGATGGTTTGATAATCCGGCTGCCCGCCGATCACATAGCTGGTGGTGGTGCTGACGGTTTCGCCCGGCACGTTGTTGGTCGCGTCGGCGGCGGCTTTCGCGTCCGGGCCTTCGGCGCTTTCGATCGTTTCCCTGGTGACCCGGCTCGCCTTCACGGGCCGGAAGTCGATGCGGTCGATCTGGTCTCTGGGAATCGCCAACTCTTCGTTCTTGACGACGATGATCAGCGCGTCCGGGTTGGCCTCCTCCATCTTGGCAATGATCGGATGGAGGCCGCCCCTCTTGAAGATCCGTAGTTCGGCTCCGCTTTTCAAGTCCCGGACCTTCGTCCAGGGGTCGTCCGCCGCGAATGCCGTCACGGCGCCGAGAAGCACGATCGCAATCCCACGCATAGCCCGACCACCTCTCTGACTCGGAGTCTAACAAGAATCGCCGACGGATACTGCCGCCCGAGAAGGGGCGGCTTGCAATCCGCGCCGTTAAGCCGGAGCGACTCGAGGGAGACAGCACGGCTTCCCGGTGCGCTGCGATCGACGCGCTACCCGCGATACGCCTTCTGTCACCGGCGGCGGCCGTTCATCACAATTCCTTCCACGGCGGTTGTGGCCGGCGCCACAATCGCATCATGAAACTACTCATGCTGTCTTTCGCGTTTGCCGCCGCTTCGATGGCACAGCAACCGTTCCAGGTTAAGGTGACCGGTCACGGCCTTCCCATGATCCTGATCCCAGGCCTGTCGTCGTCGGGCGAAGTCTGGGACTCGACCGTCGCCCGCTACAAGGACCGCTTCGAATGCCATGTGCTGACTGTCGCCGGATTCGCCGGTGTCCCGCGCGTGCCGGCCCCGATGCTCGACCGCAACCGCGACGCCATCGCCGATTACATCCGCAAACAGAAGCTCGACCGCCCCGTCGTCGTCGGCCATAGCCTCGGCGGGTTCCTCGCGCTCTCGCTCGCCGCGAAGTATCCGGATCTTCCGGGCCGCCTGGTGATCGTCGATTCGTACCCATTCTTCGCCGGCGTCGCCGATCCCCATGCCACACCCGAGAGCGCCCGCGCAGCCGCCGCGCAGATGCGCCATTACATAGGCGACGAGACCCAGGACGCGTACGAGCGCTACGTCAAATCCGGCATCGGCACGCGTAGCATGGTCGAGAAGGAGTCGGACTTCGACCGCATCGTGGCGTGGGGCCTGGCTTCCGACCGCACCGCCGTCGCCGATGCCATGGGCGAGCTTTTCGCCGCCGACTTGCGCGACGACCTGGCCAAGATCAGAGTTCCTACGCTGGTCTTCGGCTCATGGATCGCCTTCAAGCAGTTCACCGATCACGCTCGCACCGAGGCCAATCTGCGCAGCCAGTACGCCAAACTCGCCGGCGCCGAGATCCAGGTTACCGACACCGCGCACCACTTCATCATGTGGGATGATCCAGATTGGATGTTCGGCCACCTCGACCGCTTCCTGAATGCCAAGGAATCGAACGGGAATCGATGAAAACCAAGACCGCTTACTGGACGTGCCAAATCCTCGGTTGGGGCAGCTATGCCGGCATAGACGGCTGGATAGCTGCCCAGCAGGTGGGTTGGACAACCGAGGTGACCGCCGGCTACGCCCTGTACTTCCTCTATAGCATCGCGCTGACTCACTGGCTCCGCCGGTTCGTAAACCGGCGGGGCTGGGCCGACGCCCCGCGGTACTTCCGGCTCTTCCTCGCTGCATGGATGACCGGTCTGGTCCAGGCGGCCCTGGTGATCGGAATCAACTGGCTGATCGCCGGACGGCGAAGCGTCTTCCTCAAGCCTTCCACCGCAGCCTTCAGCGCCATCGCCATCTCCGGCGTGACCATGGGTTGGATGGTCGTGTACCTGGCGGTTACTTCCGGACGCCGCTACCGGGAGAAACAGCTCGCCCTGCGCGACGCCGAGCTGCGCGGCCTGGAAGCGCAGATCAATCCGCACTTCCTCTTCAATTCGCTGAACTCGATCCGCGGGCTCGTCGTCGAAAACCCGCCGCTCGCGCAGGACCTGATCACGCGCCTCGCCAACATCCTTCGATACAACCTGCACCGTGACGCCGGCCACACCGTGCCGCTCGATTCCGAGCTGGAGGCCGCTGGAGACTACCTAGCCCTAGAATCCGCCCGTTATGAGGATCGGCTGCGCGTTCGCTTCGCTATCGATCCCGCAACGCGGTCCATCGCAGTGCCGCCCATGATGCTGCAAACATTGGTCGAGAACGGCATTAAACACGGCATCGCGACGCTGCCCGGCGGCGGCGAGTTACTGGTCCGCTCCGCCCTGGAAGACGGCACGCTGGTCCTTCAGGTGGAGAACACCGGGCAGCTCGCGGAGGAGGAAACCCAGCGGCCCCGCCTGGGCCTAAACAACATCCGCGAGCGCCTGCGGATCCTTTATGCGGGCCGCGCCTGCCTCGAACTCGCCAACCGCGGCGGGTGCGTCGCCGCGACAGTGCGCATCCCCACACGCCTATGAGAGCCTTGATCGTAGACGACGAGCGCCTGGCGCGCGCCGAGTTGGCGCGCCTGCTGGCGGCACATCCGGAGATCGAGATTGCCGGCGAGGCGCGCAACGGCAAGGAAGCGCTCGATCTGATTGCCAGGGCCGTCCCGGACCTGCTCTTCCTCGACATCCAGATGCCCGGCATGACCGGGTTCGAACTCCTGGAGAGGCTCGCCGATGTGCCGCAGGTCATCTTCACCACGGCCTACGACCAGTACGCCATTCATGCCTTCGAAGTGAACGCGCTCGATTACCTGCTGAAGCCGATCGCCCCAAACCGTCTCGCCGCCGCCTTGGCCAAGCTGCGCCCGAGGCCCGAGCGCTCGCGCCTCGAACAGGTCTTCGTCCGCGACGGCGACCGCTGCTGGATTGTCCGGCTGCCCGACATCTTTCTCCTGGAATCGGAGGGAAACTACACTCGCCTGCACTTCGCGGGCGAGCGCCCGCTGATTCGCCGCTCGTTGAACGCTCTCGAAGAGCAGCTCGACCCCAACCTCTTCTTCCGCGCCGGTCGCAAAGAGATTATCAATCTGAAGTGGATTGACAAGGTGGATATCGGCATCCACGGCGGCCTCACCGTGACGCTGCGAGGCGGCCTGACGGTCGATATGTCGCGGCGCCAGTCCACGCGGCTGCGCGAGATACTCAGCCTGTAGGTGCCCGGCGCCTACCCGTCCCGGTCGCGGATGCGTTCTCCAGCCCGCACGTGGCCCCGTTGCGCGACACGATGGACTCGGTTCCGCGGGGTGAGTTATCGTGGGCTTGGAGCATCCCATGGATTACTATCGGCAACATCAGGCGGAGCACCTGGACGCACTCAAGGAATTCCTGCGCATTCCGAGCATCAGCGCGCTTTCCGAACACAAGCCCGATATCCGGCGCGCGGCCGAATTCGCGCGCGAACAGCTCAGCGCCGCCGGCCTCACGGCGGAGTTGATCGAAGGCAAAGGCAATCCGCTGGTGTACGCGGAATGGCTGGGCGCGCCGGGCAAACCCACGTTGCTGTTCTATGGTCATTACGACGTCCAGCCCCCCGATCCGCTCGACGAGTGGAAGTCGCCGCCGTTCGAGCCCGCCGTGCGCGGCAACGATATTTTCGCTCGCGGCGCGGTCGACGATAAGGGACAAGTGATGATCCAGATCAAAGCTATCGAGGGGTATCTCAAAGCCACCGGAAAGCTGCCGGTGAATGTGAAATTCCTGCTCGAAGGCGAGGAGGAAACCGGCGGCGAGCACATCGAGGAATACGTCAAGACGCGTCCGCCGCGCCTCAAGGCCGATGCCGCGGTGGTCTGCGATACCGAGATGTTCGCGCCGGAGCTTCCCACCATCTGCGTGGGCTTGCGCGGCCTCGTGTACGGCGAACTGGTGGTGGAAGGCGCCAGCCACGATCTGCACTCGGGCGTATACGGTGGTGCGGCGCCGAATCCGATGCAGGCGATTGCGGAGATTATTTGCGCATTGAAAGACCGCGACGGCCGCATCCAAATCCCCGGCTTCTACGACCGCGTCACGCCGCCGGCCGAAAAGGAACGTGCTGCCTGGGCCAGCCTGCCGTTCGACGAACGCGATTACCTGGAAAAGGAAATCGGCGCGCGCGCGCTGGTAGGCGAACCGGGCGTACCGCTTTTCGAGCGTGTGTGGGCGCGGCCAACGTTCGAAGTCCACGGGATTCGCGGCGGCTTCACCGGCGAGGGCGCCAAGACCGTAATCCCCGCCCGCGCGCTGGCCAAGATCAGCCTGCGCCTGGTGGCGGATCAGCGCCCCGACGAAGCCGTGGCGCAACTCACCGCCGCGATTCAGGCCGCCACACCGCGCGGTGTCAGGGCGCAATTCAATTTGTTGAGCGCCGGCGCGCCATCGCTGACTAATCCCGATAATGAGTTCATTCGCGCTGGTGCGGACGCCATGCGACAGATCTTCGGCAAGGATACGGTCTACATACGCTCCGGCGGATCGATTCCGATCGTGGGCGTGTTCGACCGGTATCTCGGGATTCCCAGTGTGATGATGGGATTTGGCCTGCCGGACGACAACCTGCACGCTCCCAACGAGAAGTTCCACCTCCCGAACTTCTTCCGCGGGATCGAATCGGTCGCCCGCTACCTGGAAATCTTAGGAGCGTAGGCGAGCGTAGCGCCCGCTCTCGCGTGGCTGGTAGGACAGGCCATCGCCTTTCGTGGCCTGTCATGCTTCGCTAAAGCACGAACATCGACAGACGACAGAAGATGATCGTCTGTCCTACCTCTGGGTCGACCACACTACAGAAACTCCGGGCGCCTGCGATCAGCCCGCCAGCTTCTCGTAGCGCGCGGTGACGTAATCCCAGTTGATCACGTTGGGGATGGCCTTCAAGTATTCGGCGCGGCGGTTCTGGTATTTCAGATAGTACGCGTGCTCCCAGACATCCACCGAGAGCAGCGGACGGCGCCCAGCCAGCAACGGGCTGTCCTGATTGGAAGCAGGATCGAGCGACAAATTGTTGGCCGCATCGAGCGAGAGCCAGGCCCAGCCGCTTCCGAATACGCCCAGCGCGGCGGCCTGCAGCTTGGTCAAAAAGCCGTCGGTGCCACCGAATGTCGAGTCGAGTGCAGCCGCGAGGCGCCCACCCGGTTTGCCGCCCTTGCCGGCCGGGGCGAGCGTTTCCCATAACAGCGAGTGGTTGGCGTGTCCACCGCCCTGGTTGCGCACGGCGGTGCGGACAGCCGCCGGCAGCGTGTCCAGCCGCTGCAAAAGCTCGTCCACCGCCAGGCCAGCCAGTGCCGGCTCGGCGGCCACGACTTTGTTCAGGTTGTCGACATAGGCCTGGTGATGCTTGTCGTGGTGAATCTGCATGGTCTGCGCGTCGATGAACGGTTCCAGTGCATCGTATGCGTAGGGCAGTTTGGGCAGAGTGAACGGCTTATTGGCCGGAGGAACCGCGGCGGCAGCGGCGCCCATGGCCGCCAGTTCCAGCATTGCTCTTCGAGTCAGCATGGTTTGGTCTCTCCCTCTGAGTGAGTCTACCACCGAAGACCGGCTGGGAACCGGTGAAACGCAACCCTGGGCGGGCCTGTTAAAATAGAGAAAGATGTTCAAGCGCTTCATCCTGTGGGACTACGCGCGTGCCAGTTGGCAGTATGACGTGATGGTGGGGATTATTCTCGCTTTCATATTCCTCACTCCTGGTGCCTGGTTCCGCGACCAGCCACGAGTGCAGCACGCAGCCATCATTGCACGACCGTCGGAAAACGGCGGAAACGTGTTGTTCGTGGATGCCAAGGTGCTGGACGGCGTGCCCGAGCCACAGCGTCTTGATCGCCTGCGTGCGTTTCTGAGGACGCAGCCCAGCACGGCCAAAGTCAACGTAACGCGCGTCGAACCGATTCTGGATTCGGAAGGGGAACTGCAGGGTTATATGGCCTTCGGGCGCCCCTGACGCCATCTCCCGCTATGCGTTTCCACAAATCATTCTCGCCGCGCCACGCAGCCGTTGTGTTGTGTCTGGCCGGAATCTGCGCCGCCGGCGGGGCGGGCGCGGACGACCTGCAGGCCATTTTCGCTCACATGGATCAAGTGGCTGCTAAATTCAAGGGAATGTCGGCCGACGTCACCCAGATTTCGCATAACGCTCTGCTCAATGAGGACGAAACCTTCAACGGCACCACCGCCGTGAGGCGCGGCCCTAGACCACACGATCTCCGCGCCGTCGTGGACATAAAGCCGCCCAATGCCAAGAAAGTTCTGCTAACTGGCCACAAGGTGGAAGTGTACTATCCGAAGAACAATACGGTGCAGATCATCGACCTGGACCGCAAGGATAGCCACATGATGGACCAATTTCTGCTGCTGGGATTCGGAAGCGCCGCTGCGGAGATTCAAGGCGCGTACGACGTGAAGCTGGGGGGATCGGAAACCGTGGCCGGGCAGAAGACCATGCGCCTGGTGCTCACCCCGAAATCCAAAGACATGCTGGCGAAATTGACCAAGGTGGAGCTGTGGATCTCCAACGACCTGGGGATCGCCGTGCAACAGAAATTCTCGGAGCCGGGCGACGATTACATATTGGCTACGTACACCAACGTCAAGCGCGACCCCGTCCCCCAGGAACTGAAGTGGGACATTCCCAAGGACGCTCATAAGGAAGTTTTAAATAAGTAGGATTGGCAGTAGGCGGCATGAAGACCAGGACCAGCACATACCGGCTTGAGTATCTCGATTGGCTGCGAGGGCTCGGCGCCATCATCATGCTGCAGGGGCACGTATTCGATTCGTTCCTGAAGCCGGAGCTGCGTCCTGGCGACTCCTGGGTGCTGTCGCAATTCGCGGGCGGCATGCCGCCGGCCATCTTTCTCTTCCTGACCGGCGTGACGCTGGCGTTCCTGATGGATTCGAGCGAACGCCGCGGCCTGGCGCCGGGTGAGCGCGTTTTCGCCGCGTTCCGCCGCTCCGGGTACCTGTTCTTTCTGGCCTTCGCCTTCCGCGCGCAGATGTTCGTTTCCGGCTTTCCCGCCGCGTGGACCGACTTATTCAAGGTGGACATCCTCAACTGCATGGGCTTTTCGATCGCCGTGCTTTCCGTGATGGCCGTCTTCCGCACGCGCCAGCGCGTGGTGGCCGCGGCGGCGGCGGGGCTGGTCATCGCGATGGCCGGGCCGCTAGTGAGCGGGGCCGACTGGAAGCACGTCCCGCTGACGCTGGCGAACTACATCGCACCCAGCCGCGTGGCGTTCGGCTTCTTCCCTTGGGCGTCGCACCTGGCGTTCGGTATCAGTGCCGGCAGCCTGATTCGCTCCCTCACGCCGGAAGCGACCGACGGCGCCATGCGCTGGATCGCGGCGGGCGGCGGCTTGACCATCGTGGTTGCGCAGGCGTGTGCGGCTTCTTCCCACTCGATTTATGCCGCCTCCGATTTCTGGCTCAACAGCCCGGCACAAGTATTGACCAAGCTGGGCGCCACGCTGGTGATGCTTTCGGCCGCGTATCTGTGGACTCGCTACGGCGCGCGCCACGGCGCGTGGAGCTGGGTGCGGCAGTTTGGCGTCACATCCCTGCTGGTCTACTGGGTGCACATCGAGCTGGTTTACGGCCGCTGGCTGTGGTTCCTCAAGAACAATCTGACGCTCGCGCAAACCGCAGTGGCCGCGGTGGCAGTGATTCTGGTGATGCTGGGGATCTCCGCCCTGCGCACCAACTGGGCCGCCGTCCGCGCCGCGCTGGCCGAAATGGGCTGGTGGTACGCACCCACCCCCGAGCGCGTCCCCGGCGACTAAATACGTCGTGGCGGACTAAGCTGCGGCGCTGTGCGTTTTTTTCTTGCGATTCCGCGCGCGGATGCGCCATATTGGGAGTGGCGTCAGAGTAATAGCCGTGTAGAGCGCACCGCAACGAGCGACATCGAACTTGGGCGACCCGCGCTCCGGCTGCACAGACGGCGCGCGGGTGACTTCGATGGCGGACAATCTGCTGTTCTTTACCGAGCTGATGGGCATGCCGGTGCTCGACCTGAAGGGGCGCCGCATCGGACGCATCAAGGACGCAGCACTGGTTCCGCTCGATCACGCTTCCCGCATCGACCGTTACCTGGTGGGCGGCGGCGAGGCCTGGCTGAGCGTGCGGCACGACCAGATCGCCGAAATCGGTCTCGAAACCGGCATCCGCCTCAGCGACGAACAGCTTATTCCGTATCACGAAGACGACTGCATCCTGCGCATCGCGCGCGATCTGCTGGACCAGCAGATCATCGACGTGACCGGCCGCAAGGTGGTGAAGGTGAACGACCTCACCATGGAGATCCGCGACGAGAGCGGGCGGAGCGTGCTGCACCTGGTGGAAGTGGACATCGGGCTGCGCAGCGTGCTCCGCCGCCTGCTGCAAGGCGGGATGCCGAGGCGCTGGATACGCTGGTTGCAGAAGCCGATTCCACCGAACTCGATCCGCTGGGAGCTCTGCAACGTGGTGGAGTCCGACCCACTGCGGCGACTGCGGCTCGCCATCAGCTACGACAGGCTGGAGGAACTGCACCCGGCGGACCTGGCCGATATCGTGGAGGAGCTGAGCCCGGCCGAACGCGAGGCGATCTTCGAAACCATCGACAGCGAAGTGGCGGCGGACACGCTGTCGGAAATCGAGCCCAAGATGCAGGCGTCGATTCTGGAATCGCTCGAGCCGGAAAAGGCGGCCGACATCGTCGAGGAGATGGCGCCGGATGAAGCGGCCGACGTGCTGTCCGAACTGCACGACGACACCAGCGAAGAGATTTTGGGCGAGATGGAGGCGGATTCGAAGACGGAGGTCGAGGAGCTGCTGGAGTTCAAGGAAGACACGGCCGGGGGCATGATGAACACCGAGTACGTGGCGCTTCCCGAAGCAGCCACCGTGACCGACGCGCTGGAGGCTCTGCGCGTCAACGAGGACCTGCTGGAGCAGCTCAACACGATTTTCCTGGTGGACGCGCAGGAGCGGCTGGTGGCCTCCGTCCCGCTAGCGCGGCTGTTCGTGGCGCCGGCCGATTTGCGACTGACCGAGCTGGCGAGCGATCCGCTGATTCAAGCTCCGGTCGGGGAATCGCAGGACCGCGTCACGGAACAGTTCGACAAGTACAACCTCCTGACATTGCCGGTCGTGGACGAAGAGGGCAAGCTGGCCGGCGTGATCACGGCCGATGACGTCATTTCCGTGCTCAGGCAAAAATAACCATGGGAAAACTGATTGGCCGCTTCCGCTACCAGATTCTGATCTTCTTCGCGGTCATCGGGCCGGGGTTCATCACGGCCATGGTGGACAACGACTCGGGTGGCATTTTCGTCTATTCCGACGCGGGTGCAAGCTTTGGCTACCTCACGCTGTGGACGCTGATCCCAATCACGTTGCTGCTGGTGATCACGCAGGAAATGTGCTCGCGCATGGGCGCGGTGACGGGCAAGGGGCTGTCGGACCTGATCCGGGAAGAATTCGGCCTGCGCATCACCTTCATTTTGATGGCTCTGCTGGTGGCTACGAATTTCACGAATGTGGTCGCGGAGTTCGCCGGCGTGGCCAGCTCGCTCGAGCTGTTCCACATCAGCCGCTACGTTTCGGTGCCGCTTTCCGCGATTGCGGTATGGTTTCTGGTGGTGAAGGGCAACTACCGCAGTGTGGAGAAGATATTTCTTTTCGCATGCGTACTGTACGCGTCCTACATCATTTCCGGTTTCCTGGTCAAACCGGACTGGAAGGAAGCTGCGATCGACAGTTTCAAGCCAGTGCTGATGCTGAACCACGATTACATTTACGTGCTGATCGGCATGGTGGGCACCACCATCGCGCCGTGGATGCAGTTTTACCTGCAATCGGCGGTAGTGGAAAAAGGGATTACCGCCAAGGAATACGCCGCGTCGCGGGTGGAAGTGGTGGTGGGGTGCATCATGACGGACGTGATTGCGTTCTTCATCATCGTGGCTTGTGCGGGCGCTATTTACAGCGTGGGGCCGAAGCACGTTCAGGATGCCGGTGAAGCCGCTCTGGGGCTCAAGCCGTTCGGCCAGTACGCCTTCCTGCTGTTCAGCGCGGGCCTGTTCAACGCCTCGATTTTTTCCGCGTCCATTCTGCCGCTTTCGACCGCCTATTCGGTCTGCGAAGGGCTGGGATTTGAAACCGGCGTCGATAAGCGGTTGCGGGAAGCGCCGATCTTCTACCTGCTTTACACGCTTCTGATCGTGGCCGGCGCCGGCGTGGTCCTGCTGCCACACTTCCCGCTGGTGAAGATGATTGTGTTCTCGCAGGTGCTCAACGGCGTGCTGCTGCCGTTCGTGCTGATCCCAATGATCCTGCTGATTAACCGTAAGGACCTGATGGGGGAGTGGGTGAACCCGCGCTGGTTCAACCTGGTGACTTGGGTCGCGATCGCCTTCATCATCGGCATCACGCTGGCCACCATGGTCGAACCGGTCAAGGCGATATGGCGGAGCTACTTCGGGTAGCTGGCGTGTTCGGTGGCGCCAGTACCTCAAGGTGGCTGGCCTCTGCACCGATCACCGCCTTCAGCGGGATCGACCGGTCGCAAGTGACCAGTTTGCCGCGCTGGTGGACAGCGAGGCCTAACAGGTATATGTCGGTGATTCTCTGGTGGCCGGCAATTCGGCGAGGGTCGAACAGCCGCTCATCGAGGAGTGCGACGGCGTCCGGCCAAAACCGATGATCCGAGGCCGAGCAGAGCCTGCGCAAGCGGACGATGACTTCGTCCGGCGTGGCGTCCACAGTCGGGTACGCTGGGTTGCAGAGGACGCGGACGCAGCCGTTGATCGTGAGGGGGCAGGTGGCCCAGCCGCGCTTGCGGTTCCTCCCGAACCATCCGTGGGCGTCCTCGTGGTTCGGATGCGCCGGGTCGAGCAGGGCGATCAACACATTAACATCCAGCAGGCCGACGCTCATGGCTGATCCCGAAGCTGGTTGATCAATTGGAGACTCGGCTTCCGCGCGCCCCGCTTGGGCGTGAACAGCGGGACGCCATTTCGAATCTTGCGCGAGTTTCCAGGCTCCAAAGCCTTCCGCGTCAGATCCGAGATGACCTGCCCCATGGTGGTCCGGCGCTGCGTGGCCAGATGCTTGGCGATCTGCAGCAGGTCGTCATCCAGATCGAGAGTGGTGCGCATGGTTCTATCGTAGCGCATCAATCATCACTGTAGCTGATGTTTGATGTGCCCACGGCACGTACGGCTATTTTGGGTAGACGCGGAAATCGTCGAAGTAGGTGACGGAATCGGCAATCGTCCACAGGCCGACCTTGCCCGAGCCGGCGAAAGTCTTGTCGTCGGCTTGCAGGAGGCGGCGGTGGTTGACGTAGACCTGAAAGCGCGAGCCGCGTATGGAGACTTTCAGAATGTTCCAGGTATTGGGTTCGATGTCGTGCGGCACGGCGCTGGCGATGGGCAGCCGCTCGCCATCGTGGACCCTGTAAATGGCTACATTCCTGGTGACGGCGTCGGCGCGCGCCAGGTAATAGTTATTGGGATCGCGATAGCGCCAGATCACGCCGCCGGCCTGGTCCTGCATGCCGGAGACGGGTTTGATGCGGACGCTCACGTCGCAGTCGCGAAAGCTGACGCCATCGAAAATGGCCAGTGGGCAGCGATCGCTGTGATGGTCGGCGGAAACCTGGGCCAGCACGTACGGAGGGCTGGGCGCGGAATTATCCTGGCGGACTTCCCAGCGCGGTTCGGCGCCCGCGTGGGTCATGGCGACGGTCCAGCCGGTGGGGGCACGCCCTACCGCTGCCCGGTCGAAGGTAACTACTCTGCCCGAAGACGCGAGCAGACCGAAAGAAATCCAAAAACCCAGAGCCTTGGTCATCGAGCCTTACTGATTTCGAGCCGGCAAGCCTGCTATCAACCTGTTCACCTGATTCCATTATCTAACAGCCGGGGGAAGCGGATATGACTCATAAGGGGGCAATATCAATCCGTTAAGAGGGCGCCGATCTCACTTGGCCGTCTGTTCGCCGACCCTCTTGCGGACTGCCGCTTCGGCGCGATCCAGAAAGCGGCGGTAACCGTCCGGGTCGAGAAAAGGATTGCGGCTCGTATCGTTCGTCCTGGCCTGCATCTTGAGCGGTAAGTCAAAGTCCCAACCGTGCTCGCCCAGGAAGATATCGCACGGCAGAGCACGCAGTTTCGAGAAAGTCGCCTCGAAGTCCTTCTGGATTTCGGGATACTTCGGGTTGTTCACCAACTGGTAGTCGGGCGCTGAGAGGCTGCACGGCATCACGACCCGGAATAGCTTCTCGCCGTCCTTGACTGTGGTGGTCCAGGAAGTGCAGCCCTTTGTATGGCCTGGGGTGAAGTGCGGGGTCAACAGAGTGCCGCCCAAGCCGACCGGCTCCCCGTCTCGAAGCAATGCGTCCGGCTCGACGGGCTCAAATGAGTAAGCGTCCCCGAACGCGAAGTCCCCTTTGCCGCCGCGCGAAAGCAACGGCACATCGCCAGGGCTGGCTAGAAAACGCGCCTTTGTGCGACGCTTGACTTCCGCTACGCCGCCGGCATGGTCGGCATGAGCGTGGCCGATCAGGATCAAGTGGATATCCTCCATGCGAAAGCCAAGCTTCCGCAGATTGGATTCAATGATCGGCACGGTCTCCCGAAAACCGGTATCGAGAAGGATATGGCCTTCGCCGGTTGTCATCAAAAAGGCCGAGACGCCGGAAGCACCGACGTAGTAGAGATCACCCACGATCCGGAAAGGCTCAATCGGCTGGTTCCACTCGGGAACCGCCGGAAGGTATTGGGCGGAGAGAGGGATCGCGCCGGCAAACCAGGCAACGATCGCAAAAACACGAATCATTTCGATGCCATGTTAGCACGCGTGCCGAAAATGCGGCTGGAACTCGGCAGCAGCACGCGCGGTGCGCGGCTGCTGTCGGTGCGTGAGCGCGGCGAGCGGAAACGGACGACAACGACGGCTCGCCCAGCGCCGGCCGGTCGGCCCTTTGTTACTGTGGTGTTAGTGCCACCGCCGCGCGCCGCAGCTCGCCTGAATACGAACGGATAGGCCGCCGGCGATGGCAGCCGCAGGCGGGCGGAATAGGCGCCACCACACGGAATGAAGCAAAAGGTTCTATTCGTTAGCCACGATCTGGTGATGGGAGGAGGCGGCGCGCTGGTAGCCGGCTGGATGCTGGAAGCGCTGGTGTCCGCGTACGAGGTCACGACTCTCACCTGGGAACCACCGGAGTATGCGGCACTCGATCGGAAGTTCGGGACTTCTCTAGCCGGAAGGGCGCTCGAAACGCTCATCCCATCCGCAGTGGAGAGATGGCTGGTGGAGCGCATTCCCGACGATTGCTGTCACCAACAGACCAACTATCTGCTCCGTACGGCGAAGCGGCGCGGTCACGCATTCGCGGCCGTGATCGTATCCGGTTTCGAAAGCGACCTGGGCCGGCCGGGCATTCAGTACGTTCACTACCCTTATCTCGCCCGTAGGGGCCGGCAATGGACGGTCCCCGGCGACGCACCGCTCGCAACGCGCGTTCGCGCCCTGCTGCGCGGGAGCCTGCCGCCGTGGATGCTGATCTCCGGCTACTCATTCGAACGGATGCGGAACAACCTCACACTGGCCAACTCGCGCTGGGCCGTTGGCGAATTGAATAACGCTGGCATGGCAGGCGAGGTGCTCTATCCGCCCGCTCCCGGAGATTTCCCCGACGTCCCCTGGGAGCAGAGGCAGGATGCCTTTGTGTGCACCGGGCGGCTGGTTCCCTACAAGCGACAGGACTGGGTCGTCGATACGCTGGCGCTGGTGCGGCGGGCATGGCCGAGCCTGGAACTGCACATCTGCGGCTCGGTTCCGGACGCCGGATATCTGCAGCGGCTCGAACGGACGGCGCGGGCACGCGGCCCCTGGGTACGGATCCACTACGACCTGTCCCGAGGGGATCTGGCCGCGCTGCTCTCGAAATGCCGCTACGGGATTCACGCTTGTATTGACGAACACTTCGGGATCGCCCCGGCGGAGATGGCTTGCGCCGGGTGCATCCCGTTCGTTCATGCGAGTGGCGGGCAGGTGGAGATCGTCGATGAGGACCCGCGCCTGTGTTTCACGACGGCCGAGGATGCCGCCGCCAAGATACTGGCGGTGCTGCGGGATCGCAAGCTGCAGGACGAGTTGCGCACGGCGGTTCATCGGCGCAGCGAGCGCTTCACGCCGGAAGCGTTCGTCGCCGGCTTTCTGGATCGCGTCGCGAGGTTTGTGGCGTCGCAGAACTAGCGCGTTCCATCCGCGATCCGCTCCACCGGCGCACGCCACGGGAAGTATGCACGCAGAAAGGCGCGCAGAGACAACAAGAGCGGATGATGCGCCGGCACATCACCCATATCGTCGTTGATGCAGAGGAATTGAGGCCGCTTCCGCAGGACATACAGATACATCCGCATGCTCCACAGCGGCTTGTTCTCGATCATGACAAAGCAGTACTGGCGGGAGCCGGCCGGCAATTTCCGCAGCTCGTGCCGCCCCCGCTCCGCGGCGGACTCGGTGAGAGTGTACGCGTACAGAACCGCGAGCGACAGATCGTCCGCGGAACGAAAACGGTGGGACCGCGTCCGGCGGAACTCGTCTTCGAGCAAAGTCTCCAGCCGGAACAGAGCATCGCGGTCGTACGCCTGGGGAACATGCGCGGGAAGCAGGCGCGGCGCTACGGGCTCGCCCCAAAGCCGGTTGAGCACGCTCTGCGTATAGGCGCACGCCCGGTCACGAGCCGAGCCGCGCTCCGGGCCGCCGGGCAACGGCGTGTTCTGGACGAACAGCATCTGGCTTCCGTCCTCCGGGAAGAAATCGCTAGCTTGCACGCTCTCGCCCAGGAAGACATCGTCGTTGAAATAGAGGAACCGCCGGCTGAGACCCGGAATTCGGTGCAGGCACATCTCGATGGCATTGGAGTTGAAAGTGGGCAGGCTCTCCGGCTGCGGAAAAACCTCGGCGTGAGTGACCAGGTGGATGCGCGGGTGCGAACGGTCCAGCCAGGCTGGAACCTGCCCGTTGGTCAGGATATGAACGCGGCGCACCCAAGGTGCGAAGCGGAGCAGGGAGCGCAGGGAGAAGCGCAACTCACCGTTGTCGCGGTAACGGCCGGCGCCGCCCTCGCCGGAAGAGGCGGCGGCGTGACGGCGAAATGCGGCCTGGAAGGCCGGATCGCTGCCATCCACCCAGGTGTAGACTGCATCCACATCTTTCGTCATAGGCGCCGCCTGCGCATGGGTCAACTCCGTTTCCGGCACACCATGATTTCGATGGCCGGGCTTTCCTTCAGCGTGCACACCGGCAGCAGCTCGGCCGGAAACAACAAAGCGCCGAAGAGGAAGCCGATGGAATCCCAACGCCGGACCGGGGCCATGTAGGCATCCCAGATGCGTCGGTTGCGCTGGCGGTGGCGAGTGTCGGGGGGCGCGGCCATCAGGGCGGACATAGGCACCCGGAGGACGACCTCGAAACCGGTGGCATCCATGGCCGTTGCCACAGTGGCGAGCGAGCGGCCCCGCCAGTAATCCTCGAACTGCTTTTCCGGCCCATGGGAAATAGCGCCGGAGTACAGCAGATAGCCACCGGGGATGAGCGACGGGTGGAGGTTCTCGAGTGCCCGCGAATAGCTGCCATCGTCCACCAGGTGAACCAGCACATCCAACGCGGTTACCGCGTCGAAGGCTGCGGCGCGCAGCGGAGAATCCGCGGCGCCGACGTTGGCGCGGTAGAAAGTGGCACTCGGGTAGGCCCGCGCCAACTTTGCCACGACCCAATCGGAAATGTCCAGGCCGGCCATCGAAGCCACGCCGAGGGTCTGCCACTGTTGCAAATAAAAACCCGTGCCGCAGCCCACGTCCAGCACGGATAGAGTGCCTGGCGCGAAACCCAGCCGCCGGACCAGCCGGCGGAACAAGACGCGGCGAACGCGATAGCGCCAGGCGTTGCAGTGCCGGCCCATGTAAACCGAGGCTGCCCCTTCCGGCCCCCAGTGCAAGCGGAAGCGTTCGTTCCAATACGCTCTTCGCGTTTCGTCGAGTTCGGTCATGTACGCAGCGTCAGCTCCACATCCAGATGCGTTCGGCATGGGCGTGATAGCCGAGCAGTTTGCGCCAAGCGCACAGTCGAAGTCCGCCGGGAGCCAGCCGGCGGCGCAAGCGCTCCCGCGCGTCGATTGCGCAAGCGGTCCCGGCGGAGAATTCGCGAATCCGGCGTGCCATCTCCTTCTCGCAGCCGAAGACCGGTCCAATCTGCGAGCGGTACATCCGCACGGCCTCGATCTTGGCGCGCACGTCGATGGCAACGGCGCGTGAATTCCACGCACGCGGTCCAAACCGCGCCTGCGCTTCCCGAACCCCATCCGGCGTCAGTTCCACATACGGGTAGTCTTCATAAAACTGGACCGTCCAGCCCGCTTCCGCCATGTGTTGCGCCAAACGGCGAGTCAATTCATGGTCCACGTGCCCACCCACTCCCAAAGGAGCGTACAACAGAACGGCCCGCCCCTGTTCCGCCGCAATCTGTTTGAGCTGCGTCTCCCAGAAGGGTAACACTGCCGCGGCATCTTGTAGCTGCGGCTCGCCGAACAGGTTCTCCCGGCTTGGATAGTGCGGAGCTTCGGCGCCATTGCGGTAGATCGCGTCCGGCGTGTTGCCGTCCCAACAGCTCACGCCCCATGCCGATATTGCCGCGGCGTTCTCCGCCCGTCTGAGCGCCGTGGCATCGCCGGAGCCGCTCCAGCGGTTCTCATACTGCCGCGCCAGCGGGGAAATCGCGTCCGATCCGGGTGAGCCGCCGCACAAAGTGAACACGCCGACCCGCTCGCCCGCCTGCCGCTGCGCATGGATCAGACCGCCGCAGGAGAGAATCGCGTCGTCAAAATGGGGAGAGAGATACAGATGGAAGCGGCCCCGCACGGCTGCCGCGCCGTTTGTCAGCGAACGATAAACTGCCAGTTGCCTGGCGGCGAGCAGTGGCCAGTCGTAGGCGCTTTCCACGGTTTGGCGCGCGCGCGCCGCAAGCGTGGCTCGCGCCGCGGGGTCGCGCAGAAGAGAAACCACGCCAGCGGCAAATGCCTCGGGTTCGTCAGCGATCAGAATATCGCGGCCAGGGCTGACGCCGAGACCTTCGCAGCCGATCGTGGTGGACACCACCGCGCGTCCCAGCGCCATCGCCTCCAGGATTTTGAGGCGCGTTCCGCCGCCGGCCCGCAGCGGTACGACGGCCAGCCGGGCACGCTGGTAACAGGGGACGATGTCGGCGACATCGGGCAGAAGCGAAACCACGTCGGATGCGGCCAGCGCGCGCACGTCCGGCGGCGGACTTTGTCCGGCAATCAGGAGCCGTGCGCCGGGGACATCGCGTCGCACCAGGGGCAGAATCTCCCGGCAGAAATGGCGGACGGCGTCCGCATTCGGGGGATACCCGAGCACGCCGGCGAATAGCAGATCATTGCCGGAAGCTGGCTCGGGGAGCACGGGGAAGCTGGTGCAGTCGACGCCGTTCTCGACCACCGAGACGGCCAACGACGGATTCTCCCGGCGCAGCCAATCCGCATCCGTTGCGGACACCGCGATCGAATGGCTGAACCGTGTGGCATAACGCACCTCGGAACGGCCGAGCAGCCACGCCTTGGCTCGAAAACCGGCGCGGCGCCAAACGCCGATATCCAGCCGGGCCATGCGGGCGTACTGCACGGAACCTATGTTGTGGAGAGAGAGAACGGTGCGGCAGCCCTGCGGCGCGGCGCAAACGTATCCGGCCAGCAGGGAGTGCTCAATCTGGAAAACATCAATGGCCTTCCGCAGTATGATCGAGCGTAACTCCGCAGCGAACTCGGAATAGTAGAACGGGCACATCGCCAGCGGCACGCCGCTCCACACGGCCTTGGCGAAGGCGCCGGCGCGGCGCCAACGCGAACGGCTGTGGGGCCGGAACACACGCACTTCGCCGCAAATCTCGTGCAACGGAGCGAGGTCCGGTATCTCGACTTCATCTTGAGCGAAGCAGCAGAGCGTGATTTCGGTTGCGCCGGCGAGCGGCCGGAGCAGGTTGAAATTGCGTATGCGAGCGCCTGAGTTGAGCGGCCAGGGCACGCCGTAGGTGAGCACTAGCACTCTCACTCTCGACGCTTCCGATGGTTTGGCCTCGCCCGCCAGGGCAATCAGTTTCCCGGCGCCGCTATGGCACAAATCCCGCAGCCAGGCGCCCACGCCCAGGCAGACGCCCGCCGCGCTCCCGAGACAACTAAGCCAGCAGAGACCGGCGCTGCGGATGGCAAAGGCGAACCCGTATTCGTGGGCGCTGAGCCGAAGCAACTCCCGGTTCAACCACAAGAAGAGCAATGCGAGCCCGGCCGCGAAGCGGAGGCGAGGATCGATGGCCACCGAGAGCGGCAACGCACACGCCGTCAGCACACCGAGCACGTTGGAAACCCGCGTATTCAAGTCGTTGCGGAAGATCCGGTACTGGAGCATGAGCCGGGTCCAGGGCAGCGCCCTCCCGAGCATCTCCGACCGCATCAGGCTTCGCAGTGTGTAAGCCTTGGCGTGGGTCGCCTGCAGGTGTTTGGCGAGGAAGATCCGATGGCCGGCGCGATGCAGGCGGTAGCCCAGGTCGATGTCTTCGAGGAAACGGCATTCCGGGTCGAATCCTCCGATTTTCTGAAACACCTCTCTGCGAATTAGTCCAAAACCCCCGCAGAAGGTGGCTGCTTCCGCCGCGCCGGTCTGGTGTGTCCAGTGGTGGACCAGATTCTTGTGGCGGGAACAGACGTCGCGCGAAACGGTCTCCTTGGTGTAGGAACAGAACAAGGCGCTGTATTCGGGGAGCTCGCGCATGGCGGCGGCCGCTCCGGCCAGAAAGTCAGGCGGCAGCACGACATCAGCGTCCAGAAAGAACAGCAGGGCGGCGCTCGAGGTGGCGACGCCGGCGTTCCGCGCAGTAGCCGGTCCGCAATTGTGTTTGAGGCGAACCAGGCGGACCGGGAAGCGTTCCGCAGTGGCCGCACTCTGGTCCGACGATCCATCGTCGACAACGATGACCTCGAAGCTGCGGAAGGTAGACGCTACTAGCGCCGCGAGGCAGTCGCCGAGCGTGCTGGCGCCGTTATAAACGGGGACGATCACCGCGAGTTCGGGCATGGCCGTTTCCATTGGTCAGGCGTCCTTGTGCAGAATCTCCAGGTTCGGCATGCCCCAACACTGCGAGCCCATATCGTGCGCCATCAGGCCCAGCCCTTCCGTTTCGATTTCTCCGCGCACATCCGGACCGCGGCGGGAGAAGATCGTCCGCGTGCTGCCGAAAGCTTCCCGCCGGGAGAGCGGGTGCGGCCGTCCGTAAGGGAACGGGGGAAACACCAGCCCGTCACGATGGAGGTCTGCACGCACCAGCAGCATGGTCCCGCCCACCGAATCGAGCGGCACCAGATCGCCCTGCCCGCGGAGGTCGTGCAGATGAAAGCGGCCGCGGTCGCGCCAGGCATTGCGGTCGAAACTCTTACCGCCGTGTTTCTTGACGCAGTGCGGCTGCACGATGTCACGGCCGGTGGCGAGCAACAGCTCGACGATATTGGGCGGGTATTCGACCACATCCACGTCGAGCCAGAGAGCCCATTCGCAGTCGCCTAGAGCGCGAAACAGGAGGTGGTTGCGGCTTTTGGCCAGCACCGCGCGCCGCTTCATTTGCACTTCGCCCGCCCAGCGGGGCGTGCCGGGCGGCAGGTGGAAGCCGAAGTCCTGCTTCCAAACGCCGGCTTCGCGGAAGTCGCGCCGCAGGGCGGGGAGGCGCTCCAGCAGCAAACCGTAGGTGTTGTCGGAGCTGTCGCTTTCGAGAAGCCCCAGTGAGATCGACCGCCGCGGGTAAGCCAGCCGGTAGAGGGCCTCGAAGTAGCCATCGAGATGGGCGGCGGCATCCTTCGCCGGCGTCAGAATCGCGATTCTCGGTTCATCGGGCGCCAATGGCACCGGGCCCTCCCGCACGCACTTTCCCGATCAGACGCTGCAGGCGCAGACGGTTATCCAGGCGGAGTCCGAGGCTGTGGCGGAGAGTTTCCGTATGGTCCAGCGCCCACTGGTAGCTCCAGGAACGCCCCGAGTCGTAATAGTACAACACCGAATCGATAAATCGCTCCGTCCGCAAGACTTTGTCGCAGGCCATGGCGCGGGCCCAATCGACATCCTCCGAGTAATATGCGTCCGCGAAACGGTACTGGGCGGCGATGGACCGCCGAATGGGGTTGAGATGGTAGGGAGGCCGCAGATAGACCCCATCGCAGCTCCGGTAGTCCGAGTAGCGGATCGAGTGAATGAACTCCCGGGGGTGCCCACCGCGGAAGCGCACGATGCCGCGGATACCAATGCAATCGATGCCGGGACGGGAGCGAATCGCTTCGCAAATCCGCGGAAGGTAATCGTCGCTGACGCTGTCGTCGTCATCCACGAACGCCACAAACTCGCCTTGGGCCTGTTCGATCAGGCGATTTCTTTTCCAGCCCGTTGGCCGTTCCCCGTTGTCGCGGCAGTGAAGGATCTCGACCTCCGCCTCGAGGCCGGCCGCCGCTGCCTGGCAGGTGAGCTGGCCGTACACGCGATCGAACAGTGCGCGCCGGTTCTCGAGCGTCGCAATCAATATGCTGAGCAGCATGGCGCGAGCGGGGTGAAACTTGGCAGATTCCAGAGTACTATGCTTTGCGGGTCTCCGGCCGGAGCGTCACAAACCTGTCAACAGCCGCAGCACGCCCATGGCCTGCGGCTGCATCTCGGCGCAGATGCGCAGGTCCACCAGGGCGGCCAGCAGCGCCACGCCGGGAAGAATCCACCGCCGCGGGCCGCTGGCGGCCGCCACCAGCGGCAGGACGAAGAGCGGCACAATCGCGCGGGTGTATCCGTACGGGGTATCCCAAAAATTCTTGTCGGTAGCGGCGATCAGCAATCCGAGATAGAGGATGAAGGCGATACGCATCGCGGGCGGCCGCATCCAGCGCAGCAACAAAAGTCCCGCAGCCACGGTCAAGAGTGTAGCCAGCAGCGCGACGAGGTCGAGCGCCCGAACCAGGTTCTGAACGCCGGCCGCGAGATGCGGGTAGTGCGGGGGATCGATCGTCCGCAGCAGGATTCCCGCTTTGGGTTGCGGGATGAACCATCCGGGCACGAAGCCCCCGCCGATCACCGGCGCTCCGAGCATCCTGTGTAGGTATCCATACCAGGCCAGCGCGGGAAGCGCGGCGCTGGCCCAAAGGCACGTCTTGCGCAGATCGCGGCGGATGAGCGCCGCCAGCGCGCAGGCGACGGGCAGCAGCACGCCGGTTTCCCGTACCAGGCAAACGGCGGCCAGGATCCACCACAGGCCGCGATCCCGACCGCTCACCTGGCAATAGGCGAAACACACCGTCAGCGCCGCCACCGCTACATCCACCGTCATCGAATCCGCCGCAATCGGCGTGGCCGGCACCAGGAGGAACAGCAGGCCCCACGCGGGATGGCGTCCGTAGAGCATCAGGACCTTCGCCAGAAAGTACACGCCGAGGAATACGAAAGCGGCCACCACTAAAACGAAAGCCCCATCGATGAGCCCATCGCGGCCGCCGGCCAGCGTCCAGGCCAGTATCGGCACCAGAATCCGCCGCGAGCGGAGCGTCGGCTGGTCCAGGTATCTTGGCGTGTCCAGACGGAGAAACGGATCGTGGGCCAGGAGCCGATAGAATTGGCCATCATAGCCGGCCGGATGGGCGTTGCGGAATGTGTTGGATTCCAGGCGCGGCGGCATCGGCATGGAGTGCCCAATGCGAAACAGGCCGGTCCAGTGGCCCGCGTAATTTGCGCGCACCGTCAGCGATTGACAGCCCAATACGAGCGACATCGCAAGAGCCGCCCAGAACCATGGCGAAGTGCGCAGGCGCCGACCAAGTCGTTCTTTGTTATGTCGTTCCAGCACGCCCCATTATAAATACGGTGCACGCTGCGTTTTACGGATCGCAGCAGTCTCCGCGAGGAGGCGCGGAACCGCATGGAGTGGCTCGCCGGCGAACGGTGTGCAGCGAAGACCTCGTGATGCTGCCAGCCAACACCTACGGCGCAGCAGTGCCACCCGTGATACCACCCAATTGAGAGATTGATACCAACCTAAAAAGTGATTTAGAATGAACAGGTAACAGCATCGCGGGCCCGTAGCTCAGGTGGATAGAGCACCTGCCTTCTAAGCAGGTGGTCGCTGGTTCGAGTCCAGCCGGGCCTACCAGATCTCTTTCAAACAGCGACTTAGCTGTTTTCGCCTCGCCGGATGAGAGCCAATCTGGCCGCCTGCCTACTGACTTCATCCAAGAACGCAAATACCTGAAGAACGTCACCCCAAAGACCCTTGACTGGCATCAGTACTCGTTCAGAGCCTTCGTCGGCGCACTGGATGGCCTCGAGAGCGCAAAATCCTGCATTGCAGCCCTCAGACAGCGGGGAGTGAGTGCAACATCCGTCAACATCTATCTGCGCTGTATAAACGGCTTCTGGCGCTGGCAAAGCTAGAGCTGGAAAAGCCCCCATCGTTTTTGTCCGTGCCGGTTCCGCTCCCGATCTTCCGGCGCAATGCCGTCGCGCGATTGCGGAAGAACGCGATGTAAGTTGCGTTACGCCGCGTCGCATCCTGCGACGGGCTCCCTTGCAGGCCTGACAAAGCGTCGATGCTCACTTGCGCTGCGCCTCCAAACGTGCGGTGTGGCTAATGGCTGGTGGCCCCGCTGTCATTGCTAACCATCAGGCTCGAGACGTTCACAGGCTCGAAGTCGGATAAGGTGAGACTTGTCAGGCATGAAAGATCGTTATCGTTCCACCGGGCGTCTGGCGTGCCGATCAGCCCCCCGCTGTCTCCATTGTCGGCCAGGATGATTCCATAGTTTCGGAATCCAGTGATGATAATGGCGGCTTGTGGACTTGTCTCGGCGCAAGAGGGAGTCGCCACTGAAGCTTTCAGACGGTAGATCTCGCCGGCGGCTCCGGACATCGTGCAGCTTGTGGGAGGCGACGATTGCGAGATTTGCGATTCCACGGGAATGGAACTGCCTCCCGCAGCCGTGCAACTGCCGACGCCCGCTGTTTGAGTAGCGGGCCAGACCCAGTAATTCAGCATATGGTTGAGCGTGAATCGAATGGGATGCTGTACCGCACCGTTAGGCGCTGTGGGTGAACCGGTCCCGATTACCTCGTCGGCATTGGCGAGCAGCGGCGCAACGGGAAGTCCCGCGGCATCGGACGTCCCCTGCCCTTGCGGTGTCAGGGCATTCGAAGATACGTTGGGCCACTCCGCGTTTGAGGAATCGGTCCAGGGACCGCCTTCGTATATTCCCTGCCACATCTCGTAAAGGGCAGGGTTGTTCCCATCGCCCGCCTCGACGTAGACCAGAACGTGCATGTCTCCACCGGTGTTAACCGCGTTGGCGGTGCCTTCCACCGGAGCATACGATGGAATCGGACCAGACGTGAAATAGGACTGATACAGGGTGGTTGTCACCGTAACGTCCGGCTGGTTGTACGGAACTTCAATGGCCGGTATTCCATTCGGAAAGTTAGCATACTCATCACCGAAGAACGGTTTGATCGTCTCCGACAAATAGCCGCTGTACATAGGCGCGGCGGGGGAAGTATCCACGGGCAAGCCCGTTGTGGCCGCATCCACACGATGGTGGAAGATAGAAGTTGACGGGAAGATGCTGGCGAGGAACGCATTGCTGCCATTGATAGCGAAGCTGATGTCCATAGTCGCCTGTGCACCCGTCGAGTCCGAAACGACACATTCGGGTATGTAGGTGCCTTGACCGCCGATCAACGAGCTGCTGATAACCCCCGTCGTCTCATTGAGAGACATCCCTTCAGGCAATGGAGGATAGTCGGTGACATCCGTGCTTAGCGAATACGTGTAGGGCGGAGTGCCACCGCTGGCGACTATGGTGCAGCCCGCGTACGCCGCGCCTTGTGTTCCGCCTGGGCAAGACGTGGTTATTATCGCCAAGGGACCACCGGACGTTTTGCTCTTGACTGTGAAACTCTGCGAGACCGGCGCGGCTGCGGCATAAGTGCTGTTGCCTGCCTGCGTGGCCTGGATCGTGCACGTGCCGGCGGCACTGAATGTCGCCGTTGTGCCTTTGACCGTGCATATGCTGGTCGTGGTCGAGGCGAACGACACGGTCAGGCCGGAACTGGCCGTGGCGGAGAGTGCCAGCGGCGTCCCCACCGTCTGTGTCCCAGGATTGCTGAAGGTGATCGTCTGCGGGGTCGGGCTGGCCGCATTCACCGTCAACGTGGCCGCGCTGCTGGTCACGCTGCCGGCCGTGTTGCTCACCGTCACCGTGAACGTCGAGCCGCTGTCCGTGGTTGCCGCCGCCGGCGTTGTGTAGCTGCTCGAAGTCGCACCGCTGATCGCCGTGCTGTTCTTCTTCCACTGATAACTCAGCGGCGCGGTACCGCTCGCCACCACGCTGAACGTGGCTGTCTGCCCCGCCGTCACCGTCACGCTCTGCGGCTGCGTCGTGATCGTGGGCGCTACCGCCGCGGCATTCACCGTCAACGTGGCCGCGCTGCTGGTCACGCTGCCGGCTTTGTTGCTCACCGTCACCGTGAACGTCGAGCCGCTGTCCGTGGTTGCCGTCGCCGGCGTCGTGTAGCTGGCGGCCGTCGCACCGCTGATCGCCGTGCTGTTCTTCTTCCACTGATAACTCAACGGCGCGGTACCGCTCGCCACCACGCTGAACGTGGCCGTCTGCCCCGCCGTCACCGTCACGCTCTGCGGCTGCGTCGTGATCGTGGGCGCTACCGCGGCGGCATTCACCGTCAACGTGGCCGCGCTGCTGGTCACGCTGCCGGCCGTGTTGCTCACCGTCACCGTGAACGT
>Ga0074045_10000226_pt1 | contig 54033 bp, 45 predicted proteins | sample BogForMeECP23OM2_FD_94442 | JGI IMG/M metagenome (GOLD analysis project Ga0074045, IMG submission 94442) | Bog forest soil microbial communities from Calvert Island, British Columbia, Canada - Bog Forest MetaG ECP23OM2 | ecosystem: Environmental > Terrestrial > Soil > Wetlands ... | reverse complement strand
TGACCAGTTCACGCGATTCGCGCTGAAAATACGCCATCCGCACGTATGACAGCCGTTCCAGGCCGGCCCCGAAAGCGTTCTTCGGGCGCCGCGCCCGCTTGGCCACGCCGCGCAATTTCCCCTGATCCCGCGTAAGAAAGCTGACTACTAGGTCCGCCTCCTGGAGCGGGTAGGTGCGCAGAACAAGAGCTTCGCTGACGCGCGCTGGCACACGTGGAAGTTTCAGAGTAACACAGTTGATTTGCCCGCTTCCTGTGGGCCTTCCGTGGAGCGGAAAGCCGCAGCGTGTGTGCAATCGCGTACTATGGAGGGCATGATGTTGCATCGCCCGATCGCCGCCCTGTGCGCGGCTCTGCTCGCGTCCGCCTGTTTTGCCCAGGCGCCAGTTACGAAAGGACAACCTCCAGTGAAGAAGCAATCATTCGGAAAGATGCCGGACGGCACCCCGGTAGACTTGTACGTGCTGACCAATGCCAACGGCATGGAAGCCAGCATGATCACTTACGGCGGCGCGCTACGTTCGCTGACGGCGCCCGACCGCCACGGCGCGTACTCCGACGTGGTGCTGGGCATGGACACGGTGGACGGTTACCGCGCCCAGACCGCCTGGTTCGGCGCACTGATCGGCCGCTACGGCAACCGCATCGGCGGCGCGAAGTTCCCGCTTGAAGGCAAGACCTACAAGTTGCCCGCCAACGACGGTCCCAACACGCTGCACGGTGGCTCGCACGGCTTCGGCAGGCAGGTGTGGCAGGCGCGCGAAGTGGCCTCCGCGGAAGGGCCAGCCATCGAGTTCCGCTACGTCAGCAAGGACGGCGAGGAAGGATTCCCCGGCACCTTGACCACCAAAGTGGTTTACACGCTGACGAACAAGAACGAGCTGAAGATCGATTACACAGCCACCACCGACAAGCCTACCGTCGTCAACCTCACCAACCACGCCTACTTCAACCTGAAGGGCGCCGGCGAGGGCGACATCCTCGACCACCAGGTCATGCTCGACGCCGGCCGCTTCACGCCGGTCGATGCCACGCTGATTCCCACCGGCGAGCTGCGGGCCGTCAAAGGTACGCCGTTCGATTTCACCACGTCCAGCGCCATCGGCGCCCGCATCGGAAGCGACGACCAGCAGATCAAGTTCGGCATGGGCTACGACCACAACTGGGTACTCGATAAGAATAGCGCCGCGCTGACCAAGGCTGCCGAAGTGTACGAAGCGAAGACCGGCCGCGTGATGCAGGTTTGGACCACGGAGCCCGCCCTCCAGTTCTACACCGGCAATTTCCTGGACGGCAAGATGGCCGGCAAGGGCGGCAAGGTGTACGCGCACCGCGGCGGATTCTGCATGGAAACGCAGCACTATCCGGATTCGCCCAACAAGCCGGCTTTCCCCTCCACCGAACTGAAGCCTGGGGCCACGTATCACACGACGACGGTTTATAGCTTCTCGGCAAGATAGGCGGGGAATTTTCCACGAGGGCCGGGGCAGTGGGTCAGTTTCCGAGTTGGCGACCACAACGAAGCCGCTGGCGCGGCGGACGCTACGCGTAGTGTAAAGGGGATGCGACCGATTTCGGCGAGGAGTAGTGTCGGGTCACAAGGAGGTCCCTGTGACCCGATTACGCAAAGTCATGCTGGAGGAACTCCAGCGAAGCGTTGGATCGAAGCCCGCGCGTCTTCCATGTCTCGGTACTGCCGCAGGTAGACCTCTTCGGACTTGAGAGTCTTCATGAACGATTCTGCCTTGGCGTTGTCGTAGGGGTTGCCGGCGCGACTCATGCTGACGACGAAACCACACGCCTGGAAGCGTTCCACGTAGGCCTGGCAGCAGTATTGCACGTCGCGGTCGGAGTGGTGCTCGATGCCCGGCGCGATGGCGCGATCGGCTAGCGCCCGGTCGAGCGCGCCCAGCGCCAACTCCGCGCGCAGATCCTCGCCCAGTTCCCAACCCACCACGCGCCGCGAATACGCGTCCACCACGACCGCCAGATACAGAAACGTTTCGCGCAGCCGCACGTAAGTGATGTCCGCCACCCACAGTTGGTTGACGCCAGTGAGTGTCAGTCGCGCGGCTAAGTTGGAATACACCGCGTAACCATGGCGCGAATCGGTGGTGAATACGAACCGCCGCTTGCGCACTGCCAGTAAGTTGTCGGCGCGCATCAGCCGCACCACCCGTTTGTGATTCGCCACGACCCCCTGGTGATGCAGTTCCGCCGTCACACGGCGGTAACCCCAAAAGCGGTTCTCCAGGGCGATCCGCTGAATCAGGTCGCCCAACTCCACGTCGGCATGGCGCGGCTCGTGCTCGTCGTAGTGACGGTAGAAGCCGGCCCGGCTGACGCGCGCGATGTCGCAGGCGCGGTTCGCCTGGAAGCCCTCAAGCTGCATCATGCTTCGGATCTCTCGGTGGATGCCGTCGCGCCAGACCTGATGTTCTTCCGGCGCGACTCCTTTACACGCTTGAAGGCTCTTCGCAAAAAATCGATATCCAGGGCTTGCTGCCCGATCTTGCGCTCCAGCTCCGCTACCCGTCGCGCGGCCGCCTCTTCCGAGCTGCCGGCGGGCCGCGGCGGATTCGGGACGCCCGGCGGCCGGCCAGGCGGTCGTTCGAGTCCCGCTGCACCTTCCTTGCGATACGCATCGCGCCACCGGTACAGCACGCTGACAGTCCACACTCCATGTCCCGGCTTGGTGAAATTGTCCCCGGTTTTCCGGTTTTCATCGTTTCGCAGCCACGGGTGAGCGGAGTGGACAACGCACAGCCGATGTCGCCGATGACGGCGCTGGCCCTGCTCTCGACGGTGCACAGCGCAGACATCGTTCTCCCCACCACGGATGGGCGCGAGATACGCCTCCGCCGGATCACGGAACCTTCGCCGGAACAGAAATCGCTGCTTCACCAACTGCGCATCAGCCTGCCCGAGCGTCTCAATCACCATCCAAAATGTAGTGCAGACTCGGCAACCGCCTGAACTGATTCTCAAGGCGTTAGCCGAAATTCCGACCGTCCCGTGACGAGCTTGGGATAGCGAGGACACGCACAGCGCTGGCTCTCACCTCGCTCGCGTCCGCCGTCTTCGCCAGATCCAGTAGGCCGCCATTGCGATGACGCCAGCCAGTGTCAGATAGACCAAGTAATGGTGGACGTTGTGTTCCACCGCCTGCCAGCGGTCGCCCAGAAAGTAGCCCAGCGAGAGGAACGCCGACACCCAGAGGCAGCAGCCGCTGTAGGCAAACAGCGCGAATTGCGGCGCTTCGAGGTCGCTCATGCCGGCCGCGTATGCGGTCAGGTGGCGCACGCCGGGAATGAAATAGCCGAATGTGAGACTCCAGTGGCCTGCCTTGCGGAACCAGGTGTGCGCCTTGTCCACATGTTCTTCCCGGATGCGCACATAGCGGCCGTAGCGATGAATCAGCTTGAGCCCGAAGGTGCGGCCGAGCAGGTAGCTGATGGTGATACCGCAACCGCTGCCGGCGAGTGCGGCGGCGAACGCCAGCGGCAAGCGAAACGTGCCGCGGAAAACCAGATAGCCGGTGAAGGTGAGCAGCGTCTCATCGGGCACCGGCAGACCGACGATGCCCAGCATCAGCAGGCCGACGATGGCCGCGTAGCCGTATTGGGCGATCCATGCGAGGATGTGTTGTTCCATTGGGGGAGCGGCCTCGGGCGCGTCGCCGGGTCAAAGCACCAGCGCGGAGATCTCCACCGGCGTACGTTCACCCGCCACCACCACGATGCCGCTTTCGGTGACGTGATGGAACTGGCGGTCGTGTTCCAGATCGTAGCCGATTTGGGTGTCCTCCGGCACGCTTACATTCTTGTCCAAAATGGCGCGCCGCAGTTTGGCCCGCCGGCCGATATCGCAGTTGTCCAGGATCACGCATTCGTCGACAACCGCGCTCGAATGCACCCGCACGCCGCGCGACAGGATGGAGTTGCGGACCATCCCGCCCGATAGAATACAACCGCCGGAGACGATGCTGTCGATGGCCTGCCCGCGGCGGTTCTCTTCGTCGAAAGTGAACTTGGCGGGCGGGTCCGCGTAGCTGGCGCTGCGCAGCGGCCACTCCGGATTGTACAGGTTGAGCGCGGGGATCACTGTGCGCAGGTCCATGTTGGCTTCGTAATAGGCCTCGATGGTTCCCACGTCGCGCCAGTACGGCTGGGAATCGGCCGGTTCGCCGGGAATGCGGTTGTCCTGGAAACCATAAGCGTAGATCTTTGCCTTGCCGGCGAGCTTGGGCAGGATGTCGCGGCCGAAGTCGTGGCTGCTGGCCTCTTCCGCCGCATCGTCGGCCAGTAGGTTCAGCAGGCTGCGCGTGGAGAAAATGTAGTTGCCCATGGACGCATACACGCGCGTGTCGTCGCCCGGTATGGTCGGCGCGGTGGGATTCTTTTCGTGAAACGCGAGAATGCGGCCATCCTCGCTGGCTTCGATCACGCCGAACTCGGCGGCGTGCCGTTTGTCGACCGGAATCGCCGCCACCGTGACCTCCGCGCCCTTCTCCAGGTGGTAGTCGAGCATATTGTTCAGGTTCATACGGTAGATGTGGTCGCCGCCGAAGATGGCCACCGCATCCGGGTCGGCTTGCTCCACCAGGTTGATGTTCTGATAGATGGCGTCGGCCGTCCCCTGGTACCAGGTCTCGCCGGGAGACCGCATCTGTGCCGGCACCGGGATAACGAACTGGGACTTCAACAGGGTGCCGAACTGCCAGCCTTCGCTCAGGTGCTGCAGCAGAGACTGGCTGCGGAATTGCGTCAACACGTAGATCGAGTAGATCCCGGAATTGATGAAGTTGCTGAGCACAAAGTCGATAATGCGGTACTTGCCTCCGAACGGAACGGCCGGTTTGGCCCGCTCCTTGGTCAACGGGTAGAGCCGTGTCCCTTTCCCGCCAGCCAGCACGATGCCCAACACGCGTACGCGCATAGTCTTTGCCAAAGCCCTATTTTTCCAGGCCAGTGCCGGAAATTGCAAGGACAATTTGCGGGGGCGCCCCGCCGTCTAAAGTAATTCGCCGCTCCACCGATAGATTCATAGACGTGACGAATTGATCCAATGATTCCTATTATCGGAATTGTCGTGGTGTTTGGCGCCATCGCGGCTGGCTACACGATGGAGCATGGCAAGCTACTGGTCTTGATGCAGCCGGCCGAACTGCTCATAATTCTGGGGGCGGCGATCGGCACCCTGGTGGTGGCTAATCCCCTCCCCACTCTGATTCGCATCGGCAAGGGGCTGGCGGGGGTATTTACGGGCGGACCTTACACCAAGGCCCTGTACCTTAGCAACCTCAAGATGCTCTTCGAGTTGTATAACCACGCCCGCAAGGCGGGCACCGCCAAGATCGAAGAAGAGGTGGATAACCCCGAGAAGAGCCCTGTCTTCAGCAAATACCCGGATTTCCTGAAGTCGCATCACGCGGTAGCCTTTCTTTGCGACACGCTCCGCATGGCTTGTTCGGGCGGCGTGGACCCCATGGACATAGACAACATGATGGAAGCGGATCTGGAGGTCCATCACCGGGAATCGGAAGAGCCGGTCTCGGCGCTTAGCACGGTGGCCGACGCTCTGCCCGGACTGGGAATCGTGGCAGCGGTTCTGGGAGTTGTCATTACCATGGGCTCGCTAGGCGGCGCCAAGGAGGAGATCGGCCGTAAGGTAGCCTCGGCCCTGGTGGGTACATTCCTCGGAATCCTGTTGTGTTACGGCGTATTTGGCCCGCTGGCTTCGGCCATGAGCAAACAGATCGCGGCGGAGACCAACTACTACGGCTTCCTGCGCATTGCCGCGCTGGCCTTCGTCAAGGGGATGAGCCCGATCCTGGCGGTGGAACTGGCGCGCCGCTCAATCCCTTCCGAGGTGCGGCCATCGTTCAAGGAAATGGAGACCACGTGCCGCAACGCCGGCAAGGCGCCCGCCAACGCGCCACCCGGCAAGGCGCCAGGCAACGCGCCGCCCGCCAAGCCGGCAGGCAACGCGCCTCCCGCCGAGGCGGCTGCGGGCAAGGTGACATAAGCGATGGCCGACAAAAGAGAAGAACCGGGCCAGGTTCGGCCGATCATCGTCATCAAACGCAAAGTCGCCGGGCATGGCGGTCATCGCGGCGGAGCCTGGAAAGTCGCATACGCGGACTTCGTTACGGCCTTGATGGCGTTGTTCATCGTGCTGTGGCTGATGAGCCAGGATAAGGAGGTGCAGAAGGCCATTGCTTCCTATTTCAACAACCCGGCTGGTCCCGGCCAGCATACCAATTTCAGCATTCCAAGCGGACCTGGCAAGCACACCGGAACCGAATCTGCCGGGTTTGGGAATTCCATCGACATCCCCAAAGACGACATGAAAAGGCTGCGCGAGAAGCTCCAGGAGGCGCTGAAGGCGGTACCCAACTTCCACAACCTGAAGAACCAAGTGGAGATCACCATCACTTCCGACGGGCTTCGCATCGAACTGTTGGAGAATGAAGCCGGCGTCTTCTTTGAATCGGGCAATGCGGTTCCCACCAGGAGCGGCACGGAGTTGCTCAGTCTACTGGCGGGCGAACTTGGCAAGTTGCCCAACAGCCTGCTGATCGAAGGCCATACGGATGCTAAACCGTATAGCCGCGATAACGGGTACAGCAACTGGGAGCTTTCCGCCGACCGGGCCAACGCCGCCCGCCGGATCATGGCGGCCAACGGCTTGCGCGTGGACCAGGTGGGCCAAGTGCGGGGCTTCGCCGACCGCCAGTTGCGCCATCCGAACGACCCGACGAATGCGTCCAATCGCAGGATTTCCGTGATTGTGCAGTATATGCCAACACCCGGCAAAGGCGCCGGGGACAGACCCGATCCAAGTTCAGAAGGCGGAGGCAGCAAAGAGACCGTGCCTGCTGGCGTTGCCCAGCTCCCGGGCGCGGCTAAACCGGGAAAATAGGCGTCGTGCGGCGTTCCCAGTCGGCTGATCGAGCAAGCGCGTGCTCATCCGCATGGCCGTGGGGCGGCCAGCGGCGCCGCTCAAGAAACCGCGCTGGCTTCGGGTGCGACCCCCATCTCTTTCAATACCCGCCGCATCGCTTCGATCAGCGCATCGACGTCGGGCGGCGACAACCGCCCGATGGTCCCGATGCGGAAACATAGCTCCGCCGTCAACTTGCCGGGATAGATGATGAACCCCAACTCACTCAGCCGCCCATAGAGTTCTTCGAATCGAAAGTTCGGATGCTCCGGATAGCGGAACGCGGTGATGATGTAGCTCTGATCCTCCGGCGCCAGATACGCCTCGAAGCCCATCGCCGCCATGCCGCGCATCAGCGCCGCGTGATTCGCGCGGTAGCGCGCAGCCCGGCCGGTCACGCCGCCCTCCGCCTCCAGCTCGATCAACGCCTGCCGAAACGCGAGCAGCGCGTGCGTCGGCGGAGTGAAGCGGAACTGGCCATCCGATTCGAATCCCGCCCACTGTGCATGCAGATCCAGGCTCAGCGTGCGCGCGCGGCCTTTCGTTTCGAGCAACCTGCCGCGGCGCGCCAGCACGTACGCGAAGCCGGGAACGCCCTCGATGCATTTGTTTGCCGACGAGATCAGAAAATCGATGTGCGCCGCGGCTAGATCCACGGGAATTGCCCCGAAGCTGCTCATGGCATCGACGATGTACGCGGCCCCGGCGTGTTCCACCTCGGCGCCGATCGCTTGGATCGGGTTGAGGATGCCAGTGGTGGTTTCGCAATGGACCACCGCCACGTGCGTGATGCCACGCGACGCCCCCAGGCGCTCCGTCACAACTTCCGGCGGAACCCTTCGGTTCTCGGGCCCGTCCAGCGTTTCGGTTTCAATCCCGTGGACGCGCGCCATCTGCGCGATGCGCCGCCCATACGCTCCGTTCACCAACACCAGCAACTTGCCGTCGCGCGGAATCGACGACGAAATCACCGATTCGATGGCGAAAGTGCCGCTTCCCTGCATCGGGACGCATTCGTAACCGTTCGCGGCGGCGGAAAGCGGCGCGCCGCCGATCGCGATCAAGCGTTCCCGGATTTCGCGCACCGTTTGCAGAAACTCGCGATCGCGCGAGCCCGCATCGCGCAACATCGCCGCCTTCACCGTCGCGCTGGTGGTGAGTGGCCCGGGAGTGAATAGCAATTTGTCAGTCGTCATGGTAAGGGTTTCCGTCTCATTCGCCGTCGGCCGGAGTCGACTCCGGAAACGAGCCAGCGCATCGTCAACGCTTGGCGCGGCGCTTGTCACGCGTTCTCCTGTGTATGTGCCATCGCTCATACTGCCCGCCTCTGGTGGTTGAAATAGGCCACGGCGGCAACGCTCGAGAGCAAAGCCACGGCGGCCAATGCGGCAAAGCCGCCCTTCCAGCCCCAAGTCACGGACACGCTGGCGAAACTGTTCCCAGCCAGAACTCCGCCCAGATATCCGGCGCCGTCAATCAGCCCGGACGCCGTTGCGCTGCCCTGCTTTCCGCCGAAGTCGAGCGAAATCGCGCCCGCCAGGTAGGAGTACGGCCCGGTCATCACAAACGCCACCAGCGTGACCAGAACGACCGGCACCAACTTCGATCCGCCGAAACCGCCGAACGCCAGAGCCAACAGCACCAACGACGCCAGCAGCATGCCGCCAGAAATGACGGCCGCTCGTCCGCCCTTGCCCAGGCGGTCGCTCAAAAAGCCCGCCACCAGCACCGAGATTCCGCCAAAGAGCGGAAACAAGGCGCTCTTTTGTGCGGCATCCGACACCGTGAGTCCGACCGATTGCGTGAAGTAAGTCGGCGTCCACAGGTTGAAGGTTTCGCGCAATATGGTGATGCCGCAGGAGAGCAAACACACCAGCCAGAACACACGGCTGCGGGCGAACGTCGACAAAAGCGAGCGCAAATTCTCAGGCACATCCCGATCGCCATCCGACCGAAACAGGTTCGCCGGATTGGCCGGAGGCTCGGGGCAGCCGATCCGTTTCGGCGTTTCCTTCAACAGAATAAGATTGACCAGTAACAGCAGACCAAGAGTTACCGCAGCCGCATAGAATACGCCGCGCCAGCCAAGCCCCAGTCCAATCAGCCACGACATGAACTCACGCGATGCCGCATCGCCAAAAAGAAAACTCAGACTAACGATGCCCATCACAGCTCCGTATGACGAGTAAGCGAACCAGCGCGACGTGATTTTGACCATGCCGGCCCAACCCGTCGATTGCACCAGTCGATTACCCATCCACGCGAGCGTGAAGAGGGGAATGCCACCGGCCAGGCCGAAAAGGACCGTGAAGAGAATGGAACCCGCCATGCCAAACAGAAAGTTGCGACGACCGCCAAGAAAATCCGCCAGCCATCCGCTAGGAAACTTGCCGATGGCGTACGCCAGCACTCCCAACGACGCTATCGTGCCCAGACGAATCCGGGCGTCACCCGGCGCGATCCCTCTCTTCACCATTTCGCCAATCAGCAGCGGCATAGCTACGGCGAGGTCGGAACGGCACAGGTAGTACCCCGCGTAGCCGGTCACGAGCAATGCGACCGTGAGCACCCGCCATTTCTCGAATCCACCGGGAATAACCGATCCGACTTGCCCCGGCGGAACCAGCACCGTACTCTCGACCGGCACTCGTCTTATGGCCTTTCACCCGACGAAATCCTGCCCGCGATCTCGTCGATGGTCTCCAGACATTCGCCCGCACTTTCCACCAGGTAGTGCGCGCCCGCATCCAGCAGCCGCTTCCGCGCCCCGGCAATCACCGCACTTCGCTCGCCAACAGTAGCCGCATCCCATTCCTCAACCGTCAAACCGGCTTCGTTGCCGGTTCGCGTGACGCCGATCGTCCACATGCCGGCATTGAAACCTTCCGCGACGTCGCTGGGCGTGTCGCCGATCTTCACCATGGCCCAGAGAGGACTTACTTCAAGCCGTATCGCATTCAGATAGCACATCCACGGCGCAGGACGGCCTCCACCCGGCACATCGCCAGGACAGATCGCACAATCCGGCGCGAAGCCCTGCTCGCGCGTCCGGTCGACGAGGAACTCGAGCATCGGACGCGTGTAGCCGGTTGTGGACCCGATCTTAACTCCGCGCGACCGCAGTCCCTCGAATGTCCCTGGGACGCCGGCAATCGCACTGGCGAAGCTCCCCAGGCAGTCGAATTGCTTTGGGATGAACTTGGCGTAGAGTGCCTCCACATCCGTTTCGCGCGGGTTTGTCCCGTACTGGCGCACCCATTCTTCGCGCACGCGCGGTATCTCGAGGATGCAGCGGATATGATCCTTCTTGGCAATTCCCATCGACAGGCGCACTTCGGCTACCGTAACCACCAGGCCCGCTCCGGCGAACGCGTCCTGCAGTGCGGCCACCGGTGCCCGGCTGCCGTGGTCCACAATCGTGCCTGCCCAGTCGAAAACTACACCTCCCAGCTTCATCTTCTGCACGCCTCCCTAGTCCGCCGCGATCGACCAAACAGCAACTGCATGTCAAATTTGCTCTTCATCTCGCACAGAATAACTGGCGATCGCGCCTTGCTTGATGACAATCCGGTGTCAACTCGGCTTACAACGAATGTCGAAGACGGATTCCCGTGTTGTAACAATCGTGTCAGCGCAGTGTCACATCGATGACATCGAGCAATTAGTATGCTGCCGGGGAAGGGTACTCGCCGGCGTTCCGGACCAGGCCACCCCGCTGTGCACCGGGTTCGCGCCGCCCCGAACAACATTTTGAGGAGGTTCCTGTTGGAACGCAGTAGACATTTCATTTCAAGACGAATGGCCGGCCTCGCTGCTCTTTGCTTCGCCGCCTCGACTGTGGCATTCGCTCAGTCGACTTATGGCTCCATCAACGGTAGCGTCACGGATCCTTCAGCCGCCACGATTCGCGGGGCTGAGGTCGAGGCTACCAATCAACAGACGCAAGTCAAGCACAGTCTGGTAACTAACAGTGACGGACGCTACCGGTTCATGAACCTCGATCCAGGCGTCTACACAGTGGCGGCCAGCGCTCCCGGTTTCAGCCGGACCGAACAAAAAGACATCAACCTTTTGGCCCGCGAGGAACTCCCGGTCGATCTGCGATTAGCGGTTGCCAGCGCCGCGGCCACCACGGTTGAAGTGAAGGGGACGCCCGTGATCGCCGAAGGGCTGACCCAGTCCGATTCGAAGTCGGGCGATGCCATCAACGATCTGGCATTGAATTTCCGAGCCACGGCAAGTCCCAGCCCGATTGGAGTTGCGGCGCTCGCGCCGAACGTCCAAACCGACAGCGGCGGCGACCTGACGATTGCGGGCCAGTTGCCGACGGCGACGTCCTTCTCCCTGGACGGAGTCTCCACGCAGCTTCCGCGGTACGGCGGCCCCACGCACGACCTGTTCCCGTCGGTGGAAGCCATCGCCGAATTCCGTGTCGATACCGCCGCCAACAGCGCGGAATTCTCTCAGGCGAGTGACATCATGGTCATCAGCAAGAGCGGCACTAACGAGTTTCATGGCGGTGTGTTTTGGTACTTTCAGCGGCAGGATTTGAATTCGGCGGACCCGATCAGCGGCATCGTTCCGGAAGGCGACGCGAATACTTTTGGTATGTCGATCGGCGGTCCGGTTTCCGTGCCTCATGTTTACGACGGCAAGAACAAGACATTCTTCTTCTTTGACTATGAAGGCGTGCGCCTCGACTCGAACACGCTTATTTCGGCCAACACTCCGCCCACGGCTTGGGTGAACGGGAACTTCGGCGGCTCGGGCGCCAACATCGACGGCTTGAATGGCCAGCCCCTCCCCGGTAACATCGTTCCCACTTCGCAGATCAACGCGGCCTCCGCCAAACTCATTCCATCCGTGTTCCCCACACCGACAAACGGCGAAACTGCTTTGACCTCTCCCAATTTGGTGGCGTCGTTCCCGGGCACTTACAGCAATGACGGCTTCGATGGGCGGCTGGATCACAACTTCAGCGAAAAGCACCACGTCTGGGCGCGCGTGACTCAGAAGACCATCGCATCGGTCGGGACCGATGCCGCCCTCGGCGCCGGCGGAGCAGGCGACACGACTTACAACCCCCTGATGGGGCAGTTTTCAACCGACTCCGACCTTACAAATATTGCCGCTTCTTATAACTGGGTCATCAGGCCGACGCTGATCAACGAACTCCGTTTCGGATTCACCCGCGCGAATTTCACCTTCGGTTACCCGGAGGCGGCGCAGGGCGATTCGATCGTACAGGATGCCGGAATCGAAGGTTTGCCGGGACCGCCGAAGAATGGCCTTGGCGGCACTCCCGTGTTCTACATCGGCGACATCATGGGAGGCGAGACCAATCCGTACGGACACCCGCGCGTCAACAAGAACGCCACCACGGAGATTGGCGACAACCTCTCGTGGATACGCGGCCGTCACACCATCAAGGTTGGCGCCGAATTTCGGCGTCTCAACTATCAGGACAACATCACGTTCAATCTGGGCGACGAGTATGGAGATTACTTTTACAATGGAAGCGATGCTCAGGGGTTCGCCACGTTCCTCCAGGGAAGAATCGACGACGCCGAGCAGGCGCAAAACGGGCCAGATGGTAAGCCATTCGGCTATCACTACGGCGGTTTCGCGCAGGACGAATGGCGCGTTCGCCCCAATTTCACGCTGACCGCCGGCTTGCGTTACGAAGTCAACACACCCTTCGGCGATCAGACTCACCAACTCGGCAACTTCGACACGAACGTTCCGGGCGGCGAACTAGTGATCCAGAACGAAGAGACGGGTCTTATCAACCCGCTGTGGAAGGAGGCTGTTGGGAACACACCGTTCGTGACTGCCAGCCATGTCGGCTGGCCCGACACGCTTCGTGAGACATACTGGGGCAACATTCAACCGCGCCTCGGTTTGGCTTGGAGTCCCGATTCCAAGACTTCGATTCGCGCCGCCATGGGTTTGTATTCGGTTCCGGTTCTCGGCGCGGTCCTCTACTCGCTGCTGGGCGTGGATACCAGCTACTATGCCGATTACGGCACGACCTCTTTCCCCGACGCGTTCCCGAGCGGTGCTGGCAGCGCCCCAGCTTACCCAGGATACCGCCGCGCCAATCAATTCGACTTGAAAGATCCCAGAATAATTCAGTGGAACTTCTCGTTGGATCACGATATTGGATGGAATACGCTGCTGCGCGCCAGTTACACTGGATCGCACACTTACGATCTGATTTATAGTCCGGATCTCAACCAAGTCGCGCCCAATACGTACGGTTACGCAGCACTGGTGGCGACGCCGGCCCTCCGCGAACAAAACCTGAAGTACCCGAACTTCCGGGAGGTTCTGACCCGCGCCGACGGCCCAAGCGCAAAGTTCGACGCGTTGACGTTAGAGGCGAATCACCGCTTCGCTCACGATCTGACGTTTTCCAATAGTTACACCTGGGCAAAGAGCATCACGAATGCACTCGGCGTGGCTCCGTCGTCGGCAATTCCTACCGGCGGCCAGGGCGACAACGGCGACAACGTAAACAACATCTATGACATCGCCGCCGATTCCGGGAACGCATATTACCTTCCGCGGCAGCGCTTCGTCAGCACTTTGGTCTACGACCTGCCAATTGGCCGCGGCAAGAAGTATTTCGGCGGCGTGAGCCGCGCGGCGAACGCGGTGGTCGGCGGATGGCGTGTAACCGGCGTCACTATGGCCCAAACCGGGCCATGGCTTACGCCCTACTTCCCAAGCAGCCTCTCCGACCCTTCCGGCACCTTCCCGGCGTCCCGCTCGGTGAAACAACAACGGCCAGACTGTGTCGCCGGGCAATCGGGGTATCTGTCGAACCCGACCACAGCCGATTATTTCAATATGAATGCCTACTCGGTTCCCGCCAGTGACATCGGCCGCTTTGGCAACTGTGGAGTGGGAATCCTCAGTGGGCCGGGAACGACGGTGTTCTCATCGTCCGTAGGCAAAACGTTCGCTATTTCGGAGAAGGTTGGCGTGCGGTATGAAGCGCAATTCGCAAACTTGTTCAACATCCTGAACAAGGCAACCCCGAATATGGACGTGGCCAGCAGCGCGTTCGGGCTCATCAGCCAAAGCCAGCTCCAGGAACAAGCCGGCCCTCGCTCCATTCAGATGATGTTGCGGTTCCAATTCTAGCTGAGTCACCTCTCGGTTCCGCGGCGGCCGCTCGGTGGGGTCTGGAACCATCGGCGGCCGCCGTTTCATTTTTGCAAACTGGTAAATTCTAGACGAAAGCCTCAATTCTCATGACTCTATCGCGCCGCATTTTCACCACCGCATTGTTGACCAGCCTGGCATTCGGGCAGATGGTAGCCCAGCCGGCGGGGCAGCGCGCCCTGCTGCTGATTTCGATTGATGGCATGCGACCGGACTATGTCACGGCGGCCGATGCGCACGGCCTCAAGATCCCCAATCTGCGCCGCATTTTGGCCCAGGGCACTCACGCCAGCGGCGTGCGCGGCGTGCTACCCACCGTGACATACCCGAGCCACACCACCATCCTGACCGGCGTCTGGCCCGTCCGCCATGGCATCTTCAACAACCTTACTTTCGATCCGTCTGGAACGAACTTCGAAGGCTGGTATTGGTACAGCGAAGACATACACTCTCCGACGCTGTGGGAAGCCGCGGCGAAAGCCGGCTACCGGGTGGGAAGCGTGAGCTGGCCGGTTAGCGTGGGTGCGCCGGGGGTAACCGATCTGATCCCCGAGTATTGGCGCGCGGCAACACCAGACGATCTGAAGCTGTTGCACATGCTGGCAACGCCCGGTCTGCTGCGCGAATTCGAAGGCCAACTCGGCCCCTACGTCATCGACCTGGAGGACGCGATCCCCAGCGACTGGTCGCGGACGCGCTACGCGGAAGCCATCATCGCCCACAAACACCCGCGCCTGATGACCGTGCACCTGGCCGCTCTCGATGAGATCGAACACCAAACGGGCCCGTTCAGCGCGGAAGCCAATCGAACGCTCGAAGAGACTGACATCATGGTGGGCAGGCTGAACGATGCCATGCGCCGCGAGTGCCCCGGGGCGGCCATTTGCATCGTCTCCGATCACGGCTTTGCACGCATCGACCACCAGTTCAGTCCCCGTGTGGCGCTGGTGAAGGCCGGCTTGATGACGCCCAACCCGAAGCGCAATTCGCTGCACGCCCCGGCCGTAACGGACTGGAAAGCCGCGTCCTGGGGTACCGGCGGCTCGTCCATGATCGTGCTCAAAGATCCGCGCGACCAGGCCACCCGCGAGGCTGTCGCGAAGTTGTTGGGCGAGCTGGCGGCGGATTCGGCCAACGGCATCGCCAGCGTGCTCGATCGCGATGCGATCGCCCGGCTCGGCGGGTCTGCAGTTGCGGATTTTTGGATCGACATGAAACCTGGATATTCGATTGGCGCCTCTCTGGATGGGCCGCTAGTGACGGAGATCCAGCCCGGCGGCACACACGGCTACGCGCCGACACATCCCGAAATGCTAGCATCGTTCCTGATCGAAGGTTCCGGCGTTCGCGCCGGTGCGGAGGCGGGCGAAATCGATATGCGCTCGATCGCTCCCACGCTGGCTAAGTACCTCGGCGTTTCGCTCGAGTCCGCGGATCTTCCACCGCTCGATATCTTTTGAGCGCCAATTGCCCGTCGGAGGCGGCGAATCGAAGGGTCTGGAGCCGGGAAACGATTCAATTCGTCTGCGGAGACGAGGACTTCGGAAGCTTCGATGCCGCGCGGAGCGTTTCTTCCGAGGCGGAAAGTCCGAAGAAGGGCTTCGGCTTCAATCCGAGTACACGCGCCAGGAGATTGCCAGGAAACCAGGCGATCCGCTCGTTGTAGTCGCGCACCGTGGCATTGTAACGGCTCCGCGCATTCCGGAGCGACTCTTCAACGCTCTCGATGTTCTGCGCGAGCAGTTGGAACTCCTCCGAGGCGCGCAGTTCCGGGTGTTCGTCCGCCATGGCGAACAAATGGTGCAATGCTCCCGTCAATTGGTTCTCCGCTCCGAGGCGGACTTCGTCGAACGTGGTCCCTGCCGCAGCCGAACGCCAATTCGCGATGCTCTCGAATGTCCCGATCTTAATCGCCGGCATGGACTCGCACCGCATTCAACAGGTCGGGAACCAGATCGTGGCGCATCTTGAGGAGAACCTCAATGTTCACCAGAGCCGATTCGGACCGACCTAGGAGCCGAATCAGATCGTGGCAAATCAGAACGGCGACAAGTCCTGCGATAATGGCCAGCGCGGCCAGGATTGACATGACGATCATTTCTCTATTCCAGGCTTTCTAAAGTTATGCTTCCGGATCCTCTAAAGTTAAGTGGGATGAGGAGGAGAAACGTGACAAAAAACCGCACCAGTGCGGCGTATTTTTCGACCGTCCTGTCACATTTGCCGTGGCCGCGCGACCCAGCTCCTGTAAGACCTTGCTGCATGGGAAAACTAGGACTTCGAACCGCCTAGCGCGATCGCAACGGCGCCAAGTCCCCCCACAGCAGGGGTGATGGGCCTAGCGCCACTCTCCGGCGGCCAGAAACCCGGCCCAATACAAAGGGTGTGTGCTGAGGTGCGAAGCGCGGCGATGAGCCAGGACGGACAGTGTCGCTGTCCGCACGGATTCGGAGGTCGCCGCGCCGCGCAGAAAACGCGCGCGATACAACTCCTCCATCCACAGCCGCGTGTTGTTGTCGTCCACTTGCCAAAGCGACATGATCACCGTGCGCGCGCCGGCAAGCTGGAATGCCCGCCGAAGGCCGAACACGCCCTCGCCCGCTTGAATTTCGCCGAGCGCAGTGTCGCAGGCGGAGAGCACCACCCAGTCCAACCCTTCCAGACTCATAGAGGCGATTTCCTCTGCGGTCAGAAGACCATCGCCGGGCAGCTTACTCTCATTGGCACCCGCCAGGGCCAGGCCGGACAACAGCAGCGGATTCTCCGCCGCTCCCACCGCGCGCGGTGAAGTTCCGCTCGCGGTGGAGCCGCAACCATCGAGAAAGAAGCCGTGGGTTGCCAGGTGCAGCACACGTTTGCCGGCGGCTTGCTCCAGAACCGAACTCTTTCGGGCGTTCATTCCGATTAGGGAGGACTCCTCGCTGCCGGTCCGACTCCAGATGGCGGAAACGCTGGCCGCTTCGCGCGCAGCGCCGGGCAAGGGATTGAAATGCAGATTGCGAAGCGAACCGCACGCGGCAGTGCTGCGAAAGCCGCCGGCCGCAGACACTGTCGCCGGACCGGCGTCAAACGCGGGGTTGGCAACCAGCAACATGCCGTGCCCTTTGGCCGGCCGTTCCTCGGCCGACGGTGCACCGGCCGCAAGGTCCCGCTCCACCGTGAGGTAATGAATCGCAGGGCCGGTTTCCACCTGGTAACCGCGGCCCACGGGCAGCGCCGCGAAACTGACCAGGTGCAGTTCCCCGTCCGGCACCACGAACAGCCGTCCTGCGCCTTTCCAGTAGGGGGTCAGCGGATCCCAGATCCGCAATCGCAATCGCGCCGCCGCGTTGCGGTATGAAGCCTCGGATTGCTTCGGCGCACGTCCGGGGTCCTGCGCCTCCTGCTGAATGGTTCGCCGCAACTGGGCTACCAACGCATCCACATCGGCGGCCGCTCCGAGGTCGACCACGGCGGGCTGGCTTTGCCCAGGCCGCAATACCATAGCCAGATAACTGGGGCGCGCACTCGCGGCCGGATTCAGCGCGGGCGCTCCCAACCGGAGGGCCGTGCGCGGGTAGCGCACGAACGAAACCAGCGCGGCGTCTTTCGGAAGCGACGCGGAAACCTCTCTCAGCCCGACTTGCCGGCTGGCCAGTTCGCGGCGAAACGGCAGGCTCTTCTCCGCCAACAGGCGCTCTGCTTCGTAATTCTTCTCCCGCGCACGGTCCAAAGCCGCTTGGTGTTGCGAAGCGGTCATCGACTTGGGGCCGCGCATTACCAGGCTGGCCAGATCCTCGCGCGCCGCCGCCGATCCGGCCGCCAGACGCGCTAACTCCGGGTCTCCGCTTTCCACCGCACGCCGCCGCGACGCCATTTCGTCGAACACCACACCCCGCGAGCGAATCAGTGCATCCAGTGCGCTCCCACCCGGCGCCCCCGCTGCCGCCAGACTCAACAGCGTGTTCAATCCGGAAAGTCTTTGTCCCGACGCTTTGGCACCCACACGCAACAGAGCCTCCCGCTCCGGCATGGTTCGGATGGCGATGAGATCGAAAGAACGCGAGCTGTCTTCGGCTTGGACGGCGAGCTCCGCAGCCTGCGACGTCTTGCCGCTGAGCGCCAGGTTGAGCGCCTTCAGCTCCACGTCGCGCGCAGCTTCCTGGCTCGCCGGGCCGTAGACGGCGAGCCGGATCTCGCCAGCCTTCTCGTAGTAGGATGCGGCGGCGTTGTACTGCCCCGAGGCGCTGAGGGCATCGGCTAGGTTGGCGAGCGCCGTAGCAGTGCGCAGATGCCGCTCGCCGTAAGTGGCAGTGGCAATCCGTACAACCTTGCGCAACAGCTCCGCCGCCTCAACTGGCTTGCCGGTTTCGGTTAGCAGGAACGCCATGTTGTTCAGGCACCCGGCAGTCAGGATGTGATCGGGCCCGACCGTATTCTCGTAAATGCGCAACGCTTCCTGGTAGCGAGCCCTGGCGCCCGCGTAGTCGCCCAGCCTAGCCAGCGTCCCGGCGAGGTTGTTGAGGCATACGGCCACATCGCGGTTTTCGTGCCCCAGCGCCTTTTCGAACAGCGGAAGAGCGCGCTCGGATGCCTCTTTGGCCCCCTGATAGTCGAAAGTGTCCTTCAGCACCAGGGACAAGCTGTTCCAGGCCGCTGCGTGCTCTTGCAACGAATTGAGAGCGGCTGGAAGAGCTTCGTGCATCTCGATGGCGCGCCTGAGAAGCGATCGCGCGCGCGCGCAGTCTTCGTTGTGCCGGGCGATATCGCCCGCGCGCCGCAACGTCTGTGCCAGTTCGGGCGAGGTGGGACCGAACAGCTCTTCGTTCAGCGCCACGGCCCGGTCCGCGAGTGCCTGGTATTCGGGATCCCGGACATGGCTGGCGCCAGCGAGGATCTCCAGCAGGTCGTCGAGCACTTCCGCGACGTCTTTGGAATGCGTCCCCGAACGCGCCTCCGCACTGGACAGCGCGCTGCGGGCCAGCGACTCGGCCTCGGTGTAGCGGCCGTCCAAAATCAACTGGCGTATGGCGCCCTCACCGTTGCTGTACTGGCCGCATGCCAACGCGGCTGACGCCAGCCATACCGCGACGATTCGGGTCATTTTGCAGGGCGCGCCTCCCGCACGATACTCTCCAGCAGATTCCGCTCTTCCAACTGGCGGGGGCCATGCACCGCAACGGCATGGCGAAGCTCCGCGATGGCACCGGGGACGTCCTGCTTACGCAACAGCGCCTTCGCCAGATAGAAGTGAGTTTCTTCCAACTCGGGAGAATCCCCCAACGCGATGGTGGCCTTCAATTGCGCGATCGCTTCGTCATCGCGGTTCTGCATGAGGTAGCAGATGCCCAGGAAGAACCCGGCCGCACTGTTCCCAGGGTCGCCTTTCGCCGCCACCAGCAGTCCCGGCGTGGCTCCGGCAAAGTCGCCGTTGGAATAGCGCAGCATGGCCACGTCGAAACTGGTCGGGCCGGCCGCGCGCCACCTTGGCTGCAGGTATCGCGGGGGCGAAACCACCGCCAGAGCTGTCAGATTGAGCGTAGGACGAGCGCCGGGTGTCGCGCGCGCCGCCGCCGGTTCGGAAGCCGGCCGCAACCGGAGCCAGGTAACTCCCGCCGCCAGCAGCAGGCAAGCGGCTATTGCCAGAATCCCCACCCAACGCCCACTCCTCCCAGGCCAGCGCTCCAATACGGCCTGCATGTCCTGCAAGAGTTGCACCCGCTCGAAGCATCGCTGGCAGCTCAGGAAGTGCAGCTCAAAATCGGCCGCTTCGACCTCGCTGAGCCCGCCACCGACGTACTTCTCCGCGATTTCCGCCCCTTCGATCTTGTCGCAGTCCATCGAGTCCCTCCGGATACTATGTATCCGGACCGCCGGAACCGTTACATTCCTTTTACAATTTCCGTCACTTTCTTTAGAGCGCGGGATTTTCGCTGCCGCACCGCCTCCTGGCTCATTCCCAACGAGCGCGCAATGGCCGCCAGCTTTTGTCCATCGGCCAGGATTCGCAGGAGAATCTCCCGATCCGTCTTATCCAACTGCAGCAGCGCCTGCCGCACCTGGGCTTCTCGCTCCGCCGCTTCGAACGCAACACCGTGGCTGGGAGAGGCGAGTTGGGCTTCCTCGATCGGCTGACTGAGTCTGGCGCGAGTACGCCCGCGCAGATGCGTGTGGGCGATGTTCCGCGCCACCGCGGCGACAAACGCCGGCAGCTTCTCGGCGTCGCGCAGCTCACCCTGCCGCAGAGCTTTCAGAATGCCGATGAGTGCGTCGTGCAGGAGATCTCGCGAAGCTTCGCGGTCCTGCGTGCGAGCGCAGAGGATGGCGAAAACGCGCGGGCCGTAGAGATCGGCCAATTCGGCTTCGGCGTTTCGATCTCCGGCGAAGATTCTCTCCGCCAATCCAGCGGATTCTTCGCCATTGGCGTCCTGCATGGGGGGAAACGACAGCTTAGCACGCGGCACAGGCGGTCACCTCGGGATTTCCAGCGCTGGTAGTAACTGTAACGAGAATTTCATGAATCCGTAACGCGTCCATGCGCGCCGCGCCAAATTCGCCAACGATCTCCCGGGCGATGGTACGGAGTTAGAATGGCTGCTACGCTATGCAAACCGAGGCAACGCCCAGCCAGCTTCGTGTGGGTCTGTTCAGTATCGGGCTGGACACCTACTGGCCCCAGTTCGACGGGCTGCTGGAAAAGCTGACGGGCTACAATCGGCGCCTCGCCGAAAGGTTGGGGCAGAACGGCGCTGCGGTCGTGAACCTGGGAATGATCGACACCGCCGAAAAAGCCGCGGCGGCTGGGCACGAGTTCCGGCGGGCCGACGTCGATCTCATCTTCCTGCACGTCTCGACCTACGCTTTGTCGTCGACAGTTTTGCCGGTAATACGCCGTGCCAAGGTTCCGGTCGTGATCTTGAATCTCGCGCCTGGGGCGGCTATCGATTATTCCGCGTTCAACCGGATGGGCGATCTCGGGCGCATGACCGGTGAATGGTTGAGCTGGTGCCAGGCGTGCCCGGTCCCGGAGATCGCCAACGTTTTCCGCCGATGCCGCGTGCCCTTCTTCCAGGTGACCGGCATGCTCGAAGACGATCCCGCGGCGTGGGAGGAGATCGCCGGTTGGCTCGATGCGGCGCGCGTGGCCTCGGTGATGGAACACAATCGGCTCGGCCTGATGGGCCACTACTATGGCGGAATGTTGGATATTTACTCCGACCTCACTTTGCAGTGCGCGAGTTTCGGTGGCCACATCGAACCGATCGAGGTGGATGAACTGGCCCCGCTCCGCCGCGAGGCGCCTGAGGAAGAGGTCGCCGCACGCGCGCGGCATTTCCGCGAAATCTTCGACGTGCAGGCGGATTGCCCGGACGAAGAACTCCGCCGCGCCGCGCGCACCTCGGTGGCACTTGACCGCCTGGTGGGGAAGCATGCGCTCGGATCGTTGGCGTACTACTACCAGGGCACCGGCGTAGCGGAGAATGAGGACGCTATCAGTTCCATCATTCTGGGCGCAAGCCTGCTCACGGCGCGCGGCATTCCGGTGGCTTGCGAGTGCGACGTCAAGAACGCACAGGCGATGAAGATCATGGATGCCTTCGGCGCCGGCGGATCGTTCACCGAATTTTACGCGACGGACTTCCAAGACGACGCGGTCCTGATGGGGCACGACGGTCCCGGCCACGTGGCGATCGCCGACGGCAAGACCAAGGTCCGGCCGCTCGGCGTGTTCCACGGCAAAGTGGGCCGCGGCCTGTCGGTAGAGATGTCGGTGAAGCATGGCCCGGTGACATTGCTCTCCGTGGCCGAGGCCGCCGAGGGCCGTCTCCAGCTGGTGGTGGCGGAAGCGGAGTCCGTGCCGGGCCCCATCCTCGAGATCGGCAATACCAACAGCCGCTACCGCTTCGCGATCGGCGCGCGGCGGTTTATCGAGGAGTGGAGCGCACAAGGGCCGGCTCACCATTGCGCCGCTGGCGTGGGGCATATCGCTTCTCGAATTCAGAAACTTGGCGCCCTGCTAGGCATCGATACTTTGCGCGTGTGTTAAGCCGGTTGGCAGGCGAGAGCGCCTGTGCAACTGGTTTGGATTCAGGAGGATTATGAAGCTTGCTGTTCTCGCATTTCTTGTCGTCTTCGCGGGATGTTCGTTCGCTCAGCAATTCGACGTGCAATGGGACCAGGTGGAGCGGGTCTCGAAGACCACGGCTACTCTGCAGGTGGTGGTCAATCCCCCGCTCCGCCGCGGGTCGCCGATTCACGATCGTGTCTTCGACGAACTCGAACGCCTGGGCGCCGATTACGTGCGCTACGTCCCATGGCTGCCTTATCCGAAGCTGGCTGTGGCCGAGCTGGAGCCGCCCGCAAATGGGAAGACCTCGTGGGACTTCTCTCTGATCGATCCTATGACGATCGACTTTCTGAACGCGACCAAAGGGCATCCGGTGATGCTCAACTTCAGCACCATTCCGCAATGGATGTTCCAGACCGCCGAGCCGATCCAATATCCTGCCGATCCGAACGAAGTCACCTGGAACTACACGCAGGGCACCGAGCTGCGCGATCCTTCCGGCAAGGAGCTTGGCGATTACTACGCGCGCCTGGTGAGCTGGTATGTGAAGGGCGGCTTCACCGACGAGTACGGCCAGCGGCACGAATCCGGACATCGTTTCAAAATCGCTTACTGGGAAGTCTTGAACGAGCCCGATTTCGAGCACCAGACGACTCCGGAGCAATACACCGCGCGCTATGACGCGATCGTCGCGGCCATCCGCAGGGTGGCGCCGGAAATCAAGTTCGTCGGGATATCGGCGGCCGAGCCATCCGGGAACCCGCGCATGTTCGAGTATTTTCTCGACCCGCGGAATCATCGGCCAGGCATACCGCTCGACATGATCTCGTACCACTTCTACGCGACTCCACCGGCCGATGAGAGCCCGGCCGTGCAGCAGTTCACGTTCTTCGACCAGGCGGATCGCTTCGTCTCCACCGTGCGTTACATCGAAGCTATCCGCCAGCGGCTGTCCCCCTCCACCGAAACCACGGTGAACGAGATCGGCAGCATCCTGGCGGGCGATCCGAATCTGAAGACGGCCATCCCGGATTCGTACTGGAACCTGTCGGGCGCCTGCTATGCGTACGTCTTCGGCCACCTCGCCGAACTGGGTATCGATGTTGCCGGCGAGTCGCAGTTGGTCGGCTATCCCACTCAGTTCCCCAGCGTGTCGATGGTCGATTGGTCGACCGGCGCTCCCAACGCCCGGTTCCGCGTGCTCGAGTTACTGAAAAACAACTTCCATCCCGGCGACCGGATCGTGAAAACATCGAGCGGAAGTCCCGCCGTTTACGCGCTGCGAATGATCTCGCCCCATGGGGAGCGCAAGCTGTTGCTGGTGAACAAACGCGACCGCGACATCGAGCTAACGCTCGGCGGCCACGCTTCCGAAATGCAGTACGTCGACCAGACTACAAAGGGCGGCGCTTCGGGCCGCCAGGCGATGAGCGCCAATCGGGTGACACTGCGCGGCCTCAGCGTAGCGGTAGTCACCATGGCGGCCGAGTGAACGGGAACGGGGATTCCAGGCTCAAGAACTCGGGCACCGTTCGGCTCACCCCACGGCGACTCTCTCCTGGAATAGCGCCACCCGCTCAGTTCGTGATCACCAGCGGCACAACCACGGGCGTTCCGGAGGGCCTCGTGTCGCTGGTGAACATCTGCGTCACGCCGGTCGTATTGTCGAACAATTCGAGCGTCGTCAGTACGGAACAGGCCGACGTTGCAGCGGCGGGAATCATTGGTCCGCCCCCGAAAACGATTGGGCCGCTGACGAGAGAATTATATTTCACCACCCCGCGGATCTCGGCGCGCAAGGCGGTCGGGGCGGCGGCCAGGTCGGCGAGCTTCAACGTCAGCAAAGCCACCGTGCCCGGCGCCACGTTGCTCACCTGCAGCGACTTCAGCACGCTGTTCTGCGCGTCGTGAAATTCGAGTTCCACCGGGCAAGCGGTTGCCGTTGCGGTCGAGCTGGCGGCAGGGCCATTCAAGTTCAGTACGCTCAGTTGTGCCGTCTGTGCGGTGGGCGCCCAGCCCACGATTCCGGTGGTTACCGTGGTTTCGTAAGTTGGAGGATTAGTGGTTTGCGCCGTGGCCAAGCCGGCGCAAATGAGAAGGGCCAACAACCCGCTGGTCCCCATTGTGTGATATTTCATACAGACTCCTTATCTGGATGGAGTTCGGGGGACGCGGGCAGCCCGTGACTCTCAGCATACTACAACCCGGGCCGGGTCGAAAAGTCGCGTCCAGTCGATTGAGCATGGTCCGGCTGGCACGTCGAGCGCCGCCGTTTCCTAACTACCATGTCGTGCATAATTGAGATTGCGTCTCTCATGAACAATCGGGATCACAGCGCGGACCCGCCACCCGGCGCAAGCGGGACGCTCGACCCTTCCGATTGGCCGGGCTTTCGCGCCCAGGCGCACCGGATGCTGGACGACATTCTCGGCTACGTCGAGCACATCCGCGAACGCCCGGTTTGGCAGCCGATTCCCGACGAGGCACGGCAGCGGTTCCACGCCGATCTTCCCGATGCTCCGTCCGATCTCGCCGCCGTGCATGACGAGTTCCTGCGTTACATCCTGCCCTACAGCACCGGCAATGTGCACCCGGGTTTCATGGGTTGGGTTCATGGCGGCGGCACGCCGGTGGGAATTCTGGCGGAGATGCTGGCGGCGGGGCTGAACGCCAATCTGGGCGGCCGCGATCACGTTCCGGTCGAGGTCGAGCGGCAAATCGTGCGCTGGATGCGCCGTATCTTCGGGTTTCCGGAAAGCGCCAGCGGCCTGTTCGTCACCGGAACATCGATGGCCAACCTGATCGGCGTCCTGGTTGCCCGCGATGCCGAGCTCGGATTCGAGGTGCGGAACGCGGGCGTCGCGGCGGGTTCGAAACGGCTCGCCGCTTACGCTTCGACGACCGCCCATAGCTGCATCGCGAAGGCCATGGACATCGCCGGTCTCGGCAGCGATGCGCTGCGCTTGATTCCCGCCGACTCGCGCCAGCGGATCGATCTCGATGCCCTGCAGGGAGCCATCGACGCGGATCGCCGCGCGGGTCTCACACCGTTCCTGGTGGTGGGGACTGCCGGCACGGTCGACACCGGCGCGATTGACCCGCTCGACGCACTCGCCGCAATCTGCCGCCGCGAGCGGCTATGGTTCCACATCGATGGTGCGTGCGGCGCGCTGGCGATGCTGGCGCCCGATCTGGCGCCTCGCCTCAAGGGCATCGAGTGCGCCGATTCGCTGGCTTTCGATTTTCATAAATGGGGCCAGGCGCCTTATGACGCCGGATTCATCCTGGTGCGCGATGGCGTCCTGCATCGCAACACGTTTGCCACTTCGCCTCCCTATCTAAGAAGGGAGTTGCGCGGTTTGGCGGCCGGTTCGCCGTGGTTTTGCGATTACGGACCCGATCTTTCGCGCGGCTTCCGTGCGCTGAAGACGTGGTTCCTGTTCAAAGTGTATGGCACCGAGGCGCTGGGAGCCGCGATCTCCCGCTCCTGCGCGCTGGCCCGTCACCTGGAAAACTGCATCGCCGAAACGCCGGAACTGGAACTGCTGGCGCCGGTGGAACTCAACGTAGTCTGCTTCCGCTATCGCGCGGAGAATGCCCAGCGCATCAATCCGCGAATCGTCATCGAATTGCAGGAGTCCGGCGTGGTGGCGCCATCCACAACCGTCATCGACGGGCGCCTGGCCATTCGCGCCGCCATCGTCAATCACCGCACCAGCCGCACGGACATCGATAACCTGGTCGCAAAGACGGTGGAACTGGGACGCGCCATCGAAGCCAACGCCGCCCGCAGCGGTGTGCCCGAGCGGCAACCGGGTGCCGACTGGCCTCCGCAGCGCGCGCGGGAATCCGCCCTGCGCGATCTCGAAGCCCGCATCGCATCGACTCCCGATGCGCTGGACCTGCGATTCGATCTCGCCTGTCTGCTCACCGAGATGGGCCGGACTCTCGAAGCCCGCAACGCGTATCTCGAACTGCTCGGGCGCCAGCCTTCGCACCGGCTGGCATTGAACAATCTGGGCACGCTGCTCTATGCCACGGGGTATCGGACTGCCGCGCGCACGGCGTATGCGGAAGCCGTGGCGCGCCACCCGCAAGATCCCATGAGCCGCGTGAACCTGGGCAACGTGCTTTACGAAGGTGGCGAGTTTGCGGCCGCGCGCGAGCACTTCGAAGCCGCCCTCCGCGTCGACCCCGCCCATGCGGATGCGCATCGGGGCCTGGCCTATGTGCTGGCCGAACTCGGCGACGAAGAGGGCGCGCAATGCCACCGGCGCAAGGCATTCGAGGATCGCCCTGTGCTGGCCTTGCCGTATCGCGGCGATGGTCCGCCGGTTTCGCTGCTGTTGCTGGTTTCCTCGGTGGGCGGCAATATTCCGACTCGGCATTTGCTGGACGATCGCGTTTTCCAAACCTTCGTGCTAGTGCCGGAATTCTACGACTCCAAGGTTGCGCTGCCGCCGCACGAAGTCGTGTTCAATTCGATTGGCGACGCGGACCTGGCCGCGTCGTCGCTAGCCGCCGCGCAGGCCGTGGTGGCTCTCACCAAGGCGCCCGTCATCAATCTGCCCTCGGCCGTGCTGGCGACCGGTCGCGCCGACCACGCGCGGCTCTCGCGCATACCGGGCGTGGTTATCCCGGCCACCGTCACGCTGCCGCGCGAACTGCTCAGCGCGCACGACGCCGCATCCACGCTGGCGCGCCATGGCTTCCGGTTCCCGCTGCTGCTGCGCACTCCCGGCTTTCACACCGGCCGCCATTTTCTTCGAGTGGAAAGCCCGGAGGCGCTGGATGCTGCGGTGGCGGAGCTGCCGGGAAAGGAACTGACCGCGATCGAATTCCTGGATGCCCGCTCCGCCGATGGAAAGGTGCGCAAGTACCGTGTGATGATGATCGGCGGAAACCTCTATCCGTTGCACGTGGCGATTTCCAGCCACTGGAAGGTTCACTGCTTCACCGCCGAAATGGCGGACCGGACTGACCACCGCGCCGAAGATGCCGAGTTCCTGGCAGACATGCCAGGCGTGCTCAGTCCTCGCGTCATGGACGCGCTCGCCCAGATTCTTGCAACGCTCGGCCTCGACTATGCCGGCATCGATTTTGGCTTGAGCGAGTCGGGCGACCTTATGCTCTTCGAAGCCAACGCCACCATGGTGGTGAATCCGCCCGAGCCCGACGAGCGCTGGGCCTATCGCCGCCCCGCCGTCGAACGGATCTTCGCCGCCGTGCGCCAGATGCTAACCGCACAGGGTGCGGGCGATCAGGCATCTTGAATTGGTCGCGTGGCGCAGGCCTCCAGGCCTGCCGAGCCGAGAGTCGTCTCGGCTTTTCTTGGCCGGCTCCGCCGCGCCACGGCGAAGAAGAAATGTCGAGAGGACTCTCGACACAGCAGGCAGGACTGCCCGCGCCACGGCGGCAGAGTGGGTTGTGGAGAAATGTGGACTACGCCCGGCGGCGTTTGCGGATGTATGCCAGCGCGAGCAACCCCAATCCCACGCAAGCGATCGGCGCCGGCTCGGGGGTCCCTCCCGAATCTAGGAAGTTGTGAAACTCAGTCGCGTTCGAGCCTCCGGCAAAGGACGCGGCGACCAGTTGACCGTCGACTTGGCAGCCGCTCGTGCAACCAGTCATGGCCGCGCCCGGGGCAAGTATGCTGCCCAGAACGGAGCCGTCCAGGCTCAGGGTCCCACCTGCCGTAGTCGTCATCTGGTAGAAGTTAAACACCACGTCATCCGCGTAGCCGGTCGTGGTGTCGCCATTGGCGCCATAGCCGTCGATGGTCATACTGTTTCCAGACAGCCCATCGGCGGTTCCTGCGACGTCGACGATCAACCAGTTCGATCCGCTAAGGCCGGTGATCTCGAGTTGGTTTACCGCGAGCCAGCCGTTGGTCATATCCGCGGCCGTGACGTAAACGACGTTGAGGCCGGATTTGGTGACGGTTATCGTTGTGGTGCCACCGCCGCCGGTGCCGCCGCTGTTCGTGATGCTATCGCCGGTGGTGGTCGCGCCCCCATTCAGCGTGCTCCATGCGGTTGACTGGCTCTGGAGTTGCGTGAACGTGCTGCCCGTGGATGAGAGGCTTGGCAGGCTGCTCGCACCCGAGCTCGATACTAGGCCGCCGGTGGTGTCAAGAGTACCATCTATGTTCCCGGTGGGCGGGTAGGTGCTGTAGTTCAAGTACGCCCCGCCGCTAACGTAGAAATTGTAGGCAGCCGGCTTGATGTAGCCACCGGTCACACCACTGTCGGCGATGATCAGGGTGCCAGTCGTAAACTGGGTTCCCCCCCCGTTCGTGCCCGTGGTCTGGGGAAAGGAGAGCTCAGATTCACCGAGCAGGGCATCACCGATGGTGCTGGTACCCGATATGGTGACGAGGCCTCCGGCAGCCAAGCCGCCGCCGACATCGATGTTATTCAGGTCGGTAAAGGTGCCGCTGACGATGACGTTATAGGGCGACAGGACGCTCGCGCCACTAGCAGCGGACACACACAGTACAGCCGTCGCGCACACAGATACACTGACTCGGGCGATGCCAAGCGACATTGGGTCTAGGGTACCATACGACTGGGAGGTACGTAACAATTGAGCCGTACCTGGCCCGAGCGGATAGTCCTGGTACTTTTTCGCAAATTCAACTGCGGAAGGAAATTCACAGCTTCGCTCGTTGGCGGTATCTCTGGTTAAGGATCTATTTCGTTTTGATGATGTTGGACGTGTCGGCCGCCGCGCTAGGCGCGCCGGATCGCGGCCTGCGAGGAGGTGTGGAGCGCACCACTCGGCCGTGCCGATCCCCGTTATTGACCCACGTTTGTATACGGGGCAGGCGTCCCCCGAGCGCCTTCAGGCTTCTCCCCTGCGAGGCCCGCGGGGCGCCTCACCAGGAGCTTGCTCACCAGCGCATTGATCGAGTCGGACTCCCTATTTTGATAATGTTGGATCAAAATAGAAAGACCAGCACCTGCTTCGCAAGAACGCTCCAGCCCAATTGTACACCAAGCCCGGCGGCGCCTGAAGTGAATTTCCACAGCCGCCCTTGTATTCGCCTTGCAATGGACATAGCATGGAGTCGAGGAAGCGATAATCAGATGAAACTCTCTCTTTTGGTCTCGCTGTTGCTCGCCGTCGGCGTGGCCGTCTGGGCGGAGCAGCCCATGCCGAAAATGGCCACCGTGGACCCGATGAACGGGAAAGCTGGGGACGTAATCGTTGCGACCGGAGAGAACCTCCAGAAAGCCCTGGTTGCCAAGCTGTATCTCACCGACGAAAAGAACGACCTCGCCTGCGAAATACTCGAACAGACGGATACCACGATTAAGTTCAAGATTCCCGCTAAGGCCGCGCTGGGTGCGCGGCTGACTGTGATGGTGCTGACCACCGGCAAGGATGCCAAGTACATCGAGCAGCCGGTCAAGGTGGAAATCGACGATCCCTCGGCGGAGTCCGCCAAGCCGGACGACCCGGCCAAATAGCGCCGCGCGGCGTTTCACCGTTTCATCGCCGCCGGGGCGCCAACCGCGCACCGGAGCCGAGACCACAGGGAGCCGTCTCACGCGGCGAATTCGAATTTCGCCGCCAGTAACCTAACCCGCCCGCCGCCGGTAGGGCGTCTCCAGGTACTTCCTGGCCTGTTGCGCGCCATCGGCATCCGGCGCATAGGCAATCGCCTTGCGATATGCCTGCATGGCTTGCCCTCGGTGCTGCTGCAAGTCGTAGATCTGGCCGATTCGCAGGTACGTATACACGCTCGTGTTGAGGTCGATCTCCGGAGCCGCCGCAACCTGTTGCAGGTGGCCGAGCGCGTGGTCGAGTTCGCCATACCAGAACTCGATGGTGCCTTGCTGATAGTAGATTCGCTCCCACGGAACGCGGTCGTAGCCCGGGGAGTGTTGGTTCTTGAGCTCCGCCACTTTCGCGACCGCCGCCAGCGCATCCGTCTTGTCGCCAGCCATGCTGTACATCTGCGAGAGCTCCAGCCGCAGCAGGTAATTGCGCGGGAAACGCCGGATCAGATCCTCGATGATCGGTACTGCGCGCCGCGTCTGGTTCTCCCGCCGGTAGAGCGCGCACAGAAAGAATTCCGCGTCGATCCGGTTGTCGCTGCCGTGCGCGGCCACATCCTGCACGAGGCGCATGCCCAGATCCTTATCGCCGTGCATCCCGATCAGAAAGCCCAGCATGCGCCAGGTCCAGGGAAGGCTGCCAATGATGTAATCGTGCAGCCCCTCCACCAGGCGCGCATCCACGTTGTTGGGTTGGAGCGCCTCGACCCGGTTGTGCAGGCGCCGCGCTGCCGTGGCATCCTTCAGCGAATCGTGCCACGCCTTCTTCACGACCCAATAATAGTTGGAACGTAGGCCATAGGAAATGCCCAGCGCATAGAGCGCCGCCACGTCATTCGGATTCCTGTCGATGCGCGCCTGGGCTAGCGCCATGGCCTTCGCGACCTCGCCCAGAAACCAACTCTCGGTCCGTGGTAAAACGTTCAGCTTCGGCCGCCGCAGAAAGGAATTGTTGCCGGAGACCAGCTCGCTTTCGAGCGCGCCATCGCGGTACATTTCTTTGAAAACGATCGTCTGCGCCAGGTGGTTGTGCAGCTCCGGATCGCCGGGTTGCAGCGCGATGGCGCCCTGGAAGTCGGCGATCGCCTCGTCGTAATCGAGATTATAAAAATGACTAAAGCCGCGCTCGACCAGCGGATCTTCGGCCCAAGCCGCGGAGATCAGGAGCGAAGCCAACAGGAGCAGCCGCACACTTTCATCGTATCGCGGCGGGCGTTTCAGGATGTTGAACGGGCGCAGGTGGGGCATGCTCTAGCTTGCCCGGCCAAACCAGCGGCGGTGGATGGAATTGTCCGACAAGCTAAAGCTGCCGGCAAATTCCACCGGTAAGTTAGTGTGCTGCATCCGCGTTTGGAAGCGGTTGCAAGTGCCCAAGAGAGGAAGACATGAACTTCAGTTCCGCAATACAGGCTCATACGAATTGGGAACTGCGGCTCTATGGCCATTGTTGCAATTCGTCAAAAGACGTGATCGATATATGCACACTGGAGAAGGACAATGCTCGCGAGCTGGGAAAGTGGCTGCATGACGCCGCCCAGCGGCACATCTCGGATCCGCAGTTCGGCGAGCTGATCTCCTCGCACGCCGCGTTTCATCGGTCAGCTGCCGCAGTCGCCGCAATGATCGAGGGCGGGAAACGGGCTGAAGCCGAGGCCCTCCTCAACTCACCCGGGTCGGAATACTGCAAGCTTTCGGTCCGCGTGGTGGGATTTCTGATGGGCTTCAGAACGCGGTACGGGGACGCGTAAATCGTTTCGCCTCAAAACCTTCAGATGGCGTCACCCAGTCTCCCCAACGCCCACCGGGCGTGCTCGGCGACGACCAGGTCTTCGGAGGCTGCCAGCTTTTCGAGCGCGGGACGGAACTGCGGCAGGGCGCGGTTGCCCATCGCCACAGCTACATTGCGCAGGAAACCGTTGTAGCGGGCGCGCCAGACAGGAGTATCCGCGAACAGTTCGCCAAATTCCGCTTCGCTCAGCGCGGCCAGCCGCTCGAGAGGCGGTGCGACCTGGCCCGGATGAAACGCCGTGTCGTCAGTGACCGGCGCGTGCCGGTTCCACGGGCACACGTCCTGGCAGATGTCACAGCCGAAGACGTGGCTGCCGTTGCCCGCGCGGCTGCCCTCGGCGATTGCGCCGCGCAATTCAATAGTCAAATACGAAATGCATAGCCGCGCATCGACGGCGTGATGGCCGGCAAAGGGCACGATGGCCTGCGTCGGACACGCATCGATGCACCGGCGGCAAGTGCCGCAACGGTCCGGCGGCGGAGCATCCGCTTCGATCTCGAGCGAAACCACCAGTTCGCCAAGGAAAAACCACGATCCGCGCGGCTGATTGATCAGGCAGGTGTTCTTGCCGATCCAACCGAGCCCGGCCAGATGCGCATACTCGCGCTCCAGCAGCGGCCCCGTATCCACGCAGATTCTCGCTTCGAACTGCGTGCCGGTGCGCTCGCGCAGGCACGCTTCCAATCGCTGCAAACCGCGCCGCAGCACGCGGTGATAGTCCTCGCCCCAGGCGTAGCGCGAAATCCAGGCCAACTCGGCCGCATCGAATTGCGGCGAATACGGCTGCGGAGCGTTATACAGCTTGCCCACGCAAATCACCGAACGGGCGGAAGGTAGCAGCGTGCGCGAATCGTCGCGCATCGCGGCGCGTCGATCCGTCAGGTACCGCATTTCGCCCGCGAATCCGGCATCCACCCAGGCGCGATATTGGCCGCGGCCATCGGCGGGCACCGCGCGCGCTACGCCGGCCAGTTCGAAGCCGCACACTTCGGCCAGTAGGCGAACGTCGCGGCTCGTCAAATCTCCAGCCCCACCGAGCGCATCAGCTCGATGGCGTTGCTCTTGCGCACTACCCCCGGCTGCATCAAATAGTCGAAATGGATTTTGCCGTCTTCGATGTGGTCTTCGAAGTGGACGTTGCGGGCGCGCCCGTCGAGCGCGTCGGCGATGCTGGCCAACGCCAGATCGTGCGTGGTGATCAAGCCCATTGCGCCGCGCTTCACCAGGCCGCGCACCAGCGCCTCGGCGCCGATGCGCCGATCGTGCGAATTGGTGCCATGCAGAAACTCGTCGATCAGGAACAGCACCGGGCGCGCACCGGCGGTCTGGTCCAGAATCCGCCGCAGGCGCAGAATTTCGGCGTAGAATCGCGAGACGCCGCCCTGCAGCGAATCGTTGATGCGAATCGAGGCGCCCACCGCCAGCGGCGATAGCCGCAGCCGCGCCGCGCGCACCGGCGCACCCGCCTGCGCCAGCACCGCGTTCACCCCCAGCGTGCGCAGCAGCGTGCTCTTGCCCGACATGTTCGATCCGCTTACCACCAGCAGCCGCAGGTCGCCGCCGAGCGCGACCGAATTGCGCACCAATTTCGATTCCGGTATCAGCGGATGGCCGATCGCAACGGCCTCAATGAGGGGACCTTCGTCAGCGAACTCGGGGAACGTATCGCGCGGATGCTCGAAGGCGTGGCTGGCGAATGAGCACAGCGCCTCGATTTCGCCCACAGCCGCCAGCCAGCGCCGCACCGCCAGTCCCGAACGCCGCCGCCACGATTCCACGCGCACGGCCAGGTGCGGCGTCCACAAAATGAAGCTTTCCGCCATCCTCACAAAGACGTTGTCGCGCGAATCCAATAGCTCGATCAGCCGTTTGAGCTGCGCCAGCCGGCGCGAAGGTGGCGCCCCATCGGCCTCGAGCGAGTTGCCAAGCGCTACCAGTTGCGGCGCCTGGAACCGTTCGCGCTCGATCAGCACCAGCACTTCCGACACCAGCCCCAACTCGTGCGCCGCGCGTTCCACCGCCGCCACAACTTCGGCCGCGCTCTTGCGCTGGCTGTAATAGAACCAGCCATTGATGGCCAGTGAGCCGAGGAACAGATCGCGCAGCCACAGGCGCGTGCCATCCCCCAGCACGACCGTCCCGGTCAAGTTGAGCAGCAGGGCAAAACCGGCCGCGGCGCCGGCGACACCCAACAGCGTACACGCCCACAGCGCCAGCCGCAGGCCGCGTCCGCCGAACTGCGGCGGTTCTTCGCCCCACTGGGCGAGCGAATCCGCATCGACGCCGCTGCGTGCCTCTTCGGCCAGCACCGCCAGGCGCTCGCGCAAATCCAGCCGCGGGCGCAGCTCCGTCACCGCCTCTTGCCGCTCGCGCACCAGCGGCGGCTCCGCTGGCTCCAGCAGCCAGCGCGCCAGCGTGCGTTCACCGGCCTGTGTGCGGGCAGTGGAAAGAAGTTCGAACAATGAGCCGATGCCGAACAGGTCCAGGTCCTGCGCGTAGGGATGCGCCAGATCCAGGAAAGCGTCGCCGGCGCTGCCGGAGCCGGGCCAGGTACCGTCCAGCCGGGCCAAGCCGCGTTCGAAGAATCGCGCTGCGCGGCGCTGTGTTTCGAGATGCCGGGAAATGCGCGCATGCGCCACCAGCAGCGCTACGAATATGGCCGCCGGAATCAGCGTCCACAGAATCGTGATGCGCGGGCCGGAGAGCGCCAGCCACACCAGGGCACCCGCCCCTGCCACCGCGGCCAGCCGCCAGTAGCCGAGCCGGGCCTGGCGCGCCTCGCCCGCGACGATCGAGGCGCGGCGCTCCCCGTGCAGCGTTGTATAAGTGTCACGCGGCTCTTCCATCGTCTCCCTTTGACAGACGAAAGTCTCGACCCCACTCGGCTACCGAACGCTTGCGACGAACCTGGGGCACGCGCATTCGCCAGCCAACCGATCACTTCATAATCTCGCGCCAACCGGCTTCGGCGCCAACACCGGCGCCGAAGTCCTATTCTCGCAGACGGCGCCGAGCATTTTAGGCGTGCCTGGTGATCCAGCGCGCCGCAAAGGGTTCGCAGGCCGGGGGCCTGAACGTAGCAGCGTGTTATATTGTGACCATGCCGGGCGGCTACATTCCGATTCTCATTTTCCTGGCAGTGGCGATCGCATTTCCAGTGGTGGCCATCGGCGTTGCCAAGCTGCTCCGGCCCTCGTCGCCGTCGGTTGCCAAACTGGAAGCTTACGAGTGTGGCATTCGCGCGGCATCGGATTCGCGCGGCCGTTACACGGTCCGCTTCTTTATCATCGCCATCCTGTTCGTCATTTTCGACGTGGAGACCATTTTCCTTTACCCGTGGGCGGTGCGATACGGATCGCTCGGCTGGTTCGGAGTTGGGGAAGTGACGGTGTTCTTGGGCATCCTGGTGGTCGGCTATATTTGGGCGTATAAGAAGGGTGCATTGGAGTGGGTCTAAATAACACAGTTGCGCCCGTCCAGGCCCCACCGAATTTCGCCGCCCGCCGCGTAGGATCTCTGTCGGCGCGGCGATCCCTCGTAACTTAATTTGACCTTTGTCAGCCGCGGCTGTAGTGGAAACGGCCGTTTGCGGGTCTTAGGTTTGGAATGCGCTACGGTTGGTTCGGCAAGTTCGCGCACGGTGGAAACTAACGTGCTCACCACGATTCCCGGAGCCGGCTACATTGCGGCGCAACAGAAAGGTACAGTGCAGTGAGTCTGAAATTCGTTCCTTCGGCATTTTTCTCCTGTTTGGCATTGGGAGCGGTCGGCACGCTTCAGGCGGTGCCCATGCTGCGCCTGGTGAGCGCCACGGTGGGACCGATTGCGATCGTTCCCGGCGCCAACGGGATCAACCAGACGGTGGAAGCGTATAACGCCGCCGGCGACGCGAGTGCGCTCTCACTTACCGCGAGCTCGTCGGCAACGTGGCTCATGGCTAACGTCGGCTCGGCCGGCGCCTGCAAGACGACCACCGCGGCCACGTCCTGCATCCCGCTGATATTTGCTCTCAACACATCGTCGCTGGCAGCGTCCCCGACGCCATACACCGGCATCGTCACCGTCACCGGGCCAAACACGGTGGACGCTCCGCAAACGATTACGGTGACGGTCGAGATCGGCGGCGCCGTGCCACCGAGCGTGAATGTGTACGTGCCGCCCTACGTGGCGTCGGCGCCGCCAAGCGTGGCGATTCCGTTCACCTCTAACAGCTACATGACTAGCAAGGTCTCCACGCAGGATGGCAACGGTTGGCTGAGCCTGACGCTCAGCGGAGCCGGCAGCTATCAGACCACTTATCCGTACACCATCAACATAGCCCCGACCTCCAAGAACACGGCTGGCAACACCTACACCGGCTCCATCGTCACGTCCGGCTCCAGCTTTGCCCCCGACAACAAGACCATCGCGGTGACGATGAACGTGACGACTGCGCCGATCGCCCAGGCCTCTCCCACCCAGGTGTCCCCCAACGTGCAAGTGGCGCAAGGCTCGCCGGCTTTGGTGGAGTACGTTTCGATGAGCAATTCCGGCCAGGGTGCGCTGGCGATCTCGGGCGTGACCGCGTCGGGCTCGGGGATCGGCGCAACGGTCTCGGGATCGTACGTGGCCGTGACTCTGGACCCGACCGGTCTTTCGCCCAACACTTATACCGGCTCGCTGAACATCGCGTCCAACGCAGTCGACAGTCCGACGACGGTTCCGGTGACCTTCCAGGTGGCGGTTGCGGGCGCGCCCACCATCTTCTATGGAGGCGTCGTGGATGACGCCGTGTTCGGCCAAAGCGGACTTACCGTGACACCGGGCGATATCGTAGCGCTGTTCGGCCAGCAGCTCTCCACTGTGGCCCCAGTGGTCGGGCAGCAGCCTCCGCTGGCGACGACACTCGGTGGAACGTCGGTCACCGTGAACGGCGAGACTGCTCCTCTATATTATTCCTCGTACGGCCAGATCAATTTCCAGATTCCGGTGGATACGGCGACAGGAACGGCGTTGGTTCAAGTGGACTCCAACGGCCAAGCCGGAAATACGGTGTCGGTAAACGTTGCAGCGCGCACGCCGCGGCTCTTGGTCCTCGCCCCCCCTTACGGCACCATCGTGGACGCCTCGCAGGGCAACGGTTACAATGTGCTGCCCTTCCCGCCGACGATCGCGTTTCCGAACTTTCTCAGCCAGCCGGCTAAGCCAGGCGACGTGTTGACGATTTATGCGATCGGCCTAGGGCCCACGAGTCCCGCGGTAGCCAGTGGCCAGCCCGCCCCTGGCACGGCGCCCCTGGCGGAGTTGACGTCCATGCCAACCGTGGTTTTCAATAGCGCGACCTCGGGGCCGCTCGGTGTACAGCTCACCTCCGCTCCGTCCTATGCGGGGCTGGCGCCGAACTTTGCCGGGCTGTATCAGATCAACGCGGCAATTCCGGGCAACTGCCCCGAGGGCACGATCGAGGTGTCGTTGAAGTTCCCGGATTCGACCACCAGCAACCTGGTCGAGATTCTGGTGCAGTAGGGCCGCTATCCCGGCGCGGTGCCGAATGCAGGCGCTGCGCCGCGTTACCATAAGGGTTGGACCCTTTGAAACCCGCTTCCACCCCCTGGCCTCAGGTGTACCTGTGCGTCGCTTTGACCACCCTGGCTACCCTGTTGCTCGAGCTTTCGCTGACCCGCATCTTCTCGGTAGTGTTCTACTACCACTTCGGATTCCTGGCGATTTCGATTGCCCTGTTTGGCCTCGGCGCCGGTGGCGTTTACTCCTACGTGGTGGCGAGCTGGAAAACGCCGCTCTGGACCAGCCTGGGCCGTCTCAGCATGCTGAATGGCCTTCTTGTGGTACTTGCCCTGGTGATTCTGCTGGCGCAGAATAACGAGCCCACCGTGTGGGACCTGGAGCTGATCTACTGCAGCACGGCGTTGCCGTTCTTCTTCTCCGGCGTAATCGTCTCGCTGGCCATCGGCGAAACCATTGCACACGTCCATCGGGTCTACTTCTTCGACCTGATCGGAGCCGCCGCCGGGTGCCTGTTGTTATACCCGCTGCTCAACGGCCTCGGAGGGGTCAGCGCGGTGCTGGGCGCGGCCATCACCTTCGCCGTCGCCGCAGCCATCTGGCACAGCGTTTCCGGTTCGGTGCGCGGCCGTGTGGGATCGGTGGCGCTGTCTCTGGCGCTGGTCGCGTTTCTCATTCTGAATCAGCGCTATCACGTGATCGACATCCGCCACGCGAAGGGGCAGACCATCACCAACGAAATCTTCCAGCATTGGAACGTCTTTTCGCGCATCGGACTGGTGGATCTCAGGAGCCAAGGCCGCTACAGCATCGTGATCGACGCCGACGCCTCAACCGACATTCCAACCTTCGATTGCGACCACCTCACTGCCGGCCAGCGCCACGACCTGATGGATCAGGGGCCGGCGCTGCCATACGCGCTCCGCCCCGGCGGCAAGACCCTGATTATCGGGCCCGGCGGCGGCTGGGATGTGGCCCGGGCACTGTCCTACGGCAGCCACGATATCACCGGCGTCGAAATCAATCCCATCATCGCCACCACAATCATGCGGGAGCGCTTCCCCGCGCTCAGCCACGGCCTCTACCTGCGGCCCGACGTCCACATTTACGTGGAAGACGGGCGCAGCTTCGTCCGCCGCAGCAGCGCAAAATACCAGGTACTCCAGGCCACGCTGGTCGATACCTGGGCTTCCACAGCCGCCGGAGCGTTCGCGCTTTCGGAAAACAACCTGTACACCGTGGACGCTTTCCGCGACTACCTGCAACATCTCACCGACGACGGCGTGCTGGCGTTCACGCGCTGGGGCTTCGACCCGCCGCGGGAAAGCCTGCGTCTGATTTCGCTCGCTCGCGAAGCGCTGTCGGAGTTGGGCGAGAATCAGGCTTGGCGCCATGTGATCGTCGGACGGTCCGGCTCCGTTCAGGGATGGGGCGCGCAGGATACGGCCATCATCAGCCGCAAACCTCTCACCGCCGCCGACTGCGATCACGCCCGCGCTCTCTTCGCCGCCGCCCATATGCAGGCTGTCTACCTGCCCGACGAAGCCATTCAAAACCCTTTCTACGAGCTGCTGCACACGCCCGACCCGGCCAGCTACGAGCGCAACTACGTTTTCGACATCCGTCCGGTCACCGATAACCGGCCCTTCTTCTTTTACAGCGTGCAGATGCGCGACGTGCTGAGGTTTGTGAGCACGGCCTCTCATGCAAACGCGGACTACAAGGTGAATACGGCGGTGCCCTTGCTGTTCGGGCTGGCCGTGATCTCGCTGGTTGCCACGCTGCTGATTCTGGTCTTCCCGCCCGTCGTGCTGGGCACGCGCCTGCCGCGCCATCCGGGCGTAGTGAAGTTCCTGCTCTACTTCCTGTTCATCGGCGCCGGCTACATCTTCATCGAAGTGGCGCTGATTCAGCGATTCGTCCTGTTCCTCGGCCATCCCACGCCCGCGCTCACCGTGGTCATCTTTTCGCTGCTGGTATCGAGCGGCCTCGGCAGCGCCGCCGGCGGCCGCCTGATGGCACACCGCGAAAGCCGCCTCGTCCAGATCCTCGGCTGCGTGGCGATGCTGGCCGCCCTCCTCGGGCTGGTGCTTGCCTCGCTGCTCACCGCGCTGGTCTGGTTGCCGCTCGCGCTCAAAGTGGTGATAACCGTGGCGCTCATCGCCCCCCTCGGATTCGCGATGGGAATGCCCTTCCCTAGTGGCCTCCGCCGCCTGGAACAGTGGCACCCGCCTTCCGTGCGCTGGGCCTGGGCGCTCAACGCGGCGGCGAGCGTGCTCGGCTCGGTGTGCGCGCTGGTCTCGGCCATCTATCTGGGCCTGACCGAAACTATGATTATCGGTGGCCTGTTCTATCTCGCCGCGCTAGCCGTTGTGGCTAGAGTCCGCACTGGCGAGGCCCCCGCGCCCCAACCCGGCTCCAATCGCGTCGTGCTGGCAAGCTAGACAGCGCCGGGCCTCGACGACTGTTTGGGGACTGGCATATTCGTCTTTTTGTTTGCGCCGGTGTGCCCGGCGGCTTACGCGGAAATGCGTCAGGCCTGGGACGCGAAGCTGAGATGGTTGTGATCCAGCTCGTGAATCAAGCCCATCCATTCGGCCCTCGTCGTTTCATCCCCACAGCACGGTCTGCGCCGCCAGACCGTGCCGAAAGACGGCATGACCCACGCCAAGTCATCCTCATCGCCCAATGCGACCACCTGGAGGTCGGGAGACTTGATACGAAGTTTCTCGATGAATCCCCCCATCCCGTTCTCGCCAGGCGATGCAATTAGCACATCGACCCGCAGGCCCAGCCGAGATACCATCTCCGCCGCCTCGGCGATATTCGTTGCCGGAATAGCCGCCGCTCCGCCCGCATTCAGGATGTGGCCCAGCCACAGCGCCAATCCAAGGTCCCCATCGACAATGAGAATAGTTTGCACCTGAATCAACCCGCTGCGTACCTGTGCAATTCATGCTCCACGGCTTCCGGATTGATTTCACATGGGTTACAAATCGCCGGCCTTCGGGTACCTGGAAAGAACTCCCTGGTGCTCCGCATCGGCAACTCCCCTTTTACCTGGCAATGCGCGCTGGCGGCCTGGCAGCTATTCCACGCGGAACCAGTCGTAATCGGCCCACCCGCTTTCCCCTGCCGCCGTGGACCGCAACGCGAACAGCCCCACCTTGGCGCCGATCCAGCGCCCCGCTTTGGCCGTGAATTCGTCGCCCACGGGGGTGAACACTGTATCATCGGTGCTGTAGCTGAAACTGCAAACCGCGCCTGCGGAGACCTTGACGCGCAGGTAGACCGTGCTCTCCATTACGGTAACCGCCGCGCTCTCCCGTTCGACTGCGCCGTGGTCGGCGCCCCTGGCCATCGCATAGGTTAGATACACGCCGTCCGCTTGCTTGCGCAGCGCGACGTACGCGTAGTCCATGCCCATGATCGCCAGGCCGGTCCGATCGCCGTCACTCACCGGATGGAACGTCACCTTGGCGGTCGCGGTGAAAGCCGGAGCGGGAAACTTTTGCAGCAGCAGATTCGGCACATCCCAGAGATTCTTTGAGCCCTCCGGCCGCGGCACCGCGAACAGCCGCAGCGCGCCCAACGCCGGAGAAGGAAACGCCCAGTTCGATTGCGGATTCGCGCTCCACTGCCATTGCGGCCCGATTCGGCTACCGTTGAATTCGTCCGATTCGGCCGGCGTCGCCACCGGGTACGAACGTCCCACGTTCGGCTTCTTGTATCGCAGCACCGGCTCGCCCCTGCCCGCGCCGTCCTGATGGACGCCGATCACCGGCCAATCCGCCACCCACCTCATCGGCTGCAAATGGACCACGCGGCCATAGGCGCCTTTGTCCTGGAAATGCAGGAACCAATACTCGCCCCCTGGCGTATCCACCCATCCTCCCTGGTGCGGCCCGTTGATCGGCGTCGAGCCCTGCGCCAGCACCACCTTGCGCTCGTACGGGCCGTAGACGTTCTTCGATCGCAGCACGAGCTGCCATCCAGATGGGACGCCGCCGGCCGGTGCAAAGATGTAATAGTAACCGTTGCGCTTGTAGAACTTCGGCCCCTCGATGGTTGGGTCGTTCCGGTGCCCGTCGTACACTAACACACCATCGTCCAGCAACCGCGTCGCATCGGGGCTCATGCGGCTCACGATCACCACACTCTTCATCGCCGCCCGGCTGGCTGCCAGCGCACTCACCAGATACGCCTTGCCATCGTCGTCCCACAGCGGGCAGGGATCGATCCACCCCTTGGCCCGCTTGATGAGCAGCGGTTCGCTCCAGGGGCCGGCGGCGTGCTTCGCTTTCGACATGTAGATCCCGAAGTCGGGATCCGGCCACATCACGTAGAACTCGCCATTGTGATACCGCAGCGAGGGCGCCCAAGCGCCGCCGCCCGGCCGCACCTTGTCGAACACATCGAACGGCGGCTGCTTGTCGTACACGTGGCCAATGAGCGTCCAGTTCACCAAGTCGCGCGAGTGCAAGATCGGCAACCCGGGCACCTGGTGGAAACTGGACGCCGTCAGGTAGTAGTCTTCTCCCACGCGCAGCGGGTCCGGGTCGGAATAGTCCGCGTGCAGAACCGGATTCTTGTAGGTGCCATCGCCATTATCGGCCACCCACACTTTGGAAACCGCCTGACCATACAGGACCACCGAAAACAAAAGAAGAGTGCAAGACCGGGTACTGTTCATAAGTCCGTTAGCTCGCTTGGTTGTAACACCATTGCAGCCACTGAGCCGCCGCCAGCCCTGGCGCAGCCTAGCGGACTGCGGAGCCCGGAGTCGTCTCAGTCTCCCCCGGCCACCGTCTACGCGGACACCGCAAGCTCGCCGTCCGCCAGATTGTGATAACGCCCGCTGAAGTACAGCAATGGCGCGCCTTCGCGCACATCGGCTCGCACCACTTCGCCCACGATCAGATCGTGGTCGCCGGCGGTGAATCGGTACCGCATGGCGCATTCGATTTCCGCCAGCGTGTCCGCGAGCAGCGGCGCGCCGGTTTCACCCGTGTGCCACTCCAGACCGTCGAAGCGGTCCTCACCCTTGCGCGCGAAGCGATCGGCCAGCGCGCGCTGCTGGGCGCTCAGCACATTCACGGCGAAAAAACGCGCTTCGCGGAATGCATCCATCACGCTTGCCGAGTGCGCCAGGGCCACCAGCACCAGCGGCGGCTCGAGCGAAACCGAGGTGAACGAATTCACCGTCAACCCGTGTGGAACGCCCTGCCCATCCATTACGCTCGCGATGGTGACACCGGTGGCGAACCGCCCGCAGGCCCGCCGGAAATCGTCGCCGGAGACGCGCGGCGCGCGCGCTTGTGCCCCCTCGCTTGACATGTGGATAAATTCAATCCTATCATAAGGTTGACCGATACCGGGCAGCAAGCTGGCGCGCGCCAATAGGAGGTTCTTTTGATCAAGCTGGATATTATCAACGAAGTCGTCAACCGCACCGGCATTACCAAGACGAAAGCCGAGATGGCCGTCGAGACCGTGTTTGAAACGATGAAGAAGGCACTCGAACAGGGCGATCGCATCGAGCTGCGCGGCTTCGGCGTGTTCAACGTGAAGCCCCGCAAGACGGGCATCGGACGCAATCCGCGCACCGGCGCGGAGGTTTCCATTCCGCCGGGCAAGGCTGTGCGATTCAAACCCGGCAAGGAGTTGCAGACGCTGCAGTAGGCCGCTGCGGTGCGTCTCATTGTGTCGCCCCAGGATTTCCCGCCCGCGTCGTACCCGCTCTCGCTCTATCGAGCCGGCGGGGCGGCGGAAACGCCCAGCTTGCCGCAGGCGCGCTTCCGCGACCGTTACTGGGTGAACGCGCTGCTGTTTCTCGTCACGCTGGCTTCGACCACCATCGTCGGAGCTTCCATGCAGGTATTCTTCGATCGCAATCTGCCCTTCGATCTGTACCTGAGTTTTTCGATGTACCCAGAGCTATTGCGTCACCCGTCGTCGCTGTTGGCGGGGCTGCCGTTTTCGCTTACCCTGCTCACCATTCTGTTGGCCCATGAGTTCGGACACTACATCGCCGCGCTGCGGTACGGGGTGAATGCCAGTCTGCCTTACTTCATGCCCTCGCCGGGACTGGGGACCTTCGGCGCGTTCATCCGCCTGCGGTCGCCGATCTGCTCCAAGCGGGCGCTGTTCGATATCGGCATCGCCGGGCCGCTGGCCGGCTTCGTCTTTCTGCTGCCGGCGCTTTCGATCGGCCTCGCGTTTTCCAAAGTCATTCCCGGCATCGCTCATCAAGGCAGCCTGCAATTCGGCGTGCCGGCCCTCCAGTGGCTGTTCGGCAAATTCATTTTTCCGGGCGTCGCGGCGAGCGATATTTACTTGCATCCGGCGGCGCGCGCGGCCTGGGTTGGCATGCTCGCCACGGCATTGAACCTGCTCCCTATCGGACAACTGGATGGCGGCCACATCGTCTACGCATGTTTTCCGCGGCGCCACGCTGCGATCTCCTTGGTTCTCAGCCTGCTCCTGCTGCCGCTGGGCGCAGCCTCGTTTATCGATCAGCGCGACTTTTGGTCTGGCTGGCTATTCTGGGGACTGGTGCTGCTGGTTTGGGGACGGCGCCATCCCATGGTCTACGATAGCCGCGAGTTGGATTCGGGGCGGAACAAGCTGGCTCTGCTGGCGCTGGCGGTTTTCCTGCTCTGTTTCATGTTGGTGCCGGCGGCCACGGGCGGACTGTAAACGGCGATGAAGATCACCGCGACCATCATCACCTTCAACGAGGAGCGTAACATCGCCCGCGCCATCGAAAGCCTGCGCTGCTGCGATGAAATCCTGATTGTCGATAGCGGCTCGACCGACCGCACCACCGAACTCGGGGAAAAACTGGGCGCCCGCGTCATCGAAGCCAACTGGCGCGGTTACGCCGGACAAAAGAACTGGGCCGCCGAGCAGGCCACCTACGACTGGGTCCTCTCGCTTGACGCCGACGAAACCCTGAGTGAGGCGCTGGAAGCTGAAATCTGGAATCTCAAGAAGTCCGGCCCGCGCTTCGATGGTTACACAATGCCGCGGTTGGCGCGCTACATGGGCCGGTGGATCTTGCATTCCGGCTGGTACCCCGACCGCAAGCTGCGCCTTTACGACCGGCGCCAGGCCAAATGGGTGGGCGACTTCGTACATGAAAGCGTGGCCGTGCGCGGACGCGTCGGCCACCTGCAAGGCAACCTGTTGCATTTCACCTGCGAATCGCTTGCCGAGCACATCAAGACCATGGAGCGCTACACCACGCTGGCTGCGCAGGAACTCGCTTCGCGGCGCATTCAGGTGCCGCTCTACCGCGTGTTGTTCTCGCCCCCGTGGGCGTTCCTGAAGAGCTATTTTCTGAACGCCGGGTTTCTGGACGGCCCGGAGGGCCTCACGATTTCCTACATGGCTGCGTTCTACACGTTTCTCAAATACACGAAAGCGAGAAACATGAGCTGATGCGCGTCCTGCATCTGGATGCCGGCCGCGAGATGCGCGGTGGCCAATGGCAGGTGCTCCGGCTCATCGAAGGGCTCGCCGGCGCAGGAGTGGAATCCACGCTCCTTGCGCGCCCCGCCACGCCGCTCGCCGCCGCGGCGCGCGAACGTGGCTGGCGCGTCGTGCCGCTCGGCTTCGCCCAAGCCGCGCTGCTGGCGCGGCGGCATGACCTGGTGCATGCCCACGACGCCCGCGCCCACACGCTCGCCGCCTTCGCCGGCGGCGTGCCCCTGGTGGTGTCGCGGCGGGTCGCCTTTCCGATTGGCTCGCGCTGGAAATACGCCCGTGCGCGGCATTACCTGGCGGTTTCCGAATTCGTCAAACGAATCCTGATGGCCGGCGGCGTTCCCGAGGAGAAGATTAGCGTCGTCTACGATGGTGTGCCCGTGCTGGAGCCCTGCGCGGGAAGCCGTGTGCTGGCGCTGGCCAATTTCGGCGACCCGCAAAAAGGCGCCCCACTGGCCGTGGTAGCCGCGCGGCAGGCGGGCGTCGACCTGCTGCTCACCGACAACCTGGAGCGCGACTTGCCGCAGGCCGCGGCGTTCGTCTACATCACCCACGCCGAAGGCCTCGGCTCGGCCGCGTTGTTGGCCATGTCGGCAGCCGTACCCGTGATTGCCAGCCGCGCCGGCGGATTGCCCGAGGTGGTGCGCCATCGCGAAACCGGCCTCCTGGTGGATAACCACCCGGGCGCCGTCGCCGCCGCGATTGCCGAACTCTCGAGCGACCTCGCGCTCGCCCGCCGCCTCGGCCAGAACGCCCGCCGTACCGTGCTCGAAAACTTTACCGTGGACCACATGGTGCGCCGTACCATGGAGGTTTACAAGAAGGTGCTCTCATGATCGAAACCTCTCTCGCGCTGTTGTTCGGATTGCTGATCGGCAGTTTCCTGAACGTTTGCATTTATCGCTGGCCCCTCGATCTTTCGGTGGTGCGGCCGCGCTCGCACTGCCCCGCGTGCGAGGCGCCCATCGCCTGGTACGATAACGTGCCGCTGCTGAGTTTCGCCATTCTTCGTGGCCGATGCCGGCACTGCCAGGCGCACATTTCGCCGCGCTACCCGCTGGTCGAACTGCTCACCGGCGGCCTGTTTTTTCTCATGGTGCATCGCTATGGCCTGACGCCCATGGCGGGCAAAATGTGTGCCTTCTGCGCCATGATGCTGGTCCTGCTGTTCACCGACCTGGAGCAGCGCATCCTGCCCGACGAGATCACCGTGTGGGGCACCGTGGCGGGCCTGGTGTTCGCGCTCTTCGTGCCGACTCCGGATGTGGCCACCCTCTTGTTGGGGGTCGTCGGCCTCGGTTCGAGCGGCTGGATCACACGCCTGGCCGCGGCCACGCTGGCCGCCGGTTTGCCGTCCGGGATCCTGTGGTTCGCCGGCCTGATGTATCGGAAGGTCCGTCATCGCGAAGGCTTGGGTTTCGGCGATGTTAAGATGGTGGCCCTGCTAGGCTGCTATCTCGGCCTGGATGTCGGCATGTCCGTGCTCGTCTTAGGCTCCCTGGCTGGCGCCGTTTTGGGCCTCGGCTACATCAAGGCCACCCACAAGGACCCAGCTACCTACGAGTTGCCCTTCGGCACATTCCTCAGTGCATCGGCGCTCCTTGTCGTAGTCTTCAGCCGGCCACTCTTCGGCTGGTAGATACTCGCGTGCCGAGGTCGAGGTGGCTGCGGTGCGGCGTATCTCGCCCCGATCGAATGTTAGACTCAGGGTGTTCGTGCTTGGGCCCATGCCATCGTCATGACCGAACTGACTGCTTATTCCGCCACCGAGCAGGCGCGGCTGATCCGCGGGCGGCGCGTCTCGTCGCGCGAACTAGTGACGGCGCACCTGGACCGGATCGCCGCCGTCAATCCAAAGATCAATGCCGCCGTGCAGGTGCTTGCCGACAGCGCGATGGCGGCAGCCGCCGTGGCCGATGCGAGCGAACCTCGCGGCCCGCTGCACGGCGTGCCATTCAGTATTAAGGACTCACTCGAACTCGCAGGGACGGTAGCGACAGCGGGAACGCTGGGCCGCAAGAACGCGCCGCCATCCACGGAAGACGCGGCGTCGGTCGAGCGCCTCCGGCGGGCGGGCGCGATTCCGATCGCCAAGACCAATCTGCCGGACCTGCTGTTCGCTTTCGAGAGCGACAACTTGATTTTCGGCGCCACGCGCAACCCCTACGACACTGCGCGCACACCGGGCGGATCGAGCGGCGGCGAGGCCGCGCTGCTCGCCGCGTGCGGTTCGCCCCTCGGACTGGGCAGCGACTGTGCCGGAAGCGTCCGCCTTCCAGCCGCTTTCTGCGGATGCGCCGCCATCAAGCCTACTTCCGGCCGCCTGCCGCGCACCGGCCATTTTCCGCCCGCCGGAGGCTGGATTGAAACGCTGTGGCAGATTGGGCCGATGGCGCGCCGCGTCGAGGACCTGATCACCGCCATGCCGCTGCTGGCCGGTCCCGATGGCCGTGACCACACCGTGGTGGATATGCCGCTCGAGAACCCGCGTGCGGTGCGTGTGCGCGATCTGCGCGTCGCGTTCTACACCGATAACGGCGCTGCCGCGGCCGATGAGGAAGTGTCGCGCGTGGTGCGCGCGGCGGCGGCGGCACTCGCAGCCGAAGGCGCACGCGTGGAAGAGGACCGCCCGGCCTGCCTGGAAGCCGCTTACGAGATCGAGATGAAGTTGCTTGGGGCCGATGGCGGCGATGGACTGCGCAGCTATCTCCGCGACATCGGCTCGAGCAGCGTCCACCCGCTGCTGACCGGCTGGCTCGACAAGTTGGAACGTTTCCGCGCCGGCATCGACGGATTCGCGCGTTACTGGGGCGAGTGGTTCCGCTACCGCGCCGGGATGGCCGCATTTCTCGCCCGTGGATTTGACGCAATCGTGTGTCCGGCCTATATTCACCCCGCGTTGCCCCTCGGCACTTCCACGTTGGACGAGAATTTCATCGGCTTCGGCCACACCATGGCCTACAACGTGGCCGGATGGCCCGCCGCGGTGGTGCGTTGCGGCGAATCGCCGGCCGGCTTACCCATCGCCGTGCAGATCGCCGCCGCACCGTGGCGCGAGGATGTGGCACTGGCCGTGGCGCTGTGGCTGGAGCAAGCCTTCGGCGGTTGGAAGCCGCCGGCGGAGTAGCCAGCGGCGCGGCGGCGTAAGCAGTCAAGCCTGCGCGACGACCTAGGTGACTCTATGCCGTCTTCCGTCCCGCCAGCATTTTCCGATATGCGGCCATCAACTCGCTGCGCGCTTGCTCTCCTAACGGGGTGGGAAGTTCGTCGGGTTGGTAACGTTGGCAGAGTTCCACGGTCTTGCGCAGGCTCTCGGCGAACTCGATGCAGGGAGGGCAATCCGCCAGGTGCGACTCGACTTCCGCGCAGGCGTCCGCCGGCAGTTCCAGATTCAAGTAGTCGGATAACAAGGCAAACACGCACTTGCAACTCTCGTCCTGTGGCGACGCCATCTCATCCTCCTCCATTGCCGCCGGCCGGAGCCGCGGGTTGCCCGCCGGAGCGAAGGTACTCGTCCAGCTTCTGCCGCAGCGCCAGTCGCCCGCGATGCAGACGCGTCTTGACCACGTCCGCGGTCACATCCAGTATCTCGGCCGTCTCGGCGGTAGAAAGCTCTTCCATATCCCGCAGCAGGATCACCGACCGGTAGGCCGGCGGCAGTTCGGCGATCGCGGCCTCCAGCACATCTTTCATCTCGCGTTTCAATAGCTGGTCGTCCGGCAAGCCGGACCAATCGGCAATCTGAATCTTCTTCTCCACGCCGCTGCCGCTCACTGCTGGAAGAAACTCATCCAGCGACAGCTCGCGCGCGGGTGCGAAGACGCTCTTGCGCCGCTTCATCAGGCACGCGTTCTTCGCAATTCGAAATACCCACTGGCGAATTCGCTCCGGCTCGCGGATCTGATCGAAACTTTCAAATACCTTGAGCAGCGTGTCCTGCGCCACTTCCTCGGCGTCCTCGCGATGGCCGCACATGAGCCGGCTGTACTGAAACACCTTGCCGCGAAAATGCTCGACGAAACGGTCGAAGGCTTCCGCGTCGCCGGCCATCAGGCGCCGCGCGAGTTCGGTCTCGATTGCGTTTTCCAAATTCCGGTTCCCGCTCCTGATTGTAGCCGGAGCCGGGCTGTCCGCTCAGCACACATTTGTACGCGCATCCGAAGAATGTTTTGAACGGACCTGCCGGACGTGGAAGCTAATTCTCCGCCCCACCTTTCGTGGAATCGCCGTCGCCGCCCCCTCTGGAGACACCCATTGAGATCGCGAGAACGCCGCGCTCAAACCTGGAGATGCAGCCGCGTGCGAAACGTGACACTTCATCGGCGCTGTGTCCGGATTTGCTATGATCGCTCTGCAATCGCCGATTTGCGCGTCCTGCGCCAGTCGAGCCTGGAGAACGAGGGACCGTCCATGTCGAAACAGAAGGAAGCCGATCTGATTCTCAAGCTGTACGAATTGCGCCGCGAAGCGACCATGCGCAAGGCGCGCGACTGGTACTTTCGCGAATTCAATCCCGAATCGATGGAGGACATCACCAAGACGCTGTTCAGCGAACAAAGCGGCTATGTGCGGATGGTCTGGACCTATTGGGACATGGCCGCCGCACTGGTCCACCACGAGGCGATCAGTGTCGAGATGTTCACCGACACCAACGGCGAGTATATCGGCGTCTTCACCAAGGTGGAACCTTTCCTCGCCGAACTGCGGGCCATCAACGGGCCACACTATCTGGTCAACCTGGAACGGCTGATCGACGCGACGCCCAACGGACGCCAGCGCGTTATCGCCATGCGCGAGCGCCTGAAAGCAATGCGCGCGCGGCTCGCCGCACAGGCCACCGGCGCCAATTGATGCAGCGGAGCGGTTCCCGCGCAGCGTTCGTTACGGCAGCGTGAAGCGCAGCGCGCCGAATACCATGCTGGCGCTCGCTGTCGTCGGAGTCCCTGGCGCGACGTACCAGGGCGCCCGCGTCAGATACGAATACTGCGTGATGATCTGCAGGGCGCCGTATTTCGGGTTCTTCCAGAAGGTGTAGTAATAGCCGAACATCGGCTCCTGCAACTGGCGGTTAGCCGACGACGAACCGGGGAAGCCGAATCCCAAATAATTGCCGGGCGACACCACGGTGTAGTTCCGGTCGAAATAGGCGCCGCCGTAGTAAGCGAAGAACTGCGATTTGGGTGTGGGCGCATATTCGAAGCCAGCTATGCCTGACACGGTATGCACAGGCGAGATCGAGCCGTTGGGACCGATGGCGAGGTCGGGACCCAGGCCCACCAGGTAGCGCCCGCCGCCGCTCGAATAAAACGTGGTGGCGATCAGGCGAAAGTTCTTCGCCACTTCGAGAACTGTGCCGAACGTTCCGCCTAAGCCTTGCGCGTCATAGTAGCTGCCCTGCGCCGGTGAAACCCGGAACTGCCGCGAAACGCCGGCTAGTTCGAAGTGCAGCGCCTTACCGGAAACCTGCGTGTCGTAGGCAACTTTGGCGACCAAGTCCGGCCGCACGTTGGGCGCGGTGGAAACGCTCCCGTTATCCACCTGGGTCGACGCGAACGACGGCAGCGTGACTGCGGTGGTCACGTACTGATCGGGGCTCTCCACCGAACCGGCGATCGACCAATGCTTGTCGGGGTGATAGACAACCCGAAGTTGCCCCGGCCGTCCCCATACCAGACCCACCAGATAGTTGGAATCCTCACCCAGGCCGAGGAAGACGTTGCTCGATATCTGAGAGACGCCCACGCGGTTGGGCGTCATCAACGTCCACGTCTGCCCGCCCAACACCTCCCACTTTCCCTGCTGCACGTTTGCCCAGAAATGGCGCACCCGGAAAGTGCCGCTGTTGCTGGTAACGTACAGGCTGGCCGGCTGGTTGCCGTAGAAATCCCCCTCGACATAGCCGGTGACCGACATGCGCTTGGTGGGGTTGTCCGTGATGGTCAGGGTCACCCGAGAGTTCGCAGCGCTGGACCGGAACTCGTCCATCCTGCCCGCCACCGTATTACTGAACGGCACGCCGGCGAAGGAAGTCGCGACACCGCTTCCTATGTCCCTGGACCGCCAGACATTGGAGAAATCCATAAACCCGCCGGGGGTGAAATCCGCACCGCCGATGTGGAAGCCAAGCGGCGAGAAGGGCCGCCCATTGTTGTCCACCTCGGTGACGGCAGTGGCCAGCGGAACGGGCAGCGCCGCCGCAGCCTGGGTTGGCACGACCGCCGGCGCGGCCTGTGCGGCCACCAGATGGTCGAGCAGCTTCTGCTGGGAATCGATCGCCTTCTGCGCCGATTCGAGCGCTTTCTGCGCGGTTTCCAGCGCCTGCCGCTGCTCATCGAGCTGTTTCTGTTGAGCCGCGATTTGTTCGCGCAGCTTGGCGATATCGTCCGTCTGGGCGGAACCCTGTGCCAGACACAGGACGGGGAGCAGCAAGGCAAGCGGCAACAGCGCGCTAACGATCCTCGTGAACTTCATAACTTCTCCTGGTGCGAGCGATTGAGTCGGACCCGATTCGGCGAGCAGATGTGCAATCGAGTGCGGAAACCCGGAAGGTACAGAATAACACTATCGGACCGGTTTATCCTGTACTGGGATGCGGGCTACCGCGGCCGTTCCGGAACCAGGGGAAGGCAGGGCTTGCACGGCGCGGCGGCTATCCGCACCGTGCAAGCGAACCGGCGCGCGTCCTGCGGTTAGCGCGACGCGCTGTCTTTCGGTGTCGCCAGATAGCCGATGATCTGGTCTTTGGTGATCTGGTTGATCACGATCTCGTACGGAGTGCGGCCGCCCTTGGCGGTCAGGAACTGCACCGGCTCGTTGGCGTTCTTATCCTTCTTCTCGTACGTCTTGTCGTCTGCCATCACGAGGACCGTGTACTTGTTGCGCTTGGGATCGGTTCTCTCCAGCTTCAGCGTGATGTCGCCGACCCGCACGGGCTGCTTGGTCCTACCCAGCTTGATGTCGAAGTAATTGCGCTCGCCCCTCATCTTGAGGGCCTGCAACTCGGTGCCGTTGGTGGCGATGAGCCCGCTTTGCACGCCCAGGTCGCCGGTTACGGACTTGAGGTCCGCGATAGTCTTCTCGAGTTGGCTCTGCGTCATGGCGGCCTGCGACTTCACGCTGCCCACGTCGGTGGAAACGTCGGCGATCTTGGCGTTGGCCGCGGTCACGGACTGGTTGACTTCGCTGATCTGGCCGGTTACCTGCTGCTGCATCTTCGCTTCTTCAGCCTGGAGCTGCCTGGCCAACTGATCGGCGTGCGCTTGCGCTTCCACCTTCGCCTCGCTGGACATGCTCCGGGCCTGCAAGTTGGCGGTCGCCAACTGCTCCTTCAAATCTTCGATGTGCCGAGCCTCGGCGGCCGTGCTGAGCGAGGATTCGTCTCGCACGCCGGACACCGCCGCCTGCAGTTTATCGACCTTCTGCGTCAACTCGGTTCGGAGGTGGTCCACCTGCACGAACAGGTAGATATTGACTGCCAACAGGGCGATCAGCCCTCCAGCCAGCAGCGGAATCGCCATACCCGATTTCTGGGGCGGGGGCTCGTATGAGGTTATGCTCACGTCTGGAACTCCTTAAGCTTTCTAGTATAGATGGGTTTGGATCGGATGCGGTTTCATCCCCGCTCCACTCGATACGGCTACAGCGGCCGGTTCTACCGGTCCTGGGCCGCGCTTGGGCTCGGCGGCTCTATGAGCGGCGGGGGCTTGGCTTCGGCGGTATCGTGCCTGGGGCCAAGGCCCAACGCGATCAGCGAGAGCGAATCGATCTTGCCGGTACTTTGCAGGTTTTGCTGGCTCTGAAATCGTTTGAGGGCGTCGCTGCTACTCGGCCCCCACGCCCCGCTTGCGTCCTCCGGCTTCAGGTAGCCCTTCGACACCAGCGCCTGCTGAATCTCCTGGTAACGCTCCGGCGCTGGAGCCATCTGGCGAGGCCGCCGCGGCGCTACCGGCGCCCGCCTGCCGCGCCTGACGGACGCAGACTTGGAAGACACCGGCTTCGCCCGGTTCGCATTCGCTACGCCAGGCGCAGCGGCTGTGGGCCTATGGACCGTACTTGCCGGAATCGGGCGCTTGCTGGCAGCGGGCCGGGCTGCCGCCCCACTGGCGGCTGGCTTCGCAGGCGGTTTTGCAGCTGGTTTCGCGGCTGTCGATGCAGGTTTCGCAGCCACGGCCGGAGCCGCCGGCTGTTTCGATTGCGCCGGCGCCGCCGCAGCGTACACAATCACCGCTACTAGGGCACACAAGACCCTTCGCATATCCAGTGTTCTAATTTTAACAGGGAACCGCGGCCCCGAAGGCTGCCCCAGGGAAGCCGCGGTATCCTTTCGCTACTGCTTGGCCGGCAGGAAACCGGCGACGAAGCTATACTCCCACTTGGGCGGATTCGCCGCGGTCTGGCGCAGGACACGGAACTGCACCGCGTCGCCAGGCTTGAGTGTGGATTGCACCTTCTTCACGTCCTCGATGCTGTTGATCCGCTGTCCGGCTATGGCGATGATCACGTCGCCCTTCAGCAGATGGATGTCCTCCGCGAAGGAATTCGGCTCGACCTCCAGCACCCGCACGCCGCTCTTTTCCTTGATGCCGAGCGTCTCGATCTGGCGGTCGGTCAAGGTTTCGATCGTCATGCCGAAGCTCACCGCGGTGCCTTCCTCCTTTTCCGGGGCGGCTTCGTTGCCGTTGCCGAACCGGTCGGGGAAGAGCTGCGCCCGGTCGGCCACCTGCACTTTGAAGTTCAGCCGCTTGCCTTCCCGCACCACCGTCAACTCCAGGGAATTGCCAATTGGCGTGGCGGTCACCGTCGCCACCAGTTGATTGCCGTCGCGAATCGGCTTGCCGTTGATGGCCACCACTACGTCGCCATCCTTGATGCCAGCCTTTTCCGACGGGCCACCCGGCGTCACCGACTGCACAAACACTCCCTCGCTCACGCCACTAGCCTTCAGGTTAGCCGCCGTGGTCGGATCGTCCGACTGGCCGAATGCAATGCCAACGCCGCCGCGGGTCACCTTGCCTTCCTTGATGATGGCGTTGTACACCATCACCGCCGTGTTGATGGGCAGGGCAAAGCCGATGCCCTCATACGCGCCCGAACGCGACGCGATGGCCGTATTGATGCCGATCACCTCGCCGCGCATATTCAGCAGCGGGCCGCCGGAGTTGCCCGGGTTGATGGCCGCGTCGGTTTGCAGAAAATGCTGAAACTGCATGCTGGCATCCACTTCGCGGTCCTTCGCGCTGATGATGCCGGCGGTTACCGTCTCCTGGTAGTTGAACGGCGAGCCAATCGCCACCGCCCAGTCCCCCACCTGCACCCCGTCGGAGTTGCCGATCTTGGCCGGTTCCAGGCCGCTCTTGCCCGTCACCTTGATCACCGCCAGGTCGGTCGATGGGTCCGTACCCACCAGCTTGGCTTCGTATTCGGCCACGTCGCCGTGGAACTTCACCCGGATGCGGTCGGCCTTGTCTACCACGTGGTTGTTGGTCAAAATGTAGCCTGCGCGGTCCACCACCACGCCCGAACCCAAAGCCT
>Ga0074045_10000225_pt1 | contig 54068 bp, 47 predicted proteins | sample BogForMeECP23OM2_FD_94442 | JGI IMG/M metagenome (GOLD analysis project Ga0074045, IMG submission 94442) | Bog forest soil microbial communities from Calvert Island, British Columbia, Canada - Bog Forest MetaG ECP23OM2 | ecosystem: Environmental > Terrestrial > Soil > Wetlands ... | reverse complement strand
GTCGATAGGCTGGAGGTGTAAGTGGAGTGATCCATTCAGCTGACCAGTACTAATAGACCGTGTGCCTTGACTATTTACTTCCCCCTTATCTCCCCTGCTTGTCAAATTGTTTTTTTTGTTGCACTAACAGATTGAATGTTTTGGCTGTATAATTAAAGAAAGGGAAAATACACAACACCCTTTCTTTAATTTTTTGTTATAAAGGGGTTAAAACATAATGAAAGAAAGAGACCTATTTGAAGAGATAATAAACCTTGGCAAGCGGCGCGGCGTACTTACGTACGATGAGATAAACGAAGCACTCCCTTCTGAATTTTTCTCCCCGGATGAACTTGAAGATCTTATGGATGTCCTCAGCGATATGGGAGTTAAGGTCGTTGATTACGAAGAGTCCATTCTTGGCGAGGAGGAAGCCGAGGAAGAAGTTGAAGAGCACGAAAGGGCTGAAGATCTTGTTCAGGCCTATTTTAACTCCATGGGGGACATCTCCATCCTCACAAAGGATGAGGAAACCGACCTCGCAAAGAAGCTTGAACAAGGCAGAGAGATAATAAACGGGATCATATCGGCACTCCCAATTTTTGACAAAATAAAAAATACAATTGATATAGAAGATGAAGAAGGCATTGCGACAGAAGACGAAAGGGCCGATGAAGCACTTATAAAAACGCTCTCCAGGCTTGAGGAATTGATAGATACGGCCATAAGAGCAGATGTAAAAATAAAGAGATACGGCACGCTGAAAGATTTCAGGTACTATATAAACGAGAAAAAGAAAAAGAGCCAGAATACAAAACGATATGATATCCTGCTTAAAGAGGTGTTATCTGATTACAAGAAAATAGAATCAGAGGTCGGAGCCAAGGTTGAAGTTCTCAAAGATCTCTGGCATAAAATATCCAAGGCAAGACATCTTGTCATGGAAGCAAAAAATGAACTTATCACAAGAAACCTGAGGCTGGTTGTCAATATCGCTAAAAACTACGTAGGCAGGGGTTTGCCCTTACTGGATCTTATTCAGGAAGGGAATATTGGCCTTATGAAAGCAGTAGATAAATTTAAATACGAAAAAGGATTCAAATTCAGCACGTATGCTACATGGTGGATAAGACAGGCGATAACAAGGGCGCTTATCGACCAGACAAAAACAATTCGTGTGCCTGTACATATGATGGAATTCTATAACCGTGTCACCAAGGCCTCAAGAGAGCTTACCCAGCAGCTCGGGCGTGAACCGACAAATGAGGAGATCGCAAAGAAACTTGTGGTCCCGATGAGAAAGGTTGAAGAAGTATTCAGAGCTATACAGGACCCGATTGCGTTGCAGACTCCTATCGGCGACGAGGATACGGAACTTGAAGATTTTATAGGTGACAAAACAAGCCCGTCGCCTTACTCGGACGCCGAGCGGATAGAGACTTCAGAGCAAATACAGAGAGTGCTGCGGACGCTGACTCCCAAAGAGGAAACCGTAATCAGGATGAGGTTCGGCATTGGCGTTGACAGGGACCATACACTTGAAGAGGTAGGCAGATATCTTTCCATAACCAGAGAACGCGTGCGTCAGATAGAGGCAAAGGCCCTCCGAAAATTGAAACACCCCAGCAGATTAAGGGCACTGAAAATACTCACCAGCTAAAAGGCAGGCTATAGCCTATAGGAAAAGAAAAACATGTCTCTTTGTTTTTGCCTATTGCCCATCGCCTATTACCTATAGCCTATGCTTTTAAGTTACAGCAATTATAGATTCCCTTATCACAGCCATCAGGCGCTCCATAGATTCAGCGCTTATGCTGAGTGGGGGCATAATGACAATCACATTACCCAGGGGTCTTATTAAAACACCGGCGTCACGTGCCTTGCCGGCAACTTTCCAGCCCATTCTTTCTTCCCAGGCATACGGCTCCCTGGATAACTTATCCCTGACAAGTTCAATCCCCGCCATCAGCCCCTTATTTCTCACATTCCCGACTTGCGGCAGCTCAGCAATATCTTCCAGTTTACGCTCCAGGAGAGCAATTTTATCTATAGCTTTTTCCAATGTGTCCTCCTCTTCAAAAACCTGAAGACTTGCAAGAGCGGCAGCGCATGCCAACGGGTTGCCTGTATAAGAATGCCCGTGGAAAAAGGTTTTCAATTCCCTGAATTCACCGAGAAATGCATTAAAAACATCCTCAGTGGCCAGGGTCACAGCAAGCGGCAGATACCCATTGGTAATTCCTTTAGAAAGGCACATTATATCGGGAACGACAGATTCATGCTCAGAGGCAAACATCCTGCCGGTCCTGCCAAAACCAGTAGCAACCTCATCAGCAATCAACAGCACATTATAGTTATGGCAAAGCTCTCTCACTCCCCTCAAATAGCCCTCCGGCCAGACAATCATCCCTCCCGCAGCCTGCACAACCGGTTCAAGAACAACAGCCGCAATCTCAGCAGAATGTTGCTGCAGGATATCTTCCATCACTTTCAAGCATGCAAAAGAACACTCCGGGCAGGTCCGGCCCAGCTCGCACCTGTAGCAATAAGGAGAAGGCGCCTTATAAGAATTAAATAGCAGAGGCGCAAAGGCGCTATGGAAAATATCTACCCCGCCGACACTCACCGCGCCTAATGTATCGCCGTGATAACCATAGTTAAGGGACAAAAAGGAATTCCTGCCGCTTACACCCTTGTGGATCCAGTATTGGAAAGCCATTTTAAGGGCCACCTCCACAGCAGTGGACCCATTGTCCGAATAAAAAACCTTTGCAAGCCGCTGATCAAGGCCCGCGAATGCCCTATCTGTAAGACCAATGAGCTTTTCAGCAAGTTGTATTGCCGGGACGTTGCTCAACCCGAGCAGCGTGGAGTGAGCTATTTTATCGAGCTGCGCCCTGATCGCATCATCAATCCACCGTTTCCTGTGGCCGTGAATGCTGACCCACAACGATGAAACTCCGTCAAGGTACCATTTCCCATAGACGTCCTTCAGGAAACAGTCCCGCCCCTCAACAATAATAACCGGCTCCTCTTCAAGCCACCCTTTCATCTGGGTAAAGGGGTGCCAGATAAACTCTTTATCGGATTCTTCCAGATGTTTTATTTCATCAAGGTAGCTCATTTACTCTGAATCTGATTCGCATATTTGATGTCCTGAAGGACAAGGGTCTCAAGAACAGCGTCGAAATATGGCCTCCGGCAGTCAATACCGTTCATGTTGCCGTCGCGGACCAGCTTCATGTATCTGCACCCGCCGAAACAGATGGGCAGATAAGAGCAGGCCAGACATTCCTCATTCTTCCAGTTGTCAAGATTATGGGATTGATGGTAATCGTTAACTCCGCTCTTCAAATTACCAACGCAATACTGTTCCCTGCCTATCAGACCAGGGCATTTATAAATATCGCCATTGTAATTTATGACAAACATGTCTTTAATCTCCATCACGCAGGGCATCGGCAACACCTTTGTTGTTCGGTATCCCCGGCGCAGAATCTCTTCCCTCAGATACAACCAGGCTTCGACAAGCCAGGGCTCGCCAAGAGATATGCAGCCTTCTCTGAAATCAGAAACGGCGAATTCAGCGCTTTCCTGTGTCACAGGGTAGAACTGCACACCGCCGACTCTCTCCGGTGTCAGTCCCTCTGCCATAAGGTAATCGAGAAGCAATGGGAAACGCCTGAAATTTGCCTTCGTATAATTCCCGCCTATCTGGACAGGGATAATATTACATACATCCTTGACGTTTCCGAGTATCGTATCGAAGCTGCCCTTGCCCGATCTGAAAGGCCGATATGTGTTGTGGATATCTGAGAGGCCGTCAATGGTAACGCACGCATGACTAAGGCCCAGTGGTTTGAGCTTGCACGCCAGGTCTGGCGTAAGCAGCGTACCGTTGGTCACAAGAGAAAATGTGTATTTTAATCTTTCAGAGTCGGCAATGACCTTTAAGCGCCTGGACATATCAACGATCAGCCCCGAACTCAAAAGCGGTTCCCCGCCGTAATAAGTGATACTTATCTCATCTTTGTGTTGCCGGGAACCATTCTTTATAAACCCGATGAGACGGTCAACGGTCTCTTCGGTCATATAAAATTGCCCCTTCCTTGTGCCTTCAAAACAATATTTGCACGCGAGGTTGCAGTCGAGATTCAGTACCACTTTTGCATAGAAAGAATTGTTTATTGCATCTAATTCTTCCATAAGAGCCCGCATTTCAGCCCTTTCCTGCTCGACATCAGCCACAAGAAATCCAAGTTTCAGAAGCGTGGTTTGCTCATCGTCTGAGAGGTGTTGGCTTTCGACGTCCCTGATTATCGATGCCGGAACCCGAATCTTGGCTGCATTCTTTGTCGAAAAAAGGACGCAAGAATTGTCCGGGTCTTGTTCTGAACGATAGATTTTACAGTACTCAGACAGCTTCATTCCCGGGTCCCCTCACAAAAAAGTTGAGGGAGGCCTGCGCCTCCCTCCCTAATGTTTCAGATATTGAACGCGTCAGCGTGCGGTCGATGCTGCCGCGCCAGGACAGCATATTGTATCCAGCATATCTTTTTTATCCAGTCCCTCGTCCAAAATTACAATACGTTTTTCCATGGTGTTCACCTCCTTTCAGAACTTGAACCTGACCCCGCCTTCAACCCATCGTCCAGGGTTGGGAAAGTAATAATCCTCATATTGAGATCCGTCAAAAATGTTATGCGCCGTCAGAAAAACATCACATGCCATGTCCTTTTGCCTAAAGACCGTCTTTGTGATGCTCATATCTAAAATCATGGAGTTATATTGTGCCTCTGAGGAGGACGGCTCATTAAACCATATATAATGTCCTTGCAAAATGGCTTTAAGCGATTTGCCGTCGTCATACTTTAGCCCTGCAACAAACGTATAGCGCGGTGAATCTGTCAATACCAACTCGGTAAGCAAATCCTTCGAATCAATAAATGAGGCTCCTGCAAACAAAGAAGTGTGGTAAATGGCGTTAGTCTTTATCTCTGCCTCCACTCCCTGATGCCTTACCTTGCCGACATTGGCATAGGTGAACGCAAATGTATTACTGCCAGATATGGGTTCTTGCACTAATGCATCTCTTATATTATTACTGAAAGCTGATACTTTCGCCCAAACATAAGGCAAAGCTCTTGTCTCGATTCCTGCCTGACAGGAAGTTACCTCTTCAATCTTGAGCTGCGCATTAGCCTGGAAGAAGAAATTCTCTCCAAATCTGTCAAATAAGGTCGGGTTGTTAAATCCCTCTGAAACGGTCGCCCTTAAAAAAGTCCTGTCTGTGAGTTTATATGTTGCCCCCAGGGTGGGGCTGATAAAACTGCCAAAAGCGTCTGTGTTGTCAAACCGCAGCCCGGGGGTAACGGAAAGCTTGTTCCATACTATTGTGTCATTTATAAAAATGTCCCATTTCTGTATTCCCTGTCTTCCGTTCAGCAAGTTCGGGTCCTTCAGTGTGCCTTTTTCATAATCAGTACCAACTACTATCGAATTCATGCCCGCCGTATATGCGAGCTTTGCGCTTGCACCGTTGGTAGTACCTGTATTTGTATCTTGGTAAGTCTCAAGGCCGTCGCTTATCTGGTTATCATAGGACTTGAATACCTGCTGCAACGTATGCATTGAAAGATCCAAACTCAGATTAGAATTCAGCTTGCTGTTTAAAGAAAGGGTCGCCAATATGTGTTCAAACCTGTCGTTAAAATAGGTGTCGGACGGCAGGTCATCACCTTCCCCACGCCTCCCCCTGTCATAGTAAAAGGTGGAAGAGACTTTGGTGTCATCAGTAATATTATATGCCACCTTTGAATACAGGTTTGAGGTGTAAATATTGAAGTCCTGTCTCAGTCCGTCTGTTTGGAGATGCCCGGCGTATAAATAATATTCGAATTTATCTTTCGCGCCATAAATCTCCGCCCTGTTATCATCTGTATTTTTTTCACCATATGCTGTCGAAACAGTTCCATTTATGCTCTTTGTTCCATTGCCCGTTTTTGTGATGATGTTTATAATGCCGCCCAAGGACGAACCCCATACAGCAGACGCAGGCCCTTTTATAATTTCTATCCGTTCCACAATCTGCACAGGCAACATCGACAGAAGTTCAGAAACACCGCTTGAGATACTATTTAAAATAACGTCGTCAATTAAGACGGTGGTATGTGTGGCCTCTGACCCCTGGATTTCATACACTGCATTTCCTCCGAGACCACCATTGAAAAATACCTGCACTCCCGTAACCGTATTCAACACATCCGCAATAGTATGAGCGTTCATGAACTCGATATCTTTTGCAGTGATGACAGTCATATTCTCGGCAACCTCTGAAATTGGTTTTAAACTCCTCGTTGCGGAGATAACCTGAACATTCATGAGGTCCCTGATATCCATCTGCAGGAGAGCTTCCATCCCCGTGGCGCTCTGAGCGTCAGACTCAGTGGTTCCATTTTCAATATCAGAAGCATAAGATTTGTCTAATAAGCCGGCGGTGAAGAAAATACAGAGAACAAAAAATAATGGCAGGACAAAAGATGCTTTGGAACTATTTTTAAAACCCATACGCATCCCCTACATAATCTATTTATTATGCGTGCTGGGCTAAATCATATATAAATTTCAATCGATTAGTCAATAGAAAACCTCTTATAAAGAGATTTAAGATTCTAATATGGAACACTTAAATGCTGTAATTTTTATAAATCTCATTCCTGGTAGGACAGAGACAGTAATAAGATGAACCATATGGCATCAGGTAACTGCATTGTTTCCCGGCACACTGACATTTATCTATCTCAAGAAATTCTCCTATTACATTAACTATATGACAAGCAGTCCAAACATCACCATTCGACGAGCACCGGAAATTATTCAGACATCTCGTGGTCCGGTTTTTAACTTCCTCGCTGACCGCATATGACATACCATTTCTCCTATTAAGTTCGGACAAATTGTCAATAACTAACCACAACCAAAAGTACCAGAAGTAGGTGCTCCCTCCGTGGTTTCCTTTACTCAATAAAATTGTAGTCCGTGTTTAAAAAAGTGTAGCAAAAAACAGACCTGTTTCACTTACAAAGAAACGATTCCTCTAAAAAAGTGTCTTGCGATACAATTCCCAGAAGTGGATCATCGAAATAACCCCTAGAATTCAATTTGTTATAAACCGTGAAATTGCTTAGCTTCGCAGGAATGGAGAGTATTTGAGATTTGGAAAGCTGATTTTTATGGGCGCTTTGAATATAATATGCAGATTATCAATGTCAACTAAAACTTACAGGAATCTGACTATTAGATGAATAAACATTGATAATCATTGAGTTAACCGGCATTGACATGTTGTTGCCATTTTTTCGGAAATAGCAAAAAAAGTTGCACCCATGAGTGCAAGACTATAACCCTAAGGACTCAATTAACCACAGAGTGCTCAGAAAAACTTTTTGATCATAAAAAACAATAAGCTTAGTCTTCTATTTATCTCTGTGCCCTGGCTTAAGGCCCGGCTTAAAAGCCCCTACTGTTGGCTACTTTTGGCTGTGGTTCCTCAATGCTTTTTAGAATTAACATTTTTTGTTTATTATTTTGTTTAGTGACTGGCGTGTAATGCCGAGCATAGAGGCAGCCCTGGACTGACTTCCCCCCGAAAGCCTCATGGCTTCTTCGATGATATAATTCCTGGTTTCGGCAATAGTGGGGAAGTGGCCGAAAATATTCTGGAGCGTGCTTGACTCCCCTGCCGGAAAAGCTGTTGGACCTGGTGCAGACCCTCCGTTCTGTATATCTACAGGAATATTTTTGAACCCGCTCATCGAAAGCATTCCAGATTTATGCTGCGCTATTGCATCAAATACCATTGCCTCGAGTTCGCGTACGTTGCCCGGAAAATCGTATCTTGAAAGGATCTCCGCCAGTTCGTGATGTGCGGCAGGCTTTTCCTTTTTAAATTCTTTGGACGCAATCTCTATAAAATGGTCGAGCAGCGCCGGGACGTCCTCAGGCCTTTCCCTAAGGGGGGGAACATGTACCCGGTGAGAGCAAAGGCGATAAAACAGGTCCTTGCGGAATATTCCGTCATGGGCCAGGGCTTCCGGGTCTCTGTTAGTAGCTACAACAATTCTGGCGCCGCTTTTCACCGGCGTGTCGGAACCAAGGGCATAGTAGGTGCACTCCTGCAACAGCCTCAGGAGTTTCACCTGGGAAGAAGGACTTAAATCGCATATTTCGTCGAGGAAAAGCGTCCCCTTTTCAGCACTCGCGATCAATCCCCTGCGGGACTGATCGGCGCCTGTAAAGGCGCCTTTCCTATGACCGAACAGGGCATCGGAAAACATCGTATCATCAAGACCCGCAACATTTACAGCGACGAAATCACCTTTGCTTCCGCTCAAACGGTGCAATGCTTGTGCAATAAGTTCCTTGCCGACCCCCGTTTCTCCGGTAATCATAACTGGATGCGTAGTGGCGGCTATGGCTTCCAGATACTGAAAGATCGCCCTCATATTTCTGCTTCGGGTTATGATGTGGGAAAAAGCGTCCTCATGTTTCAGGACATCCGTTAGAAGATACTCTTTGATAGAAATCAGCTCGCTTTGGAGGGTGCGCAGTCCGAGTGTTTTCCTGACCGAAGAAACGAGCCTGTCCGCCTCCACCGGCTTGACGAGATAGTCAGAGGCGCCCGCTTTAATGCATGCTATTGCCGTCTCGACATTATTAGCTCCCGTCATCACAATCACCGGCACTTGAGGAAAATCTACAGTGATTCTCGAAAGGAGTTCCCGGCCCGAAATATGCGGCATTAAGAGGTCAAGAAAAACCAAAGCAATACTATCACTCAGCTCCGCCAGCAGGGGGACAACCTCCCTGCTGTCATGGACTGACAATATATTATCAAACCCTTCAGACGCCAGCATAGCAACAGCTGCACTCAGAGTCTGCGGCTCATCGTCAACCATGAGAATTTTTCCACAGTTTTCCATACCGGCTTTCATTTTACTCCTCTCCGCGCAAAAAAGTTAACAACCTATTAAATTCATATTCAAGTCTGCCAAAAACAATACCGGCCTGCTCCATATCTCCCTGTCCTGCCGATAGCTCGACCAGGAGTGCCGCCTCCTGCAGAGGTTTCGCCCCTATGGTACCTGCTGCGCCCTTCAGGGAATGAGCGAGCCTGTTGGCGAGATTGGAATCCCCGGCAATAATAGATTCCCGTATCTCTTCCAGACGGGCCGGCGGGACATTTATCAGAAAGTCGGAGCATATTTTGCGAATAAGGGCCTCGTTACTGCCATAAAGCCTGCGCAGACTCGCCTTATCAATGGCGTCGTCACCTCTTTTCTTCTCCTGTATGTGCTGCAACTGGGCGATCTTTGCGAAAAGTTCAGAGATGCTGAAAGGCTTCGCAATATAATCGTTCATGCCGCTTTCGAAGCAGCGCATCCTGTCGCCCTTCATAAAATATGCCGTTGTCGCGATTATCGGCACCGCGTGATTTTTCACCGGTGAGCCAGGATCGCGTATAGTCCGGGCTGTCTCAAAACCGTCCATATCAGGCATCTGGATATCCATCAAAACCAGATCGAAATCTTCTTGTGACAGCAATTCTATCGCTTCTTTTCCGCTGCAGGCCGCTTTTAGTTCATGCACGGACTTCCGCAGCATACCGGCCACATAATTCCTGATCACAACATGGTCCTCCACATGAAGGATTCTCAATGGAGTAGAGCTCGAGAGCGACATTGGCCCCGCGGGCCTGAACTCTTCAACCGGCAGGCCTTGTGAAAACCGCGCTGTAAAGTGGAAAATGCTCCCTTTGCCCATCTCGCTCTCGACCCAGATGGCGCCGTTCATGAGGTTTACAATATTCATAGCTATATTCAGCCCCAGCCCCGTTCCGCCATATCTCCTCGTTGTCGAGCCGTCCGCCTGGGTAAAGCTCTCAAATATTCGCTCCATCTTATCTCCGGGAATGCCGATCCCCGTATCCGTGACCGAGAAATGAAGCGTAATAAAACTCTCTTGCCCTGCTCTCTCATGCTTGCGCACTTCCAACACCACCGAGCCTTTCTCTGTGAACTTGACCGCGTTGCCGATCAGATTGACAAGGACCTGCCGCAGGCGCAGCGGGTCACCCTTTAGAAATACAGGGACCTCCTGAGCCATCCGGACCCGAAGTTCCAGGCCCTTGAGCATCGCGTCGGAAGAGAAGAGGTTGACAGCGAGATAGATCACCCTGCGCAGGTCAAAATTGATCTCCTCCATCTCCAATTTCCCTGCCTCTATTTTCGAGATGTCGAGTATGTCGTTTATCAGGCCGAGGAGCGAATCTCCCGACTGTTTCAGAGCTTCGACATATTCCCGCTGTTCCGGCTCAAGCGCAGTGCCAATAAGCAGTTCGCTCATCCCGATAATAGCGTTCAGGGGGGTCCTGATCTCGTGGCTGACGTTTGCAACGAATTGTGTCTTCGCGCGACTGGCCGAATCCGCCGTTTCCTTTGCCTTCTTGAGCGACTCTTCCATATGCTTGCGTCCCGCGATCTCTTCATTCAGGAGCTCATTCGTATGTTCGAGAGTCACTGTCCTGTAAGCCACTTCCCGCTCGATTTCCAGGTTCCATTTTTCGATTCTTTCGAGCATTCCGTTCAGCCCACCGGCAAGCAGCCCCAACTCGTCTTTTGAATCAACCAAAGCCCTGACAGAATAATCTTTTCGCTCAGTCACCTCGCGCATGATATCAGACAAATACAAAATCGGACCAATGATAGCCTTCTGGAGCTTGCCCAGGAGGAACAAGGCAACTAAGCCTGTAGAGACAGAAATTAAGCTGATATAGATGATTAACCTGGTTATGTCCGTATATACCTTCTTTAAGCCGGCACGAACGTATATCGTCCCCAGGGTTTCCTTGTCGAAAACAACAGGACAAAACACAACAAGGTGGTCTTTTTCAAAGGCATACCCCTCCGGTCCCGGTTTTAACGGGTAAAATAATTTTTTCAGGTCTTCACGTGCATAGCTGCCTAGAATCCTGCCATCTGACAAATAGATAACGGCTTGTTCGATATCGGAGATCCCCCGCAAAGAAGCGAGCGTGTCCTCAGCCCTCTTCTGATCTGTAAACATCAGACACGACACGCTGTTTTTCGCAATAACAGCAGCCTGAGATTTCGTATCCTTCATCAATTCCGCCCTGTCGTGGAGCAGCTCTGCTATGAAAACAGAAAGGCCCATCAGAATTATGATAAAACCTGTAGAAAAGAGGTTTATCAACGTCAGTTTGAGTTTTATGCTGACCCTGTTCATTATCATCTTCCGTTTTCCCTTACAATCTCGCCAACCTCAAGAAGATACGAGCTTATCTTAAGGTTTGCCATCCCGGCAGCGACTATGTTGATCCTGAATCTCACACGGTTGTCCCTTAAAAAGAAAGCGATGATCCCTCCCTCCTTCTCAAAGCCCGCTATGTCCGAGACTGTAAGAACGGGTCTATTTTTAACAAACGAGATTATTTCCGGCAGTCGGTCCGTCTCTGAAGAGGCTATAAAAAGAAGGTCGCACGCAGAGGACTCCGTGATATTCGTGATCCTTGTTATCGAAACTCTCCTCCCGCCTACCGCCCGGTTCGAAAGCGTCTCGAGGGTCCCTCCGAAGTGGTCATCTCCCAGTATGCAGATCTCAAAAATTTTATCATGCAAACGGAAGGCATTGTCGGGCCATTCCGTAAGCCTGGCGAAATTAAATAGAAAAGCTGCCTTAATTCCATATTCCCGCGCCAGCGAATTTTCGGAATATGAGACAACCGGAGCAGCAAGAAAGGACAGACAGAGTGCAAGTCCCGAGATAAAAGGGCCGGCTCCACGCAGAAAATAAAATGGAATAAAACCTTCAGATTTCATTTTTTCAGAGCGATCTTTAACTAATTCTCCATTCTCGGCGCCCTACGCACCGAAGACCAACTATATCAATAATTTTTTATTTGTATATTACCCAATAGACGCATAGTTGGCAAGTTTGCGGTAACGAAACCTTAACCTTGGCTTAATATTCCTGTAACATGCGCACTGTTAACATGGGTATTAATCTAATGAAAAAACTCCTGTTCATTTGCGGCTCGCTCAATCAGACAAGTCAGATGCACCAAATAGCAAGCCGTCTGGCCGATTATGATTGTTATTTCACTCCCTATTACGGCGACGGCCTCATTAAAACACTCTCTCGCAGTGGTCTGCTCGATTTCACGATTCTGGGCGGCCTGTTCAGGCAGACCACCGAGCACTACCTTCAGGAGCACCGCTGCCCCATCGACTATGAAGGGAGGACAAACCACTACGATCTTGTCGTCACCTGCAGTGATCTCATCATACAGAAAAACGTCACGAAAAAGAAAATAATCCTTGTACAGGAAGGAATGACCGACCCTGAAAATATCGTCTATCATCTAGTAAGGAGATTTGGCCTGCCCCGCTATCTTGCCAGCACATCCACAACAGGTCTTTCCCATGCCTACCATAAATTTTGTGTTGCTTCGGAAGGCTACCGTGACCTGTTCGTCAGAAAGGGCGTCAGACCTGAAAAGATTACTGTAACCGGCATCCCCAATTTTGATAATGCGCGGCAATACATCGAGAACGATTTCCCCCATAGAAACTATGTGCTTGTCGCAACTTCGGATGCCAGGGAAACCTTCAAGTTCGATAACAGGAAGGCTTTCCTGAAAAAGGCCCTCTCGATAGCGGGAGACAGGGAATTGATCTTCAAGCTTCACCCCAATGAGAATGTCCGGCGCTCCTCAACCGAGATAAAAAAGTTCGCTCCCCAGGCCCTTATTTTCCATGCCGGCAATGCCCACCATATGGTCGCCAACTGCAGCACCCTGATCACCCAGTATTCTTCTCTGGCCTTTACCGGCCTCGCGCTGGACAAAGAGGTACATTCTTATTTTGACGGTGATATGCTCAAACGACTGAAGCCCATACAGAATGACGGGAACTCAGCCAAAAATATAGCGAATGTCTGCCGAAGCTGCTTGCACTAATATTTCACTTTGAGGAAAAAAATGTATTTAAAAACCACAGAGGGAGCAGAGAAGAGAATGAGAACACTGAGAGGAATAAATATTCTTGAAAAAAATAAAAAGCTCCGTGAACTCATCGTTTCAAAAACTCTGTGTTCTCTGTGGTTAATTGCTTTATTTGTGTTAAGAAGAGGCATATGGAAACAGATCAGCACATAGTTACCATAATCCAGACAAGGACCGGTTCGACAAGACTCCCTGCCAAAGCCCTGCTTCCGTTGGGCGGCAAACCTCTTTTTGTCCGCCTGGTGGAACGCGTCAGGCAGGCATCGCTTTCCGGAGACGTCGTTGTAGCCACTACATCTGATGAAGAAGATAATATAATCGAGCAGCTATGTCTGAAAGAATCCATCCCCTGTTTCAGAGGTCACCCTCTCGACCTGCTTGACCGGCACTATCAGGCAGCCGCCAGGTTCGGCGCCGAGGTTGTCGTTAAAATCCCCTCTGACTGCCCGATCATCGATGTCGGGACCATCGACCGGGTACTCGGTTTTTTTTTGGAGCACACGGGACAATTCGATTACGTGAGCAATCTGCACCCCGCAACCTACCCTGATGGAAACGACGTCGAGGTCTTCACCATGGAGGCACTGACAACAGCGTGGAAAAACTCCGGGAAAGACTTTGAAAGAGAACACACTACTCCTTATTTTTGGGAAAACCCCGGGCACTTCAGGACGGGAAATGTGTCCTGGGAGACTGGACTCGACTATTCAATGTCGCATCGCTGGGTGCTGGACTACGAGGAGGATTATAAAGTGATACAGGCATTATACGAGGCCCTTTCGGGGAACGACCCGTATTTCGGACTGGGGGCAATTCTGAGTTTTCTTGATAAAAACCCGCTCATATGTAAGCTCAACGGAAGATATGCAGGGGTGAACTGGTACCGGCACCACCTGGAAGAACTACGGACGATCACGCCGGCACAGACAAAGGCAATGTCAATAATTTCATAAAAAAAAGGACACAAAAATGGAACCACAGCCAACAGTAGCCAACAGTAGGGGCTTTTAAGCCGGGCCTTAAGCCAGTGCACAGAGGAGAGTATGAGAACACTAAGAGGAATAAATATTCTTAAAAACAATAACAAGCTCTGTGAACGCACCAATTCAAAATCTCTGTGTTCTCTGTGGTTGCTTTTCGAAAATAGGCAGACAAGACTGCCGGGAGCGGCATGAAAAAAGAGCAGCTTTATCATTTGAAACAGATGGCCCTTAAGGTGCGGGAGCACTGCATCAGGATGTCGCGCTCCGGCGGCGCCTTTACCGGCTCTGCCCTGTCATGCGTCGATTTGATGGTCTACCTGTACGGGCAATTTCTTTCGTGTGGCCCCGGCGACCCCAGCCGTGACTATTGTTTCCTGTCGAAGGGACATGCCGTACCTGCGCTTTACGGCACACTTGCGGAGATGGGCGTTCTCCCGAAAGAAAGGCTCTCGGCGCACCTTTCTGCCGGCGACGATATTTATTGGCACCCCAATAAAAACATCCCCGGAGTAGAGTTCCACTCAGGCTCGCTGGGCCACCTGCTTCCTGTAGCGGCGGGCGTTGCTCTTGACTGTAAATTACGAGGACAGGACAACAGGGTGGCGGTAATACTCGGTGATGGAGAGCTCAACGAGGGGTCCAACTGGGAGGCCTGTCTGCTGGCAAGCGCCTATAAGCTAGACAACCTTATCATTATTATAGACAGGAACAGGTTCCAGGCAAATAAAAAGACCGAGGAACTGGTCCGGCTCGAACCTCTAGAAGCCAAATTCACGTCCTTCGGACTCGCTGCTGAAACCATAAACGGGCATGATTTTGAACAGATGGACGAACTGTTTTTCCGCATCCCGTTCGAACACCACTGTCCCAATGTAGTCATCGCCGAAACCGTAAGGGGCAAAGGGATCCCGAGCATAGAGTCCCGCGCCGACCGCTGGTTTTGCAATTTTTCCGATTACGAAGCGGAACTGCTCCTCAAAGAGCTCTATGATACCGCGGCAGGGCCTGCAGCGGGGGTCGCGCTATGACCACCTACCAGGAATTGCTCAAGGATATTGCCTTAACAGATGAACGTATTATCGTGATGACAGCCGAGAATCTGGCCTCCATCCGGGGGATTCCCGACGCCCTTGGCAGCCGGTTCATCGATACCGGCATTGCCGAACAGTCGCTGGTGGGAATGGCTGCCGGGCTGGCCCTCCGTGGGCGCATTCCGGTGATTCATGCCCTCAGCACGTTCCTGACCATGAGGGCCTTCGAGTTCATCAGGACAGATGTGGGCATAGGCAACCTGCCTGTAAAACTCTGCGGCGGGGTCCCCGGTTTTCTTTCCGAAGCCAACGGGCCGACACACCAGGCCCTTGAGGATATCGCACTTATGCGCATCATACCGTCCATGAACATATTCTGCCCGTCTGACGAACAGGAGCTGACTCTTGGACTCAGGCAGGTTCTGGAGCATTCCGGGCCGTTTTATATACGCCTGAACCATGCAAAAACTGTCATTGAACATGCGCCGGATTTTAAAATCGGCAAGGCAGAGGTTGTCTTTGACGGCGACGATATCACGATCCTGGTTTATGGAATGCTCTTCGCCGAGGCCGTCAAGGCCCGGGCTCTCCTGCAGGCAGAAGGGAAAAATGTCCGGCTGCTCAATATGCGCACCGTTAAGCCCGTTGATGAAGAAGCCATTATCGCAGCTGCACGCCGTACTTCACTTCTGGTGACCCTTGAAGACCACTTTATAACCGGCGGGCTCTATTCAATTGTGTGTGAAACACTCATAAGAAGGGACGTCAATTGCAAGGTGCTGCCTATCGCTCTCGAAAACAGATGGTTCAAGCCGGCCCTGCTGCCCCAGGTGCTCGAATATGAGGGCTTTACCGGAGAAAAGATCGCGGAAAAAATTTTAAAAATCTATCATGGAGGGCCGCAATATGTTAAAAGCCGCTGAAGTAATACGCAACTATCCTGAGATCAGCGAATCTGATAAACTCTATGCCCGAGCCCTGGGTCTTATACCCAACGCAACACAGACGCTTGCAAAAGGTCCGTCCCAATACGTCAACGGCGTTGCACCCAAGTATATCAAAAGAGGCAAGGGCTCCCATGTATGGGATGTCGACGGCAACGAATTCCTTGATTTAACTATGGGCGTAGGCCCCCTGTCCCTGGGCTACTGTTATCCACTGGTTGATGCGGCCATACGGGACCAGTTGAAGGACGGCATAACCTTCTCGATGATGCATCCGCTCGAGGTTGAAACCGCTGAACTCATACGTTCCGTCATCCCCTCAGCCGAAGCGGTCCGCTTCAGCAAAACAGGCGCTGATGTGACATCAGCAGCGGTCCGCCTTGCGCGGGCGTATACAAAACGGGACAAGGTGCTCTGCTGCGGATACCATGGATGGCATGACTGGTATATCGGGGTGACAGACAGGGACCATGGCGTACCACGGAGCGTAAAAGACCTTTCCTTTACCTTTAATTACAATGACCTTGAATCTCTTGAAACTTCTATTGATGATAATACGGCATGTGTTATCCTCGAACCTGTCGTCTTTGAAGAACCCCGGGACAATTTTCTGGGCAGAATACGTGAGCTTTGCGACCGCAGCGGGGCGGTGCTGATCTTCGACGAAATGTGGACGGGCTTCAGGCTCGCTCTTGGCGGAGCGCAGGAATATTTCGGGACCACAGCCGACCTCGCCTGCTACTCAAAGGCCGTAGCCAACGGGATGCCCCTCTCGGTGCTCACAGGGAAAAAGGCGATTATGGACCTGCTCGAAAAAGATGTCTTCTTCTTTACCACCTTCGGCGGTGAGGCGCTGTCTCTCGCAGCGGCATGCGCTACAGTGTCCGAACTGAAAAATCGCGATGTCCCGGGTTATCTTTCGAGGCAAGGGGAGAAAATAAAAAATGCATACAATACCTCGGCCTCGCGCCTCGGAATCGATTATACAAAATGCATCGGCCTGCCCTGCCGGACCCTCGTCACCTTCGAGGCCAAAGCAGGCGATCCGCTTATCATGAAATCTTTCGTCCAGCAGGAATTATTCCGGCTGGGTGTTCTCTGGTCAGGCTTTCATAACATAAGCTTCTCTCACAGCGACAGCGACATTCAGTATCTTTCGGATGCGTATATTGAGGTGCTTACGCTCCTCCGGTCAGCAGTGGACGAAGGGAATATACGGGAGCTCCTGCGGGGCGAGCCCGTACAGCCCGTATTCAGGAGAACAAGCAATTTCAACACTAAACCAAATCCGGGGAGACGGCAGTGAACCTGTTTTCGCTGAAAGATAAAGTTGCCATCGTGACCGGCTCGCTCGGTCTGATAGGAAAAGAACACTGCCGGGCCCTTGCAGACGCCGGGGCGCACGTTGTGGTCAGTGACCTGGACGAAGACAGGTGCCGCGAGTTCGCCCTCACCCTGACGCCCGCAGCGCTCGGAGCAGGGGCCGACGTGTCGGATACCGCAGCTGTCAGTTCCCTGCTTAAAAAGACGCAGGACCGCTTTGGCCGTATCGACATACTTGTGAACAATGCTGCCGTAAACGAGAAATTCGAGGACCCGCGCCTTGCATTGGAAATGTCGCAATTTGAACATTTTCCCCTCAGCCAATGGAAAAAAATGATGGACGTTAATGTTACCGGCGTATTCCTTTGCTCTCAGATCATCGGTTCCGCCATGGCCCGGCTGGGGAAGGGGAGCATCATCAACATAGCATCCACTTACGGAGTCGTAGCCCCGGACCAGGCAATCTATAAAACACCCGAAGGACGGCAGGCCTTTTACAAATCTCCCGCCTACCCTGTCAGCAAGGGGGCGGTGATTTCTTTCACAAGATTCCTTGCCGCTTACTGGGGCCACTGCGGCGTCAGGGTCAACACGCTCTCGCCCGGAGGCGTAGAAAACGCGCAGGATGATTTTTTCGTTAAAAACTATTCCTCCAAAACACTTCTCGGCAGAATGGCGCAGCCCTCCGACTACCGGGGAGCTGTGGTATTCCTGGCGAGCGACGCTTCCAGTTACATGACCGGCGCGAACCTGATCGTTGACGGCGGGTGGACGGCTGTATGAACAGCGGGCGGGCAATAGCTGCGACCGTTAAGGGAAAGGCCCGAAAGATACGGTTGCTCCTCACTGATGTCGATGGGGTGCTCACCGACACAGGAGTGTATTATTCTGACGCAGGGGAAGTGCTGAAGCGGTTTTCCATTCGTGACGGCATGGGTGTGGAGCGCCTTCGGCAAATAGTGAATGTAGAAACCGGCATTATCACGGGGGAGAGATCGGAGTCCATCAAAAAACGCGCCGATAAACTTCAGATAGCAGAGTTGCATCTCGGAATAAAAGAGAAGGTGCAGGCGCTCGAAGAAATTATGGCAAAGACTTCCCTGGGTCTCGAGCAGATCGCCTATATAGGCGACGACATGAACGACCTCGAAATCATTAAGACAGTGGGGCTCTCCGCCTGTCCCGGCGACTCATTTCCGGCAATAAAAAAAATCGCGGATTTTATCTGCATCGCACTCGGCGGGCACGGCGCATTCAGAGAATTTGCGGAATTCATCATTACAGCTCAACTCAACGGCAAAAAACAGCCGCACTAAACACAAAATAAGGAGGGAATTTCAATGAAGCCAATCAGGAAGGTGCATCTCAATGAACGGAGCATCGGAGAAGGCGAACCGGTCTATATCATTGCCGAAGTGGGAATCAACCACAACGGATCGCTGGCGCTAGCAAAAAAGATCATTGACGGGGCGGTTTTTTCCGGATGCGACGCCGTAAAGTTTCAAAAGCGGACCCCCGAACTCTGTGTCCCGAAAGACCAGTGGTATATTGAGCGCGAGACCCCCTGGGGCAGAATGACTTACATTGAATATCGCAGAAAGGTCGAATTTGATATCGAGGATTACAGCGAAATAGACCGCTACTGCAAGGAGCGCGGAATAGGCTGGTTCGCCTCGTGCTGGGACGAGGAATCCGTTGACTTTATGGAGCAGTTCAATCCCTCTTTATATAAAGTACCTTCGGCTTCTTTGACCGATCACCTGCTCCTCAGAAAAATAAAATCAACCGGGAAAACACTCATTATTTCGACCGGGATGTCCACCCTGGAAGAGATACAAGAGGCGGTGAGCGTGGTCGGCAACGACAATTTTATGATCGCACATTCAACATCGGCCTATCCCTGCAAGGTAGGAGAACTGAACCTGAAGATGATACCGGTGCTCATGGAAAAATATCCTCGTGCACCCATAGGGTATTCCGGCCACGAAACCGGGCTGGCGCCTACATGGGCTGCGGTGGCCCTCGGGGCCTGTTTCATTGAGCGGCACGTCACTCTTGACCGGGCAATGTGGGGTACTGATCAGGCGGCTTCAGTAGAAATATTCGGCATGCACCAGCTCGTGCGGAATATCCGCGATATCGAGAAATCCCTTGGCGACGGCATCAAACGGGTATATGACAGCGAAAAAGATGCGCTCAAAAAGCTCCGCCGCGTGCGCAGCGGCGCAGACATATTCATTGCTGCATGAGGCTGTCAATAAACTGGATATATATCCTTATAGCAGGCATTTTCGAGATCGGGTGGGTATTCAGCCTTAAATCTACCCAGGGGTTCACCCGGTTCCTGCCAATGATTTCTTATGCAATCTGCGGGTTCGGCGCGGCCTTTTTCCTTTCGCAGGCCATGAAATCCCTGCCCATGGGGACCAGCTATGCAGTATGGGTAGGCATTGCCATAGTAGGCAGCAACATCCTCGGCATGGCGCTATTGGGTGAGCCCCCGACCATGCCGAGGATCACCTTTATCCTCTTTATCACAATCGGGGTAATAGGGCTGAAACTATCATCTTCGGGTTGACCGGAAAAATGCATTTCAAATGTTGAATGTTGAATTCTAAATGTGGAATTAGTGAAAAAGTCCATAATTTACCATTCAAAATTCAACATTCAACATTTTTCGGGTACAGGCAGTTTCCGTATAAACTCGAAATTGCAGATGAGCACCAGGGGTTCACCGGATGCGTTCAGGATTATTTCGCCGCTGTCGTCTATGGCAAGGAGCAGATCATTCGGTTTCAACAATGAACCGTCATAGCCGGCCTTCCCAAGATTCTCTTTTACCTCGTCTGTCATCCCCCGGCATTGCGTCTTATCAATAAAACCTCTGTAAAGAGCTCTGGAAAGGTCTATCGGTACCTGAAGCTGGCCGGTCTGCTCTGCAACCCAATGGTCCGGACCGTTATAATAACCGCGAATGGTAATATAATTATGATTTTCCTGCAAGATAGGATTGCCTTCGGGATCTAAAACATTCCTGTGAGATGCATACCTCCTCAGGTCAGATGATGCTTCAACTTTGTCGCTGCCGGTCATATAAATGGCCCTGACATAGACGCAGGGAATCCCGAGCTGCGGCAATTTATGGGCGATCGCAAATTCCTCGAAGGGACTGTTTATCCCGAATTCGCGCATCCTGGAAGAGTATTCTTCCTCGCTCTCGTTAGAAAGTTCGCCCACTCGTGACGTGGCCCAGACGAGGTGAATGTTGTCCTTTGTTATGGTATAAAAAACTTCCCTGGGCTCTGAAAGCCTGATAGTAGGTGTTTTTCTCCACCTTTCAGGTAGAAAATAATCGAATAAACCGGCATTGTTCCCTACCACCCACAGATGTCCGCCCGTACTTTCAGCATGTCCATAAACATATGGAACACCGAATATTTCCATGGTCGACAAATGGACGGGCATAGGAGTAGGGATAAACCGATCGCGTTGGTCCTCCAGATAGGAATGCCTTTTGAAATTCATTACTTCTGCTTCGTGTTCAGAAGTGCGCAGCAGAAGTTCATAATCAATCACTGAATATTTGACCGCATATATAAGTTGATACATATAGTCTATCTGGTCTTTTGTGGGATCGAGCGCAGGCGTCCGTCCGATTTCTTCAATATGCTTCGTGTCGTCTTCGCTGATAATTATATGCTCCGGTTTCATATCGGCAACTAAATACCCTTTCCTGTTAAGGTCCGACATAGCATGATAATTGATCTTTGTCAGATGCTTGATTCTTTCTTCCAGGTTGATATCGACACGGCCGAAAACTTCCTTGATATTGTGGCCCTCTATCCATTCGTAAATAAGCTTGTATTGTTTGAGGATATCCACATCTATGCCCGGATGTTTGGCGTGGATGCGATTGATTTTCGCAACGGACCTGCCGCTCTGCCATATCTGCATCCTTTCCGGCGGCACATAGATTGCGAGGGGACGTTGCGTATGTATTTTCAGGTCTTTCGGACCGTACCGGCTCTCCCGCATTTCTGCGACAAGGGAAAACTCTTCCCACGGACTGTTGAATTCGGCGTCACAAAATTCCTGTAATGTATGCGTATCGAAAGGGACATCCTCGCCGACACGGCAATTCTTTACAACAAGATCCAGGCTTTTACCGTCGACCGCTTTTGTAGGCAGCCTGTAGACGGAACCAGTGCCTTCAAGCCGCAGCTTATGCTTATTGAACCAGCCTGATTCATACCAGTTGCAGGTATCCAAATGCTCCTGGTAATGTTCGGCAAAGCGTGTTAAATAAAGGTCGCCTCCGTCAGAAGTTTTGACATGTGCGTAAACGACTCCCAACACATTCAGGAGCGTTTTTTTGACGGGCTTTGCCTGCATCTCAGCCAAAAGAAAAAATCATCCGAGCCGACGGATGAATTCCTGAAGCTGTTTTTTCAATCTTTCCGGCAACCTGTTACCAAAGGCCGAAAAGTGGTTGTCTATATCGGGGATTTCCGCTTTCCACTCTTCTACGTCAATGCCCATAAGCTCTTTCATGTCTTCAGGAGGCAAAGAAAGACCGTTCAGATCGATATCTCCTTCATTCGGCAATAAACCTATAGGAGTTTTTCCGGCCCCCACTTTACCCTCAACACGCTCGCACATCCACTTGAGCACACGGCTGTTGTCACTGAATCCCGGCCATAAAAACTTGCCGCTCCCGCTCTTCCTGAACCAGTTGACATAAAAAACTCTCGGCGCCTTATTGCCGAGCCGGTCGCCCATAGCAAGCCAGTGCCCGAAATAGTCGCCCATATTGTAGCCGCAGAACGGCTTCATGGCAAAAGGGTCACGCCTGACATTACCCACCGCACCGATATTGGCGGCAGTCGTTTCCGAGGCTGCAGTAGCGCCGAGAAAAACCCCGTGGTCCCAGTCATAGGCTTCATACACCAGCGGGATGACACTGGCGCGACGGCCGCCGAAAATAAATATATCGATGGGCACGCCTTCGGGTTTCTCCCAATCTTTGCAAATTGCCGGGCACTGGGCGGCAGGAGCTGTAAACCGTGCATTAGCATGTGCGGCGTCATGGGTGCTGCGTGGAGTCCAATCGTTTCCTTTCCAATCGATTGCATGCGAGGGCTCCCCGCCATCCATGCCCTCCCACCAAACATCGCCGTCATCGGTCAGGGCACAGTTGGTGAAAATAATATTTTCCTTTAATGTATCCATGGCCACCGGGTTTGTTTTGTAGGAGGTGCCGGGAGCCACCCCAAAAAAACCGTTTTCGGGGTTAATGGCGTAAAGCCGACCATCAGGCCCTATCTTCATCCATGCAATATCGTCACCAATGCACTCGCATTTCCACCCTGCAATTGAGGGTCTCATCATGGCTAAATTGGTTTTACCGCAGGCAGAGGGAAAGGCAGCAGCGATATGGAACTGTCTTCCAGCAGGATTGGTCAGCCGGAGAATCAGCATATGCTCCGCCATCCAGCCCTCGCGTCTGGCCAGGGCAGAGGCGATACGAAGCGCAAGGCACTTTTTCCCGAGCAGGGCGTTGCCGCCGTAACCGGAACCATAGGACCATATCAGGTTCTCTTCAGGGAAATGGCTGATATATTTCTTCTCAATCGGGGCGCAAGGCCATTTAGTATCTTTCTGTCCGGCGGCAAGAGGAGCGCCTACCGAGTGCAGACAGGGGATGAATTCCCCGTCAATGCCGAGCAAATCCAAAACCCTGGAACTGACCCGGGTCATGATGTGCATATTGACGACCACATAGGGACTGTCTGTCAGTTCAATCCCGATCTTTGAAATGGGAGAACCAATGGGTCCCATAGAGAACGGGATTACATACATAGTGCGGCCCTTCATGCATCCTCTGTAGAGGTCCCGCATAGTCTTTTTCAATTCCCCGGGAGCGATCCAGTTGTTGGTAGGCCCTGCTTCTTCCCTGGAAGCGGTGCTCATATACGTACGGTCTTCAATGCGGGCCACATCGCTGGGATCGGTCCTGAAAAGAAAGCTGCCGGCACGCTTATTAAGCGGAATAGCAATGCCGCCCTTGAGCAACATGTCGATCATCTGATCATATTCCTCTTTTGATCCATTGCACATACACGTAGAGTCAGGTTGGCAGAGCTCCGCCACTTCTTTGATCCATATGTTGAGTTTTTCATTCTTTGTCAAGCAATCCATACCCTTTTCTCCTTGCTATTATCATCCTATTGACAAAAATTAACCACAGAGAACACAGCCAACAGTAGGGGCCTTAAGCCAGACAACCTGACCACAGCCAAAAGTACCAGAAGCAGGCGCTTCTAAGCGAGAACTCGGAGAAATACTCTGTGCACTCTGAAAGACTTTATGTACCTTATTATATATAAAGATACCTCTGTGTCCTCCGTGGTTTCTTTGTGGTTTTATTTCTTCTCCTCTATTGTGAAACTTTTGACATTACCCAACCAACTTGCTGCATGCAGGGCATTCGGGGTCCCGGTATGTTTTATACCGCTTAAACTCCATTTTTTTGCCCTCCCAGACAAGAATCCTCCCTTTCAGGTTTTCACCGATACCGGTCAAGTATTTTATGGTCTCAAGCGCCTGAAAGGACCCGATAATCCCCGGAGTCGCCCCTACAACCGGAAATACCTCTGACGGCGGGGCCACGGGAAACAGACACTTAAAGCATGGAGTCTCAGGAGGATTGAGAAAGCTGAGCCGCCCCTCCATGCCCCAGATGCTTCCATATACAAGCGGGATCCTCTTTCTGATTGCAGATTCATTCAGTAAATACCGTGTCGGGAAGTTGTCCATGCAATCTACGATCAAGGCCGACTCACCGACGAGCTCATCAACATTTTCAGCAATAATTTTATCAGTTAGCGCCGTAACGTTGACGTGCGGATTCAACTCGTGCAGCGTCTGTTTGGCTGAAAGTGCTTTATTAGTGCCGATCCTGCCGTGGTTGTGCAAAATCTGTCTATTAAGATTTGACAAGTCAGGAGAATCAAAATCGCATATCCTGATATTTCCAATGCCTGCCGCCGTAAGGTAAAGGGAAACCGGTGAACCGAGGCCGCCTGCGCCGGCAATGAAAACCGTCGAGTTCTTAAGCTTCTGCTGCGTTTCCTCTCCCCAATTATCCATGATGATTTGACGGTGATAACGTTTCAATTCTTGTTCAGTCAACATCAGCCCCCCCCTTGAAATGATCCCTCAAATATTCATACGCTGAAAGCTCAAGTATATCGCAAGCCGGCGTAAGCCACTCCCATCAACTCCCTGACTTCTTTCATTGTTTCTTCAGCCGCCAGCCGGGCTTTTTCAGAACCCTTTTGGGCAATATCGAAAAGCATGTCCGGGCTGTTTATAAGTTCATTGCGCTTTTTCCAGATAGGCTCCAGATAGAGAAAAATATTTTTTATGAGTATCTTTTTGCACTCTATGCAGCCGATCTCCGCAGTCCTGCATCCGTGCGCGACAAATTCGAGTTCCTCTTTCGAGGAGAAAATCTTGTGCAGCTGGAATACCGGAGAAAGCTCAGGGTCGCCTTTATCAGTCCTTCTCTTTCTTGCAGGGTCTGTAATCATAGTTCTGATTTTTTGGTCCACTACCTCCGGAGGGTCGCTTAAATAAATGGCATTATCATAACTCTTCGACATCTTTCTGCCGTCGAGCCCCACTACCTTGGGGAATTCCGTCAAAAGACCTTCGGGTTCAGGAAATATTTCCGAAGCATATAAATAATTGAATCTTCTGGTAATTTCTCTTGAAATTTCGAGATGCGGGATTTGGTCAATACCGACAGGAACATGTTTCGCCCTGTAAATGATTATGTCGGCTGTCTGCAGTACCGGATAGCCCAGAAAACCATATGTTGAAAGGTCCTTATCCTTCAATTGCTCCTGTTTTTCCTTATAAGTCGGCACTCTTTCGAGCCAGCCGAGCGGGGTAATCATGGATAAAAGCAAATGAAGTTCCGCATGCTGAGGGACCATCGACTGGATAAATATAGTGGATTTGTCGGGATCAAGTCCTGCGGCTATAAAATTTACGAGCAGATCCGTCGTGCTCTTTTTTATCACGGAGGGGTCGGCATAGCCTGTAGTAAGAGAGTGCCAATCAGCAACAAAATAGAAACAGTCGTACTTGTCCTGAAGGCTTACCCAGTTATTAAGGGCGCCGACAAGGTTGCCGAGGTGCAGCTTTCCGCTCGCCTGCATGCCGCTCAAAACGCGCTCTTTATTCATAAAAGTTCCATTCAGTAATCTGTCCTTAACCTCAACCTTTGCCTGAGTGCTTCAATTCATAAATACGGTGTCGCAACGAGGCTGGAGCGGATGCAGCGGCTATCGAATGCAACCGTATTTATGAAATGGAGCACTCAGCTATACCATCCCGACCAGGTCCAGGAGCAGCTTTATCAAAGGCGTAACTACAACGCTCGCCACACCAGTCACCAAAAGCACCATGACAATGATCATCCCGTAAGGCTCGACCTTGCCTAATGCATGCGCCTGCCTGTCAGGCAGAAATCCCATCAGTACCCTGCCGCCGTCCAGTGGAGGGATGGGGATCAAATTAAATGCAGCAAGAACAATATTTATTTGTATGCTTGCGTTAAGCATCATACCCATTGGTTTGATGATGCTTAGCATCGCTTCTGCAGATGCACCGTCCGCCACCGGTATGACAAGATATTTCAATATGACGACACTGACAAGCGCAACAAATAAATTCATCAAAGGACCGCCTGCGGCTGAAATGGCCATATCGCGCTTGGGGTTCCTGAAATTACGCGGATTAATGGGGACAGGTTTTGCGTAGCCAAAAACAAACTGCCCATGAGTGGAGACAAGCAGGAGCAGCGGCATAAGTATAGTGCCGAATAAATCAATGTGGGCCACAGGATTCAGCGTCAACCTGCCCATCATCTTTGCCGTAGGGTCGCCTAATTTGTTCGCAACAAAACCATGCGATACTTCATGCAATATAATTGCGACAAGAATCGGGACAGCAGATATAATTATCTGTCTTATTATATATTCAGGTTCCACGCCGTTATGCTCCAGTAATTTTAAAGTGGGTGTGTTGGACGGGACATATTTATTATGTCACATTAAATTTAAAAAGGTAAAGAGAAGCTGAAGGTTTGCAGCGGGGGAGCGGTACGGACTGTTCCGTCACCTGCGCCCGCTATCCATTTATTTAACATGCCCGGTATGCGTATAATAAACTCATGAAGAACATTATACTTGCCATAACAGGAGCAAGCGGCGCTCCCTTCGGAGTAAGAGTACTGGAAGAACTCCTGAAAACGGCCGCAGTACACCTCATCATATCCTCAAATACTTTTCCCATTATTGCCGATGAGACCGGCCACGACTGGACAGGTGATACCGGACCCAAACTCAGAAAACAGTTCGGCACAGATACCCTGTATTATTACGAAGATAAAAATATGGAGGCGCCCATCGCAAGCGGTTCTTTCAAAACAAACGGCATGCTTGTCGTGCCTTGTTCCATGAAGACCCTGTCGGGGATCGCGAACGGATATGCAAACAATCTGATTGAAAGGGCAGCTGATGTAACCATTAAGGAGGGACGTCATCTGCTCCTGGCCCCGAGGGAAATGCCGTTCAGTGCAATCCACCTCGAAAACATGCTGAAACTTTCACGGCTCGGCGTTACCATTGCCCCGCCCGTTGCCGCGTTTTATCACCACCCCGAAAATCTTGACGCCATGACCGACTTCATCACAGGCAAGCTTCTGGATAGCTTCGGCATAGGGCATGCACTGTTCAAACAATGGGGGAGCTGAACGCACGTTCAGGGTTTTTGACTTGTGTCAATGACGGGGAGCTTTCTTCCTGGTATACTATAATTTATGAAAGAGAGCTGCCCCGGAAGCAGGGAAATACGGACTCCGTACCCTGAAGAATTGATTTGTGCCTTCTGCACTCACAAAAATGAAATCTGGACAGACGAGCCTGACATGATATGCAAAGGGTGCGGGAAAACAATAACCCGGGATATGATCCCCTCATGCATTGAGTGGTGTCCGGCTGCAAAGCAATGCATCGGCGCAGAGAAGTATGAACGGCTGATGATAAAACTGCGGGAGCAAAACCAGAAGACTTAGTGCTTCAATTCATAAATACGGTGTCGCAAGGTCCCCGGGGAGATAAAAAATGAGCGAACCCAAAAGTGTCGGCAACCCGTTATTTTCTCTTTTGTCCTCCGGTATCGAGGGCGTTGATTCCCTTGCTGAAATTGCCCTGGATATGCGCTGGTCGTGGAACCCTGAGGCCGATGAAGTTTGGCAGCAGTTCGACCCGGTGCTCTGGGAACTGACGCACAACCCATGGGTTGTTCTCCAGACCGTCTCGCGGGACCAATTCCAGCAGGTATTCGCTGATGCAGCCTTCCGCAAGAAAGTCGATGACCTGGTGCAAGCCAAGAGAGAAACAGTTAAAGCTCCTGCCTGGTTCCAGCAAAAACATTCCGGGGCTTCATTGACCTGCGTCGCTTATTTTAGTTTGGAATTTATGTTGAGCGAAGCGCTTCCGATTTATTCGGGCGGCCTCGGCAACGTGGCCGGGGACCAGCTCAAGTCGGCAAGCGACCTCGGGGTACCGGTAGTCGGCGTAGGCTTGCTCTATCAGCAAGGCTACTTCCGGCAGGTGATAGATAAAAACGGAGTTCAGCAGGCCATTTTCCCATACAATGACCCGGGTCAACTGCCTATTACGCCTGTGCGCAAACCGGACGGTGAATGGCTGAGGCTTGAGATTTCGTTGCCAGGTTATTCAGTCTGGCTGCGTGCCTGGCAGGTCCAGGTCGGCAGAGTAACGCTCTACCTGCTGGACAGCAATGACCCGGCGAACTTCCCCGCATTTAGAGGCATTACCAGCGAGCTTTATGGCGGCGGGCCCGAGGTGCGCCTGATGCAGGAGCTCATACTTGGCGTGAGCGGATGGCGACTGCTCAGAAGGCTCGGGATCAAACCCGAGGTCTGCCACCTGAATGAAGGGCATGCTGCCTTTGCTGTATTAGAGCGCGCCAGGTCCCTAATGGAGGAGACGGGCCAGCCTTTTGAAGTGGCCCTGGAGGTTACCCGTGCGGGCAACCTCTTCACCACCCATACAGCGGTTGCTGCAGGCTTTGATCGCTTTGCTCCTTCCCTGATGGAACAATATCTCGGCAGATATGCGAAAGACAGGCTCAATATCTCACTACAGAAACTACTGGCCCTTGGCCGGCAGGACCCCAATGACGCCGGCGAATACTTCAATATGGCCTATCTCGCCTTACGGGGAAGCGGGTCGGTCAACGGGGTCAGCCGTCTGCACGGTAAGGTGAGCCGGCGCATCTTTCAGCCCCTCTTTCCAAACTGGCCGGAGAGCGAAGTGCCGGTAGGACACGTTACCAATGGGGTCCATATGCCGACCTGGAATTCAAAAGAAGCCGAAGCTCTCCTGACCGAAGCTTGTGGAAAAAATATCTGGAAAGGAACAGTAGAAGGCCTGGAAGAGAGGATTCGTTCCATCCCGGATTCTAAGTTCTGGCAGTGTCGCGCAGCTGCCCGCGAGTCATTCCTTAAATACGTCCGGCAACGGCACTCCCGACATCTGGCTTTTTCAGATGCGGCGCCTGAAGAAATCGAAAATGCAAAACATATGTTCGATGCCAACACATTGACACTGGGCTTTGCCCGCCGCTTTGCAACGTACAAACGGCCTAATCTTCTTCTGCATGATGAGGACCGGCTCCTTCGCCTACTGTCAGACCCCAAACGTCCTGTTCAGCTTGTCATTGCAGGGAAAGCCCATCCTGAAGATGAGCCGGGCAAGGCCATGATTCAGCAATGGCAGCGGTTCGTCAACCGGCCCGAAGTGCGCAAGCATGCGGTTTTCCTCACCGATTATGACATGTCCCTTACCGAGCAGATGGTGCAGGGAGTAGATGCCTGGCTCAATACTCCGCGGCGCCCCTGGGAGGCATGCGGGACGAGCGGCATGAAGGTGCTCGTCAACGGGGGAATCAACATCTCTGAACTTGATGGCTGGTGGGCCGAGGCCTATACGCCGGAAGTGGGCTGGGCCCTGGGTGACGGCAGGGAGCATGACCATGACCCTGCCTGGGATACGGCAGAAGCCGAAGAACTCTATGTGCTTCTTGAGCAGCAGGTGGTCCCGGAGTTTTATACACGCGATGCAACCGGCGTCCCCACATACTGGGTAGCGCGCATCAGGGAAAGCATGGCGCAACTGACGCCGCATTTTTCCGCAAACCGGGCGGTCATTGAATATACAGAGCAATACTACGTTCCTGCCGCAGAAACGTATGGTCTGCGTGCTGCCGGGAAATGCATGACGGGTGTTGAGTTGTTCAACTGGAAACAAACCCTGGAGAAGAAATGGCCGAATCTGCGCTTCGGGGACGTTAAAGTCGAAACTGCTGAAGAGCAGCACGTATTTAGTGTTCAGGTATATCTCGACGGGTTAGACCCTGATGCTGTACAAGTAGAACTTTATGCAGACAGCGTGGATGGCGGCGACCCGGCAACAGAGCCGATGATACCCGGACAGCAACTCGTCGGAGCAGAGCATGGATATATTTACAATGCGCAGATCCCGGCGGCGCGGCCGGCCACAGACTATACGGCACGGGTAAGGCCATTCCACCCCTGCGTTCCGGTACCCCTCGAATCTCCCCTGATCCTGTGGCAACGGTGAACCAACGGTCGCTGGGGGCGGACAAGGAAATCAACGGATTGGTGAAAATAGCCGAGAGGTTGCGGAACTCCACATCGGGGTTTAAGACGAAAGGCAGCGAAAGCTCTGGAAAGATTTACAAAGAGATGAACAACCTATTGGACAGCATGGGAACCCTGCGTGACAGTGTCAGGCAGGAGTGTGGAGAGAGACTGTAATTGTTAAGGATGGAGAGGGCGTATTTCTCCATCCTTTTTTAGCCTTTACGCCGGCTAATTGAAGCACTTAATGCGCCTTGACTTCCTCTTTGCTTCCTTCTTTTATTACAGCAGGCGCCGAGAGGGCCTCTATCAAATAACCGAGAGCCGTGCCGAGGATAGACCCGACAATTATGCTCACAGACGCCAGGCATGCGATCCCCAGTATCATGCCGCCTGCTATGATCATCCGCGCAAGCACCGTAGGCTCTACGGGCCCGCCCATAAGATGTTTCACTACCATCAGCGCTCCATAGCTGCCGAAGTAAACGCCCGGTATCAGTCCAAAGGCCAAAAACACTACTCCCCCAAGCACCGCCCCGATTTTCGTCCCCATCCTTACCATCTCTTTTCTCGCTTTCATCGTCCTGTCCTCCTTGCTCAAAGCTCCTGATTCGGGCTTAATATGCAGTATCTTTTTTATTTACTGCCTTTACTATCTATACTTAAGCACTTATCATGCCAATTATAATTAGATGTTTTTTCAATGCGTTAAAGGCTATTTTATTTTGCAGCGCTGCGAAAGCAGCCGAGCTTTTTTGCAAGGGCGCAAAAAAACTTTCTTAATACCCAAACATTCCGCCTCGATATAAAGTGTAACTTGACACTTTGCGCTTTGTGTGCTATTCTCCTATCAATGATAGCGCTCTGAAAAAAGTGTCCGGGTACTGTCAATACGTTTTTGCAATCGAGGAGGTGTTTATGAAGGAGGGGCCCGTCGTTGTATTTGAGAAGGTATCGAAGATTTATAAGATGGGTGAAGTGTCCATCCCTGCCTTAAACAATGTATCGCTCAAAATTCCAAACAGACGCTTTTCGATGATCTTGGGGCCGTCGGGCAGCGGAAAGACGACTCTCCTGAATATGATCGGTTGTTTGGACCAGCCGACTACCGGAAAAATTGAGGTATGCGGCGAAAGAATAGCGGAAATTTCCGATGACAAGATTTCTGAATTTCGCGCTCGCAACATAGGTTTCATCTTCCAGAACTTCAATCTGATCCCGGTGCTTTCAGCTTTCGAAAACGTCGAGTATCCGCTGACACTTCTAGGCATCGGCGCATCAGATCGCCAGGAGCGAAGTATGAGCATCCTGGAATCGGTCGGCCTTTCAGATCACGCGAGGCATAGACCGAACCAACTGAGCGGCGGTCAAAAACAAAGAGTCGCAATCGCCCGCGCCCTGGTCAAAGGACCGGGGTTGATTTTGGCTGATGAACCAACGGCCAACCTCGACAGCAAAACCGGAGCTTCGATCATCGATCTCATGTATAAAATTCAAGAACAATACGGGGCAACTTTCGTCTTTTCTACCCATGACCCTCAATTGATTTCCCATGCCAGGGACGTCTTTTCTATCCTGGACGGCGAGCTTATCGAACATCGTTCGGAGGGCAAATGAACACATTAAAGATCGCCGCGAGAAATATTCTAAGAAATGTCAGACGTTCTTCGATGACCATTTTAGCCATCGCCGTGGGGACCATGTCGATGCTGATATTTGGTGAATTTGTCGCTCAAATTTTTGTTGCACTCGAAACTCAGAATGTGACACGCTCCGGGCATATCACTGTTTTTCGCTCCGGTTATTTCAAATACGGCTCGGGCAATCCAGCGGCCTACGGCATCCATGATTACCAGTCGGTCATCGGATTGTTTGCTGAAGATCCTGTTCTTAAGCCATTGATTAATGTGGTTACGCCCACAATAAATCTTTTTGGCATTGCAGGGAATTTTGATGTTGAAGCCTCGAAGACTTTTTTTGGTCTTGGGGTGATTCCGGCTGACTTCAACCGAATGCATCTTTGGGACGAGCATCAACTGAAGCTGGCTGCCTTTTATGGCATTGAGCCCCTCAATGAGACTGATGATACTCACGGATTTATCGGGGTGGGGCTTGGCAGGATATTAGGGCTTTGTGAGCCTCTGAAAATTCCTGACTGTACAAAACAGCAAGGTGGGGATCAGCAGATGATTCAGACACCATCTGGTCAAACCAAACGTGATTTCAGCGCATTGGAGGAAAAATCTGACCAGTCGGCCTCTGAACCGCAAAAGGTCACGGCGCCGCGATTGGACCTTCTTGCGGCGACTGCAGGCAGCGCTCCGAACGTGGTAAATTTTTATGTAGATAAAGCCATCTCCCAGGGAGTTAAAGAGTATGACGATTCCCTTGTAATTATGAACTTCAGACTTGCCCAGCGGCTCCTTTATGGCCGGGGAGAAAAACAGGCGGTGGGGATTGTCGTACAGCTCCATAAGACAGAGGACATTCCAATTGCCCGAGCCCGACTTGAGCAGTTGATCAAAGGAAAGGGACTGCACCTTGAGACGAGGGAATTAACAGAACTGCAGCCATTTTACAAACAAGCCATTGGCATGTTCTCAGCTATCTTTTCATTTATCTCGTCCGTAATGGCGGTGATCGTTCTATTTACCATTGTAAACACGATGAGCATGAGCGTGATGGAACGGACGCACGAAATCGGCACCCTTCGAGCTATGGGAGTAAAGAAACGGGGAATCACGGCTCAATTTGTATTAGAAGGGGCGCTTCTCGGGCTAATTGGCGCAACGCTGGGAATTATAGTCGGCTCTGCTGTGGCTAATATAGTCAATCATTCAGGGTTAACTTGGCAACCTCCGGGGCAGGCAGTTCCCACCCCCCTGAAGGTGCTCACACAAGGAGTAAGTCATTTGATATTCGGCATTTGGTTCGGACTTGGCGCCCTGTCGACAATTGCAGCCTGGGTGCCGGCGCATCGCGCCGCCCGGATGAAAATAGTGGATGCACTGGGGCACGTATGAAAAGACAAACTTTAATTTGTCTCTTGATGCTCACCTTTTCTCTTATCACTCCACTGCAGGCGTTTAGCGCTAATGAAATTAAGCCTACGGCTCAGACCGTCATAGTACGTTCAGACGCAGTTAGGAATCCCGACAAGCCTTTTGAAATGAATCTTCGCCTGACTGAATATGTAAATGGTTTGTCACGAAACGAAATTATTTTGGGGGTCTACTCGAAAGTGGACGAGGCCTCCGGCCAATTTAAGAACCTGGTGCGTTACATGGAACCTCCACGCGACGCAGGTAAAACTGTTCTGATGAATGGTTCGACAATGTGGTTTTATGATCCGGCATCAAAATCAAGTGTTCGCATCTCGCCGCAGCAGAGACTTTTGGGTCAAGCATCGGAAGGCGACGTGGTCACAGTTAATTTAGCCAAAGATTACTCCGCCAGGCTTGTCGGCAATGCCGACGGAGAGACACTCTATGACGCCGATCATACGCCGAAAAAATGTTGGCATGCGGACCTCTCCCCAATTAACGATAGCGCCATTTACGGCAGAGTTGAGTATTGGGTGGAAAAAGGGACCTATCGACCGGTGAAAGGCAAATTCTACTCGGATAGCGGGAGGCTTCTTAAAATCGTCTACTATCACAAATATGAAGAACAGCTCGGATCTGAGAGGCCATCGGAAATAATCATCATTGATGCGATAGATTCGAAACTCGTTACAACTATGAACACTTACGGGTACAAAGCCAAAGAAATCCCAAATAGCTGGTATCAGCGGGATTTTCTTCCGCGCCTTAGGGTGGAATAATGCGAAGGCTAATTCAACTCTTCTTTTTTCTATGCTTTCTAGTTATTATGCCGGTCCGGGCCGAGGGATCTGACGATGAGAACTCAGACTTGAACTTGATCCCTAAGACTCTTGGAAACCCGACAGAAAGTAAGACTCCGCAAGATAGAAACTCTACCCTAAGCGGAAAAGCCTATATTGAAGATGTTTTAACAGGGTGGTCGAACCAAAGGCCCCTTGTGCCGGAGCCAATTCAGCCCCCTAATCGGCAGAACCGAACGAGCTTAGACCTCGACTATATATGGCAGTTTGATGAGAGGATTAGATTAAGCCTAAGCGATCGATTAAGTGTATATGAAGGTGACGCGATTCCGTTTTTGAGTAACGGAAGCTCTCGAAATGATTTTCGCGAAGGGTCATTCTCTTACGAGGTTTTTCCAAGGACTTATCTTGAGGCAGGTCGGATCAATCTCAAGAACGGGACCGCATTAGGCTATAATCCAACAGATTTTTTCAAAACTCGCACAATGGTGGATATTGCGTCGATTGATCCATCGGCGCTCAAAGAGGACCGGCTGGGAACCGTTATGATTCAAGGCCAAAGCTTTTGGGACAATGGATCACTTACGCTTGCTTTTGCTCCCAAGTTGCAAACAGAGACTCCGTTGCTCACTACTCCGACTGCGAGCTTCAACCCCCTATTCGGCCGAACGAATTCTGCAAATCGCTTTCTCGCTTCCATGAGCTGCGACATTGCCGGCCTTAGTCCTCAGGCCCTTATATTTATCGACGGCATTGGCACGCACGTTGGAGCGAATCTGAGTCGAGTTATAAGTTCCAGTATTGTTGCCTATGTGGAATGGTCAGGCGTTCCAGAGGCAATTCTTACTAACAGAGCCGTTGCGTTCGGGAAAAAAACCGGAACACTACCAAGTGGAGCTCCTGCCGTACCGCAATTGAATTCGAGTGTAACTTTTCAAAATGATCTTGCGGTTGGAGCTTCCTGGACAAGCAGTTCCAATCTGACGATCAACCTGGAATACCACTATCATCAGGCAGGATTTAACGGGGCCGATTTTAATAACTGGCTTTCACTTGGAAGCTCAAATTCCACGTTGGCGAGAGAACTCTGGTTTGTCCGGCAATATGCAGTAGATAAACAAGAGCCTCTTATGCAACACGAGTTCTTTGTGCGTTTGGACTATCCGGATGTTATTCAGTCAAAACTCAATCTTGGTGCTGTAGCCTTTATAAGTCCTTATGTCGGATCGGTCCTATCTCAAGCGTCGGCGCAATACTTTCTTTCGAGAAAGTTAACTTTGGGTGCATACCTCAGCGGAGCTTTAGGAAGTGTCCGGAGCGAAAATGGAAGTTTACCCTGGACTGCGAGCGTAGCATTGCGAGCCGTGTTGTATCTGTGACGCCTGGTGAGTTTACGCGTCGGCTCACATCTTAAATGCGTTTCTCAGTGGGCTGCAACTGGTTTGCAGCAGGAAAAAGGCGTATCGGGAAAAGACCGAAGCCACAGTAAGAAAGCATGGGAAAGAAGTTAAGTGGTAAATTTTTGACAATACGAGTGCTATAGAAAGGATATGCGGATGTCTTTAGTCAAAAACAAGAACATTTCGGAGAACTCCAGTACAAAAAAGGAAGGTACTCGGAAGAGAGGGCTCAGGATGAAAGACCTTATGGCGGCCACAGGCTTGCCCAAGTCCGCGATACTGCACTACCTGGCCCAGGGCCTGCTTCCAGAGCCCGAAAAGACCGGCCCGAACATGGCTTATTATGAGCCCTCGTGCATAGAGAGGATAAAGTTCATCAAGGACATACAGGGCAAATATTCGTTTCCTCTGAGCAAGATCAGGATGCTCCTTAATTTAAGGGACCGGGGGAAAGACATTACCCAACTCGTTGAGCTGAGCAGGGTCATCTTCGCCGGAGACGACACCCCATCCATGGATGAAAAAACCTTCTGTTCGGCTTCGGGCCTAAGCCGTAAGATGGTCAGGGAACTCATGGACAACGGTCTCCTCCTGCCAATGGAAAAAGGGTTGTTCAACCAATCCGATGTGGAGGTGGGAAGGCTCTATGCCTCGGGATTCGCGCAGGGGCTGGAGCTGGCCGACATCGCTTTTTACTCGAGACTCGCAAAACTGCTCGTGGACGGCGAGATGCGCCTGCGCCTGCGGCTCACTGCGTATTTGCCGGAGGACAAGGACGCTGAGACTACACAAGGCCTTGTGCAGGCGGCGAGGTCTATAAGGAACTACGTGTTCGAGCGCACCTTCCGCAAACGGGTAGCCTCGGCGCGTGACTTAAAAGACACGGAGGCGCTTATACCATGAAGCGGTTGAGGCCAAGGCTGGGGACCTGCCGGGACTTTCGCTAAGGCGATCAAGGAGAAAATGACTGTTTGTCCCCTCTTATGCTAATATTATTTCGTGTTTAACTTGCAGGTATTATGCGTCTTGTAAAGGCGTTCGTAGGCTGCATACCTGCTACCAAGAAAATGGTAGAATGTCCATAACTTTGAAAAATTATGCAAACAAAAGGGTCCTCGTTACCGGCGGCGCCGGTTTCCTCGGATCTCATCTCTGTGAGTCCTTGTTAAACAAAGGAGACGAGGTCTTGTGCCTCGATAATTATTACACCGGCCGCCGCTCCAATATTGCGCATCTGATCCCGCATCCCAATTTTGAGCTGCTAAGGCACGATATCTGTTTCCCACTGTATATCGAGGTAGACGAGATATACAATCTTGCCTGCCCTGCCTCACCCATTCATTACCAGTTCGATCCGGTGCAGACGACAAAGACCTCGGTACATGGGGCGATTAATATGCTCGGCTTGGCAAAGCGGGTCAAGGCAAAGATACTGCAGGCCTCCACGAGCGAGGTATACGGCGATCCGACTGTCCACCCTCAATGCGAGACATATTGGGGGAATGTGAACCCCATAGGTATACGTTCCTGTTACGATGAAGGGAAGCGCTGCGCGGAAACACTCTTTTTCGATTACTTCCGGCAGCATAAACTCAGGATAAAGGTGGCAAGGATCTTCAACACTTACGGACCCCGCATGCATCCGAATGACGGCCGGGTGGTGAGCAATTTCATAGTGCAGGCGCTGAAGGGAGCTGACATTACCGTTTACGGGGATGGAAGCCAGACGCGGAGCTTTTGCTATGTGGACGACCTCATTGACGGACTCGTCAGGCTGATGAACAGCCCTGATGATTTTACGGGGCCGGTCAACCTCGGGAACCCTAATGAATTTACTATTCTCGAGCTTGCCGGCAAGGTCATTGAGCTGACAGGCTCTAAATCAAAGATAATCTATCATCCGCTGCCCTCGGATGACCCTGCTCAACGCCAGCCTGATATTAATTCAGCAAGGCAGCATCTTGAATGGGAACCGTATGTTCCTTTAAACGATGGCCTGCAGAAGACCATAGAGTATTTTAGGGCTGTCGAATAAATATCCGCCCAATTCTGGCTCGTATGCCAGAAAATAGGGACAGCGCCAGCATTTATCTAAAACTGGTCGCTGTCCCGAGTGAGCAAGGCGGAAGACTATGATTACTCAAGCGCCCGAGCGCATGTAAAGGGGACAAGTGATGAAGTGCCTGGCGAGGAACTTTTCACTAACGACAGGCGACAGGACTATATCCAGTTGCTGCGCTCCGGCACACCGGAAGAAGAAAAGGAAGCTGTACGTTACTGTACGAGAACAGGACGACCTTTTGGCGACGAGGTGTTTATCTGTGGCGTGGAGCAGTCGCTCAAAAGACGGCTTGCGAAAAGGCCGCAAGGACGGCCGAAAAGAAAAGAATAAAAAGGGGGATGTGTCCCTGTTTTCCCCTATGTCGCTAAAAGATGAAGCCTGACCGAGGCTAAAAAACTCTGTTTCGGATTATTAGGTTGTTGATGGCAGGCACCCCTAAATTCAAATAATCAATCATATCGCGTCCTAATAATGGTGAGGCATTTTTTTCTTCAAAACGAGGGATCAAGTGGTTGGTTATTATGTACGACATGTGGTACAATATATTGTACAAAGGAGGGTTTATGCAGAGAATATTGTTGGACCAGGACATTAAACCGCTCTCAGAATTCAGGGCGAACGCCGCCGCCTTTATCAAACAGGTGCAAGCTACAAAAAGGCCGTTGGTAATAACAACGCATGGCAAAAGTGCCGCTGTGCTGCTGGATGTGGCAGAATATGAGGCTTTGATAGAAAAGAGCGAGGTCTTGCAGGACATACATACGGCGGAAGGGCAGCTTATAGAAGGCAAAGGGATCGGACATAGCGAGGCAAAAAGGCTGGTATTAGAAAAGCTCCTCCAGTGAGCCTGATCTGGTCGCTGCTGGCCATGGACCGGGTTTTGGAGATTGCGGAGTATATAGCACGTGACAACCCGTCTGCTGCTCAAAAATGGGTAGAGGATATATTCGACCGCACGGGGCAACTTGAGCAGTTCCCTGACAGCGGCCGCCGTGTGCCGGAGGGTCCGACAAGAACTGATCTCCGCGAGATAATCCACGGGGAATACCGTATCATTTACAGAATAAGTCCGAAAAGGGTGGACATTCTAACAGTCAGACATGGAAGGCAGATTTTGCCGCTGGAAGAGATTACTGACAAAGACGCACCAGAAAACCCTTTATAATAGACGACACTGAGCTTCTGGGCATAGACATATCAACCTTGAAGCGAAAATCCAGTAACTCTTGATAAATTCCTCTTTCCTTAACGAAAGCTATTGCAGATCTAAAGTGAGTCCAGGGGAATTCTGGGGGGGGGAATTCTGGGGACACCATACTTAATTGCTTATGAATTGAGTATGGTGTCCCCAGAATTCATCCCAGAATTCATCCCCAAGGTTTTCAGTCCAACACCTAATTTTTCGGCCATAGTCTTCTGAGTTAACCTGAGTTTTGCCCTGATCCTTTTAATGTCCTGGTCTGTCAGGTATCCTTCTTTTAATAGCCTGCTTCTTAGCTTCTGTTTGTCACGTTTTTCCAGCATTTTTATAAGAATTACGACTTCATAAGCGCAAACCGCCACTGATAGCGTCGGCCAATACTCATTTCACTTTATGTGTTAAATTCTTTCATCTTATGAGTTAAGTTTTTCAATTTATGCGTTAACCTACAATCCTACAACACCTAAATATCAATATTCCTCGCCTCAAGCGCATGTATCGTAATAAATTCTTTTCTTGGCTCGACCTGGTCGCCCATGAGCACGGTGAACATTTTATCCGCCTTGACCGAGTCTTCGACCGTGACCTGGAGGAAGGTCCTCTTTGCAGGGTCCATGGTGGTTTCCCATAGCTGGTGCGGGTTCATTTCTCCAAGGCCTTTGTAGCGCTGAATGGATAGTCCCTTTTTGGAGGTCTCGGTCACCGTAGCAAGCAGCTCCTGCAGCGAGGAGACCTCTTTTATCTCTGCCTTTATTTCGAGTTTGTATGGCGGCAGCCCGAAGGTCTGGGTCAATTCCTTATACTGTACCTCAAGGTCCTTGAACTCGGGAGATAGTATCAGCGAGGGCGAAAGCGTACAGATGTAATTCTCCCGTCTGATTTCAACCTCAAACGACTCATGCTCCTCATCAAAGGTTATGTCCCCATAACTTACGGAAGGAATTTTTTCCGTTATCTTTTTCTGCAGTTCCCCGACAGCCTCTTTGCTTTTGAAAGTGTCTTTATCTGTACCAAGAGCAAGGAGCTGCGCGATGACTTCGGGGTCTCTCCGCTTTCTTTCAAACCAGCCCAGGAGCTTTTCATATTTGGGAATTTTCTTAAGGTGGGGCACCAACCTTTTGCCTCCAAGCTGCCCTGCCGGGGTAGTTATTTTAAGGTCCTCGGTAGCGAGTTCAAAAAGCATTTCCATGAGTTCTGCCTCGTTCTGGACGTATTTCTCGGACTTCCCTTTCTTGATCCTGAAAAGGGGCGGCTGCGCGATATAGAGGTAACCCTTTTCGATCAGGTCCGGCATCTGCCTGTAAAAAAACGTAAGGAGAAGGGTCCTTATGTGGGCGCCGTCGACATCGGCATCAGTCATCAGCACTATCTTGTGATACCTGGCCTTTGCTATGTCGAATTCTTCCGGTCCGATACCCGTGCCCAGTGCTGTTATCAATGTTCTTATTTCATCCGAGGTGAGCATTTTATCGAAACGCGCCTTTTCGACATTAAGGATTTTCCCCCTCAGCGGCAGTATTGCCTGGTTACGCCTGTCCCTGCCCTGCTTTGCAGAGCCGCCGGCAGAGTCACCCTCAACTATATACAATTCTGACATGGCAGGGTCCTTTTCGGAGCAGTCCGCCAGCTTGCCGGGCAGCCCGGTATCCTCCAGCACTCCTTTTCTCCTGGTCAACTCCCGCGCCTTCCGGGCAGCTTCTCTCGCTCTGGAGGCCTGAATGGCCTTCTCTATGATCTTCCTCGCTACAGCAGGGTTCTCTTCAAAATAGGCCGAAAGTGCGTCATTAGTAATCGATTCAACGATTCCCTTGACTTCACTGTTGCCGAGTTTCATTTTGGTCTGCCCCTCGAACTGGGGGTTCGGGAGCTTTACGCTGATTACAGCTGTGAGCCCTTCCCTGATGTCGTCGCCGGAGACACTCTCTTTGCCCTCTTTTATAATCCCCGAGGATGTGGCATAGCTGTTCGAGGTCCTTGTCAGCGCTGATTTGAAACCCACAAGATGGCTGCCGCCTTCACGGGTGTTGATGTTATTGGCAAAGGTGTAAATGTTTTCCGCATAGCTATCGTTGTACTGTATAGCGATCTCGGCCATGATGCCGTCTTTTTCTTTTTCGATAAATATGGGCTTGGGGTGCAGCGGAGTCTTATTCTCGTTAAGATATTCTACAAAGGATACAATGCCCCCTTTATACAGAAAAACCTGGTTCTCATTTGTTCTTTCATCGGCCAAGGTTATTTGGAGCCCCCTGTTCAGAAAAGCAAGCTCCCGCAGCCGCTGCGCCAGGACAGCATAATGGATCTCTGTGACTTCAAATATCTCGGTGTCGGGCTTGAAGGTTATCCTGGTCCCCCGGCCTTTTGTCTTCCCTGCAACATTAAGCGGAGTCACCGGTTTCCCCCGTTCAAAACGCTGGGTGAAGACAAGCCCTTCCTGCTTGACCTCCATCTCGAGCCACTCAGAGAGTGCGTTTACCACGGATACTCCTACTCCGTGAAGCCCCCCGGATATTTTGTATGCGGACGATTCGAACTTTCCGCCTGCGTGAAGTTCGGTAAGCACTATCTCCGCCGCCGTCCGCCCTTCAGGGTCTCCTGAATGGAGCCCCGTGGGGATGCCCCTTCCGTTGTCAATCACAGTGCAGCTGCCGTCGTGGTGAAGGACGACCTCTATCAATGTGCAGTATCCGGCAAGCGCCTCATCAACACTGTTGTCGACTACTTCGTAAACAAGGTGGTGAAGGCCGTCAATACTGGTGGAGCCGATATACATCGCCGGCCGCATTCGAACAGCATCAAGGCCCTTAAGGATTTTTATATCTTCAGCTCCGTATGAGCCGTTTGCGTCTTCGGTCTTTATGTCTTCCATTATTCTCCCTTACAGCCGCATAGGCATTACGACGTATTTATAATCGTCCTTTCCGTTTTCCATGATAAGCGTAGGGCTCAGCGGCTCATTGAGTCTAATCATTATAGTATCAGTATTCATCACGATTAATGCATCAAGGATGTACCGTGCGTTAAATGCTAAAGTGATCGGTTCTCCGGCATATTCTATCGCGAGCTCATCTTTTGCTTCCCCCAGGTCCGGATTAGAAGCGGATATCGTCATAGCACTGGGCTCAATATCGACTTTGACAGCGCTGCTCCGCTCTTTGCTCATTATAGAGACCCTTCGCAGCGATTTCATTAATGCTATCCTGTCTATTCCAATGGTTTTATCAGCAGCAGCAGGAATGACCTGCTCATAATTAGGGTAAGTGCCCTCTATCAGCCTGGTAAGGAACTGAATCGCATCCATTTCGAACAAAATGTGATTTTTCCCTATGGCCATCCTGACCGGCTTTGCCTCGTCGTCAAGGAACCTTCTAAGTTCAGCCAGAGACTTTCTTGAAAAAATGAACCTTTTCTCCTCTTTAAGTTTTGAAGTCAGCGTTTTCACCGAAAGTGCCAGCCTGTGGCCATCGGTGCCGACAACCGTGAAAGTACCATCGGGCTTTATATTAAAAAGCAGTCCGTTTAAAACATACCGGGTATCCGACTCGCCCGCTGAATAAAGGGTCTTGTCGATCATCTCAAGGAGAAGGAGAGAATCTATTTCCATTTTATCGGTATCATCCGGCAGCGCCGGCCACACCGGGAATTCATCATGCGAGAGACAGGCCAGACGAAACTGGCTTTTTCCGCTCTTTACTTTAAGCCATTTTTCATCGCTTGATTCAAGTACTATATCGCCGTCAACTTCCCGCACAATCTCAAATAGTTTTTTGGCAGGAATACATAGCTTTCCTTCATTTGCAACGGTAAGGACAAGAGGTTCTTTAAAGGCAGTTTCGAGATCTGTGGCTGTTATGTATGCTCCTCCCTTCTCCGCCACCAGAAGAAAATGGCTTAAGATCGGCATGGTATTTTTTTTCTCGACAATGTTCTGAATATCTGAGAGTTTTTTCTGTAATTCGTTTTTTCCAACTGTTACCTTCATCAATCCCCTCCATTTTCACTGTCCCTAAAAGATTTGAGATCCAGACCCCAAGAAGTCCGTTGCTTTTGGGGAAGCCCCACCGAAACAGTCTGCCGGGAAACATTCATACACCGGTAATCCTCCGCAATATATTCTCAATGCTTTTATTGAGATTATCGTCCTTGCCGCGCTTCTCTTCTATCTGCCTGCAGGCATAAATTACAGTTGCATGATCTTTCCCGCCAAAATATCTTCCGATCTCACTGAGCGAAAGGTGGGTCTGCTGCTTTGTTATATACATCGCTATCTGCCGTGCGTTTGCTATTTCCTTCGTTCTTTTTCTCGCTTTTATATCCTGAATTTTCAGGCCGAAATAATCGCATACCATCTTCTGTATCAGGTCGACAGTAATAGGCCTCTCTTCGTCTGATATCAGATCTTTGAGAACTACCCTGGCCATGGCGGTATCAATGGGGAGCCCCGTTAACGATGCGTGTGCCCCCAGCTTTATAAGACACCCCTCCAGTTCCCGTATGTTAGATTTTATTTTTGTCGCAATGAAATAAGCCACGTCTTCCGGTATGGACATTTTTTCTATCCCGGCTTTTTTATAAATAATAGCTACCTTTGTTTCAACTTCGGGAGGCTGAATGTCCGCAATAAGCCCCATGCTGAAGCGGGACCGGAGCCTGTCGGTTATGTCGGAGATCTCCAATGGCGCCCTGTCACTCGACATAACAATCTGGCGCTGCTTCTCATAGAGGGCGTTAAACGTGTGGAAGAATTCCTCCTGAGTCGTTGTTTTGTTGGCAATAAACTGGATATCATCGATCAGCATGACATCAACGTTACGGTATTTATCTTTAAACTCTGCCATCTTTTCATGCCGCAGCGCTGAAATGACCTCATTGGTAAACTGCTCAGCAGGTAAATAACTGACAATTTTATCAGGATATTTATCTACAATCATATTGCCTATAGCATTCATTAGATGTGTTTTGCCTAGTCCAACACCACCATAAATAAATAACGGGTTATATGCAATTCCCGGGTTCTCGGCGATTCTCCTGGAGGCGGCATGAACAAACTGGTTAGAAGGTCCCACAACAAAAGTATCAAAAGTATATTTGGGACTAAGATAAATTCCCCTGCTCGCAAGCTTATTCTTTCTGCTCTCCAGTTTAGTGTCTTGTTTTTTTAGCTGCGCATCCTCTTTATCTATTATTTTATATTTAACGGAAACAGGGTATCCCGCAATCGCTTCCACTGTTTCATTAATAATTGCAGGATAATAATCTTCAATCCATTCTCTGAAAAACCTGTTGGGAATTCCTATAGTCATAACCTTGTCTTTAAAACTGATGAGTCGCATCGGCTTAAACCATAATTCAAAAATGCTATCTCCAACTTTATCAACTATCTTAGAAAGATTGTTATTCCATATTTCTTCTATGTTCACGCTCCGTTTTCCCCAGTGCCTGCCGTATATATTCTGATGCTGCTGATAAAGCATTTGCTGCTGCGAACCAATGTATCATCGCAATTTATTAACAGGATATTCACAATTGTTAATAACTCTGTGACCTTTGCCTGACCATTATATCCTATCTGTTAAAACAAGGGCAATAAATTGTTGGTTGAAATGTTCAAAAATATATTATTTCTTAATTGTTTGCAACTCATAAAAAAATGCTCCACTTATTATTGCCTGAACTATCTGCCGCTCCTTCTCTTTTATACATTATTAACTATTCAACAGCGCTTACTACTACTACTATTAAATACTTAAAAAGAACAGTAGAAAACAACTTTTATGCTGCATTCGAATTAAAATTTAAATATCCTTTTATAAAAATATCGATACTCCCATCCAATACGGCATCGACATTACCTGTTTCACTACCGGTTCTGTGATCCTTTACAAGTCTGTAAGGCTGCAACACATATGATCGTATCTGATTACCCCATGATATTCCCTTCTTGTCCCCCTTAATGGTGTCCATTTTTTTTTCTCTCGCAGTAACTGAAATATCAAAGAGTCTTGATTTAAGAATTCTCATCGCAAGCTCCTTGTTTCTGTGCTGAGAACGTTCTGTCTGACAGGCCACGATCACTCCTGAAGGAATATGAGTAATCCTCACTGCTGAAGACACCTTGTTTACATGCTGTCCGCCAGCACCTGATGACCTGTATGTATCGATTTTTAAATCCTCGTCCTTAACCTCAACAACAATATCATCTTCTATTTCAGGATATACCAGAACAGCTGAAAACGAAGTATGTCTTCTTTTATTGGCATCAAAAGGTGATATCCTTACAAGGCGATGAATACCCGCTTCACCCTTTAAATAACCATAGGTATAAGGACCAACAACAGTAAACGTTGTCCCTTTAATTCCCGCCTCATCTCCCGGCTGCAGATCAGCTATTACAATTTTAAATCCATGGCGTTCCGCCCAACGAACATACATCCTCATGAGCATTTCAGCCCAATCCTGGCTTTCTGTGCCTCCGGCCCCGGGATGAATTGTAATTATAGCATTATTTTTGTCCAACTCCCCCGAAAGAAGAATCTTCAACTCCATATCATCGAGTTCCTGTTTGAGTGTATCCAGTTCTTTCTTGAATTCTTCGAGGAATATTTCACCCCCCTCCTCATTCAAAAGACTTGACAACTCTTCGAGAGAATGGATCTTATCAAGAGATGACTCGACCGGCTGTATCGTTTCGAGTATTTTAGATTTTGCTTTTTGAAGTTCTTTAACTTTGTCAGGGGAAGACCACACTTCCTCCGACAACAGTTTCTCTTCAGTCTGTACTAAGCGGGTCTTCAGTTTATCGACATCAAAGATACCCTCTAAGGGAAAGCACTTTAACCTTTAAACCGGCAAGATCCTCTATCAATTCACTCTGCAATAACATACTACCTCCTTTTAAAATCTGTTTCGTTTTCTTATCAGCAAAAGTAGTGTGCCAATAATACTTAAATACGAAAAAATATCTCCGTATTTTGTGTAAAGCGACAAAGTTCTGTCTGTTTTAACGCTCGACAACAGGTATGTCCTCGTGAAAAGGCCCGTCTTAGCGAGAATTCTGCCGCAGCTATCGATGAATCCGGAGATCCCTGTGTTGGCTGACCGTATCACCGGTTTTCTGTTCTCTATCGCCCTGAATACAGCCATACTGAAGTGCTGGTAAGGCCCGGCAGTCTTTCCGAACCACGCATCATTTGTTATCGCTACAATAAAATCTCCGCCGTTTGTGTAAAACTTTCTTACCAGACCAGGGAATATAATTTCATAACAGATAAGCGTTCCAAAACTTCCGAAGGGCGTCACAGCCTTTGTATAGCTTTCACCTGGAACAAAGTCACCGATCTCACCGGTTAAATCCACAAAAGATAAAAGCCCCCTGAGCGGCATAAACTCTCCGAACGGGACCAAATGTATTTTATCATAAATATAGGTAATAGTACCATTTTTATCAAGGAGTAAGGCGCTGTTCGTATAGCTGGTTGCGGAGGCTTTGGGCCTTTCGTTCCGGTCTTTTGCCAGCACACTCCCAAAGAGAAGATATGAATTCAGTTGCCGCTGAAAAGATATTATGCCGGCTGAAAGATCTTTGTCGGTCCTGAAGAAAAAAGGCACGGAAGTTTCCGGCCAAACGATCAGTTCAGGCTTTTCACGTGCTGCAGAAAAAGAGAGCTCTTTAAACACATTAATAACCTCCTGCTGATAGGACGGGTCCCATTTTTTGTCCTGCTCTATATTTCCCTGAATCACCGCAGCCTTTACTACCGGACCGTCGCGATGCTGATGCAGACGGTATTCCCCGTACGATAGTGTAAAGACAATAAGAAAAACGAGGGCTGCAAACCCGCCTATTGTAGGAAAAAATGAAGCAAGCGGTCGCTCAACATACCTTCGTTTGAACAGGAGTATATCCACAAGTGCAGCATTTACAGCCACGATTAGAAAGGACACTCCGTACACTCCGGTAATATCAGCAATCTGTATTACGGGGAGAAAAGTATACTGGCTGTAGCCCAAACTGGACCATGGGAAACCGCCCAATACGTAGGAACGGAGGAATTCGAGCGTAGTCCATAAAAGCGGCGCAACAATAAGCGCCGGCATATCGGTCCTCTTCATATTTGCGGCATAAAGCAACGCAAAGCATGCAGGATAAAGACTTAAATACATACATAAAACAAAAACCAGCAGGAAACTAGGCACTAAAGGAACAGCGCCATAGTAATGGATAGAATGATATATCCAATAAAGCGTGCCGAAAAAATAGACCAGCCCGAAACAGAACCCCGACTTAAAAGCCGTCCAGTTGTCTTTATCGTAAAGAAAAGTCAACAGGGGAACAAGCGCTATCCAGGCGAGAGGGAACAACTCTACTGTTGGAAAAGAAAGAACGAGCAGCAGCCCGGAAAGAAGGGCCGGCCCGTAAACTAGTTCCCAAAGTTTTTTTAAAGTGTTCATAATGCACGCAGATCCATTTGCACTTATTACTCACCTATCAATTTTACGCGGTAATTTAGTAAACTATTCACGTCTTTGAAAACTGATAGCTTTAATCAAAACTATGTTATCATAAAAAAAGGCATGCCTGCTATTGTTATTATACCTGCCCGTTATGGCTCTACCCGTTTCCCGGGTAAACCTCTCTGTCACCTTTTAGGAAAACCCATGATCCAGCACGTATACGAAAGGGCCAGAGAAGCGCTGCATGTAAAGGATGTTTTTATTGCCACTGACAGCGCGGCCATTTTTTCTGCTGTCGAGGGATTCGGAGGGAAGGCAGTCATGACGTCCACCGAACACCGGTCAGGCACCGACAGAATTGCCGAAGCTGTAATAAAGTTGAGTGAAGCCGGCGAAATAGGCCGGCCGGGGAAACAAGACGAACAAATTATTGTGAATGTCCAGGGTGATGAACCGCTGATAATGTCTGAAATGGTTGATGCTGTAGTAGAGCTAATGGAAGATGAGCGGGCCGCAATTGGAACTCTTGCAAAAAGGATCCGAACGCCGGAAGAAGCAGAGGACCCGAATGTGGTAAAAGTTGTTTTTAACGATGAGGGGTTTGCTCTTTATTTTTCACGTTCCCCTATCCCGTACCATCGGGAAGTAAGCAGCAAAGCAAAGGAATCTGCACAAGGGCGTGCCTACTGCCTGCCGTCTGATGCTTACTATTACAAGCACATAGGGATTTACGCATTCAGGAAGGACGCGCTCCTGCGTTTTTCCCGGCTTGCACCTTCCCGGCTTGAGGAGATAGAGAAATTGGAACAACTGCGGGCGCTGGAGAGTGGTTTCAAGATAAAAGTTCACGAAACCCAGCATGAAACAATCGGAGTGGATACTGCTATGGATCTGGAGAGGGTCGAAAAATGTCTAAGTTTATCTTCGTAACAGGTGGAGTTGTCTCGGCTTTAGGCAAGGGCATTGCCGCTGCGTCAATCGGGGCGCTCCTTGAAGCAAAGGGGCTCAGGGTCACTTTGCAGAAACTTGATCCTTACATAAACATTGATCCTGGAACACTCAGCCCCTTTGAGCACGGCGAGGTATATGTGACTGATGATGGCTGCGAGACTGATCTGGATTTGGGACATTATGAAAGGTTCACCCATGCCAGGACCTCAGTTGCCAACAACTGTACTACTGGAAAAATTTATAACAACGTGATAACAAAAGAAAGAAGAGGCGACTACCTCGGCCATACCGTGCAGGTAGTGCCGCATATCACCGAAGAAATCAAGAATGCCATAAAGTCTGTGGCTACACCTGAGTACGACGTTGTAATTGTGGAGATCGGCGGGACCGTAGGAGATATTGAAAGCCTTCCTTTTCTGGAAGCGATAAGACAGTTCAGGTACGATGTCGGCAGGGAGAATGTTTTCTATGCCCACTTGACACTTGTGCCGTACATAGCTGCCGCCGGGGAGTTGAAAAGCAAACCGACACAGCATAGCGTCAAAGAGCTGAGGGCCATCGGTATTCAGCCTGATATTCTCATATGCAGGGCTGACAGGGAACTTTCAGCCGAGGTGAAAAGGAAAATCGCCCTGCACAGTAATGTCGATCCCGATTCGGTCATCGCCGCAGTCGATGTAGAGACCGTATATGAGGTGCCGCTTTGCTTTCAGAACGAGGGGCTGGGCAAGCTGCTTGATAAAAAACTCCTTATGAAGGACCTCGATCCTGACCTTTCAGTCTGGTCTGAAGTCGCGCGGAGAATAAAACATCCCGAACTTGAAACTACCATTGCCATAGTCGGAAAGTATGTTGAACTGAAGGATGCCTATAAAAGCCTTACCGAAGCGTTGCTGCACGGCGGCATAGCGAACAATTCGCGGGTAAACCTGCTCTGGGCCGATTCTGAAGAGATAGAGGGAAGGGGTGCGGAAGATCTTCTTTCCGAAGTGGATGGAATCCTGGTCCCCGGAGGGTTTGGTTCAAGGGGCATCGAGGGTAAAATTGCAGCCATCAGGTATGCGAGGGAGAAAAAAGTCCCCTATTTCGGTATCTGCCTTGGAATGCAAACGGCTGTTATTGAATTCGGCCGCAGCGTTTGCGGGCTTCATGCCAACAGCACCGAATTCGATGCGCGCATAAAAGATCCTGTGATTTATCTTATGGGCAAGTGGTTCAACCACAGGACAGGCCAATTTGAGGAGCGCTCCAAAGACTCGCATATGGGCGGGACTATGAGACTGGGTGCTTACCCGTGCGTGCTTAAAGAAGGTTCGCATGCACACGAGGCTTACGGAACGAAAGAGATATCAGAACGGCACCGGCACCGGTATGAATTTAACAATGATTATCGTGAATTACTCTGCGGCAAAGGTCTCGAAATAAGCGGCACCTCGCCCGATGGCGAACTCGTCGAAATTGTTGAGCTGAAAGATCATCCCTGGTTTGTGGGCTGCCAGTTTCATCCGGAGTTCAAGTCAAAACCAATTGAGCCTCATCCCCTGTTCAAAGGATTTATCGAGGCCGCTCTCAAAGAGAAGCGCTCGCTTTTTCTTTAACTAAAACAAAAAAGATCAGTACTTAGGAGCACTGCCTGGCTATGGCTGACAAATCGGGCGTTAAAAACAGCATTTCTGAAAAACTCAAAAGCCCCCAATATAGGATGACGTTAATTCTGCTGCTTTTTATCGCCTTCATGTTATTGTGGGGACGCTTCCTTGGATCGGATGAGCAGTCACGATATCTTGTCAATTACAGCCAGTTTATGGAACAGCTTGATGCGGGGAATATACGGTCGGTAATGATTAACGGACTCCATGTGACCGGGGAATTTGACAAGGAAATCCCTGTTCAGGTCCCGGGAGAGAAGAAGATCCCCCTTGTTAAGTCTTTCCAGACCTCTCTGCCCTCTTTTCAGGGAGCCGAGCTTCTCTCAAAGCTCCAGGAAAAGCATGTGATTGTGAACATTGCACCCCAGGAAAAGACATCATTATGGGGTCAGCTTCTTGTCGGGTTTCTGCCGCTCGCGCTTATAATCGGCTTCTGGGTAATGCTTATGAGGCGCACGCAGCAGATGCAGGGGGGGCCCGGCGGCCTTTTCAGCTTTGGCTCAAGCAAGGCCAAATTATATGATGCTAACAGGCCGAGCATCACGTTTAAAGACGTGGCTGGAATGGACAATGTCAAGCAGGAACTGCAGGAAACCATAGAATTTCTGAAGAATCCTGAGAAATACAAAAAGCTGGGAGCTAAAATCCCGAAAGGGGTACTATTGGCAGGCTATCCGGGAACGGGAAAAACCCTGCTGGCGCGTGCAACCGCAGGTGAGGCCGGAGTCCCTTTTTACAGCATCAGCGCCTCCGAATTTATTGAAATGTTTGTGGGTGTCGGCGCCTCCCGCGTCAGGGATATGTTCAAAAAGGCAAGGGAGACGCAGCCTAGTATTATTTTCATAGATGAGATCGACGCAGTCGGCCGCACCCGGGGCACCGGTTTTGGAGGAGGCCACGATGAGAGGGAACAGACGCTTAATCAGCTTTTGAGTGAAATGGACGGGTTTCAGCCGCATGAGGAGGTAATTGTCATGGCTGCGACCAACCGGCCAGATGTCCTGGATCCTGCCCTGCTCAGACCCGGCAGGTTTGACCGGCATATTCTGATTGACCGTCCGGGGTTAAAAGAGCGCAGGGGGATTCTCGACGTCCATGTGAGGGGGAAATTATTGGCCGGGGATGTGGACCTTGAAAGTATTGCGAGGGGCACGCCAGGCATGACCGGCGCAGACCTGGAAAACCTTACGAACGAGGCGGCTCTGATTGCGATAAGGAAGAACCATGACACTATAACCATGAGTGACTTTGAAGAGGCGAGGGACAATGTCCTTATGGGTGCGGTGAGGGGCGAGACTATCAGCGACCTGGAAAAGCGCATTACTGCCTTCCATGAAGCCGGTCATGCCCTTGTTGCCAGGTCACTTCCCTACGCCGATCCTATTCACAAGGTCAGCATTATTCCGCGCGGCATGGCAATGGGGGTAACGCAGCTGCTGCCCGAGGAGGACAGACACTATTATCCCAAAACATACCTTATGAGCAGGCTGAGCGTGGCGCTCGCCGGAATGGTTGCAGAGCGGATCGTTTTCAGTGATACAAGCAGCGGTGCGCAGAGCGATCTCAAGGAAGCTACCGCGCTGGCGGAAAAAATGGTTGCGCAGTGGGGAATGAGTGATAAGGTCGGACCTGTATCTCTCGGCAGGGGAGAAGAGCATCCCTTTTTGGGGAAGGAGCTTGCTCTGCCCAAACGGTACAGTGAGCAGATGGCATGGCTTATGGATCAGGAAATACGGCAGTTGATGGTCGATGCTGAGGCCAAGGCCGCAGAAATTTTGACGAAGTCCCGGCATGCCCTTGACCGGCTTGCAGAAGCCCTTATACAGGAAGAGGTCCTGGATAGGAATGCTGTTGATCGTATAATAGAAGAATCGAAGGCCGACGCCGATAGGTAAGAATGGCAGCGGAACCAATGTCCGGAAAACCAACGGTTGTTTTCATAGGCGATTCGCTGACAGAGTTTTTTGACTGGCAGGGACGGTTTCCTGCGTATAAGGTCTTCAATCTTGGGGTAGCAGGGGAAACAGTCGAGGGGCTTCTTGGGCGTATGGACAGGATACTCCGTGCTATACGGAATGAAGGCCGGGAACCGGACGTTATTTTCGTTATGACAGGCATTAACAATGTGGCAATGGAAGACTACGAAATACTAGGGGGCTACAGGCAGTCAATCACCTCCATGGCCTCTGCTTTCGGCAAGTCAACCATGGTGATACAGAGTATTTTGCCGGCAAGACTCCCATGGATCGACAACACGATTATACGGCAACTCAATAAATCGCTGAAACAGATGGCAGAAGACTTAAAGGCGGAATACCTGGATCTTTATAATCTGTTTATAAGCCCCGTCTCTGGACCTAATAAAGAATATCTGCTTGATGATGGTGTCCACGTAAGCGGCAAAGGGTATGAGGTGTGGTCAGGAGCTGTTGAGGATTTCCTGAAACAGCTGCCTGTTAGGGCAGAGTAACAGCTTCAGATGAAATCCAATGTTACCCTTATAGGCATGCCGGGCGCCGGGAAGAGCACTACCGGAATAATTCTGGCAAAATACCTGTCCTGCGGTTTCCTGGACACGGACGTTCTGATCCAGGTCCACTGCAAAAAATCTCTTCAGGAAATAATCGATGAGAGCGGCTATTTGATATTGCGAAAAATTGAAGAAGATGAAATACTGAGAATAAATGTTGAAAATCATGTCATTGCAACAGGGGGCAGCGCGGTTTACAGCCCCAAAGCGATGTCTTATCTCCGGGAGATATCAAACATAGTATTCCTGGCTGTCGATATTGAAATAATCCTTCATAGAATTCATAATTTCGATACAAGGGGCATCGCAAAAGCGGAGAATCAAACGTTCCGGGATTTGTTTGACGAGCGGCAAATTCTATATGAGAAGTATGCGGAATGGACTGTTAACTGCAGCAATATGACTCAGGAAGAGACAGCGGAATTGATATCAAAAAAAATAGCTGCAATCCGATGCTAAATGAGAACGCACCCTGCATTTAATGATAAGCACCTTGCCAAGCCTGAGTCTACGCATCATCATGCCCCACTAAACTACCTTGTTCTGTCATCATGAGTTTACACGCCCCATTCGTTATCAGGACAAGACTGCTCAAAATCGCTTCCCTCGGCCCATTCACAACGTTTCATATCTAAAATTGCACAAGCTTGCGACCGAAGGCCATAGCCTTTTCGCGAAGTTGCATGTTCTGCTTGATCTCATCCGAATACATCGATGCAAAAGGTACCAGCAGTGAGTCAAAGGGACGGCCTGCAAACCCTGCGATTGCGCCGACAGTCTGCTCGACGAGCCTTAGCCCCGGTTCTATATCTCCGCCAGCGGTAGCGACAAGGCCTATCTTGAGATGCCCCATGTTGTGCCGATAGCTGCCTTTGCCGGGATCAAATTTGATCAGTGAATACATCCTGTCCACAAGGAGTTTTAATTGCGCGCTCGGTCCGAATAAATAAACAGGTGTTGCAAAAACGAGAATATCGGCCTCTGGAATGCGAGAGACGACTGGCTTAATCTCATCGTCAACAACGCATTCAAACTTGTCGGATTTCTGGCATCCGAGGCAGGCGATACAGCCGTTGTTTTTACTTTTCAGGCTCGCCACGTCTACTATCTCCACATCGGCCCCAGCCTCTTCAGCCCCTTTTGCAAACCAACTGACAACAGTATTCGTGTTACCCTTTTTCCTCGGACTACCTGTTAAAACCATTACCTTCCTGCTCATACGCACCTCCGGCTCATTAGGTACAAGAAAAAATGTTTCCATTGGGAAACCTTAGGCCCTCTATTCCCGCACCGATTATGATTATTGACTTGTTGTCATATTCTCTTGAAGTTATTGTAACACCTCGACATTAAGAATGCTGAGTATAATCTTTGGAACAACGCAGAATGACTGCTCACAGGGCTCCGCATTGCAGGGTATCCTGAATATGATGAGGGGTACGAGTGGAACTGCTCAGGGTTCATTTCAAGACTGCCCCGACTACATCACACTTTCAGAAACTTGAAACTCTATCAAGGTTTCAACCCGAATGAAACACTTCGGGAAAGACTCGATGACGAGAAGTTGCGTTCCTGCCGTATCTTGTGGAGATCAATTTCCGTAAGATGAAGAAAAAAAGGTGCTTTTGTGAAAGGCTCTGCATGCCAGAACTCGCGACCGTATCCTTCTATGACGTTTATCGGCAAGTATGTATGAAAACGCATATCGAACTGAAGGCCAACGATCTTCGAACCAGAACTGATGACAATATTCTTAAGGCGAGTCCACCTCGAACTTGTAGCCGACGCCGTAGACCGAATGGATAAGCTTCGCTTCAGGGTCAACGGCCTCGATCTTCCTTCGCAATTTTTTGATGTGACTGTCTATGGTGCGGTC